>Ga0265338_10009353_pt1 | contig 11706 bp, 11 predicted proteins | sample 42126metaG_FD_193579 | JGI IMG/M metagenome (GOLD analysis project Ga0265338, IMG submission 193579) | Rhizosphere microbial communities from Carex aquatilis grown in University of Washington, Seatle, WA, United States - 4-21-26 metaG | ecosystem: Host-associated > Plants > Roots > Rhizosphere... | reverse complement strand
AAATATAGCCACTCAACGCAAACGTCAGCGCCGCGAGAAAGCCGTGCGCCACCATGATAAACACCGCGCCGGTCACGCCGATGAGGTTCAGGCTCGCGATGCCGAGAAAAACGAAACCCATGTGCGCCACGCTGGAATTGCCGATGAGCAGATTGAGGTCCTTCTGCCGCATTGCCACCCAGCCGATGTACAGGATGTTGCCGAGGCAGAACCAGGCAAGGATTTGCATCCAGCTTTGCGCCGCCTGCGGCATCAACGGCAGTGCGATGCGGATCAAACCGTAAAGGCCGAACTTTTTCAGCACACCCGCATGCAGCATGGAGGTGGGCGACGGCGCGGAACCGTAGCCCAGCGGCGCCCAGGAATGAAACGGCCAGAGCGAGACCAGAATGCCAAAGCCAAACAACAACAGCGGGAAGATGAAATTTTGCGAGTGCGCCGACAACGGATGTTGCCGGATGTATTCCGTCAATTTCGGAATATCAAACGTGTTCGCGCCGGATTGCACGTAAAGCGCAATCAGCCCGATCAACGCAATGAGCGCGCCCAGGCTCAGGTAAAGCGTGATCTGGAACGTGGCGTAATTCTTCCGTTCACCCCGGCCCCAGACGCCGATCATGATGAATGTCGGCACCAGCGCGAGTTCGTGCAGGAAATAAAAGAAGAACAAATCCAGCGACGCGAACGCGCCGAGGATGCCGCCGCTCATCACCAGCAGCAGGATGTAAAATTCCTTCTCGTGCTCCTTGATTTCCCACGAACAGCACGCCGCCGCGAACGCGACGATGGCGCCCATCAAAATCAGCCCCACATTCAGGCCATCCACACCGACGTGATAACTGATGCCGAGCGATTCGACCCACGGAATCTGCTGCACGAAGCGGTAGCCGTCTGCGTCCATGGCTGCGTGGCCGTAGGCGCAGAACATTTTCACGGCCAGCACCGCCGAAATCAGCGTGGCGAGAACGGCGATGGCGCGGATGATGACGCGGTAATTGCGCGGCACGAACACCAACGCCAGCGCCGCCACAATCGGCCAGCCAAAAATGTAGGTTAAAATAGACATTAGTTGCAAAAACCGTCTTCTGAAGACTGGAATTCGAAATGAGTTCGAACGTCCGCCCTCACCCCGGCCCTCTCCCCCAGGAGAGGGAGAATTATCGTCAGTCGGTCGGCTAAACAGGCCTGGTTGAAGGTTTTGAAAGGCGATCTTTCCTGTTCCCTCTCTTCGGGGGAGAGGGTCAGGGTGAGGGCGGGCCAGCCGCCACTCACTTCAATTCGTTTACTTTTTTCGCGGGTTGTTGTCATTTTCCCAGGACGAAATACATCACCACCGCCACGCCGAGCACGAACAGGAAGGCGTAGGTCTGAAGGTTGCCGGTCTGAACCAGCCGCAAGGCGCGTCCGCTCAAATCCGTGCCCCCGCGCACCAGCCCGATGCACAAACCTTCCACGAGCCAGCGGTCAATCCAATCCATCACCGCCGCAATGAAATCATGCGCGCGAATAAAGGTGGCTTCGTAAATTTCATCAAAGTAGAACCGATTCTTCATGGCCGTCGCCAGACCGCCGAGCTTTGCAGGCAACGGATCACTGACAGCGTCGCGATACAACGTCCGCGCGGCGAAAAAGCCCGCCGCAATGAAAGCCAGCCCAACCAACACGCCGACGGGCGAATGAGTGAGCGGCGCAACCAGACTTTGGGCAAACGAAATAGTGGCTTCCCCGGGCGAAAATTGCGACGCGTAGGTCTGGCTGACGCCGATGACGCCGCCAATCACCGCGAACACAGCCAGCACGCGCAATGGCCAGGCCATGACGGCGGGCGATTCGTGGGTGTGTTCGGCGGCTTCCGTCTTCGGCTTGCCCAGAAATGCCACGTAGAACAGCCGGAACATGTAAAATGCCGTCAGACCGGCAACGGCCGCGCCGAGGATGAAGAGTAGATAACTTTTCTGTTCCAGCGCCTGGCCGAGAATACTGTCTTTGGAGTAGAAACCGCTGAACGGCGGCACGCCGCTCAATGCCAGTGTGCCGATCAAAAAGGTCCAGAACGTGACGGGCATTTTCTTTTGAAGGTTGCCCATTTTCCAGATGTCCTGCTCGTCGTGCATGGCGTGGATGACCGAGCCGGCGCCGAGGAACAGCAGCGCCTTGAAAAACGCGTGCGTGGTAAGGTGAAACATCGCGGGTGTCGGGCCGGCCAGACCGACGGACATGACCATGTAACCGAGTTGCGACAGCGTCGAATAGGCGAGGATGCGTTTGATGTCGTTTTGTTGAACGGCGATCAACGCGGCAAGCAAGGCGGTGAACCCGCCAATCCAGGCGATGACGTGCAGCGCGTCGGCATTGAGCAAAAACAAAACCCGGCAGAGCATGTAAACGCCGGCGGCCACCATGGTCGCGGCGTGGATGAGTGCGGAGACCGGCGTCGGGCCTTCCATGGCATCCGGCAACCACACATGCAGCGGGAATTGCGCGGATTTGCCGACCGCACCGCAGAAAATCAGCAGCGCGGCAATGGACGCCATTGTGCCGAGCGCGGCGGGATTCACGGCGAGTTCATGTTGCAGCACCGTAAAATTGAGCGAACCCAGCAGTCCCCAAACCATTAAAATGCCGAGCAGGAAACCGAAGTCGCCGAGGCGGTTGACGATGAACGCCTTTTTCGCCGCGTCACCGGCGCTGGGCTTTTCAAACCAGAATCCGATGAGCAGATAGCTGGAGACGCCTACGAGCTCCCAAAAGATGAAGAGCTGGATGAAATTGTTCGCCAGCACGATGCCGAGCATCGAGAACGTGAACAGGCTCATGAACGCGAAATAGCGTGAGAAACCGTGATCCTCGTGCATGTAGCCAAAGGAATATATGTGAATCGCGCCGCCGACACCGGTGACCACCAGAAGCATCATCAGGCTCAGCGCATCAAGTTTCAGGCCGAAATCAATGTTCAGGCTTCCGATAGACACCAAGCTGAAAGGAATTTCCTGGCCGCCGATGGTCAGCCAATTGGTGATGGACTCGGCGGGCGATGGCTGCCAGCCGTTCGCGTTGATGAAAACCAAGGAAAGAATAAAGCCAGCAACAATCGCTCCGATGGACAGGAGTGCGCTCACGGTGCGGTAGCGCAGCGTGAACAGCGTGATGCCGGCCGCCGCCAGCAGCGGCAGGAACAAAATCAACCACGGTAGAATTTCGTATTTCATCAATCGAGCCGGGAACATTCAACATTCAACATCGAACTTCCAACATTCAAAGCCGCCGCGCGCCGAAAGTTCAGCGTTGGGCGTTGAATGTTGAAAGTTGAATGTTTCTTCATTTCTTCAAAGTTTCATCAGGGTCAGGTCTTCGACGTGCGCGGACTGGCGTTTGCGGTAGAGCGCAACGATGAGCGCCAGGCCGACCGCCACTTCCGCCGCCGCCACGGTGATGATGAAGAAGACCAGAATCTGGCCGTTCAGGTTGTTGTTGAACCGCGAAAACGAAACCAGCGCAAGGTTCGCCGCATTGAGCATCAGCTCGAGCGACATGTAAATCACCAGCAGGTTGCGCCGCATGATGACGCCGAGCAGGCCCAGCGCAAACAGCAGGAAGCTGACAGTCAAATAATGTTCCAATCCCACGTGCATGTTATTTCAAATCCTTTTTGCTCAACAAAATCACGCCCACCATCGCCACCAACAGCAGGACAGAGACGACTTCAAACGGCAAAACGTATTCCGTGAACAGGAGTTTGCCGAGCGCGTTGGTGCCGCCTTCGAGTTGCGGCGCGGGCAGGTTGGCGCCCGGGTTCGCTGTCATCAGCGCCTTCAATGAAATCGTCACAATCGCGCCGACGGAAATCAGGCCCGTCACCAGACCGAAGAGTTTGATTTTACGCCGCTGCTCTTCCTTTAAATCGAGCAGCATGATGACGAAGAGGAACAGGACGATGACCGCGCCGGCATAGACGATGATCTGCACCGCCGCGAGGAAGAACGCGTGCAACAACACGAACAGGCCGGCCATCGAAATGATGGTCAACACGAGGAACATCGCGCTCGTGACCGGGCTGCGGCTGAACGGGTTGGCGACGACCAGCACGCCGCACAACAGCGTCAGCGCCGCGAAGACGTAAAACAAAACGTTCGGCACCATGCTGCCGCCGAGCAAGTTATTGATGGCTTCCATTGCCGATTAGACTTTCACCGGAAAGGTTTCCTGCTCCTTCGCTTCTTCCAGTTTTTGTTTCCATTTCTGGACGCCGCCGACCGTGCCGCCGAGCGCGAGCAGTTTTTCCTTGTCGTAAATCATTTCCGCGCGGGTCAGGCCGGTGAGCGAATAATCCTTTTGCAGGAAAATAGCCTCCTCGGGGCAGACTTCCTGGCACAGGCCGCAGAAGATGCAGCGGAGCATGTTGATCTCAAATTCCTGCGGCATTTTTTCCGCATTGGAACGGTCGGCAAGCTGCCCCGCCGGGCCGGGCGGAATGATTTTGATGGCCTTGGGCGGGCAGACGAATTCGCAAAGCTGGCAGGAGACGCATTTAGTATTGCCTTCCTGATCCTTCACCAGATACGGCGCGCCGCGATAGTCCGGCGGTACGGCCCATTTCTGCTCGGGATATTCCATCGTAACGGTCTTGCCGCCGAACAAGGAACCGAGAGCATGCCGGATCGTGACTTTGAATCCGCCGACAATCGCCGGCAGATAAAGTTTTTCCCAAAACGTCAACGGTTTGCGATTAACAATCATTTCAAACGTCCAACTCTTCGTAGCCGCCGATGTCAATCGGCGGACAAATTCATCTCGCGTTTTTACCAACGCGGCTACAGATTAACTGATCAGCCACAGCACCACGGCGGTGACCAAAATGTTTACCAGTGCCAGCGGCACGAACCGCCGCCAGCCCAGATCCATCAACTGGTCATACCGGAAGCGCGGGAACATCCAGCGCACCCAGATGAACAGCACCATGAACAAAAGCATTTTCACCAGGAAAACCAGGATCTGTACGAGCCCCATCCCCAGGTTCGCCGCCGCATGATCCAGTCCCCAGAACGGCAGCGTCCAGCCGCCGAAAAACAACGTTACCATCATGCCCGCCGACGCGATCATGTTGGAATATTCGCCGAGGAAAAACAGTGCGAATTTCATCGAGCTGTATTCAGTGTGATAGCCGCCGACCAGCTCGGTTTCCGCCTCCGGCAAATCGAACGGCAGCCGGTTGGTTTCCGCGAAAGAGGCGACGAGAAAAATGATGAACGAAACCGGCGAGTACAGCGCGAGCCAGCCGTGTTGCGCCTGCCAGCCGATGATCTGGCTCAGGTTCAAATTGCCCACGATCAGCAGCACTGGAATCACCGACATGCCCATGGAAATTTCGTACGAAATCATCTGCGCGCTCGACCGGATGCCGCCCAGGAACGGGTATTTCGAGTTCGCTGCATAACCCGCCAGCACAATGCCGTACACGCCCAGGGACACGATGCCGAACGTGTACAGGATGCCCACGTTCAGGTCCGCGATGACCATTTGTTGATGGCCGAGTTGCGAGCCGAACGGAATCACCGCAATCACCAGCATCGAGGGAATCACCGCAATTGCCGGGGCGAGCCAGAAATACACCTTCCGCACGCCTGCCGGAGTGAAATCTTCCTTGAGCATGAATTTCAAGCCGTCAGCCAGCGGCTGGAAGAGACCGAGCCGGATCATGAACGGGCCGAGGCCGGGAATGGCTCTGACGAACGGCGGCCCCGCGCGGTTTGGCCCGACGCGGTCCTGAATCCACGCCGAAATCTTGCGCTCGGCCAGGACGGCATAGGCCACCATACCCTGCACCACGCCGATGACGATGGCGATTTTGACCACGCTGAAGATGATGAAATTCCAGTCCATTTTAGATGGGCACCGTCACGCCCGTGTCACCGAGGTCCGCCCACGTCAAACCGTTGAACGCGGGCACGTCCTTCGCCATTTCGTTGAACAAACCTTCGATGGTCAGGAAACCATCCTGGCCGGTGACGTTGTAAACCAGATCGTGCAAAAATTCCCATTCCGGGCGGGCCTCGCCGGGCGCCTCGACCGCCTTCATGAATTTCTGGACGCGGCCCTTGATATTCGTGAACGTGCCGCGTTTCTCAACGTGGGCGCAGCCGGGCAAAAGGTAATGCGCTCGCTTCGTCGTTTCGTTCGGCAGAATGCCGCTGACAATGAGTGTGTCCAGTTTGCCGAGCAGTTCGGCGTCAATGCCATTCCTGGTCACGTCTTCGCCGAAAACAATCAACGTTTTAACTTTGCCGATTTTAATGCTGTCGGCAATTACCATCATCTTGATGCCCACGCTTGCCTGACAGATGCCGGTGAGCCGCGCGCCGGTTTTATTCGGGGTCCGATCCGTGTTCAACAACAGCTTGTCGCCCTCGCCGAAATGCCCGATGGAATCCGTGAGCGCGCCAAATTTGTCCGCCAGCTTTTTGAGCAGCCAGAGTTCCTCATTGGTTTGGCGGGCCGAAGCGATGATGGCCACCGAACCGTGCGGCGCCCTTTTCAGCTTTTCAGCGATTTCGTTCAACGCAACTGTCCAGGTGGTCTTTTCACTTCTGCCTTCTGAATTCTGCCTTCTGACTTCCGTCAGCCGATCTCCACGACCAATCCATTTGTAATTTAAACGGCCGTAATCGCACATCCAGCACGCGTTGACGGCGTCGTTTTCGCGCGGCGTGTAGCGATAAACCTTTTCTTCGCGCGAACCGACGATGATGTTGCAGCCGGTCGCACAACTTGTGCAGAGGCTCCTGGTTTCCTTGAGAAACCATACCCGCATCTGGAAACGGAAATCCTTCGACGTGAGCGCGCCGACGGGGCAAATATCCACGGTGTTCAGCGTGTAATTATTGTCGAACACCTTGCCGGGATAGGCGGTGAGTGTGTTGTAACTGCCGCGATTGACGATGCCGAGCGCGTCGTCGCCGGCAATGTCCTTGGTGAACCGGATGCACCGCGTGCAAAGGATGCAACGCTCGTCGTCGAGCACGATGCGCGGGCCTAGATCCACGGCCTTCGGCTTATGAACCTTCGGTTCCACGAAGCGGCTCGCGCTCTGGCCGTAGTCCACCGAGTATTCCTGCAGCTTGCATTCGCCGGCCTGGTCGCAAATCGGACAATCGAGCGGATGGTTGATGAGCAGGAATTCCAGCACGCCTTCGCGCATGGCCTTCACGCCGGGCGTCTTCGTGTAAATTTCCATGCCGGGAGAAATCGGCGTGGCACAAGCGATGGCCGGGCGCGGCGATTTGGCGATTTTAGGCGTGCCGTCGGGATTCAAAATCGGCTTGCGGTCCGGACCGAGCGCCGGTGTGCCGAATTCGACCAGGCACATGCGGCAGTTGCCGGCGACCGGCAGCTTCGGATGATAGCAATAATGCGGCACCTCCGTCTTCGCCAGTTCGCACGCCTGAATCATGGTCGTTGGCGTGAGCTTGCCGGACCAGTCCGGCGTCAACCTGGGCACCTCGATTTCGCGCCCGTCCACCTTCACCTTGAGCTTCTCGATCGCGGGCGGCGCGGGTTTCGTTTCGGTTGTAGCTGGGGTTGACATGGCAATCAGTGATGCGCGACGGCCAATTTTGTTTCTTCCGCCGGCACAGTAGTTTCCTTCGCGCGCCGCGCTTCGTCGGCCGCGCCTCTGGCGACAAATTCGTCCTTAAACTTCGCGACGAAACTTTGCACCGGCCACGAGCAGGCTTCGCCAAACGCACAAATCGTACGGCCGCCGGGAATATTGTCGGCGATTTTAACCAGATAATCGGCGTCGCTCGCGCGGCCTTCGCCGTGCGTGAGGCGGTGCAGCGCCTTGCTCATCCAGAGCGAACCTTCGCGGCAGGGCGTGCACTGGCCGCAGCTTTCGTGCGCGTAAAATTCGGCGATGTTCGCCAGCGCCTCGACGATGTCCATGCTGTCATCCATCACGATGATGGCGCTGGAACCGCTCATCGAACCGGCGGCAATAAGTGAGTCAAAATCATACGGCAAATCGAGCATATCCACTTCCTGCTCAACCATCTGGCCGTCCGGCCCTTTTTTCTTCAATTTGAACTTTTCACCTGCCTTGAAAACCTTTGCCGACGAACCGCCGGGAATCACCGCCTTCAGCTTGCGCCCGTTGCGCAAACCGCCGCCAAAAGCCGGGTCGTTGATAAGTTCGCCGATGGTGACCTTGCCGATTTCAATTTCGTAGTAACCCGGCTTTTTGACGTGGCCGCTGAGGCTCACAATGCGCGTGCCGGTGTTGTTGGGCGTGCCGAGCTTGGCAAACTCCGCGGCGCCCATCGCCACGATGTGCTTCACGTTGCACAGCGTCTCAACGTTGTTGACGATGGTCGGACACATGTAAAGGCCGAGCACCGCGGGGAAATACGGCGGCTTGATGCGCGGGTACGGACGCTTGCCTTCCAACGATTCGATGAGCCCGGTTTCCTCACCGCAAATGTAGGCGCCGGCGCCGCGATGAACGTACATTTCCAGGTCGTAGCCGCTGCCCAGGATGTTTTTGCCGAGGAAATTTTTGGCGCGGGCTTCGGCCAATGCCTGGTTTAACAGCTTCGCGCCTTCGGGCATTTCACCGCGGATGTAGATGTAGGCCAGATGCACGTCGTTCGCGAAACAGGCGATAATCATGCCCTCGATGAGCTGGTGCGGGTCCTTGTGGATGATCTGGCGGTCCTTGAACGTGCCCGGCTCCGATTCGTCCGCGTTGCAAATCAGGTAAATTGGCTTGCCGCTTTTGCGGTCCACGAAACTCCATTTCAGGCCGCACGAAAAGCCCGCGCCGCCGCGACCACGCAGACCGGAAATTTTCACGTCATCGCGGATTTGCTCCTGCGGCGACTTCTTTTTGCCGTCCGGCAAATCCCTGGCCGGCATGGCGATCGCTTTTTTAAGCGGCTCGTAGCCGCCGTGGCGCAAATAGCATTCGAGGTCAGGCGTGTAACCCGGCTCGTCGGCGTATTTCAAAACCAATTTGTATTCCGAAGGCATGGTTAGAGATGTAATGCGTAAACGTCCGTTGCTACGCCCACCCTCACCCCCAGGAGAGGGAGAATCATTCGCCGGTTATTAACAACACGGACGACACGGATGGTCATGCGCGTCTTGCGGCGAACGGCAGAAGGACGGCGGCGGCAATGGCGATGAGCAAAATTTTGGGCGACGCGTGCGGCTACTCCCTCTCCCTGGGGGAGAGGGCCGGGGTGAGGGCGAGCGTAAACACCATTCATCGCCCGCAAGGTTGAACCGGTTTGGCAACTTGACTGGCGCACAAAACTCACTAGGCTGTCCAACGCTCCGGCCTGCCCGATGGTGTAACGGTAGCACAGCAGACTCTGGATCTGTTTGTCATGGTTCAAATCCATGTCGGGCAGCCAACTTCCATTTGCGATTTTCGATTGACGATTTACGATTGGCATCAAATTCCACTCATTTGCAATTTGCCACGATCTCATTTGCCTTCGCTGGTGAAACAGCTTCATAGAAGGCGTCATTGCACATCATCACCGGTGCGGTGCCGCAACTGGCCAGGCATTCGACGAATTCGACCGTGAACTTTCCATCCTTCGTCGTTTGCGGGCCGTGCGCATGCGCGTCCAGGCCCAGCTTCCCGCAAAAATGTTGGTGCAGTTCATACGCGCCGCCCAGGGCACAACTCAACGTCCGGCAGACCTTGATTTGATACTTGCCCATCGGCTTCGGCCGGAACATCGGATAAAACGTCACGAGCTCGTAAACATTGATGGGTTGCAGCTCGAGCTTTTTCGCCGTCCACTCGACTGCTTCCTGCGAAATCCAGCCGAACTGCTCCTGAATCGCATGCAACACCATGAGCGACGCGCTGCGCTTTTCGGGATAATGCGTGACCAGCTCGTTCACCTCCGCTTCGAGCGCGGCGGACACGGCGAAACCGCCCTGGTGCTGGAGCGGATTCGGAATGGGTTCGGTGTGGGTGGCGTTCATCGGTCACATTCTCCCATGACGAAATCGAGCGAACCCAAAATCGCCACCGTATCGCTGATCAGGCAACCGGGGAAAATTTTTGGGATGATGCTCAGGTTCACAAAGCTGGGCGCGCGAATCTTCATCCGATACGGCGTGCCGCCGCCTTTACTGTAAATGTAAAAGCCCAGTTCGCCCTTCGGATTTTCGTGGCCGAAGTAAATTTCGCCGGGCGGACAGTTCATGCCCTGCGTCACCAGGATGAATTGATGAATCAATTCCTCCATCTTCGTCATCACGTTTTGCTTTGGCGGCAGAAAGATTTTTCCGTCGGCGATATTGACCGGCTCTTGGGTTTTGTTTTCCGCGCCGCCGGGGATTTTTTTGATGCACTGCTGCAAGATGCGGACGCTCTGGCGCATTTCCTCCATGCGCACGAGATAACGATCGTAACAATCGCCGACCGAGCCGGTGGGAATGTCGAATTCCAGATCCGGGTAGCAAAGATACGGCTGGTTTTTGCGCAAATCCCATTCGATGCCGCTGCCGCGCAGGTTCGGGCCGCTCAAACCGTAGTCAATGGCGTCCTCTTTCGAGATCACCGCCAGGCCGCGCACGCGGTCCACCCAGATGCGATTGCGCGTGAGCAGGACTTCAACCTCGTTGAGCGCAGGAATGAACTCCTCACAGAATTTCTGGCATTGATCCAGCCAGGTCGGCGGAATGTCGCGCATCACGCCACCAATGCGCGTGTAGCTGGTGGTGAAACGCGCGCCGCTGATGGCCTCGGCCAGATTGTAAATTTTTTCACGTTCGGTGAACGTCAGCAGGAACACCGTCACGGCACCTAAATCCATCGCGAAGGCGCCCAGCCCGAGCAGATGCGCGGAAATACGCGCCAGTTCCGCGCACATTACGCGGATGTACTGGCAGCGTGGCGGCAAATCCTTTTCGATGCCGAGGAGCTTTTCCACCGCCAGCGCGTAGGCGACGTTGTTGGCCAGTGGCGCGAGATAATCCAGCCGGTCTGTGTAAGGGATGAACTGGGTATAGGTCATGTTCTCGGCGATCTTTTCGTCGCCGCGATGCAGATAACCCACGTCCGGGTCGGCTTTGGTGATGATTTCGCCATCGAGTTCGAGCACGATGCGCAGCACGCCGTGCGTGGCCGGATGCGACGGCCCCATGTTCAGAACCATTTTCTCGCCGACGGAATCCTGAAGCTCCTCCGCCGCCTGCGCGTTGCGCACGGCGGAATCAGGAATCTCAATGTCTTGGACCTTGGCCATTAAACTTTTTTGTTTGGTATTCTTTTCGGCAAATCTTTTGCCCTTCGTTCAACAAATTTCATTGCTGTCGGCAAAGTAAAACCTACATTTGCACACATACAGTGGTTGATAGCCAACGGTTTGTTTCCGTGGTCAATCGCCATATCAACTTCAACCTGTATTTCAAACGGAATTCTTTTCCACAATTCCGTTTCACTAACTTCTTTTTGCTCCTTCGGAGCCATACAATTAATCTTCCGGTGTCCGCACACGCGGTTCGCGTTCGATCGCATCCTTGCCGCCGGCCGCCGTCACAAACGGCCCGCCTTCAAGCGGTGCGGGTTTGGTAAACGCGACGCCCGGCAATTCACTTGGTTTGCCCGCCAGCGGAAAGTCCTTGCGCAGAGGGAAATACGGGTAACCTTCCCACATCAAAATCCGGCGCAAATCGGGATGTCCGCGAAAC
>Ga0265338_10009352_pt1 | contig 11708 bp, 12 predicted proteins | sample 42126metaG_FD_193579 | JGI IMG/M metagenome (GOLD analysis project Ga0265338, IMG submission 193579) | Rhizosphere microbial communities from Carex aquatilis grown in University of Washington, Seatle, WA, United States - 4-21-26 metaG | ecosystem: Host-associated > Plants > Roots > Rhizosphere... | reverse complement strand
CCCCCCCCCCCCGGCGGCGGGGCGCAGCATTGGCCGCATCGAACGCCGCGAGATCAAGCAACGCCGGCGTCGTGACCTTCTCTTCGGCCATGCGCAGGTAGTGCACGCCGTCGAGGAAATATTGCGCGTTCAATTCGGTCGCGGCACCTCTGCGGCCTTTGAGGATCGCCCGATACGGCACCGTCATCAGGCCGCCGAACGGATCGAAGATCATCTCGCCCGGATTGGAGTAGCGCTCGATCAGTCGGTCGACGATGTCGAACTGGAGCGGGCAAAGATGCATCTCGGCACCCTTGCGCTGTTGCATCATGTTGAGCGTGCGCATGCGCGCCACGTTGGTCCACACCTCCGGATGCCAAGACCCCGGCGCGATCGACATGAACGTCGCCGGCAGCGCGCCCTTGCGTTCGAACGTCTCGCCGATCTTGACGTGCGCCTCGTAGTCATAGACGCGATCTGCAGAAGTCCTCACAAATAACTTGGCGAGATCGGCGGGCGTGAGCTCGGCGAATTCTTCCGGCGCCAGCAGCCGATTGCCGCTCGATCGCCAGAACGCATGCGCATCGATCTGCCAGCGGGCGCGCGAGTAAGCCAAGCCTTGCCGAACATCGATATCGCCACCTTCGTCCGGGATCACATCCCCGGCGGCGGTCTGTTCAAGCTCGGCCTGCCATTTTGTTTTTGTGACAGGCACATCCGCATAGCTGCGCGTCCGATCGCTCTGCGGCTTGCGCATCAGCAGGACGTATTCGGGCGAGCCGACGCCCATCTTGGAGCCGTCCTTGCAGTTCTCGCTCCAGCCGAGCCGGTAGGTCTGGTTGTTCTCTCTGACAACGTCGGTCACGACCGTGATCATGCCGAGATACTGAAAGCCGTGGGCGCGGTAGTGCATCAGCGCTTCGGCGTGAAACGGCGAGATCGTCGGCACGCCCTGCCCGGTCACGGCCCCGAACAGCACGCGGTCCTTGACGTGGATGCAGGCAAGCCTTCCCGGTTTGAGCATGCGCAGGAGTTCCGCCGTCAGGAAATCCATCTGCGACCAGAAATGCGCGTTGTCGTCCGTGTGCCCGAAATCGTTGTACAAATTTGTGTACTCATAGTGATTGCTGAAGGGCACAGACGTGATGATCTGATCGACGGAATTCTCCGCCCAGGTCGAGCACTCCGCGACCGCATCGTTGTTGATCGCGACGAACTTTTCGCCCTTGACCTCGATCCGCTTGACGCCGATCGAACGCACCAGCGCGTCCCGCAGCGGCAGCGTGTCGAGGCCGTATTGTTTGATGATCGCCGACATGCGCTCGCGCATCTCGACATCGCGCGCCCACTTTTCTTCAAGCGCGGCGCGGCCCGACCGTTCGTCTTCGGCGTAGATGATATCGACCTCGACCGGGTATTGCTGGCCAAATCTTTGAAGCCGATGGAGACTTTGAAGGAAATCGTTGAACTTGTAGCCGTAGCCCGGCAGCGCCACGTAGATCGCTTTGTGGCAGTGATACTGGAAATTCGAGCCTGAACCAGACAACACCGGCTTGGTGCCGAAATATTTGATCCGGCCTTCCTCGAAATCGCGCAACCGCGTCTCGCGATCGTCGATGTCCATGCTGCCTGTGATCGTAGACAAGCCGATGCGCGCCGAAATCGCCGGAACATCTGTTCCCGGAATTGCTTCGAGGATATCAAGGCCGCCGGCGGTTTTGCCACAACGGCGCCAGCCGGCCATCAGGAAGCAATATCCGGGATTTGGCGATGCGACCTCTTCGGCGTCCACGAAAGTATAAAACCGCTGGGCGGGCCAGCGCAGCCAAGCAATCGCCATTGCCTCTTTGATCAGGTCGGACGATTGCGCGCCCGTCCCTTCATTTCGAAATACGGCGCAGTTGACACCGATCTGTCCGGAATCATCCTTGAACTTGCGCCACCCGAAGAGTGCTTTTTTATCGGATGTCAGCAAGATCATCTTGTCGCCCGGACCTAAGACCAGATCGCTGTCTCGGCCAGAACGCGCCGAGTAATGACGATCGTAAAGCGCGCGAGCGTGAGGATTGCCATCGCGGAACTCACCCCAATGGCGGTATTCGACCAACGGCAATTCGTCTTCGATCGCCTCGCGCTCGGCTTCAAGATCGTGCCAGACGACGCGGTGCGCATCCGGATCGGCGGCGATGATCTCGGTCATCTTGGCGACGCGCGTCGGCAGGCTGTCGCGGCGCGAATGGGCGGCATCGCTCAGGCTCTTCGCCACGTCGCGGAACATGACGCCCTGGCCGTCGCGTTCCGGCTTGGCCTTGGAGTGATCGGCCGCGACCTCGTGCCAGTTGATTTTCAGCGGCGGCAGCTCGTAGCCGTCGTCGCTGTAGCCGAGATCGGAGGGCGCTTGCAAAAATGCGGCCCAGGAGTGGACCCACATCCAGAATTCTTCGGTCTTATGCTCATACAATTGCAGGTCACCAGCCTTCTCGCTGTTGCGCTGGAAGAACCGCGTGAGGGCGGCGCCCGTATCCATCACACCAAGGAAGCCGGAATAGTGGATCAGTTCCTTATAGCGGTTCGGCGACGGCGTTGCGGTAGCGACGAGCTTGAACGGCACCTTGTCGAACAGCGGCAGGAATTCCTGATAGGTTTTCGACCCGAACGATCTCAGAATCGATGCTTCATCTAATGAACAGGCAGCAAACAAATTCGGATCAAGCTTGCCGTCGCGGATGCTCTCGTAGTTGGTCAAAAAGTGCCGCACGCCGTCCGCCATGCCGGGTGCAAAATCGGCGTTGGAGCGGATGAAGGCGACCCGCATGCCCATCTCGTTCTGCGCTTCGTCGATAAAGCCGTGACGCACGCCGAGCGGCAGCACGCACAAGGTCGGCGCGTCGCCATGGCGGCGGCTTAATTGCCTCACCCATTCGAGCTGCATCGCCGTCTTGTGCAGGCCAAAATTGGCGAAGATCGCGGCGCAGCCAAGCCGCAGCGCCCACAGCACCAAGTCCTTGCAATGCGGTTTGAGCCAGTCGTGCAGTTCATCGCGGCGGATCTCGATGCCGCGCACGGGAGCGGTGACGATCTTTTGTTCCAGGAACTCGTCATAGGACGGCCATTCGACGGCGATGTCGTCTTCGTCGTCAGGTGAGCCGGCAGCCGCGGTGGGGGGCTTGGGGTCTGAGGACTCCGCAGCCGCCGGCTCTGACGTCGTCGGTACGCCGGCCGGGGGAATTGCCGAGCCGCCGACGTTTTCGTGATCAGGTTTGTTTGATTCATTAGAGGGCGCGACGGGGGGCGCTTCAACACGGTCACCCGCGCTCTGATTTGTTCCAGATGGAACGGTGACCGAGTCCGGTCTCTCAGCTTGTTTGTCCTCGCGTGAAACGGAACCTTCCTTGCCTTCAACCGGCTGCCCCCGATCGTCCACATGATCGAACCGCTGCCAATGCGCTTCGACTGCCGCATCCATTTCCAGATTCTTGGTCGCCAGCAAGCGGATGACGGCGCCGCATTCGCATGTTGCAACGGAGATCGCCCGGCTCTTGCCGTCGACCTCGCTGGTCATCGAGAAGGTATGCCCGGTCGGGAATACTTCGCGCGCGTTATGGGCGGCGACCATGTCGGCGACGATGCGGTCGGGGGCTTTGACGGGAGCGTTCATGCGACCGCCCTCGCAGGTTCACGCCGGCCGGCTGGAGCGGCGTCCGCCATGATCGCGCCGACGCAGGCCTTCATCTTGCGGACGGAGACCGCATTGCCGATCTGTTTGATCTTTTCCGTTTTGGTGCCAGCAAAATCATAGGCTTCGCCGTCGGCATCGAAGCCCATGGCGGCGGCCAGCTCGTGCGGCTCCAGCATCCGGAACAGAATGTCGTAATGCGCGGTCGCCTCGATCAGGTCGACGTGGCCGGTCGCCGCGATCGTCGGCGCTGGCGCGTCGACGCTGTGCACGCGCGGGGATTGGCCTTGCCGCTCGCCGTGCTGGGCGACGATGAAGGCGAGCTCGCCGCGGTTCGCCGTCGTCAGGGTCGGTAGCGGATCGGCGTCGACGTCGCGGGCGCGCTGGCTCGCATCGTTGTGCGTGACCGGCATGACGATGCCGAAGCGCGCCTTGGCGGTCACAGTCGGCAGCGGCTGCGTCACCGTCTGGCAGGTCTCGCCCGATCCGGAGCCGTAGTATGGCGAGATCAGTGCATGTGAATGTTTTGCCGTCTGCGTCGGCGTCGGCTCGTCCGTCGATCGCGGTGCGCCGCCGCCCTGGCGCGAGAGAACGAACGGTTCAAGCAGATAACCGCACCCTCTGCAGCTTGCGGCCGGCGCCGGCTGCTCGACCGAATGTGCGCGCGTCTCGCCGTAGCCCTCGCCGTGGCGATTGAGGATGAACGGCTCGGCGACATAGACGTGGGCCGCGTGTGCGGTTTGCGATGGCATCGGCAGCCCGATGTCTGCGGCCGTCGATTGGCCCTTCATGTTGATAAGGATCGGCTCGGCTAGGCCAACGTGGTTGCCATTCGCGGCGATCGCCGGCAGCGGACCGTCGACGCTCTTGCCGTCCATATGGTTGCGCAGGATGACCAGGAGCGGATCGGGCCATTTGAACTTGACCGCGCCGGCGTAGATACGGGCCAGCGTCTTCGGCGCCAGTGGCTTCTTGCGATGAAAGATCGACTTGCCCTTGATCGACCAGTCGATGATGTCGCGCGCCGGCCGCCAGGGCTTGATGCCCGGGCCCAGCACCAGCGATGCATCGCGGCGGACATGCGTCGGTACCGGCCAACTGATCGCCCGCGCATCGTTGCGCGCCATCAGGATGAATCGCTGGCGCGTCGTCGCGTCGCCGAAATCGGCGGCATTGAGTTTCTTCCATTCGGGTTCGAAACCAAGCCGGCGCAGTGTCTCGATCCAGGCCCGGAAATACTCGCCCTTGCGGGCGTTGATCGGCTTGCCGGTACGCGGATCGACCGGCCCCCAGCCGATGAATTCCCAGACGTTTTCGATGATGATGCGGCGCACCCGCAGCTCGGTGAGCCACGTAATGATGTGCCACGGATCAGAGCGCTGCTGATCCGACGTCGGCTTGCCGCCGCGCGCGAGGCTGTGATGGGTGCAGGTAGGACTGGCCATCAGCAGATCGAGATAGCCTTCCGGCACGATCAGATGCGGCCGCACGGTCGCGATGTCCTGCACGTAATGGCGGGCTTGTGGATGATTGCGCTGGTGTGTATCGATCGCAATCGGCCAGTGATTGACGCACACAAGTTCCATGTCGAGGCCGAGATCGCGCAGCGCCTGCGCGCAGCCCGTCGACGAACCGCCGGCGCCGCAGAGCAGATCGGCAACGAGCATCTTGCGCGTCATGCCGCGACCTCTTTAGGTCGATTGATCGCGTGCGCGGCGCGTAAGTCACCAAAAAACGTCAGCCAATACCAGCCGTCGTCGCAAGGCCCGACGATGCCGGGGTCATCTTGTCCGGGATCACAGACGATCCTTCCGTCACAACAAACGACGCTATGATTGACACCCGATTTGCTTTCGCCGCCAAGGATAAATACGGGCCGGCTGCGCGCGTTGACGTTCGCTACGGACTCGATGATCTCCTGCACGGAACAAGTTCCCGGAAATAGGATGCTGATCGTGCACAGGCCGCGATCGTTGAGCCACTGCTCAGCGAGATCATGCGCGCGGTCCGCTTCGCCCTTCCCTGGTGTCCCGTCCATGAAATGCGGAACGTCTTTCGCGTCCATGTCCAGCGCACAGGCAATCGCCGTGCGGTGACAGTCGCCGAACAGACCTTCAGATGGGCGATGACGGAAGAGTTGCTTTTGCGGTCTCACCGCTTCACTCCCGACTTGATTCCCGTCGCCTCGTTGATCTTCTGCATCAACAAACACTCCGCTGCCGCTGTCGGCCCGATGTTCCAGGTCTCGGTGACGCGCGCCATGCGATTGAACAGAATTCGCGGCAGCCGTACGTGCAGCACGACCTCGTCGGCGCCGGAGGCGTCGATGCGGGCAGCGACCGGCATGGCGATGATGGTTGCGGTCATATCCGTCGCACCATCGACAACGTCTCGGGATCGAGATCGAAGATCGGCTTGCCCTGTTTGTTGAACTCATCGACTTCAAGGGCAATGCCCGTCGACTGCTCCCAGCCCTCCATCTGGGCGACAATCAGCGTGTCGCATCTTTTGAGGATGGTTGCGTCGAATTCGTACCAGAACTGCTGGTCGAGCGGATCGATGCCGCCGTGAACAGCGATCGGATGCGTGTGTGCAATCGGCGAGTAGACATTCACGCCGGATCGGATCAATCGCGCAGCAAGGACGCATGCGCAGCGGAAGGCCTCTTCGGGGCCATCGATATAGCGCGTGTAAGGCGTGGCGAGATATGCAAGCGTCATCGCAGCGCCTCCACGACCTCATCGAGGTTGATGCAGATATCGGTCGCGAGCAGGTTCATCAGCTCAGGCTCACCATCAGCAAGCATCACGATGCAGCGCTTCCCGGCTCCGCAGAACCAACCCGCTTCAAGGTGTGCAGATCGGCCGCACGGCAGTACCAACACACAAGTATCGGCCCACTGCATGCCACGCAGATCGCTCACAAAGCCGTGTGAGGCCGTCGGATGGGTGAGCAGAAGCGTGCGATATTTTTCTTTGCTCCACGCGGCCCATTCTGGATCAATCTGCCGCCACGAAAATCCGCTGTCGCCATGTGGCGGATTGCGGAAATCGTAGACGTAGTGTCCATCAGCTCGTAGTCGAGCGACGACGCCCGGCTGCGCCTCGTTCCGCCAGCTCGACGCAACATAGATGCGCGATTTTTTAGCTGCAGCATCAAATCTCATGCGAACACCAGAGCAAGCAGGAACAAAAAGACGACGCCAAGGCCGACCCAGTCGGCGATGCAGCATAGCGGCGGCGTCAACCAGATTTTCTCAGGATAAAAACGCACCCTCATTCCGCCGCCTCCCGCTGCGGCTCTTCGATGCCGAGCTGCTGCTGATGCGGCACGCGGGCCTCGTTGCCCCAGGCCCACCAGTTTTCCGGAAGCGGGCCGTCGACGCGCGAGAACAGTTCGACCTTCGGCAGGTCCGGGTAATAGCGCCCGATCATGTCACGGAAGAACGCGGGCTTGGCCGAATGCTCGGTTCGCTTTTCCGGATAAAGCGAATCCTCCAGCAGCGAGCGATCCGGCGCCGGCATCTTGCCGCGCGTTGCGATCAGCAGGCTTTCGTGGCGATTGCGGTTCCAGAACCCGGTGCCGATCGTGATCTTGTCCCAGACAAATTCGCTGACGTAGTCGAAGCCCCAGTCCTCAATGAGCCGCAGCGTCTTGCGCAGCCATGGGACGGTCGTCCAAACAAACAGCACGGCATCGGCAGTCGCGAGATCGGCGACGGGAAGCTTTGCAAGTTCCTCTTCGGTCATCGTCGGATAGTGGTTTTCCGTCGATCGGTCAGAATCTCCCGCGGCAAACTTTGTCGGCGGGTCCAGATAAAGCACCGGGAATTTGCGGCCCGTCGGCAATTCCGAACTGCCGGCCGCGATCTGCTTGATCTTCTCGACCCGCTCGGCGCGGCGCTTGTCGTTCTTTTCCTTGTTGAGGGTCTTGACGGCTTCTTTCACCAGCTTCGGATCAGCGGCGGCGATGATCTTTTTCTGCTCATCCGGCGGCAGGGCTGCGATCTCCGCGCCCGCGGCAAGCGATACCGGGCCGCTCCGCACCGCCTCCTTCAGTTCCGGGATTCCGGTGCGCTCGATGACCGCCGCGCGCTCGACCGAACGCAGCGGCACATGCATCAAGGCGGCAGCCTCCGCATGCGACATGTCGGCTTGCGGCGTCTCGTCCTGGACCGTGTCGCCCAGCTCCAGCCTTCCGCTTGACACCACATTTTCCGCTTCGAAGCCTCCGCCAATTGGCGGAGCCGCACGCGTATGTTGATTGTCGCCAAGTCGGAACTTGGCGATCTGCGCCGCGATCATGGCGCGGTCCTTGTCGGTGAGGTCGCGCCGTTCCAAATTCTCCGCGGCGACGAAATCCAGCGCCTGCTTGTTGGTGCCGGCGAAGACGACGTAGGCGACCGGCTTTTTCAGGAGATCGAGTTCGCGCAGCCGGTTGCGGCCGTCCAGCACCTTTCCTTTGTGCAGGACGATCGGATGGTTTTGCGAATCCGCAAGTGACTTACGGAAGCTTGCGCGGCGGTCTTCCGCCAGCATCGGGAACAGGTCGGCGAACGGATGATGCGCGATCACCGGGTGGCCGGGCTGCAGGATGCCGCCAGGAGCGAGAAGGCCGGGGATCATGCTTTAATGTCCGCAAGAAACGGCGCGTCGATCTCGTATTCTTCATCGCTGATGCGACGCAGTGCGCAGCGTTCGCCGTCAAAAATCTCGTCACCGAGCTTCGGCACGTAGCCGAAGCGCAAAATCAGATGCGATTTAAATTCGTGTGGCTTGACGCCTTTCTTGTCTTTGCCGACGCCGCGGATACGGACCTTCCCCTTGTCGGGGCCGGTGCCGAGCAAAAACACGAAGCGCTCAGACTTAGCGATGCAGACGACGGTCGGCAGCGTGATGGCTAGCCGCGGCTTGACCTTGTCGCGATCAAAATCCTTAGCCATGCCCCCCCCCGTTTTTGGCTTTGCGCGTGGGGCGCAGATAGGAGAGAAGCGCCGTAGGCGGCATGTTCTCTTTGGTCAGCGTCTCAACCAGCTCGAAGCTCATCGCATCGTCTCCATCAACGACCGGGAGACCGCGCGGCGCGGTCGTTCGCAGGGCAGTGAATGACACAAATTCTTCAGCCGCTTCTCGGCACGCCAATGCTCGATAATGGTGATGGCGCCGATGGTGGCGCACACGATCAGAGCGGCGGCGCCCAACAGGAGAATAGCGGCAACGATGATGACAGGCATGGCAGTAACGCCGTGTTGCGGGTGAAGATCAAACGCGGGACGCTACTGACAGAGATTGTTACGGAGAGGAACGCGGGACTGTTAGGTGTTTGTTTGAATCATTCGCGATCAGGATGAGCGGTCAGGCCCTCACCCTCATTGACCTTATTGGACTTGAATTAGCGGGACTCCACGTCGAAACACGCTCGCTCTTCCATTCCCGCGGACACCACATCCCAGCCGATGTTTCGATGTAACGTTCGATGGGACCGCTTTTTCTCCAGCCCTTTGTCGGCAGCAGAACAAAACGAATGCGCCGGCATGCACGGACCCAGCCTTTGCCGGGAACGCGGATAATCCGATAATCCGTAACGGTCTTGGTTCCGACGGACCACATTTGTCAGCTCCGCCATTGATCTGGCTGGCCATGAAAAAAGGCTCGCGCGGCGCGTAGAGGGGCGGGGCACACCAAGGAGGCTAAACCGAGGAATGCCGAACTCTGACGGCCGCGCGAACTGAATCGGGTGACGGCGGGGCATTTAGCGCGTTTACGCGCCCTTCCCGGTCGAGATTGACCCGCTACGGGGAACCCCGATTCATTTGACCTGGGCTGATGGATGCCAAGGCCGTCACCCGAACTGAAAATTAGGGACACGGAACGGCCGCCGCGCCTCGGCCCTGCGTGAGCAGGCAGATCGTCTCGTTTATCCATAACGCCCGGCATCATCACCGGGCCCAGATTGTCACTTAGGAGAAGGCTCAGTCGCTGACCATGGCAGCCTCCCTTGTTCGCTCGGGCTTCCCTGCGTTTTTCGGATTGCCAATCTTTCAGGGTCCGCCCCTTCGGGAAGCAAGCGGCAGGGGAAGCCGCAGCCCACTCGTTAGCGGCTTGCGCCGCGAATTTCGTTGACGACGACCATGATGGCGTCGAGTGACGGATGGCGCTTGCCTGATAACCAGAACTTTGCGGCGCGTTCACTGACGCGGGCGCGGTAGGCAAGCTCGGCTGCGGTCTTGCGCGGCCACAACGCGCGTGCCGCAATTCCAAAGCGCGACAGAGAACGTGGTGAACATCTGTTCCTGATTGTTCCCTCTGCGGAACTTGAAACGCGACATGAAAACGCAATTGATTCGCCCATGACAACGCAACTCCCCCACCCACCAAACAACGAACTGCCACGGCGGCATGCGCGCCAATCCCATGCAGGAGTAAAGCGTCGGGGATTGGCGCGCTCTCCGCGTCGCCACGCGAAACCTGCTCATGGAAGACCGCTCGCGCGCTCATCGCGAAGCGTCCCCGGATGTGGAAAGCGATGAAATCTCAGGACTTTCGCTGCCGCCAGGCTGTTCACACGCCGGCGGCGCTGCCACCATCGGGACGCCAAAGCGGACCAGGAAACGAATATGGTGGATGATAATCAAGTGGCCTCCCGTTTGGAGGAATTGGGGGAGTCACAGGTTCGACTATTGATATCCAGTGGCGGCTTGCCATCAGGCTGGCAGCGCGTCGCGCTACCCTGGCTCGCGGCCAAGGAGCAGCAACAACGGGACCGCAACGAGGCTTCCCAAGCAGAGCAAAACCGTACAGCGCGCAGCGCGAAGAAGGCTGCATGGATCGCTGCAATCGCCGCCATAGCCGCGGTTATCATGGCGACTGTCTCCACTCTCATGGCGTGGATTTCCTGGCGTTGGCCGCACGGGTAGGAGACGGAAAATGATCGATATTGGCGCGATTACCGGGCTCGCTCAGTCGATCGGCGCGATCCGCAAGATCGCGAACGCGATGCTGCAAGCGCACGACGCCCGCCTGTTGCGGGACCAGGCGACCGCAATCGATCAGCTCGTGAGCGAGGCTCTGCAGCGGGTTATCGAGGCCCAGGCGGCCGTACTCGCGATCCAGCAGGAACTGGCGGCGGCGCTGGCACGCGAGCGAGCCCTTGAAGCAAAGGTGACCGAGTTTGAAAACTGGGATTTGGAGAAGCAGCGTTACGAACTCAAGCAGGTCTCCCCCGGCGCCTTTGCCTACGTCGTTAAGCCGGTGATGCAGGGCGAAGAGCCCGTTCATTGGCTTTGTGCAGGCTGCTACCAGCGGCGCAAGAAAACGATCCTGCAGGTCACGGGATATGTAGGGCCGTTGGGCAACATGGCGGTGTGGAAATGCCCGGTGTGCGAGGGCGTCATTCGGACTGTGACGCCGTGAGAAGAAGGTCATTCGACCGGCTCCCGGGCTTGTTCGGGTGAATCGGGAGGGGCGGTCGGGGGAGAAGGCTCAGGCACATCCCTAGGTGAATTCCATAAATCCGGACGGAGACTTGATGCTGCAATTTCACCGCGACTGAAGCGGTGGATCGCAAGCGCCATCTCAGCAGACACTGATCCACGACGCTTGGCCTTATTTATCGCGACCTGTGAGAAACCGATTCCGTCTCCGAGCTTGGCCTCTGACCCTGCGAGTGCGATCGCCCGTGCGATGGCGTCAATCTGTGATTCCATAACTAAACAATAACGTGAGTTATGAACGTGTCAAATACTATTGTTATCGAGACGCTTGATAACTTCGGTTCTAGACTTGTGAACATGGAACCGGGAGCGACAATCAAGAAGGCTCGCGAAAAAAGGGGATGGTCTCAAGCGGACTTGGGCCGTCGCGTCGGAATTAGCCAGGTCGCGATAAAGAAAATCGAGGACGGGGACACCCGACAATCGAAATTCCTCCCGCGGCTCGCGCTGGAACTGGGCCTGAGTTTGACCGATCTCGATCCCACATTGTCCACAGGAAATTCAGCAATCGGATTCCAGCAGCCAGATGCCATCTTTGGCCGGATACCTGATTTTCCAATC
>Ga0265338_10009351_pt1 | contig 11710 bp, 10 predicted proteins | sample 42126metaG_FD_193579 | JGI IMG/M metagenome (GOLD analysis project Ga0265338, IMG submission 193579) | Rhizosphere microbial communities from Carex aquatilis grown in University of Washington, Seatle, WA, United States - 4-21-26 metaG | ecosystem: Host-associated > Plants > Roots > Rhizosphere... | reverse complement strand
GCCGATACACGGACTTGGCCGAGAAGGCAAGATAAGCCTGTCCTAGAGCCGTGGACAGAGGGATCTCTCGCCCGACCATGGGTTTGTGCACAAAGAATGAGCTGAACCGATGGGTGGATTCGCGGAATACCATATGGCGACCATCAAATGTCGCAAGGCTTCCGGGCCACGCGGTGTCGCGCAGAAGTTGCATCAGTGCAGGCGCTGCGATCTGCGTGATCCAAAGCGCATCGGTAAAGCCATCACTGAGCCGCCGAACTTTGGGCGCCAGCCGGTAATGGTGCGTCGATAAGCTTCGCGAGACATAGCCCTCGCACTCCAGCGTCGCAAGGATGCGATAGATGGTCGTTCGGTTGATGCCGGTAGACCTGGCCAGGGTGGCAACTTCCGCTCCCTGTTGTCCGATCTCGGCAAGCACGGCGAGGCCGCGCCGCAGGGCCGTCACGGGGCGATAGGACCGACGTTTGAGCTCCGGCGATTTCACGCGATTAGTTCACCAGTAGAACAATTAGACCACCAAAAATGATGGATGGGACTCGCTTAACGGAGGCTTTATTGCTTCTGCCTGGCTTCATTGGCTCCCCTGGCCGGGCGCCGCACGCGGGTTGGCTGGCTGTTCGACCAGTGAACATCGCAAGTCTATCGATTGTGGCGCGCCCGAGAGGGTGGGATATTACCCGAGAGATCCCCAAGCATGAATAATCGCCGCATCATTGCAGCTCGCCGGGGCGGCCGCTCGGTAGTCATTGAGGATGCACCGCAACGCAGCCACGCGCTTCGCGCGGTACCTGGCTTCGAGGCGTCGGTTGTCTGGAGAACAGCCGCGCAACCATCGCTGGCATGGGATCGCCGCACCGAGACCCATCCCGCCAGCGTGCTGCCTGAGGTCGGCGGCACTACATTGTTCGTAGTCACATTTCCGCCCGATTCGGTAATGGCGGACTCCCGTTTCGATCCAGATGCCGCGGCGGCGGAGTATGCGCAGATATTGCCGGGACTGGCGGAACTCTTCGAACGCGACCATCCCGGAATGCACACCACGCCGACGATTGATTATGACGTGGTGCTCGATGGCCGGATCATGGTGGAGTTCGATGATGGCGCCATGGTCGATCTCAATCCGGGCGATGTGCTCATTCAGCACGGAACGCGGCACGCCTGGCGAAATCGCGGCGAGAGGCCCGCGACAATGCTCTTTGTGCTGATTGGCGCCTCCGACTCCTCGCGGAACGATGCGTAATCGAGCGCCGGCATTGCCGCTGAAGCTCAGCGGGGCGCGCGGGAGAGCCCACCGGTCATGACACTGGCGCTTGCCTGTGCCTCGCATTCTCCGTTGATGTTTGACCGGCCAGGTTTGTGCTCGGCGGAAGTGCGTGCGGCCATTGTGCGAGGATTTGCCGAACTCTCCGACGAAGTGCGCCGCTTCGAACCCGAACTGATCGTGCAGTTCTCTCCGGATCACTTCAATGGCTTTCTCTTGGACCTGATGCCCACGTTCTGCGTCGGCGTTGCGGCGGAATCAGTGGGTGATTGGGGCACTCAGGCCGGTCCGCTCGACGTCCCGCTGCACGACGCGACGCAACTCGCGAGGACGCTGGTGTCCGCGAACTTCGATATCGCCATCAGCTGGCGCATGCAGGTGGACCATGGCTTCGTCCAGATCTGGGAAGCATTGTTCGGATCCGCGCGCGGCTTGCCGCTGATACCGATATTCGTCAATTGCGCGGCGCCGCCTCTGCCCACTTTTCGTCGGGCGCGGGAGCTGGGCGAGGCCGTGGGCCGATTTGCATCGGCATCGGGTCGCCGGGTGCTTATCGTGGCTTCCGGTGGCCTGAGCCATGATCCGCCGACACCTAGCATCTACGACGCGCCGCTCGATATCCGCGAACACTTGATCTCCGGACACCATCCGACCGCGGCGAGTCGCGCTGCTCGGGAGGATAGAGTGCGTGCGGCGGGATTGTCGGCGGCCGGCGGGTCGCCGTCGGCGCTCCCGGTCTCGGAGGACTGGGATCGGTCCTTTCTCAAAAACCTGTGCGAGGGACCCCACGCCGTATTCGACGACCTGGATATGGACGAACTGGTGCGGTGCGCAGGCCGCGGAGGGCCGGAGGTGCTCTGCTGGGTGTCGGCCATGGCCGCGCTTCGATCGGGGGGGCCAGCCGTCACCCGAATGCACGCCTATCACGCCGTTCAAGGTTGGGTTGCCGGGATGGCCATCCTATCCGGTGAGAATCTCGGGGCTATTTCATGAGCACCGAGCCAGGAAGCGGTGACCCCTCCATGCCTTTCAGAAGCATATGGTCCGATCTATGCGGCGTCAGCTTCGAGCAGGGCTGGCTCGATGCTGGGGGCATCCGGACTCGCTACCTTATGGCAGGCGAGCGCTCAAAGCCTCTACTGCTGCTGCTGCACGGAGTTGGTGGCCATGCCGAGGCCTACAGCCGCAACCTGGGCGCGCACGCCCGATATTTCTGGACCGTGGCCATAGACATGCTGGGGCATGGATGGACTGACAAGCCGGACATCCGCTACCAGGTCAGCGACTATGGGAGCCATGTGCTGGCGGTCTTGAAGACTCTGGGCCGCTCGCGAGCCCTGCTGTCCGGCGAGAGCCTGGGCGGATGGGTCGCAACCTGGCTCGCCGTCCATCACCCCGGCGTCGTCGATCGGCTGGTGCTCAACACAGCCGGCGGATGGACCGCGCATCCGGCCGTGATGGAGCGGCTGAAGATGCTATCCAATCAGGCTGCGGAAAATCCGGACTGGAATCGCATCAAGGAGCGCCTGCAGTGGCTGATGTGGGACAAGACAAAGGTGACGGACGATCTCATCGAAGCTCGGCGGGCCATCTATGCTCAGGTGGGATTTGCTCGCGCGATGACGCAAATCATGGCGCTGCAGGACATGGACTTCCGCCGGCAGAATATGATCACCGAAGCCCAATATCGGTCCATCAAGGCGACCACCCTGGTCCTTTGGACATCGCACGACCCTACCGCGACCCCGGAGGAAGGTGCGCAGATCGCACACATGATTCCGGATTCCCGCTACATCGTGATGAACCAGTGCGGGCACTGGCCGCAGTACGAAGATCCGGAACTGTTCAACCGCGTGCATATCCAGTTTCTGCTCGGACAAGATATTTCCGGTATCCCCGGAGTTCGATCGGAAGCCATGTCGAAGCCCGCTTGATGCCGCGGAATCCAAAGAAGCACGCAGACTGGGCTGGGGGACTCTCTTATGAATTGCAGCCAGAACGTCGGGACTCCCAACGAGACGATCGAACTCGACGTCGCCATCGTCGGGGCCGGCTGTGCGGGCCTGTTCGCCCTGTATTACTTTCCCCGCCTGGGATTGTCGGCTCGAGTGTTCGAGGCCGGCAGCGGCGTGGGCGGCACCTGGCATTGGAACCGCTATCCGGGCGCACGCGTCGATATTGAGAGCCTCGAATACTCCTTCGCCTTTTCTGAGGAGCTGCAGCAGGATTGGGAGTGGACTGAACGCTACGCGTCGCAGCCCGAGCTTCTGAAGTACTTCAACTTCGTGGCGGATCGCTTCGATCTGCGAAAGGACATTCAGCTAAACACGCGCATCAATTCGATCATTTTCGATGAAACCAGCAGGCGCTGGACACTCAAGACAAGCAGCGGCCAGCGAGTGAGTGCGAAGTACTGCATCATGGCCACCGGATTTCTGTCCGCGCCGAACAAGCCGAGTTTCCAGGGCGTGGAGAGCTTCAGGGGCAACCTCTACCATTCGGGTGAATGGCCCCACGAGCGCGTGGACTTCACCGGCCAGCGAGTGGCTGTCATCGGGACGGGATCCTCCGGCGTCCAAATGATTCCCATCATCGCGACGCAGGCGGCGCACCTTCACGTATTCCAGAGGACGCCCGTCTACGCGGTCCCCGCGCGCAATCATCCCATGTCTGCGGAATACCAGGCCAAGGTGAAGGCCAACTACGGTCAGTGGCGCTACCTGGAGCGTTACCGGTCATTCCAAGGCATCGTGGCCGTGAATTACGAGCCCGTGGCGCCGACCCTGAAGTCGGCGCTGGAAGTCAGCGCCGAGGAGCGACGCGCGCTCTATGAAGACCGGTGGAAGAGCGGAGGGTTGGCAGTTTACCAAGTCTATCCTGACGTCTACACGAATCAGCAAGCGAACGATACGCTGGCGCAATTCGTGCGCGAGAAGATACGCGAGCGAGTCGATGATCCCGCCATCGCCGATCGGCTGATGCCGCATTTTCCCATCCTCACCAAACGCGTGGCGGCCGACACGGGGTACTACGAAACCTTCAACCGAGGCAATGTCACGCTGGTGGATATCCAGCATGAACCGATCAGCGAATTCACTCCAGAGGGAATCCGGGTCGGCGACAAGTTGTACGAATTCGACAGCATCGTATTTGCCACTGGCTTCGATGCAATCACGGGCGCCGTGAACCGGATGGACATTCGCGGCCGCGGCGGCATCACGATGAAAGAACACTGGGCGGGTGGGGCGCGTTCGAACCTGGGGCTGATGAGCGCAGGGTTTCCGAACATGTTTTTCATATCCGGTCCCGGCAGCCCGGCGCCTTTGTACCAGCCCATGCTTCTGTGCGAAGAACAAACCGGATGGGTGGGCGAATGCATCAGCTTCCTGCGCCGATACAAGTTCGAGTGTATCGAGCCTACCCCGACGGCTGAGGATAATTGGGGAAGGATATGCACAGCATCGGTTGACGGCACTCTATTCTCAACGGTCAAGAGCTGGTATGTCGGCGCCAACGTTCCGGGCAAGTCAAGCGTGGGGCTGTGCTACTTCGCCGGAGGCGGCAATTATCGGAGGCAGTGTGCCGAGGCCGCTGCCAATGGCTACGCGGATTTTGTGCTGACGAACTAAACCAATGTAGTGCTGCACTGGAAACTCAATGACAGCAACCTATCAGGAGCTTGCTGATCGGCTCGAAAGCGCCTATCGCGCGGGCCCGATTTCGCCTCTGCGCGATGGATTGGACGCCACCGACGCGAGGGCGGCGTACGCTGTGCAAGCAATCAATACGCATCGGTGGCAGTCCAGGGGGCGACAAATCGTTGGGCGCAAGATCGGTCTGACTGCCAAGGCAGTGCAAGAGCAATTGGGAGTGGCCCAGCCGGATTTTGGCGTGTTGTTTTCGGACATGCAGATCGAAGATGAGGGAGCGTTGTTCGCTTCCCAGGTTCTTCAGCCTAAGGCCGAAGCTGAGGTTGCATTGATTCTGGCCGCCGACATCAGGAATGTCGCTGCGACAGTGGACGATGTGGCGAACGCCACTGCCTATGCGGTTCCTGCGATCGAGATCGTCGACAGTCGCATCGCCGATTGGAAGATAACGTTCGCTGACACCGTGGCCGACAATGGTTCCTCGGCCTTTTTTGTATTGGGTAACGACAAGAGGCCGCTCCCCGGACTTGATCTCTATAGCTGCGGCATGGTGCTGCAAATTAATGGGCAGGTCGCATCAGTCGGCGCCGGCGCGGCGTGTTTCGGGCATCCGCTTGAGGCGGCAGCGTGGCTGGCGCGCACGTTGGCCAGCGAAGGCGAAAGTCTGCGCGCTGGCGATATTGTGCTCACCGGAGCACTCGGCCCCATGGTAAAGATAGCCCCTGGCGATCATGTGCGCGCCCTGATCGGCGGCTTGGGCTCCTGCCAATTCTCGTTTAATGACGAGCAGCAATGACTGACAAAGTGAAAGCCTGGAACGTCCCGACAGGATCGGTTCGGCATGCGGTATTAGTCGCCGGGTTTGGGTGTGAAGGCCATCAGGTCCGCAACTCGAGTTCGGCGGGAAGTCTGGCCCGCAGTTCGGCGCTGAAGGCGCCGTCCACCAGAATGAACGCCATGCGCGCGACGCGGTCCGAGCGATTTTCCCAGGCGTGGTCGGTGCCGCGCTGCACGACCACATCGCCGGTGCGCAACAGCACTTCGCGGTCATCGAGGATCAGGAAGAGTTCGCCTTCGAGCACGATGCCGTAATCGATGGATCGCGTGCGATGCATCATCCGGTGACGGCCGTCGCGCCGTTCGGGCAGCTTCTGGATGTGGGCGGGATAGAAATCGTTCAGGCGAATGCGTGTGCCCTGGGGCGGTGGGGGCACCCGCAAGGGCCCGTCGGTGGGCTCCGGATCATGCGAGCAGATCGGTGCGGCACCGTACCCCAAATTACCGCAGGCGGGAATATAGCCTCAGGCCGGCGGAGACGGCGCCTTGATGCCGTTGAGCAACAGGTCGCAGATGAATTCGCGGTAGCGGGCGCTCAGGCCTTTTTCCTCGAAACTCTTTCCCAGGGCGATGCGCAGTATCGGCATGCCGTTGACGAAGAACTCGCATACGCCGATGACAGCCAGGAACAGAAAGGCGCTGTCGGTGCGTCGGAAGACCCCTTGCGAGACGCCATCGTCGAGGATCGCGCCATAGCCGGCCACCGCCTGTCCGGTCAGCTGCTGCAGGAAGCGCGCAGCGGCAGGGGAATTCAGATTGACGAACTCATCGATCAGCAGGCGATGAAAGAAGGGGTAGGTGGTCTCGAATTTCTGCAGCGCCGAGACACGGGCGCGCAGTGCAGCTTCGGGGCCGCGCTCGGCCTGTGCGATTTCCTGCTCGAGCATGCGCGAGAACTCGGCCGTCAGTTTTTCCATCGCCGCCAGCAGCAGCATCGAACGATCGCGGAAGTAATAGCGGATCAGCGATGGATCGACACCCATGTGCCGTGCCACCTCGGCACGGGTAATGCGGTTGGGCGGCATCTGCGTGAGCAATTCACAGGTGCGATCAATCAGCGCTTCGCGCCCGACGGTCTTGGGGCCGGCTGCAGGGCGGCCTATGCCACGCCGGCTGGCGGTGCGGCCATGGCGCGAAGCGCGTTTCTTCGTCCCTTTGAGCGAGCGTGGCTTCGTAGAGGAGGGAACACGCATGTTTCCACTTATCGCATGCGCGTCGCCGGTTCGCAACGCATCGGCATCGGCCGGCGCGGCAGTGTGATACGCTCGCTCGCACCGGGCGGTGCCCTGCGCACCGCCATGCGCCCAACGGGAGCGCGGCCATTCGCGCCAGGAGATACCCAATGATTCGCTATTTGAAATCCGGACAGACGGCGGAAGTCACGGCCGGGAAACAGGCCGAGGTTCGCCGCACGGTCGAGGGCATACTGGAAAACATAGCCAAGAACGGCGAGCGCGCGGTGCGCGAGTACTCGCAGAAATTCGACCACTGGTCGCCCGAGAGTTTCCGCCTCAGTGAGCGCGAGATTCGCGAGTGCGTCGACCAGGTGCCCGATTCCGTCAAGCGCGACATCGAATTTGCACAGACACAGATCCGCAACTTCGCGCTCGCGCAGCGTGCGGCGCTCAAGGACGTTGAAGTGCAGACGATGCCGGGAGTCGTGCTCGGGCACAAAAATCTGCCGGTAAACAGCGTTGGCTGCTATATACCTGGCGGCCGCTACCCGATGGTGGCCAGCGCGCATATGAGCGTCGTCACGGCGAAGGCCGCGGGCGTCAAGCGCGTCATCTCCACGGCGCCTCCCTTCGGCGGCAAGCCGCATCCGGCGATCGTCACGGCCATGCACATGGGTGGGGCCGATGAAATCTACGCCTTCGGCGGAGTGCAGGCGATCGCCGCTATGGCGCTTGGAACCGAGCATATCGCTGCCGTCGATATGATCGTAGGACCGGGCAACGCTTTCGTGGCGGAAGCCAAGCGGCAATTGTTCGGGCGCGTGGGCATCGATCTGCTCGCCGGTCCAACCGAGACGCTCATCATCGCCGATGATAGCTGCGATGCGGAGATGGCGGCCGTGGATCTGCTGGGGCAGGCCGAGCACGGGCCTGGTAGCCCCGCCGTGCTGCTCACCAATAGCGCCAAACTCGCGCAGGAAGTGCCCGCCGCCATCGAGCAGGTGCTCTCATGGCTGCCCACCGCGGATGTGGCGCGGGTCGCCTGGCAGAACTGCGGTGAAATCATCCTCGCCGACTCGCTCGATGAGATGGTTGCACACGCCGACAAGATCGCCTCCGAACATGTGCAGGTTCTGACGCGCGACCCCGAATTCTTCTTCCAGCGCATGACCAACTACGGTGCGCTGTTCCTGGGAGCACGCACCAACGTCGCATTCGGCGACAAGGTCATCGGCACCAACCACACGCTGCCAACCATGAAAGCGGCGCGCTATACCGGCGGACTTTGGGTCGGCAAGTTCATCAAGACCTGCACCTACCAGCGCGTGCTCACCGATGAAGCCAGCGCGCTGATCGGCAGTTATTGCTCGAGGCTGTGCGAGCTTGAGGGCTTCGCCGGTCACAAGGAGCAGGCCGACTTGCGCGTGCGTCGTTACGGAAAGCCCAAGGCCGCCTGAGTGCTCATCAACGCTGCAGCATGATGCCCTGCAAGAAGCCCGGAGACCGCGTCATGCTCAAGCGCTCTTGCGCCGGAAGACAATCGTCAGCAGGAACAGAGCGGTGCGAAAGCTCAGCAGCCTGAGGGCGGCGCGAGCCTCCTCCGGTCGCAGCTTCGCGGTCAATGGCATGGCGCCAAAAATCTTGCCCCGGATCACCAGTTCGCCGCCGTCGCGCTCGAGCGCGGTGATGTTCATCAGCTCTCGGTTGTCGGCGCCATAGATCTTCATTCGCGATACGTCCCCGTTATCGTTTGAATGACGGCATGGTTGCACCTGACTCGGGTCGAATCAAATGCATCCGCGTGGAATGACTGGATCTGCATGGACAGGCAGGGGTCGCCATCCCTGGCGAGAACTCCCTCCCTAGTCGTGAGCCGGCGCGGGCAAAACTGCCGAAAGCGGAGCGACGCGGACTTATAATTGTGATGTGTGTGACTTTGACTTGATCCGGCACTGATTGCAAGTGAACCGCAACCCGGCAAATCGGAGATCCCTCACGGTCCTGGATCGGATGCTTTGCCTTGTCAGGTCGCATCCGCTACGCTGCGTTTTGCAGTCATTTCAAGGCCTTATTTCGTGAAAGTGTCGATTTTTGGCTCGGGCTACGTCGGCCTGGTTTCCGGCGCCTGCCTGGCCGATGCGGGCAACCATGTGCTGTGTGTCGATATCAATCCGGCGCGCATCGACATGCTCAATCGAGGCGAGGTGCCGATCCATGAGCCGGGCCTTGATGTTCTGATTCGTCGCAATCGCGAAGCTGGCCGACTGGAATTCACCACCGATCCGGCGCGCGCCGTGGACCATGGCCTGTTTCAGCTCATCGCTGTCGGGACCCCGCCGGATGAGGACGGATCGGCGGACCTGCGTCACGTGCTGACGGTGGCGCGTTCGATCGGCGAGCACCTTACGCGCTACGCCATCGTGGTCACCAAATCGACCGTGCCTGTGGGCACTGCCGACCAGGTGCGGCAACAAGTGCAGAGCATGATTGGCGCGCGTAATGCGGCGGTCGAATTCGACATGGTATCGAATCCGGAGTTTCTCAAGGAAGGCGCCGCCATCGAGGACTTCATGCGGCCGGACCGAGTGATCGTCGGCACCGATAATCCGCGCACAACCGAGCTGATCCGCGCCCTGTACGAACCATTTACGCGCAATCACGATCGACTGATCGTCATGGACATCCGTTCCGCCGAGCTGACCAAGTATGCGGCCAACGCCATGCTGGCAACCAAGATCAGTTTCATGAACGAACTTGCCGGCGTTGCCGAGCGCGTTGGCGCGGACATCGAGAAAGTGCGCATCGGCATCGGTTCCGACCCCCGCATCGGTTACAGCTTCATCTATCCCGGTGTGGGCTACGGCGGCTCGTGCTTCCCAAAGGATGTGAAGGCGCTGATTCATTCGGCCTCCCGTGTGGGACACAACGCCGAACTGCTGCGGGCCGTGGAAGCCGTCAACGAGCGGCAGAAGCACGTCTTGATCGCCAAAGTGCGCCAGCACTTCACGGATGGCCTGGACGGCAAGATATTCGCGCTCTGGGGTCTGGCCTTCAAGCCGAATACCGATGACATGCGCCAGGCTCCAAGTCTGGTCATCATCGATGCCCTGCTGCGGGCCGGGGCGGGTGTTCGCGCCTACGATCCGGTTGCCGCCAACGAGGCACGCAGGCTGTTCGCAGCGCATCCGATGACGCAACAGCTCGTATTCTGCAAGGATGCCTATGAGGCAGCGCACGGCGCCGATGCCTTGCTCATTGCCACCGAATGGAAGGAGTTCCGCAGTCCTGATTTCGCGCGCCTCAAATCGCTGCTCAGGCAGCCGGTGATCTTTGATGGCAGAAATCTCTACGAACCGGCGCTGATGGAACGAATGGGCCTGTACTACGTCGCGGTTGGACGTGGGCGCCGGCCAAGGGCGCCCGTGCATGTCGCAGAACTCAATGCGGAGAATAGCTAGCCATGCTGGTCCCAGTGATTCTTTCCGGCGGCGCCGGTACGCGACTCTGGCCGTTATCCCGAGAACTCTATCCCAAGCAACTGCTGTCGCTGACCAGCCAATACACGATGCTGCAGGAGACCGTGCGTCGAGTCATCGGACTGGATGCCAGCGCGCCGACCGTGGTGTGTAACGAGGCGCATCGGTTCCTGGTGGCGGAACAGCTGCGCGAAATCAACTGTGTGCCCCGCGCCATCGTGCTCGAGCCCAAGGGACGCAACACCGCACCGGCGATTGCGCTGGCCGCGCACGCATCGCTTGCCTCTGATGAAGGCGACGTGCTGCTGCTGGTTCTGCCTGCCGACCATGTGATCCGCAACCAGTCGGCATTTCACCGCGCGGTCGAAGCGGCCGCCGTCGCGGCCCGGGATGGCGCCCTGGTGACCTTCGGCGTGGTGGCGAATGCCCCTGAGACCGGCTACGGCTACATCAGGCGAGGGTTGGCGCAGGGCGAGGGCTACCGCATTGCCGAATTCGTCGAGAAACCCGATGCGGAGCGGGCAGGGGCCTACGTCGCGTCGAAAGAATATTACTGGAACAGCGGTATGTTCCTGTTTCGGGCGCGCCGTTATCTCGAGGAACTCGAGAAGTACGCGCCGGATATCGCGGTGGCCTGCCGCAGCAGTTTTGCCAGCGCAACGCGTGACCTGGATTTCACACGCCTGGATGCGAATGTGTTTGGCGCCTGCCGCAGCGAGTCGATCGACTACGCCGTCATGGAAAAGACCGCCGATGCAGTCGTCATTCCGCTCGATGCGGGCTGGAGCGATGTAGGGTCGTGGGCCTCGCTGCATGCGGCATGCGAACACGATGAGAACGGCAATGCCCTGCGGGGTGACGTGCTGGTAGAGGATACGCACGACAGCTACATCTATGCCGAGAGCCGGCTGGTGGCGACGGTCGGGCTGCGCGACCACGTCGTCGTCGAAACCAAGGACGCCGTCATGGTGGCTCCCAAAGACCGGGTGCAGGAGGTCAAGCAGCTGGTTGCGCGGTTGAAGGCGAAGAATCGCCATGAGTATTCGCTGCATCGGCAGGTGTTCCGACCCTGGGGCAGCTACGACAGCGTCGATAGCGGCCCGCGCTTCCAGGTCAAACGCCTGGTCATTCGCCCGGGCCATGCCTTGTCGTTACAGCTGCATCATCACCGCGCCGAGCACTGGGTCGTCGTGTCCGGCACTGCGAGCATCACGCGCGGCGAGGAGACTTTTCTGCTCGAAGAGAATCAATCGACGTACATTCCGGTCGGCGTACGTCATCGAATCGAGAACCCGGGCCGCATACCGCTGA
>Ga0265338_10009350_pt1 | contig 11710 bp, 13 predicted proteins | sample 42126metaG_FD_193579 | JGI IMG/M metagenome (GOLD analysis project Ga0265338, IMG submission 193579) | Rhizosphere microbial communities from Carex aquatilis grown in University of Washington, Seatle, WA, United States - 4-21-26 metaG | ecosystem: Host-associated > Plants > Roots > Rhizosphere... | reverse complement strand
CATCGCCTTGGAATATTCGACCGACTTGCAATAGATCGCCGCGCGCTTGCCGGCGGATTTCGCGGCATCCAGGATGTCGTCGATCGCCTGGACGACGAGGGGATCGGTCTGGTCGGCGCGTGGCTCGCGCCCCAGCGACAGGCCGAGATCCGTCGGCCCGATGAACACGACGTCGAGCTCCTTCACCGCCGCGATGGCCTTCACGTTGATCAGCGCCTTGGCGGATTCGACCTGCGCCATGGTGAGGACGGTCTCGTTGGCCCTCGCCAGATAGTCGTTGCCGCCATAGAGCACGGCGCGCTTGGGCCCCACGCTGCGCGTGCCGCGCGGCGCATAGCGGCAGGCGGAGACGAAGCGCTCGCACTCGTCGGGCGTATCGATATTGGGACAGATGACGCCATAGGCGCCGGCGTCGAGCGCGCGGTTCACGTCGCCCGGATTGTTCCACGGCACGCGCACCAGCGGCACGGTATCGGTGGTCGAGATCGCGGTCAGCATCGCGACCATGCCGGCGAAATCCGCCTGGCCGTGCTGCATGTCGACCGTGAGGCTGTCCCAGCCCTGATGGCTGAGGATTTCGGTGCCGACCGTGCCGCCCAGGCTGAGCCAGACATTGGTTACGGCGCGCCCCTGGGCCCAGGCTTCACGCAGACGATTGGCGCGCATGCGACGGACACTCCCGTTGTGAGGCGGCGAACCTAGCGCAGGCTTTTCCGCTTGGCGATGTGGTAGATTGCTGGGGCGGCGCTTTACGGCATCTTCGATGAAACACGCAGCCATCGTCCTCTTCGTCCTCGGTCTCGCCATGCCGGCGCAGGCGGCGGTCACCGCCTGCTCCGTCACCGTCGACGTCACCGATACCGATCCCAAGGGCCTCAATGTCCGCGCCGCGCCGGGCGGCAAGATCATCGCCACGCTGGTCGACAAGGCCGATTGGATCGAACTGCATGTCGTCGGCCAGGACGGCGACTGGTTCGCCGTCGATCGCGCCAACCAGATCGACAACAACCGCATGGGCGAGGACATCGTGATGTGGCGCGGCCATGGCTATGTCCACAAGAGCACGGTGGGCCTTTCGGGCATGCAGCAGGGCGCGACGATCACTGCCGATCACGACGCGAAAAGCCGCGTCGTGGTGGCCAATGCCGCTGGCGACCAGCCGACGCGGCTGCTCGCCTGCTGGCAGGATTTTTATCGCGTGCAGACCGGCCAGGGCACCGGCTGGACCAAAACCGTCTGCACCAACGAGAACACGACCTGTTCCTGAGCCGCTTGAGCGGCGCGCCCCATCCGCCTAGCGTCGAAGCGTGGACAAGCTCACGACCCATTGCGTGATCGCCGGCGGCGGTCCTGCCGGCATGATGTGCGGCCTTCTGCTCGCGCGCGCCGGCGTGGATGTGTGGGTGCTGGAGAAGCACAAGGATTTCCTGCGCGATTTCCGCGGCGACACGGTGCATCCCTCGACGCTGCAGATCATGGACGAGCTGGGCCTTCTGGAAAAGTTCCTGCGCCTGCCGCACCAGACCGTGACCGAGGTCAGCGCCGAGATCGGCAAGGAGAGCTTCAAGGTCGCCGACATGTCGCGCCTGCCGACGCGCGCCAAGTTCATCGCGCTGATGCCGCAATGGGACTTCCTCGATTTCCTCGGCCGCGAGGCCGCGCGCTATCCCAACTTTCACCTCACCATGGAAGCGGAGGTCGTGGAGCTTCTCTCCAGGCGCCGGCGCATCGTCGGCGTGCGGGTGAAGACGCCCGAAGGCACCGGCGACATGCTGGCGCGGCTGGTGATCGGCGCCGATGGACGAAATTCGAAGGTGCGCGACAAGGCGAGGCTGAAGGTCCGCGATCTGGGCGCGCCCTTCGATGTGCTGTGGTTGAGGCTGCCGGCCGCGCCGGACGATCCCAAGCAGCCGGTCGGGCGCTTCGTCGGCGGCAATCTGTTCGTGATGCTCTATCGCGGCGACTATTGGCAATGCGGTCTTCTCATTCCCAAAGGCGGTCTGGCCGAGCTGAAGAAGGAAGGGCTTTCGGCGTTCCTCGCGCGGCTGCGCACCGCGGCCGGTTTCGCGCGCGACCGCGTCGAATCGATCAAGAGCTTCGACGATGTGAGTCTCCTGACGGTGAAGGTCGATCGCCTGCGGCGCTGGGCGCGGCCGGGGCTTTTGTGCATCGGCGATGCGGCCCATGCGATGAGCCCGGTCGGCGGCGTCGGCATCAATCTGGCGATCCAGGACGCGGTGGCGGCGGCGAACCTGCTCGCGCCGATCCTGGCCCAGCGGCGGCCGAAGCTGTCGGAGCTTCGCCGCGTGCAGGCGCGCCGCGAATGGCCGACCCGGGTGGTGCAGCGCGTCCAGGTGATCGTGCAGAACAATGTGCTGGCGCGCACGATCCGCAGCCAGGTGACGCCCAGGCCGCCCTGGCCGCTTTATCTGCTGGACCGCTGGAAATGGCTTCGCCAATGGCCGGCGCGCTTCATCGGCATCGGGGTGCGGCCGGAACATGTGACGAGCAAGGGCGCAGTCACGCCAGGCGATAGCGCGCCCATTTGATGCCGGCATCGTCGACGCCCTGGTCGTCGAGGCCCGTCATGCGCTCCCACCCCGTCGCCTCGTAGAACGCGATCGCCTTGCGGTTCGGCACATCGAGCTTGAGCGTCAGGGGCTCGCCCACGATGCGGCGCACATGCGCCACCAGCGCGCGGCCGATACCCAGGCCCTGCGCATCGGGATCGACATAGAGGCAGTGGATGAAGCTTTCGGCGCGGAAGATCGACAGGATGCCGACCAGCGCATCGCCCATATGCGCGAGCCAGACCTCTTCGTCCAGCGCGTACATCCGAAAATCCTCGGCGCGGAAATGATTGTCGGGCCGCCAGGTGAAGGCGGCGCGTCCGCTGCGGACGTAAAGCTGGGCCGCGTCTTCGATCTCCGCCGCATCCTTCGCGGGCCGGATCGTCAGCGTCAGCGTGGAGCAGACCGGGCGCGCCATCGCATCACATCTGCATCGTCCAGCCTTCGACGCCCATCGCGGCCTGGCGGACCGCTTCGCTCAGCGTCGGATGCGGATGGCTGGTGCGCGCGATGTCTTCCGACGAGGCGCCGAATTCGATGGCGAGCGCGGCTTCGGCGATCATCTCGCCGGCATTGGCGCCCATGATGTGCACGCCGAGCACCTTGTCGGACTTGGCATCGGCGATCACCTTGGCGAAGCCCTCGGTCGCCGCGATGGTCTTGGCGCGGGCGTTGGCGGTGAAGGGGAATTTGCCGACCTTGTAGGCGATGCCGGCGGCCTTCAGCTCCTCTTCCGTCTTGCCGACGGATGCGACTTCCGGCGCGGTGTAGACCACCGCGGGTATCGCGTCGTAGTTCACATGGCCCGCCTTGCCCGCGATGCGCTCGGCGCAGGCGACGGCCTCGTCTTCCGCCTTGTGCGCCAGCATCGCGCCTTCGCGGCAATCGCCGATCGCCCAGATGCCGGCGACGTTCGTGGCGTAGTGGGTGTCGGTGATCACGCGGCCGCGCATGTCGAGCTTCACGCCGATCTTCTCGAGCCCGAGATTGTCGACGAAGGGCCGCCTGCCGATGGAGACCAGCATGATGTCGGTCTCGATGGTCTGCTTGTCGCCGCCCGCCGCCGGCTCGACGGTCACAAGAAGCGCGCCGCCCTTCTTCTCCACGCCGACGACCTTGGTCCCGAGCTGGAATTTCATGCCCTGCTTGGCGAGGATGCGCTGGAACTGCTTGCCGATCTCGCCGTCGAGGCCCGGCGTGATGCGGTCGAGGAACTCAACGACGGTCACTTCGCTGCCGAGGCGCCGCCACACCGAACCCAATTCCAATCCGATATAGCCGCCGCCGACCACGAGCAGGCGCTTGGGCACCTCCTTCAGCGACAGCGCGCCGGTCGAGGACACGATCTGCGTCTCGTCGATCGTCACGCCGGGCAGCGCCGCGACGTCGGAGCCTGTCGCGATGATGATGTTCTTGGTTTCCAGCGTGCGGACCGCGCCGTCCTTGCCCTTCACCTCGACCTTGCCCGGCGCCACGATGCGCGCCTCGCCGACGATCGCTTCCGACTTCGCCTTGCGCAGCAGGAATTCGACGCCCTTGGTCAGCTCGCCGACCACCTTGGTCTTGTGCGCCATCATCAGGCCGAGATCGAGCTCAGGCTTCACCAGGATGCCGAGCTTGGGCAGATGGCCCTTCGCCTCCTCGAACAATTCGGAGGTGTGCAGCAAGGCTTTGGACGGGATGCAGCCGATGTTGAGGCAGGTGCCGCCGAAGGCGCCGCGCTTGTCGATGCACGCGCTCTTCAGGCCCAGCTGGCCGAGCCGGATCGCGGCGTTGTAGCCGCCGGGTCCGCCGCCGATGACGACCGCGTCGAAGGAATCCGCCATGAAGTGCTGTCCTCGAAATCAGGTCAGCGTTATGCGCCGGAGTTCCGCGCGAGACAATTGCCGAAGAGACGCGGCCCCAACGCAAAAAAACCGGCCCTTGCGGGCCGGTTCCTTCTTCGCAAAGCGAATCGCCTAGTGACGGCTCGTCCGATCATTGTCGGAGCGCGGCTGACTGTCGGGCTGGCCCGCTTGGCCTTGCTGTCCGGCCTTGTCCTGCTTCTTCGCGCTCTTGCCGCCGGTCTGCTCCTGCTGCTGGGGCTGACGGCGGATGTCCTGATCCTGGTTGCGGGTATTGTCTTGCTGACCCATTCTTCTTCTCCCATTGGTGCTGGCGCGGAGACGTTGCGCCCGCCTCTTTAACGGGCAGCCGGATCGGTCGTTTCAGCGGTTCCGGCAGGAACCTGATCGTCCGCGCAGGCGGGATCGCGGAACACGACTTCGACCATGGTGCCCTTGCCGGGCTCCGAATGCAGCGCCGAGACGCCGCCGATCTGCGCCCCGAAGGTCTTGATCAGCCGCGTGCCGATGCCGGTCTTCTGGGCCTGGTCGACGAAGCCCAGACCGTCATCGCTGATCGCGAGCCGGAGCTTGCCGCCGTCGACGGGCACGAGCTCGATGCGCACCAGGCCCTTCTGGCCGGGCCGGTAGGCGTATTTGAAGATGTTGGTCAGCGCCTCGACCGCGAACAGCGCAAGCGGCACCGCGACCTCGCCGGAGACGTCGCGCTCCACCATGTCCTCCTCGACGCGCACCCCGACATTCTCGCCGCGCATGCCTTCGGTGATCTGGTGGGCGAGCTCGTGCAGCAGCCGCTTCAGGTCGATCGTGGTCTGGTCCTCGATCTCGTGCAGGATGCGGTGGACCAACGCCAGCGCGTTGATGCGGATCTGCGCCTGCATCAGCGCATCGCGCGCCGCCGGATCCTTCAATTGTCCGGCCTGCAGGCTGAGCAGGCTCATGACGATCTGCAGATTGTTCTTCACGCGGTGATGGATCTCGCGGATGAGCAGCGATTTCTGCGTCAGCGCATCGCGCAGCTTGCGGTCGCGGTCCTGGATCGAGGCCGCCATGTCGGACATGTCGTCGCCCAGGCTGCGGAATTCGCGCGGCGCATCCTCGAGCTGCGGCCGGATCGTGTAGTGGCCCGAGCGGTAGGCCGCCGAGATGCGGCGCAGATAGGCGATCCATTGCGTCACCTGCCGCTCGGTGGCGAACCAGATGCCGGCCCAGGCCAGCCCGATCATCAGGATGGGCATCAGGAAGTCGGCGCCGACATGCAGATAGGTGTCGCTGAACAGCCGGCTCTCGCGCATCGCGAATGCGACGCTGATGACGCCGCCGCGCAGCGACGACGTCGCGAAGCTCCAATTGTTGCCCAGCGCGTCATAGGCGGAATGGACCGTGCCGGCCTCGCCGTCGCGCCGGGCGGTGCCGATCAGGGCATGGGCGACCGTCGCATCGTTGGAGGCCAGCACATTGCCGTCGTGATCGTAGATGAAGACCACGGCGCCCTTGGGCAGGCCATGGGCGCGCACCATGAAGTCGAGCCAGTGCAATTGAAGCACGACCGACATCGCGCCTTCGAAGCGGCCCTGGGCGTCGTGCAGCGGCAGCATGCCGGCGATCACCGGCTGGCCAAGCACCGTGCTCACCATCTGTCCGCTGACGACGAAGCCCTTGGAGGCGCGCACGCGCTCGAAGATCGATTTGCCGGCCGCGCTGCCGCCCTTGGCGCGCGGCAGGGCCGAGCACACATTGGTGCCCTTGGCGTCGAAGCGCGACAGGTTCGCGAAATATTTCACGCCGATCAGCGCGTCGCTCAGCACCTGATCGCATTGCCGCGTCACGTTGCGCACGTCGCTCAGATTGGCGAGGGCGCGGGCGATCTGCTCCGCCGAGGAGAGCAGACTCTCCTCGTCCTTCGCGGCGGCGGCGGCGGACTGGATGAGGCGTTCGTGAACTTCGGCCACATCGGCGCGGGCGCGATCGATGCCTTGCAGGATGCTGACGGCGGCGATCGGCAGGAGCGCGAGCGTGACCCAGAAGAGGAGGCTTATCCGAAGCGGCCAGCCTCTTTCGCTCGTCCCGCGTTCAGCCGCCCCACGCTCACTCGCGCCACGATCACTCGTCTGTGCCTTTTCGGCGTCTGCGGGCGGCATCGGGACCGTCTGGCGGCGCGAGGCGATCCAATTGCGCCATGATTTCACGAGCTGCTTCCCCTTCGGGCGGTCGGTCCGATTGCGGCAACGCCTCATCGCCGTCGAGGATTGCAATAAGCGCCTTTCGCGCCCGCGCAACGCGGCTTTTCACCGTGCCCACGGCACAATTGCAGATTTCCGCTGCGTCCTCATAGGAGAACCCGCCGGCACCCACCAGGATCAGCGCCTCGCGCTGCTCGTCGGTGAGGGCACGCAGCGCGCGCGCCGTGTCGGACAATTCGGCCGACCAGCCCTGGTCCTGGCCGCCGCCGGGAATCTTCTCGGCGGCTTCCTGGTCCCATGGCGCCTGACGCCAGGCGCGGCGGCGGTCGGAATAGAACTGGTTGCGCAGGATCGTGAACAGCCAAGCCTTCAGATTGGTGCCGGGCACGAAGGAGTCGCGCGACTGCCAGGCCTTGACCAGGGCTTCCTGGGCAAGGTCGTCGGCGCCTTCATGGCTGCCGCAAAGCGACCGCGCAAAGGCGCGCAGGAAGGGAACCAAGCCCAGAAGCTCGGTCTTGAAGTCGTCCGGCTGCTCGGCAGCGGGAGCGCTGTGCGGTGTGGGGGCGGCGTGGGGGGCTGTCATGACGACTTCTTCCCCGGTTCGTCCTTGGCATCGATCTTCTTGAGAAGATCGAGGAACTCGTCCGGCACAGGTTCCTGCGCCACGGCATCATAGATGCGGCGGAGCTCCCGGCCGATGACCCGCTGGCGCGCCCTTATGGCGCGTGCCTTTTCCCGGTTGGGATTCTGTTCCTTAGACAAATTCCAATTCCGCTGTTGCGGTGCGCCAGACAATGATGTTCTCCAACAGAGGCTGAAAATCCAAGAAAATCAGCCCCTTAGTTTGAACCATGCGCCCAACACGACCCTTCACCGATGCCAACGCCGGGGAGCCGCCAATGGTTCCGCCGCGCCATGGAACTTTTCTCGCCAAGGAGCATTCCCCTCAAGGTACGACGATGATAGCCCCGTCGAAGGAGCCCGTTTTTCATGAGCATGTCCCAGACGCTTGCACCGCATCTTCCCTATCTGCGCCGCTATGCCCGCGCGCTTTGCGGTTCCCAGGCCAGCGGCGATACCTATGTCCGCGCCGCCTTGTCCGCCCTGCTGGCCGGCGACCAGACTCTGGTCGAGGGGGTGGCCCCCCGGGTCGGTCTCTATCGGGTGTTCCACGCCATCTGGCAGAGCGCCTCGGGCCGCATCGACGAGAACACAACGCGCGTCGTGGACACCAAGGCTTCGCCGGAAACCCGGCTGAGCGCCCTTGATTCCAACAAGCGCGCCGCGCTGTTGCTGACCGCGGTCGAGGCCTTCAGCCTCGAAGAGGCCGCCTTCATCCTCGAAGAGACGTCCGAGGAAGTTGAGCGCGCCATCGTGGACGCGCAGCAGACCATCGACCGCCAGCTCGCCAGCCGCGTGCTGATCATCGAGGACGAGCCGATCATCGCGCTCGATCTGGAGAATCTCGTCACCGAGCTCGGCCACAAGGTCGTGGCGACGGCGGCGACGCGCGCCGAAGCCGTTGCCAAGGCGCATTCCGAGCGTCCGGGCCTGGTGCTGGCCGACATCAATCTCGGCGAAGGCGGGTCGGGTATCGACGCGGTGGCCGAAATCCTCAACAGCTTCGATATCCCGGTGATCTTCATCACGGCCTATCCCGAGAAGCTGCTGACCGGCGAGCGGCCGGAGCCGACCTATCTGATCGCCAAGCCGTTCCTTCCGGAGACGGTCCAGGCGACGGTCGGCCAGGCGCTGTTTTTCCATTCTGCGGCCAAGAAAGCCGCGTAATTCCAAAGTTCCCTTAACAGGAACTTTGAGGCATGGTTGGGGCCATTCCCCCTAGGTTTGGGACATTGGAGAAACGTATGAGCGCCGCCGGCAACACTGAAATCGACGCGAGACTGTCGGCACTGCGGACCGATCTGGAGACGCTACAAAAGGACCTTCGGGCCCTGGCCGGCGACGTCAGCGGTGTCGCATCGACACAAGCCAAGGACGCCCTGAAAAAGGCCGAAGCCGTGGCAGAGCGCGCCTATGCGCTGGCCGAGGATGCCGCCTCCCAGGCCAGCAAGACCGCCTTCGAAGCCGCCGAAGATGTCGAAGAATGGGCGGCGGAGAATGCGGAAAGCCTGCGCACCACGGTGCGCGAGCAGCCGCTCACCTCGCTCGCCATCGCAGCGGGCGTCGGCGCCTTCCTGGCCCTAATTCTGCGCCGCTGACGGGATCCGTCATGGGGGCGAAAATCGCCGCGGGTGCGGTGCTTGCAGTCATCGGCCTTTTGCTCGTCGTGTTCGGCGTGGGCTTTCTCAGCTATGCGCTGGCGCTGGCGCTGACGCCTTATCTCGGCGCGGCCGGCGGTGCGGCGGTGACTGGCGCGGTCTTCGTAGGCCCGCCGGTCCTGTGGGCGGCGCTGGTCCTGATGCGCGGGCCGCCCAAGCCGAAGAAGGTCGAAGCACCCTCGAGCCTGTGGATGGCGCTGTTCGCCGCCATCGCGAAGGAGACGCCGTGGATCGCGATCATCGGCACGATCGGGATCGCCGCGGCCGAGATGTTCTTCGGCAGCCGCTCGCGTAAATAGCTGGAACTTCAGCAGTTCCCTGACGTTTCCTTCTGCGAGCGGCAGAGGAAAAAGCAATGCTTGGATACGCGGTTCTGTTTTTGATACTGGCGCTGGTCGCCGGTTATTTGGGCTTCTTTGGCCTGGCGGGTCTGGCGGCCAGTATTGCCAAGATCCTGTTGATCGTCTTCGTCGTGCTTTTGATCGTCAGCGCGTTTTCGGGCGCGCTGCGCGGGCGACCGCCTATTTAGCGCTTCGACCACAGCTTCCTTCGACCGATGGCCCGCGAAAGCGGGCCATCGCTTTTGTGCGGTCCGCAAAAAACTGAAGGCAATCAAAGGACTGCGTGTCCGGCCCGGTCTATTCGCCAAATTCGTAAAAAATCTTTGCGCGGCCTGCAACCCGATTTGAGCCCGTGCATTCTCTTCTCCGAGCGGACGTCCGATCCGGAACGCCCCAGCCCCTTCGACAGCCCGCATTGGGTGTCCGCTCGTCTTTCTCCCCCACAATCGAAGACGTCAGGGCACCCGGCCAAAGGGTGTTCCGCGCCAACCGCTCAGCACATAAGCGGCGTAGTGCGCGATCGGCACGCCGTGGCGCAGCCGGTCGAAACGGCCGACCTCCCGAACCACCGCGAAGCGGCTCGCCAGTTCCTGGTACTTGTCCAGGCGCAGCTCGACGACATAGAGCGCGGGCTTCGCCAGAAGAACGCTGCCGGCCGTCGGCGCATCGAGATAGCGGTATTCCTCATTCGCCTGGATCACCGGCGGATGGTCGGGCAGGTAGAACGAGAACCACGACGTCGATTCGTAATCGGTGGTGACGATGGCCGTCGCACCATTCGTGCGCCGGAGCGTCTCGATGTTCTGCGCCACGCCGTCGAAGCCGACCGCCAGCAGACGCGCCAGCGGATCGCTGCGGCCGAACGGGATCACGCCGAACAGCGCCTGCGCATAGACGGCCAGCAGCAGCACGGCGGCGACAGGAACCGCCAGCGGACGGCAGACGCGCCACACCATCTCCGTCCATCCCGTCCAGTCGCCCGCGCGCCAGGCCTGCGCCGCGGCGACGGCGAGCGCGGGAAACAGGAAGGACGGCCAATTGCCCTGGATGCGGTCGTGCAGCGAATGGATCAGGAAATAGAGCGCCGACGGAAACACCAGCGAGGCCAATAGGAATTCCGCGCTGTCGCGCTCGCGCGCGCGGAAGGCGAGCGACAAAGCCGCGAGCACGAAGATGAAGGGCGAGGCGAGCACGAGCTGCGCGCCGAGGAATTCGAACAGGAAGCGCAGCGTGAAATGCCCGCCCGCGATACGGCCGAACTGGAAGGCGAAAGTCGCCCAGCCATGCGACTCGTTCCACAAAAGGTTCGGCAGGAAGACGAGAGCCGCGATAGCGCCGCCCGCCCACGGCCAGAACGTGAGCAGCCAGCGCCGCGCCCGGGGCGCCATCAGGAGCCACACCGCCATGCCGGCGCCGAGGAAGAGGATCGTGTATTTCGACATCAGGCCAAGCCCGGCGGCGAGGCCGGCGGCGAGCCACCACGCGCCCTTGCCGCTCGCATGCACCATGGCCAGCGCATAGAGCACCGCCGCCGCAGCAGCGACCGACGGCCCGTCGGGCGTCGCCGCCAGCGTCTCCACCGAGATCATCAGCGTGAGATTGAAGAACAGGCAGGCGCGCGCGCCGGCGTCCTCGTCGCGCAGAAGGGCCGCGCCTGCCCGCCAGACGAACAGGCTCGCCAGCGCCGACAGCACGATCCCGAAAGCGCGCACGCCGAACGCCGTATCGCCGAACAGCAGCGTGCCGGCGCGGATCACAAAAGCGATCACCGGCGGATGATCGAAATAGCCGGAGCTAAGATGTCGCGACCACAGCCAGTAATAGGCCTCGTCGGCCGACAGGGGCAGCACCGCGGCCGCGACGGCGCGCAGCACCGTCAGGGCGGCAATCGCGATCAGGATTCGCGAGCTCTCCCGCGTCATCGCGTACGCCAGACGAACAGGCTCGACATCGCGTAATTCCAGAACAGGCCCATCACCGCGCCGGCCGCGCCCGCGACCCACCACACCTCTTCCTCCGCATAGAGCCAGTTCGCGATGCCGACATTGGTGAAGGCGCCGATGGAGCAGAACAGGCAGAACACGACGAAGCCCCACAGCATCGACAGGCCCTTCAGCCGCCGGTCGCGATAGGTGAGCTCGTTGTTCAAGAAGAAATTGCTGGTGAGCGCGACGAAAGTGGCGACGGCCTGCGCCGCATAGAAGGTCTGCACCCCCGCCAGCAGCGCGATCTTGAGCGCCGCCAGATGCACCACAAGGCCGATCGCGCCTACCAGTGCGAAGAACAGGAACCGCGGCTCGACCACATCGCCGGTGAGCTTGGCGAAGATCAGGCCTAAGAATTCGACGCCGACCTGGACATTGAACTTGCTCTCGCCCTGCTCGCGCTTGCCGAACACATAGGATTGCTCGGCCACCCTGAGCGACGGGCCGGCGGTGGCGACGATGTCGAGCAGGATCTTGAACCCGGCCGGAGACAGCCGCCCGGCGACGG
>Ga0265338_10009347_pt1 | contig 11711 bp, 10 predicted proteins | sample 42126metaG_FD_193579 | JGI IMG/M metagenome (GOLD analysis project Ga0265338, IMG submission 193579) | Rhizosphere microbial communities from Carex aquatilis grown in University of Washington, Seatle, WA, United States - 4-21-26 metaG | ecosystem: Host-associated > Plants > Roots > Rhizosphere... | reverse complement strand
TTTCACCACAAAGTATGCACGTCCGGCAACCTTGTCTTCCGGGGCATACGACAAATATTTCGCATCGAGGCCGTCAATTTTCGTATCTCTTGTCGATTTTGGCTTGAATTTGTCCTTGTTCTGCTCGAACACCTTAGCGACGTTCAGCTTCTTCGCCGGCAAAACGTCGATCTGGATTGCACAATCCTGACGCAGCTTATGATGGATGTTCATCGAGAAAATCGTCTCTCCTTTTTTCGGAGGGAAGCTGTATTCGAAATTGTCGGGGTACTGAAGCTGGAAGAATTCTCCGGCGTATTTCGTCAATTCCGCCGACGGCTTGTCTTCATCTCCCTTACTCACCGCAACTTTCGGCTTCGGGAGCTTGATCGAAGAAAGCACCGAGTCAAAGACCGCAGAGTACAGCTGGTAGTCGTCATTGAAGCCCGCCAGGTTTACGTAATAAAAAACGCTGTCCCGGACCGTGATGAGCCTTCTTCCGTAGATCGTGACTCCTTTGGCAATTTTCGAGGTGTAGGAAATCACATGGCCCGCTTCTTTGCCAAGGGTCGCAGGCTGGTCGCCGTCGATCGCCCCGATTCCGGAAAGCTTATCCTTCGTCTGGGCCTCGTAGGCATCGAGCGTGGAAACGCCGGTAGCGGCAAAATTCTCAAACCCGAAAAGAATTTCGACGCCATTCTTCCCGCCGCTGGAGGGATCGAAAAACCAGGTCGCGGCCTCCTGGGAAGAATAGATCTTGATCCGGTTCGTTTCGGCATTGACCAGCCACCCTTTTGGGTATTGCAGTTCGAACCCGTAGAACGGATCCTGGTACGTCTCCCATTCGGCAATAACGGGAGCTTTCGGTTTGCTGCATGAGCTAAGCGCCACGGCCAGAAGAACACTCGCAGCACCAAAAAGAACCGCTGGGGAAAACCATCGATTGGAAAGATGCGTCATAGGTCACCTTTGCTCTAATTGGTTGTTATGGGAAGAAACACAATTCGGGGAAGACTCAATCGAGCCTATCCTCCCTTTAACTGACTAAGTTCTTTTGGAGCAGTTTTGTTTTTAGGATCAATCTTAATGACGGTTTCATATTCTTCAATGGCCTTCTTCTTGATTGCGTCCGCCTCATCCACAGTGATATTGTGGTTGCCGAGGGACAGTGCGTACGATTGCGCGAGCCAGAGGTGCGCATCGGCATCTTTCTTGTCTTTCAGTTCGTGCGTAATCGCCTTTTTCAGGTATTCAATCGCGGTGGGATAGTTCTTCCCAAGCAGCTCGATTAACCCGATAAATTTGTTCGCTTCCAGATATTGGGGGCCGAACTTCTCCTCCCTCGTTTTGTGTTCTGCCGGGTCCAGCTTGACGGTATCGATCACCGATATCACGAACTCGTACTGTTTCTCGGCTCGCTCCAGGGAGTCCAGCCGGTAATAGCAGCTCGCAAGGTAAAGGTATGCCTGAATGAACTCGGGCCGCAGCGCGATGACCTGCTGCATCATCGTCTTCGCCGTGTCATACTTCCCGACCACCATGTAGCAGACGCCGCCGTTGACGAGAGCGACGGCATTTTTCGGATCGGCGGTCAGTTTCTTCGAATACTGTGCGGCGGCCTTGTCGTACATCTTCTTGCTCATATATGCTCCGGCCAGGTCGGCGGAAATTTCCGTCGAAGCACTGTCCAAGGCAATGACTCTTTCGAAACTTGCGATCGCGTTGTCGACGTCCTTTAATCGCGCGTATGATCTGCCGATTTGAATGTAGTTCTCGGCGTCGAGCGAGTCTTTCGGGATCGTCTTGTAGATATCGACTGCTTTTTGGTACTCGCCGATTTCGTAGAGGGAGTAGGCGTACATCGGTTTCAAGTCAAAGGCAGCGGGATTAAGTTTGATTGCCGCCTCGATGACCGGCACGGCATCCTTGTAATATTTTCCGCCAAAGAGCGCCTTTGCATACTCGTCATACGCCACCGGGTTGTCTTTTTTCAGGGCGACATATCTCACAAAGAACCGGGCCGATTCCCTCCATTGCTTCGCGCGGTAGAAAAGATCCGCGACATCAAAAACGTACACATCGTTGTTCGGATCCAAATTGACTGCTATTTCAAACTGAAGAGCGCAATCGTTGTACAGCCTCCCCTTATAAAATGCTTTCGCGAGCTTGTAATGGTTGGCGGCCGAGGTCGAATCCAGCTCGACGGCTTTTTGATAATTAGAAATCGCCAGGACGTTGATGTTTTGTCTCCCATACGCTTCCGCCAATCCGACGTAGACCTGCGGCAGTTTTTCGTTGATCTCCTTCGCTTTCGAGAAGTAGACGATGGCCTTATCCAGCGAGTCGAGATCGAGATAAATATTCCCGTACGCGACCGCCACTTCCGTATTCTTCTTGTCCAACTTCATCACAGCGTTGAAGACCTTGAGGGCCTTGTCGGACTGCCCGGTCTTCAGGAGAAAGGTTCCCAGCGATATCATCGCGGTTGTGTCTTCGTCGTTGAGGTCCACCGCCCGCTGAAGGAACATCTGCGCGGAGTCGTTGACGCCCTTTAAACGGTACGCTTCGCCGAGAAAGTGGTTGATCACGGAGCTCCGGGGAGTCGCTTTGAGGGCGGCCTGAAAGTAGTCGATGGCGGCGCTGTACGATTTCTGAGCCAGTGCTTCTTTCCCGAGTTTTACATCATCCTGTGCAAAAACGGCCGCGGCGCAGAGCACTACAGTGAACGGAAGAAATCGATAAAAACGGTGCATGGGAGAATACCTCTATTACTGGGATTGAAGTTGTATAAGACGAACGGGCATTGTCGCCGGTACCAGTCCGTTCTTAAGAAATAGTTTTTGCCCCTCTGAGCCCGTGACGAAGGCCGCAAAACCCACGCCCACGCCGGTGCCGGCATCTTTTGAAAAAATGTACAGCGTGCGCCGAAGCGGATAGTAGTCCCTGTACACATGCGCCTGCAACGGCGGAAAATATTCCAGAGTCGTCGATGTCGAATCCCTCCGGAACGCAGGGTCGCCGATGGCCAGGATTTTTGTCTTTGCGGGAGTCTCGGAGACCCAGCTTTGGCTCACAAAACCGATTGCATTCTGATGTTCAGCGACGAAGGAAATCGCGTGAGTCGTGGTCGTGCATGGATACACCACGTTGGCAAACGGAACGAAGCCTGTCACCCGTTGCAGCACATATTCGTACATGCCGCTGTTTGGGCCTCCCAGCGCGACGACGATCTTCCCTCCCACCTTTTTTTCCCCTAGTTCCCGCCACGTCGTCTTCTGCCCCAGCATAATTTCGCGCAGCTCGTCCACGGTAAGATGATCGAGCGAATTTTTCTCGTTGACTAGGACCAGGGCGGCATCGTACGCTATCGTAAACGTATCCACCTCCAGCTTATACTTCTTGATCACAGCTCTCTCGTCGGCATTGAGGGGCCGTGCGCTGGTGATCAGTTTGACACTATCATTAAGGAGCTGTACGACGGCATCCCGCGTCGTCGATTGAAGGTGAGTGATATGAGCTTTTTCATACATCGATTCAAAGTCTTTTACTTCGCTGTCGATCGCGGGATAGATATCCTCGGAGGATATCATGACAAGCTTTCCCCGTGTCGGCAGGTCGCGGGTATCTTCTTGACAGCCGATCCACGGGAGGGATAAAATCAGGGAAAAGAGAGGCAGTAAACTATGAAAGGGACCGATCTTCATTTCTCTGCTGCTGTTTAATGCGGATGTTAACAAACCTATAGACACCGTACAACAGCATCACCACGCCGAACATGATCCTGAATTTCTGGGGCATCGTGGGGGGCATGAATAATCCCGATGCGATGACGAGACCGCCGATGAAAAGGATTCCGGAAAACACGTATCCGATATATATCAGCGGCCTGTCAGGGTCCATGGCAGAATTAGTGCCCCTGGTTCAATTTAAACTTAAACGGGATCGAAACCCATACAGCAACAGGTCCGTTGTTCATGACGGCTGGCGTAAACACCCATTGCATTGCAGCATCGATCGCGGCCTGGTTGAACAATTCTGCGTCGGATTTAAGAATCTGCGCCTTCTTGGCCTTTCCTTCTTTGTCGACCCATATCTTTACCCAGACCGTACCTTCAACTCCGGCGCGTCGTGCGATCTCCGGGTAGGCCGGCGGCGGATTCTTCACCGGGACCGGCTGCTTCTCTACTGGGACAAAATCGGGGGGCGGACCATCATCCTCGATCTTCACGTCGTTCTGGATTGCAACGGTACCGCTGCCGCTTGCGTTCGGATCGCCGACCGGGCCGATTTGCTGCAGTTCTGTCTGAGAGGCGATCGTCGCCTCCGGGCTGATTTCTGCGTCAGGAACCGGGACAGGCGTTCCAACCGTCGGCTTTGCCGCTGCAGCGGAAACGGAGACAGCGGGTGCGGCCTGCGAGTTGGTAATCGATGGAGGCGGACCGAGGTCGCTGTACTTCATGATGCGAACGGTATACACGGGCTCATCTTCCGTCGTCAGGTAGACTGCGCCGTAGTAGATGCCGATGGCAGCAAAATGAAAGATCGCCGCAAAGATCAGCGCCCGGGTAGCATACTTCTGATAGAGGCCACGTAATTCATACGCACCATATTTAGCATTGATAGCTGGTGCTGTTGCAGACATACATCTTCACTCCTTCCTTAAGCTCTTCGTGCGAGCCGCTCTCGGTATTACGATACTTAGATTTTTTCTATGAGCTGTTTATCTTTATCGTCGAACGGTGCAAGACTGAAGCGCGTGATATCGGCGACGTTCAGTTCATCCATGATGTCGACCATCATGATATACTTGCCTTTGCGATCGACTTTAATAAGAGTGATCAGCTTTGGGTTCGCACTGTTCTTTTCTTTCAATACTTTTCGCAGTTCAGCGGTCGTGACCTTTTCCGGTTTGTCGGTGCCAAGGTTCCAATAGATAGCGCCGCTCTCAGAGACACGAAGCGTAAGAAGGTTCGACGCAGGAACGTCGACCTTGGCTTCGCCGGGAGGAAGGTTGATCTCCATTGCCTGCGGCTTGTTCATTGTCGTCGTCAGCATGAAGAACGTCAACAAGAGGAACGCGACATCGACCATGGGAGTCATATCGATTCGAACGCCGATGCGACGCCGTTTCTTTTTTGAGTGTTTCTGTTTACCGCGCGATTGCTTTACATCAACTTCAGCCATTGCAGTATTCCTTCGTCTTAATTCTTCTCTAACTCTGTAACAAGATTAAAGCGCGTGATGTTTACCTTTTGGAGGACGTTCATCACGTCTTCGATAACTCCATAGTCCACATCCTTGTCGGCTCGAATAACGGTTTTCAGCCTGGGATTCCGAGTTCGGGCCTGGACGAGAAGGTTGGCCAGTTCGTTCGGCTGCACCTGAACACTCGCTTTCAGCCTCGCCGCGGGACCGAACAGAGCTTCGCGCAACGTCTGCGAATCGACTCCGAGCAGTATTTGCCCTTCTTTCCCAATCGTGAGGGTGATGACATCTGCGCCAGGAATCTTAAAAACGGAATGAGACGAGGGGAGCGTTATCTGGAGATCTTCCGACGGCTTGAACTGCGTTGTGAGCATGAAAAACGTTAGCAAGAGGAACCCGACGTCGACCATCGGCGTCATGTCCAGCTTAAATCCAACGCGTTTTCCGTGAATTTTTGGCATAGTTGCCTCTTCCTCATCGCATCAAAGTTTGGTTTTCAGGTTTTGGATCACATCGTAGCTTGCCTCGTCGATCATGTACGTCATGCCGTCGATCTTTGTCGTGAAAAAGTTGTAGCTCACGATGGCAGTGATGGCGATGGATATTCCTCCCGCCGTGTTGATCAACGCTTCGGAAATACCCTGCGAAAGCTGCACAGCGTCCGCCGAACCGGCATGCGCAAGAGCCGCAAACGCACGGATCATTCCGATAACCGTTCCCAGCAATCCAACCATGGTTCCGATCGATGCGATGGTCGAAAGGGCGATCAGGTTCTTTTCGAGAATCGGCATTTCCAGCATCGTTGCCTCTTCGATCACGCGCTGAACCTCGGTCATCTTGTCCTTTCCGTCCATCCCTTTGTCGGTGTGGATTTCACGGAAGCGTTCCAATCCTGACTTAATGATATTCGCAAGCGAACCTCGCTGCGCATCACACGCCGTGATTGCCGCATCGAGCTCGCCCGCAGAGACGTGTTTGATGAGGGTTGCAAGAAATTTCTGCAGTGAGCCTTTTCCCTGAGCCTTGCGGAGCGAGAAGAGCCTCTCAATGATGTACGTCACCACCATGATTGACATCGCGACCAACGCCACGACAAGCGGGCCTCCCTTTTGAATAAACTCCGGCAGGAGAAATTCAAAGATCAAGAACCCAATCACAAACGCGCTGGCAAGCAGGATTATGTTGAACGTTCCTTGTTTCATAAAAGATACTCCTTAAAGAAGATGATGTAGTAATGTTAATAGATTACACTGTTGGGACCACTCAAGTCAACGCGAGGATGGCCTCCGGCCGAGTCTCTACCACCTGGAAGATCATTGAAAGCTTCGTGACAACAAAGATGTTGGTGATGTTCTTGTTGACGTTGCACAGGACGATCTTCCCCTTGCGATTGACATACGACGTGTGCGCCGAAACAAGGGCGCCGATCGCGGTCGAATTCATATACGTTACTTTCCCCAGGTCAACGACAAGCTTCTTGTTCCCTTTTTCAATCGACTCAGCCACTGCATTGCGCAGCTCATCTGTTTCTTCTCCGCCGACGAGCGACCCTTTCGGCTCAAGAATGACGACTTCGCCGTTATGTTCAGTAGCGGTTTTTAACTTCATTGGACGAATCCTCCTTTGAGATTTACACCAGGGATTGCTCGGATAACCAAAATTCTTCACGAGAACGAGGTATGTCGATATCGGCGCGATGCCGAGGGAACATGCTGCCCAGCGAGGTTTGTGATTAATTCACCCCACGGGGGCTTAGTAAGATAAATAGTTACAATTGAATTTGCAATAAGAAATTTCCAGTATTTTTACTGCTGGCACGCTGCACTCTCTACGATGGACCAAGGAACCCGCCTCGCGCTCTCACGTTCCGTTTTCCTCTCCAACGAAGTGGGCGGGCGAAACGGAATCGTAAACCAGAGTCCGAAAGTTATGGGGAAGTTGTCCGTCAAATCATGGTTATCATCCTCGTCACCCCGGTTCGAACCGAGCGCTAGAACTGCGCCGTAAGCGACAAGGAAGGTCCGAAACCGTTCACACCAACACCAATGCTCACTCGTTGTCTTTCCTTCCCAGCTTCCTCTTCCTGCTGACGGATTAGGTCTGCCGGGTTGTGTGTCCAAACGTTGATGATGTTATAGAGGTAGAATGCGCCGGTGACGCCGGCAGCGGCAAGCCGGACGTAATTGAAGTTGTTCCTTTTTGTGCGTGCGCTGGAGACTCCGGGGAGGAGTCCGGCTGCATCTGCCGGAGTTTGCGCCCCGTTGTAGGCCGCAAGCTTTTTTCTGTAGTCAGAGTTCGCGCTCGTATACATGAGTTGTGCCTCGACAGTGCCCCCGACACAGCCAAAGAACAGAACGGTGTAGACGATGCCGTGCCTTCCGCTATACGACTGACCCCAGCCAGGAAATACTGCAGAACGGATCAGAGCGCCCGTGAGAGTCGGCCGGTACAGCGGATGATCGATGTACACAGATTCGCTGTCGTGAACGATGAATTTCCGTTCGTACGTATCGTAGCCGATGCCGGACAGAATGATGGTGTGCGCGCCGGGAAGGACTTCTTTCTGGACGAGCTGCTGCATCCCTCCATCCTTTCCGTCCAGCGTGATGTGCACCGCTTCGCTTGAGCGGACAGAGATAAAGCCGTTACGCGATGGGAGGACGAGACTGGCGGTATATTGGATAGGCTCTTCGACGTCAACGGTGGTAGAATCTGAAAAGTACCCTTCCAGATCAGCCCGGATCATGTGAGTGCCTCGCTCGATCGGGTCTACAATCAGCGTTCTATCGGGCGCACCGATGAACTTTCCATCGATGGTTATCCTCGCATCCGGCTCGGAGATTTTCACCAGCAGCGATCTCGACGGGATTTTTTCGAGCACGACGTCCGCCTTCAATGAAACGCGGCCGTTCACGAAAAACTCTTTCTTTACTGCTCTATACCCTTCGCGCTGCACTTGAAAGGTGTGGATGCCCGCCCTCGGCGACACTACGGGTACGCCCCCTGTGTGCCACTCCACTTGTTTGTCGTCGATAAAAACCGTGGCATTGTTTGGCAGGATGGAGAACGAAATCCGCGATGTGTCCGCCGTGCTGGGCATGATGAACGTGAAGTCGCCTTTGCCGGCGTCCATGAACCCAAACTGCGGGTGCATTTTCCAACCGGTTTCCTCGGTCACATTTAGCGACGTTTGCGCCGCTAACTCCGTTCCGGTGATTATCCCGTCTGAGTTGACGTCCGTGAGATTCGAAGAGAGTGCTTGGATGATGCTCGAGGCGAAGAAGCTCATGCCCGTTTTCGGGTCATCCATCAGCGGTTCGACCCTCGCCCCTGCCGCAAAGACTTCTTTGGACGGCTGCAGCATCACGTTTTGAAGTCCTACACGAGGCGGCGGCGGCCCGCTAAACAGCTTCTCAACCCGAAGCCCTCCGACCATAAAGTCGAGCAGAACAAGCGTCTGCTTCACGCTGTTCTCCTCTATTAAAGCTTTCAGATCGTCAAGGGAGATACACGTCGCGAGTGCGTGATTGGCGGAATCCGTTCGACCGTCGATTGGCACGAAAAAACCATATTGGTTACCGGCCCGGTCCCCGGCCGTATACCCCCTGCCGGAAAGAAATATCAGCAATCGGTCATCGTGCCCCCTTCGCTGCATTTTTTTGAGCCCCTCCATAATGACTCCGCGGCGCGCCTGGTCATCCAGCAAGAGGATGATGTTTTCTTCGCGAAAACCGAATCGCGATTCCAAGAGTTCTTTCATCGTCCTCGCGGCCGCGACAGCCGACGTGCGCGGTTCCGCACTCGTGTAGCGATCGATGCCGATGACGAGAGCGTAGCTTTCATCGTACGCGTGGTACGACGCATGAGTCGCCGGATCGGAAATCAGCGTTTCAACTGAATTCTGAGCCTGACAAACTGAAATGACCGAGGTGAACGCAGCGAGGAGGGAGAGTTGACCGAATCGGAGAACCTGACGGCTCATAACGTACCGAAGTAACTCATGAGGAGGCAATTGATTATTCGAAGACGGCTCTATGCGCCGCCGAGAATATAGAGAAATGGTGTTGCGGAGTCAAGCGACGGAGTGAGACGGCAGCGTTACAGTTTGGATGCACACAAAAAGCATGCTGGCACGACAATCCTCGAAGCGCGTCATTCCCGAACGTTTTTGTCGGAAGTTTCTTGGTCCACAGTACAATGCAATCAGGCATTAACTTCACGAAGAGGCATGTCGAGATCGTGTAAAATCAACAATCTGAAGAAACACAGTCGTCTTGACCCGCCGAAAAAGCGTCACGGAAGAATCACTTCGCCTCCAAGAGCAAACGCAACTGGCCAATTTCATTCACCGGAAGATTGCACGTATGGTTCTCGCACACGTAGGCGGTAGTCCGGCCGTTCATCCGGGTCATGGACGCAATGAACGGCAGATGCTCGGCAAGAAAACGCTGAGCGGCACCGCCGTCAGCCCGAAGTATAATCGTGTGCGGCAGAAATCGAAATGCTATTTCGTTCACAAAATCCTGAGCGCCCCCAATCTCACCTCCGTCGGCAATGACGATTTGTCTCGGCGCATCGAAATAGAATCCCATGGCCGCTGCCATTTGCGGCATCGACTGCGGCAAACGTTCGAGAGCCGTGCGGAAACACCGGAGAGTTGTTTCGGCATTCTTCTTCATCGTCTTTTCGCCCCCCATTTCTGAGAGCCGCAACAAATTCCAGGCCGCGACGGAATTGCCGGAAGGTTCCGCGCCATCGTAAAACTCCTTCGTCCGGATCAGAACCGTCTTGTCTTCCCCCGAAAAATCGAAGAACCCGCCGGCCGCCGAATCCCAAAAGATGGCCGATTGGGTCCGCTGCAGCTCCAGTGCTGATTCAAGCCATGCAATGTTAAAGGTCGCTTCATACAGATCGATGAGCCCTTGGATCAGGAAGGCATAGTCATCCAGCTGAGCTTCAAACTTCGCCTCGCCCTCCCGGAATCGGCGGCGGAGCGTCTTTGAAGGACGATCGTAGAGAGTTTGTTTGATGAACGATGCGGCATTCGCCGCAGCTTCTGCGTAACGAGGCTGCTTCAAAATTCGCGATGCACGGGCGAACGCGCTGATCATCAAGCCGTTCCATCCCGTAATGATTTTATCGTCACGGAATGGCCTCGGCCGCTTCGATCTTGCTTCGAAGAGAGTCCTCTTCGCATCGGCGACCATATTCTCAACATCGTGCTCGGACATCGAAAGATGGCCGGCCGTTTCTGCGAGGGTGAACGGAGTAAAGAGGATATTCATCCCCTTGAATTCTCCCTGCGGATCGGCCAACGCATTGCCATACTCATCTACGGAGAAGTGATGACAGAAAACTTCTGCTTCCCGCGGCGGGAGAGTCTTTTCCACCTCCCGCTTGCTCCAAAGATAGAAGGCTCCTTCAGTGAGATGTAGGGCATTCTCAGGATCGGGGCTGTCCGCATCCTCGGCGGAATAGAATCCGCCTCTGGAATCCGTCATATCCCGGAGAACGTACTCAAGTGTTTCTTCCGCAATGCGGGAATAGAATGAATCGTGAGTAATTTGGTAGGCATCCAAATAAGAACAAACGAGTTGGGCCTGATCATATAACATCTTCTCAAAATGCGGAACCCTCCACTGCGCATCCACGGAATAGCGGTGAAAACCGCCTCCAAGATGGTCGTACATCCCTCCCCTTGCCATCGCCTTGAGGGATTCGAGTGACATGCTCAACGCCTCAGCCGTTTTCGTACGATAATAATATCGGAAGAGAAAATTCATCACGACGGGGCGGGGGAATTTCGGTCCGTTTCCAAAACCGCCGTAACGCGGATCGAACTGTGAGGCGAGTTGATGGAACGTCTTCTTTGCTATCGAATCGTCGATTTCTCCGGTATGCGAGTCTCCCGCAACATCTTGCCTGAGTATCGCGAGAAGGTTCTCGCCCGACTCGGTCAGTTTCCCCGGTTCATTTCGCCATACCTCGCTGATACGGTCCAGCACAGCCGGGAAACCTGGCCGCCCATGAGCATCTTTTGGAGGAAAATAGGTTCCGCCGTAAAACGGCTTCAAATCCGGCGTCAAAAAAACCGACAAAGGCCAGCCGCCGCTTCCGGTCATCACCTGGACTGCACTCATGTAGATCCGATCGACGTCGGGCCGTTCTTCTCGATCGACCTTGATGCAGACGAAGTGTTTGTTCATCAGGTCGGCAATCGAAGCATCCTCGAACGACTCATGTTCCATGACGTGACACCAATGGCAGGTCGAGTAGCCGATGGACAAAAAAATCGGCTTGTTGTCCCGGCGCGCCGCTTCGAACGCTTCATCTCCCCATGGGTACCAATCAACGGGATTGTAGGCGTGCTGAAGGAGGTACGGACTTTTTTCGTTGGCGAGGCGGTTCGGTCTGGAGTCTGCAAGTGTCATGGATGCAGGATTTCTAGATTACAAGATTGCAAGATTGCAAGATTACAGGTTGCAAGATTACAAGATAACAGGATAACAGGATAACAGGATAACAGG
>Ga0265338_10009346_pt1 | contig 11712 bp, 9 predicted proteins | sample 42126metaG_FD_193579 | JGI IMG/M metagenome (GOLD analysis project Ga0265338, IMG submission 193579) | Rhizosphere microbial communities from Carex aquatilis grown in University of Washington, Seatle, WA, United States - 4-21-26 metaG | ecosystem: Host-associated > Plants > Roots > Rhizosphere >... | reverse complement strand
CTTTCGCTTCCGAGATGAAAAAGCACAGGAGGTGCTTTTTCATTTAATCAGAGAGCGCCCGTTTCGGGCAAACGGCGGCTTCACCACCCGCGCCTTGCAGAGGCGCCCGCGGATATCCACTTGCACCTCGTCGCCCACGGCGACGGGCACGCGCGCGAGCGCGATGGAGCGATCGAGCGTCGGCGAGAAGGTGCCGCTGGTGATCTCGCCTTCGCCGGCCAGGGACACCACCTTCTGGTGGCCGCGCAGCACGCCTTTATCTTCCAGGATCAAACCGACCTGCTTGCGGCGCGGACCCGCGTCGCGCTGGGCGGTGAGGTCCTTGCGGCCGATGAAGTCGCGATCGCTGGGTTCCCATGCGATGGTCCAGGCCAGGCCGGACTCCAGGGGCGAGACGCCCTCGTCCATGTCGGAACCGTAGAGGTTCATGGCCGCTTCCAGGCGCAGCGTGTCGCGCGCGCCCAGGCCCGCGGGCTTCACGCCGGCCTTGAGGAACTTATGCCAGTAATCCGCGCCTTGCTCGGAGTGGATCATGATCTCGAAGCCGTCCTCGCCGGTATAACCGGTGCGCGCCACGAACAGGCCCTCGCCTTCCACGGCGCTGAAGGGCTTGAGCGCGAGCGCCGGGGCGCGCAACGCCGCGGGCAACACCGACGCCGCCTTCTCACGCGCGTTGGGGCCCTGCACGGCGATCATCACCAGCTGGCGCTCGGTGAGCTTGATGCCGAAAGGCTCGGACTGCTGGGTGATCCAGGCCAGGTCCTTGTCGTGGGTGGCGGCGTTCACCACCATGCGGAACCAGCCGTCGCGCATGAAGTACACGATCAGGTCGTCGATGATGCCGGCCTGGTTGTTGAGCATGCAGCTGTAGAGCGCCTTGCCGGGCTCCTTGAGCTTGGCCACGTCGTTGGCCAGGAGGTGGCGCAGGAAATCGCGTACCTGCGGGCCTTCCAGATCCACCACCGTCATGTGCGAGACGTCGAACATGCCGGCGTCGTTGCGCACCGCGTGGTGCTCGTCGATCTGGGAGCCGTAATTCACGGGCATGTCCCAACCGCCGAAATCGACCATGCGGGCGCCGGCGGCGACGTGGGAGTCGTAGAGGGGAGTGCGCTTGCCCATGCTTGGTTGGATCGTCCGCGGTGGCTGAAAATCAAAAGGCGGTGGGAGACCCGCCGCCGCTCATTACGTTCCATCTAGGGTATCCAGACCGCGAAAATCGCCGGTCGGGAGGCGGAAAATGATACCGGAAAGGGGGGTGCCACACCATGCCGCGGCGCTTGCCGGGACGCTTCAATCCGGTACAGTGGGGCACGTTTCATACGGGGAAAACCTTCCTTTGGCCCGAATCCTCATGGCGTGGGAACTGGGCGCGGGCTACGGGCATCTCGGCCCGCTGCTGACCCTCTCCCGGCCGCTCCAGGCGGCGGGCCACCATGTGTGCTTCGTGGTGCGTGATGTGGCCGGCGCCGAGGCGGTGCTGGGCGGCAGCGGCATGCCCTACTACGCGGCACCGGCCAACTTCGCACCTTCCGGCGAGACCGTATTGCACAGCTTCGCCCAGATCCTGCGTAGCACGGCATTCAACCGCGAAGACGAGTTGCGGGCCCGGGTGCGCGCCTGGCAGGCGCTCTACGGTCTGCTGGAGCCGGACCTGCTGGTCTGCGACCATGCGCCCACCGCATTGCTGGCGGCGCGCGGGCGAGACATCCCCTGCGTCGTCACCGGTAACGGTTTCGTGATCCCTCCCGATGTCGCGCCGCTCCCGGAACTGCGTCCCTGGGAACCCCAGGACAAAGCAGTGCTGGAAGCAGCCGAAGCCCAGGCCCGGGATATGGCCAATGCGGTGCTGGAACGCACCGGCGGCGGCAAGCTCTCCAAGCTGGCTGACCTCTACAACGCCGCCACGCCGGCGCTGTTCACCCTGCGCGAACTGGACAACTACGCGGCGCTGCGCGGTGACGTGGAATACCGCGGCATCCTGCCCGGCCCCGGCGGTGAGACGCCGCGCTGGCCGGCGGGCCCGGGCAAGCGCGTGTTCTGCTATGGCCAGCCCTTCCCGAGCCTGCCCGAGGTGCTGGAATCCCTATCCGCCGGCCCGCACCGCACGCTGGTCTACATCCCCAAGCTCGCGCCGGAACTGCGGCGCCATGCGTCGGCATACCTCGCCTTCGCGGACGGGCTGCAAGACATGGACGCGGTGACCCGCGAGTGCGATGCCGCGCTCATGACCAACGGCCATAGCACCACCGCTGCCATGCTGCTGGCCGGCAAGCCGGTACTGCTCTTGCCCCAGCACCTGGAGATGTTCCTCATCGCCAACGGCGTGCAGGAGAGCGGCGCCGGGCTCTCGGCACCGGGCTTGAAGCGCGAAGGCATCATCAACAAGCTCGAGCGGGTGTTGCAGGAGAACAGCTTCACCGATCAGGCCCGCGCGCTGGCGGCGCGCTATCCAGGGCGCGACCCACAGGCACCGGTGCAGGGCTTCCAGACGTTGGTGGAACGCCTGGTGGAGAGCCGCTGACATGGCCCACATCCTGATGTGTTGGGAATTGGGCGGCGACCTCGGCCACGTGGCACGCATGAAACCGCTGGCGGAGGCATTGCACGCGCGCGGCCACCGGGTGAGCTTCGTGGTACGCGAACCGATATCCGCCGAGAAGCTGCTGGACCCGGTGCGCTTCGCGTGGTTCCAGGCACCCTACCAGACCCAGGCTGTGCCTTCGCCCCTGCAGCCGCCACGCAACTTCGCGGCGGTGATGCACAACACCGGCTTCCACGCGGAGCAAGCACTGCTGGGACGCCTACATGCCTGGCGCAACCTCTACGACGGCTTGGAGCCCGACTTGCTGGTGTTCGACCACAGTCCCACTGCGCTCCTGGCCGCGCGCGGCATCAAGACGCGGCGCATCGTGCTGGGCACGGGCTTCGGCATCCCGCCCGATGTGTCGCCGCTGCCGCCTTTCGATCCCAAGGACAACTCGCCGGAACTCGCAGCGACGGAGCAGCGCGTACTGAGCGTGGCCAACGCGGCACTCATGGCCTTGGGCGAACCGCCCCTGCCGCGCCTCGCGGACATCTATGCCGCCCAGGCAGACCTCTACTTCACCTTCAAGGAACTGGACCATTACGGCCCGCGCGATGGCGCCGATTACTGGGGCCCGACGCAGCAGGATGCGGGCATCCCCACTGCGTGGCCAAATGGCGCGGGCAAGCGCGTGTTCGCCTACCTCAAACCCTTCGAGACCCTACCGGCGCTCCTCAAGACCTTGCAGGAAGCGGGCCATCCCACGCTCATCTATCTCAGCAAGGGTGCCGAGGCCACGCGCCGCCAGTTCCAGGGCGGCAACCTGGCCTTCTCCGAACGGCCGGTGGACCTGAACGTAGCCATCGCCAAAGCGGATCTCGTAGTCTGCCATTCCGGACACGGCACCATCAGTGCGGCGCTGCTCAAGGGCCGGCCCTTGCTGCTGTTGCCGCTCAACATGGAACAGCGCATGCTGTCCGCCCGCGTCATGGAGATGGGTGCCGGCCTCGCCGCCCCGGCCCTGGCGCCGGAGGGGATGCGGCAGAAGTTCCAGCGCCTGCTCGCGGAGCCAGCCTTCACCGAGGCGGCCCGTGGGTTTGCGGAACGTCATGCCGGTTTCGAGGTCCAAGGCATACCCGGACGCTTCGTCACACTCGCCGAGAGACTGCTCGCTTCGGAGGCTCTATGAATCTGCGTGGCTACCCCCTGTCCATCATCATCACGACGGCACTGGCCTTGAGCTTGCCGGCCCTGGCAGCCGATGCTCCGGCGGCGGCGCCTGCAGCGGCACCTGCCGCCACGAACTCCGCCGGCGCCGCACTGCATGCGCTCTTCGATCGGGAGTGGGAACGCAACATGCGCGAGAACCCGCTCTATGCCTCGGACCTGGGCGACTACCGCTACAACGACAAGTGGCCGGATTCCGGCATGGCGGCCATCCAGAAGTCCCACGCCGAGGACCAGCAAGCCCTCGCCGACCTCATGAAGATCGACCGCGCCGCCCTCGACACGCAAGACCAGGTGAGCTACGACCTGTTCAAGTGGCTGGCCGACGACGGCAACGATTCCTACAAGTTCCACGAGTACCTGTTCCCGCTCAACCAGCTGGGCGGCATCCAGACCATCGGCGACATCGCCACCCAGTCGCTGCGCTTCGAGACGCTGAAGGACTACCAGGACTGGCTGACGCGCCTCAAGACCTTCGGCCCTTACATGGACCAGACCATCGCGCTGATGCAGCAGGGCGTGGACGAACAGCGGGTGTTGCCCAAGGTGGTGGCAGACCGCATCCCGCAGCAGATCGCCGCCAACATCGTGGACGACGTCACCAAGACGCCGTTCTACGAACCGTTCCTGAAGAAGCCTGACTTCATCGACGCCAAGACCTGGGGCCAGATGCAGGCCCAGGCCAAGGACAGCATCAGCAACGTCGAGATGCCGGCCTTCAAGAAGCTGCAGGCGTTCTTCAAGGATACTTACCTGCCGAAGGCGCGTACCGCGCTGGCAGTGACCACGCTGCCGGACGGCCAGGCTTATTACGCCTATCTGGTGCGTCACTTCACCACCACCGACGAGACGCCGCAGCAGGTGCACGACATCGGCCTGCAGAAGGTGAAGGAGATCCATGCCCGCATGGAGCAGGTGATCAAGAGCACCGGGTTCAAGGGCGACTTCGCCGCGTTCCTGAAATTCCTGCGCACCGATCCCCGGTTCTACTACAAGAACCCGGACGACCTCCTGGAGGCCTACCAGGCCCAGGCCAAGATCATCGATCCGCTGCTGACGACGGAGTTCGGCCACATGCCACGCGTGCCCTGGGGCGTGTCGGTCATCCCCATGGACCAGGCGCCCAACACCTACCCCGCCTATTCCATGCAACCCTCGGCGGACGGGAAGCGCGCCGCCTTCATGGCGGTGAACCTCTACAAGCCCGAGACCCGCCCCAAGTACGAGATCCCGGTGCTCACCTGCCACGAGGGCCGGCCCGGCCACGCCATGCAGATCCCGCTCGCCATGTAGATGACGGACCTGCCGAACTTCCGCCGCAACGGCTACTTCAACGTCTACGGCGAGGGTTGGGCGCTCTACTCCGAGACCCTGTGCGAGGAGATGGGCGTGTACAACGACCCCAAGACCGGCAAGCCCGATCCCTACAAGGAGTTCGGCATGCTGTCCTACCAGATGTGGCGCGCGGTGCGTCTGGTGGTGGACACCGGCATCCACCAGTACGGCATGACCCGCGAGCAGGCGGTGCAGATGTTCAAGGACAACACCGCGCTCACGGACCAGAACATCGGCACCGAGGTGGACCGCTACATCGCCTGGCCCGGCCAGGCCCTCTCCTACATGACCGGTCAGCTCAAGATCCAGGAACTGCGCAAGCGCGCCGAGGACAAGCTTGGACCCAAGTTCGACAAGCGCGCCTTCCACGACGTGATCCTGGAGACCGGCACCGTGCCGCTCAGCGTATTGGAGAGGCTGGTTGACAGTTGGATCGCGGCGCAGCAGCAGAAGCCCGCTTCGGCCCTGGTGGGCCCGGCGCCGGGTATCCGGGGCTGATTCGCTCGGCGAGATCCTAAACGAAAGGCCCGCTCCTCCAAGGAGCGGGCCTTTGTTTTTATCCAGTCACCCAGTGTCCTAGATCGCGAGCATCCGCTCCAGCGCCGCGCGTGCCTGGCTCGCATCCGGCTCCGGCACGGTGATGCGATTCACCACTTTGCCTTCCGCCAAATTCTCCAGCGTCCAGGCGAAATGTTGCAGATCGATCCGGTACATGGTCGAACACATGCACACCATGGGCGACATGAAGTGCACGTTCACGCCCTTGCCCTTCATCTCCTCGTGCAGTCGGTTCACCAGGTTCAGCTCGGTGCCCACCAGCCAGCGGCTGCCCGCTTCCGCCTTGTGCACCGTGTCCAGGATGTATTCGGTGGACCCTACGTAGTCGGACTTCAGGCACACCTCGAAGGCACTCTCCGGGTGGCAGATGACCTTGGCCGTCGGATACTTGGCGCGGAAGGCGTCGATGTGTTCCGGGCGGAACATCTGGTGCACCGAGCAGTGACCGTTCCAGAGCAGCACCTTGGCCTTGCGGATCTGTTCCGGCGTGAGCCCGCCCATGGGCTTGTGGAAGTCCCACACCGCCATCTGATCCAGCGGTATGCCGAGCTTATGGCCGGTCCAGCGGCCCAGGTGCTGGTCAGGGAAGAACAGCACTTTCTGGCGCCGTTCGAAAGCCCACTCGAGGATGCCGGGGGCGTTGGTACTGGTGCAGACGATGCCGCCGTGACGACCGCAGAAGGCCTTCAGGTCCGCGGCTGAATTGATGTACGTGATCGGCGTGATCTGCTCATCGGGCGCGAGCACGGTGGCGAGTTCGCGCCAGGCGGTCTCCACCTTGGCGAGGTTGGCCATGTCAGCCATGGAACAACCGGCGGCCAGATCCGGCAGGAGCACCTGCTGGCTGGGCTTCGACAGTACGTCCGCCACCTCGGCCATGAAATGTACGCCGCAGAACACTATGTACTTGGCGTCGCACTCGGAGGCCAGGCGCGCGAGCTTGAGCGAATCGCCGGTCTTGTCGGCGTGCTTATACACTTCGGCGCGCTGGTAGTGATGGCCGAGGATGACCAGCCTATGCCCAAGCTTCGCTTTCGCCGCGCGGATGCGCGCGTCGCAGTTCAGGTCATCCAGGTCGGAATAGAGTTCGTAAGCGAGTGCGGGGACGGCCATTCAGGTCTCAGGGACGCCGGGGTGCCGGCGATTGACGGGATATTTTACACCTGGGGACGGGCCGGCAATAAGGCAAGGATGGCGGCTTTATCCGTGGCGGAACCGGCCGCTTCCGCTGCCTGCTCCCGTGGTAACCACCTCGAATCCACATGCTCCGGCGACAGGCTTATGTCGCAAGGCTCTGATAACGCGAGATGGAACACGTATTCGGTGTTCTCGTGGACATCCGGTGCGTACTTATGTCGCCAGGCCGGATGGATGGGATAGCGGTTGATGACGCCACCGTCCGCGAGACCAGCGTCACCCAGGAGACCGGTCTCCTCCCGCAGTTCCCGCAGCGCGGCCTTGAGGGGCGTCTCCCCATGATCGAGGCTGCCGGTGACGGATTGCCAGAACCCTGCCGGTTCCCGGCGCAGGAGTTGCAGCACCTGGCCGTCGTCGGTGTGCACGATGATCAGGACTGATTCCGGTCTCTTGAACAAGCGCGGTAGTTCTTACGTAGCCTTCGGCTCGGTGGCCGGCAGCTTGACCCGGACGTGCAGCTCCTTGAGCTGCTCGTCGCTGGCCACGGCCGGCGCATCCGTGAGCGGATCCCAGGCGGTCTGGGTCTTGGGGAAGGCGATGACCTCGCGGATGTTGGGCGCGCCCACCATGAGCATCACCAGCCGGTCGATGCCGAAGGCCAGGCCGCCATGGGGCGGGCAACCGGACTTGAGCGCATCCAGCAGGAAGCCGAACTTCTGGCGCGCGTCCTCGTCGCTGATGCCCAGCATGCGGAACACCGCCGACTGCATGTCCTGGTCGTGGATACGGATGGAGCCGCCGCCGAGCTCGGTGCCGTTCAGCACCATGTCGTAGGCGCGGGAACGGATGCCGCCTGGGTCCGCAGCCAAGGCCGCCGGATCGTCGACCCGCGGCGCGGTGAAGGGGTGATGCAGGAATATCCAGCGCTTGTCCTTCTCGTCCCACTCGAAGGCCGGGAACTCCACTACCCACAGCGGGGCCCACTTGCCCTGCACCAGGCCGCGATCATGGCCGAGCTTGAGGCGCAGCGCTCCCAGGGCATCAGCCACCACCCGGGCCTTGTCGGCGCCGAAGAAGATCAGGTCGCCATTCTCGGCGCCGGTGCGTTTCAGGATGCCGGCGATGGCCTCATCCGACAGGAACTTCACAATGGGCGACTGTAGGCCTTCCTTGCCCTTGGTCGTGTCGTTCACCTTTATATAGGCCAGGCCCTTGGCACCGTAGCGCGCTACATAGGCCGTGCAATCGTCGATCTCGCTGCGCGGCATCTCACCGCCCTTCGGCAGACGCAGGGCGGTGACGCGGCCGGCCGGGTCGTTGGCGGGGCCGGCGAAGACCTTGAAGTCGCAGGTCTTCACCAGGTCCGCCACGTCGACGAGTTCCAGCGGGATGCGCAGGTCCGGCTTGTCGGAACCGTAGCGGCGCATGGCGTCGTCGTAGCTCATGCGCGGGAAGGGGTTGGGCAGATCCACGTCCAGCACCTTCTTGAAGGTGTGGCGGATCATGCCTTCCATGATGTCGGTGATCTGCTGCTCGTCCAGGAACGAGGTCTCGATGTCCAGCTGGGTGAACTCCGGCTGGCGATCGGCGCGCAGGTCCTCGTCGCGGAAGCAACGCGCCACCTGGTAGTAGCGGTCGAAGCCCGACATCATGAACAGCTGCTTGAAGATCTGCGGCGACTGCGGCAGCGCGAAGAAGCGGCCGGGATGCGTACGGCTCGGCACCAGGTAGTCGCGGGCGCCTTCCGGCGTGGGCTTGGTCAGGATCGGGGTCTCGAGGTCGATGAAGCCCTGTTCATCGAGATAGTTGCGCAGGGTACTGACGATCTTGTGACGCAGGCGCAGGCGCTGCTGCATCACCGGGCGGCGCAGGTCCACGTAGCGGAACTGCAGGCGGCGTTCTTCGTTCACGCCGTCCTCGTCCAGCATGAACGGAGGCGTCTCGGCGGTGTTGAGGATCTTCATGTCGAGGGCGAGGATCTCCACCTTGCCGCTCGGCAGGTTGGCATTCTCGGTGCCGGTCGGACGCTTGCGTACGCGGCCCGTAACGATCACCACGAACTCGCTGCGCAGGCGCTCAGCCTCGGCGAACACCGCGGCGCGATCGGGATCGAACACCACCTGCACCAGGCCCTCGCGGTCGCGCAGGTCGATGAACAGCACCCCGCCATGGTCGCGGCGACGGTGCACCCAGCCGGCGAGCTGGACCTCCTTGTCGAGGAGGGTTTCGTTGACCTGACCGCAGTAATGGCTACGCATGGAATGACTCAGATTTCAGTGGATTTAGGTGGCTAAAGGCCGCGTCGGAGGCGGCGAATATTAAGGTTACCGATGGGGGTCTGCAAGTTCGGGCACCGTGTCCCCGCTGGTGGGATCCTCCGGCTTCCTCACCGGCGGCCAGGGCGGCACGATCACTCCCAGGGAGATGATCATCTTCAGGGCCTCGTCCACGCTCATCTCCAGTTCGATCATGTCGTCCTGGGGCACCAGGAGCAGGAAGCCGGAAGTGGGGTTGGGCGTGGTGGGCACGAACACGCTGACCATGTGCTCCGGCATCTTGGCAGCCACTTCTCCCAGACTCTCGCTGGTCTGGAAGGCCAGGCTCCAGGTCTCCTTGTTGGGATAGTGGATCAGCACCACCTTGTTGAAGGAGCGTCCCTGGTTGGAGAACAGGGTGTCGGAGATCTGCTTGGCGGTCATGTAGATGGACCGCACCAGCGGGATGTGCTCCAAGATCTCGTTGCCCAGGCTGAGCAGGAACCGTCCCAGGTAGTTGCTGGCCAGGAAGCCGGTGAAGAGCAGGATGATGACCGCCAGCAGTACACCCAGACCCGGGATGTTGAAGCCCACCAACTGCAAGGGCTGCCAGGCATGGGGGAATAGCGTCACCAACCGGTCCATGTAGCCGATGAACATCTGGAGGATGAAGATGGTCACCGCCAGGGGGATCCAGATCACCACGCCGGTGAGGAGGTAACGGCGCAGGCGCGCCATCAGCGGGCGCTTGCCCGTTTGCTTCTGCTGCTCGTCGGTCATGCGTCGGCTGCCTTGGATTTGCCGCCCTTGGACGGCTTGTCGGACTTGGAGGGGGTCGTTTCTTTCTTGGCGGGCTTGGTCTCGGGCTTGGCCTCCGACTTGGCCTCGGCCTTGGGGGCGGGCTTCTCGTCCTTGCCGCTGTCCGCCAGGTTCTTCTTGTTGCCGGACTTGAAGTCGGTCTCGTACCAGCCGCCACCCTTGAGACGGAACGACGGCGCCGAGATGAGCTTCTTGAGCTTCGGCTTGCCGCACTCGGGGCACTTCTTCAGCGGGGTGTCGCTGACCTTCTGCAGGGCCTCCAGCTGATGGCCGCAGGCCTGGCACTGATACTCATATATAGGCATGGTCAGGTCTCTTGTCGGAAACGGATCGGCGCCCCATATGTAAGGTACGGCGTACCCGCTTCAAGTCCCGCCGGCGGCGAGGCGTGCCATTATAGCCGTTCATACCCCTTAACTCCCCGGAACGACATGGATCCCGCTCCCCGCCACAACTCCACGCTGCGCTCGCTGCTCCCCTACCTCTGGGAGTTCCGCGGCCGGGCCAGCTTGGCCCTGATCTTGCTGATTTTGGCGGACCTGGCCACGGTGGTGGTGCCCTGGCTGCTGAAGCGAGTGGTGGACCAGCTCGGTCCTACCCACGCCCTGCTGGTGCTGCCGGTGGGCCTCTTGGTGGGCTACGGCGTCATGCGGTTCGCGGGCACCCTGCTGGGGGAACTCCGGGACGTGGTGTTCGAACTCGCGACCCTCAGGGCCGCGCGCCGGGTCGCCCTCAAGGTGTTCCGCCACCTGCATGACCTGGACCTGGCCTTCCACCTGGAGCGCCAGACCGGCGGCCTGTCCCGCGACATCGAGCGCGGCAGCCGCGGCGTCAGCTTCGTCATGAGCGCGATCCTCTTCAACGTGCTGCCCACCATCATCCAGGTGGCGCTGGTGACGGTGGTGTTCCTGTGGAACTTCTCCGGCTGGTTCGCGGTGATCATCCTGGTGGCGGTGGCGCTCTACATCGGCTTCTCCATCGCGGTCACCGAGTGGCGCACCCGCCACGTGCGGCTCATGAACGAGCTGGACTCCGCCGCCAACACCCGTGCCATCGACAGCCTGCTCAACTACGAGACCGTGAAGTACTTCGGCAACGAGGAGTTCGAGGCCAAGAGCTACGATGCGGACCTGGCCAAGTGGGAGCGCGAAGCGCTCAAGACCCAGTATTCCCTCTCCACCCTCAACAGCGGCCAGGCGCTGGTCATCGCGCTGGGCGTCACCGCCATGATGTTGCTGGCGGGCTACGAGGTGGTGCACGGCAAGATGACCCTGGGCGATTTCGTGATGGTCAACGCCTACATGACCTCGCTGTTCCAGCCCTTGAACATCCTGGGCTTCATCTACCGGGAGATGAAGCGCTCCCTCACGGACATGGAGCGTATGTTCTCGCTCTTGGACCGGCATGCCCAGGTGGCCGACCGGCCGGACGCGGAGCGCATGCACCACGCCCGCGGCCACATCCGCTTCGAGAACGTGCACTTCGGCTACACCCCGGAACGGCAGATCCTGCACGGCGTGGATTTCGAAGTGCTGGCCGGCACCAAGGTGGCCATCGTCGGCCCCAGCGGCTCCGGCAAATCCACCATCGCCCGCCTGTTGTACCGCTTCTATGACGTGGGCAGCGGCCGCATCACCCTGGACGGTCTCGACCTGCGCGAGGTGACCCGCGCCAGCCTGCGCAGCCAACTCGGCATCGTCCCCCAGGACACGGTGCTGTTCAACAACGACATCTACTACAACATCGCCTACGGCCACCCCGGCGCACCCAAGGCCGAGGTGGAAAAGGCCGCGGAGATGGCGCACCTCAAGAAGTTCATCGACTCCCTGCCGGAGGGTTACCAGACCCGGGTGG
>Ga0265338_10009345_pt1 | contig 11713 bp, 17 predicted proteins | sample 42126metaG_FD_193579 | JGI IMG/M metagenome (GOLD analysis project Ga0265338, IMG submission 193579) | Rhizosphere microbial communities from Carex aquatilis grown in University of Washington, Seatle, WA, United States - 4-21-26 metaG | ecosystem: Host-associated > Plants > Roots > Rhizosphere... | reverse complement strand
ATATGAGCAGTTTCATAAGTCAAAATCTCCATAATCAATACCAATAGTCTGTTTAGGACTTTCAGTAGCAATACCAGCCTTAATGAGTTTCTTGGCATGGGTAGGGTGTACAGTTAATTCCCCTTCCGGAACTTGCACAGTTATTAGTTTCCCAATCGGCACTACCGGCGCACTCTGAAGTTTTTTCAGTAGGAAATTCTTTTTAACTCGATGCCATTCTTGAATCTGATGCGCTCCATCATTAGTGCCAGCCTTACCGAGTGCTAATAGTTTACGTTGTCCTACTGTACCCGCCACACTAATGGGAATGCCGTGTTTGAACAGTTTGATACCAAAGGTTACATCATGCAGCCCATAGCCTTCTAGATTGGAAGCATCCCCCGCCGTGAGTCTTACGAACTTACCATGATTTACAGCCGTCCAGCGAATATCGGTTCGGAAATATAGAGGATGTATAATATCGAAAACTTCACGCTTTATTAATAAACAACCTGTCCCACAGAAGATTACTTTACCATCGGCTTCAAAAACAGTTCCCTGCCCCTCCGCTGATACTGGATAATCCATCGTCACTACAGGTGAATCTAAGAGCAACATGGCGTCTAAAACACTATCATCAAGCACCATGTCATCCTCAACTATCCAAATATGGGTGTATGAGCCACGTAGAGCGCGACTAAGCGGTCTTTCAAAGCATAAGGGTATCGGAAGACCATGCGCGAAGAAAATGTCATAATCATAGCCCTGTAGGTTGTTTAGGAGCTATTCAGCAGTCTGGCTAAAAACAAGTCCCCTGCTAGGAAAAATAACGGCTATCTTTATCATTTCACCCTTTGAGCCTCCCGACCATCATTTAAGTAAGGTTGGTCTTCTGTATCATAAGAGATAAAAGGCGGTATATCTTCCCAAAACTTAACATGCTTTACTCGGTTCAGAGCACCTAAGAATAGTTCGGAGTTAGACTTCTCCACCATGCCACTAACAATATCCCGTCCCACCTCAGTTAACTCTTTAATTTCGTGTGCTCCATGATTGGTAGCGGGAGAACCGAGTTTAACGAGTTTGCGCTGTCCAGCTGTTTCGTCCATTACCATGATAGGCATTCCAGCAGAATATAAGACCAACCCGAAGTTCAGGTCATGTAGTCCGTAGTAAACTTTGTGGAGCTTGCGAGGCCAGAAATGCAGTGTATCAGTGTCCACGAAGGGGTCAAACGTGCGTCCAGTCTGCCAGATAGGTTTAGGGATATTCTCTAGTACTTGCCGCGCTACTAATAAAAAGCCCGTACCACTCCAATAAGCCATACCTTCAGGGTCGTGTAAGACTGTAGCATCGCCGTTCTGCTGAAAAGGATAATCTAGGGCCACCACTGGATAGTTCTTAGCAAACATTTTCTTGAGAATGCCTTTCGGAATAATCATGTCGTCCTCGCAGAACAATACCGCGAAGACTTCTGGGTCTTCTAGGGCTTCCTCGGTGGGAACATTGAAGCAATCCGGTAAACTGCGTCCGTGCGACCAGAAAATCTTATAGTTAAAACCTTTTAGTTCTCCTAGTAGTTCTTCCAGGGTTTTACTGAACATCAAACCACGACTGGGTAAAACTACCGCAAGCTTATTCTGCTGTAGGGAGGGAGGTTTCGAGTTCATGTGTTAAGTCAGCTAGTAAACGCAGACTGGCAACGATACCACGAATGTTATTACGATGCTCGGCCACCTTAGTTTGGGCATTAGCTATTACAGCTTCGCTAGCTCCGACCATCTGCGCCTCGGCCATCATTAGTTCCATACGCTCACGCCATAGAAATTTCTGAATTTCCTCAAACTGTGTACGAGAAAATCCAAGTTTCTGAGAGGGCGCAAGGTCTATCTTGTCATCAATACCGAACTCTTTAATAACCTTAAGGTCATAATCTAACGGACTATCCATGCGAACCCTCCTTATGTTTATACAAGGATAGTAGTGTATTTTTAAGAACACTTCAAGCAGTTAATTAAACAACAGAAGTAGGGTGATGAACAATCTCATGGCACTTACGACATAGCCATGTTGGTTCGAGAGGTCTATCATAATCTTCGTGATGTCCCTCAATACGGCCGCCCCCTCCACAGGTATCACAAATCACGGGCTTAACTATCTTCCCTCTTCTTACAGCAACCCCTAAAAGACCCCTAGCCCTATCTTTTCGCTTCATTTCATCAGTTTTACGATATTTACGGATATTCCTGAGAGTCAATTCAGCTTTGCGTTCTTTATTATTTTCGTTCCATATTTTAGTTTGCTGACGACGCTTTTCTAGTTTCTGGAGGGCTAAATCTAATTTATTAATTGCCGTACTAATAAACTCCGGCTTATCCTTTATCTCTAGCCATTTATCATAATCTTCATTACGAATATAAATATTTACTCTTGGCATAATCTTCCTATATGGAAAGGTGGGCTTTAGTTCCTTCGTGAGAACCTCAGGACTGTACGTTCCCCTTCACCGCCGTAGCGTAGGCCCAGTTAATCCCCTTTCGGCTAGACTTAACAACTAACTTAGCCTCAGCCTATCCATGTTGTAAGTATACACACATCAATAGTACGTTGCAAGCTTTGTTGTAAAAACTACTTATTGCCGTGCTTGTTGCCGCTAGCTGCGGTTGGATAAGTTACATTCTCTACAATTTTGCTAGCGGTGCGAGCAGCAGCAATCTCGGTGTCTATCTTAACCCACATATCATTATCGTTTAGACCTTGATTAGCTGGTAAATCACGAGTCTTATCCTCGATTACTTTCGGTGTGTCGCCACTTGGGTTGGGTACGATTAGTTGTGCCATATTTAACTCCCTGAAATTATTTTACTCATCGTTGTACTCGCACCATAGGCTTTTAATAACATGTCCTGTACGGATAAGCCCTTGTAACCGAGATTAGCTGCTAGTGCATCCTGATAACTTAATGCGTTGGCGGCTCGCCCAGCTTTTAGATTAACTACTTCTTGTGGGGCTATGCCTGATTGAAGTGCTGCCATACATTTATGTTACCACAAACATTAACCATTTTGGCTCATTAGTTCTTCGAGAACCTTAGCACGTTCAAGAATAATGGGGTCATTTTCTAGTAAGTAGGTGTATTCGCTTCGAGCTTGCTGATAAGCTACCTCAGATAACGAAGGAGCTATCGTAGGTTGACCTTGCCCATAGACCATCGTATGCGTAACTCCATTGGGCTGCCATGTCTTCTTCACTGGCATCAGCGGGAGTTCAGCCTCTAAAGGCTTGCCTGGAAGTTGGGACAGGTCATAGGTTCGACCGTCTTTTTTAAGTTTCATAAACTCATACTAACACAAAAAAGACCCCGTAAGGGGTCTAATCTGTTGGTCGTAAGTTCTATGACTTAACGACGAAACCGAACGAAGAACGTAGGGTGTTGAGACCGAATAGGACATCAACAGTGACCAACCAACCCAGGTACTCTTGCTTGTAAGCAGCTTGAGAACGTGGATTTTCTTGCATGGCGATAGCCACAGCATCTTTGTGGAAGAACAAGTGATTGTTCTGATTGGGGCTGGATGTCACCTGAACCAAGTTCTGGCTCATGAAGACATTAACAGCGTAAATCTGACCAATTTGTCCGTTAAGAATACTGTTCTGGTCGCCACCGACACCGATAGCATCGTAGCGAATGTACTTGTCGATAGCTAACATCTCTTGCTTACCCTGGGGGGTAACGACAAACGAACGGTCTGTCTGAGGTGCTTTAGAATCGTCAAGATAGCGGTTGACCGCCAAGATGAGGGTATCATTCAAAGCCGTACCATAAGTACCATACCCTGTAAAGGCGTTGGTCATTAGGGTCGCAATGATGTTATCGACCTTCGCAGCAATCGCATAGGCCGCTGCTTGGGTGTAGTCGGTACGAAGGTCGTACTTGGACTGGATTTTTTCAATATCTTCCAGTAAGAACGAGCTTTCGTAGTGTTGGTTAATTGTGATTGTGGTCTTAGTCTCAGTATTGTAGTTCAGTGTGACTAGGGTGTTCTGAGCTTTTAGGTTAGCGGTGATAGTTGAAACATTAGGAATCTCAACAGTCTGACCGTAAGCCGAAATATCAGTATCGTAGTGACGTACTAGTGGTAGAAGAACCAAGTTTGCTTTAACAAACATAAGAACTTCGCTCGACCAGACGTTAGGACGAAATACGTTACCCGCAGTGACACCAATGTTTACATTACCAGAACCATAGGCTCCTGTAGTTGTCATTAGTTTACTCCGATTATTTAGTTAAGGGGTTCAACCTGCAAGTGCAGCATTGATTTCATCGCGGTGTTCAACGAACCATTGCTGGCCATTCTTGGCGATGAGTTCATCAACATTATCAAAAGTAATCTTATTACTCGCGCCTGTAGAGGCTTGATTAGCTGCGACCCGAGGAGAGCTAGCCCGACCTGCTTTTTCAGCAGAGGCTAAGGCTTCTTTCTTTCCAGCTTGACGTTCAGCGACTAATCTTGCAGCTTCAGTGGTGGTTCGGCCCTTTGCCGCATCAAGTACGACCTCAAGGTCTCCAGCCATCCAAGGCTTCTCTTCCAGAATTTTTACCATCTCAGTCTCATAATTCTTAGCTTCGGGATGAGCTATATAAAAGCTCAGAGCCTCTACTTCATTACGCAAAGATTGGACATCATCCGTACCCGACGCAGTGTTAGCTTCCGTAACCGCAGATTTAAGTTGACCTTCTTTTTGACCTTTTTTCCCTAGCTGTTTCTCGCTTTCGCGGTACATTTTAGCTATTTTAAGTGGGTCATCGAGTGGAAGATTTTTCTTAGCCGCCCAATCCTTGATTTCCGCGTCTTCTGAGTTGTCTGCTTCCACTGAGGATTCATCCGCAGTGTCTTCAGGCCCAGAATCTTGTGATTCGCTGGTTTGAGAGGTATCTTCGTCACCCGTGACCGCCTCTGCTTGTGTCTCTACTTCCTCAGTTGTGGAATCCGCCGGTGCATCATCCGCCAAGTTAGTAGGGTCAGAAGTTGTGGACTCCAGTGCCATAAGTTTACCCTTTCATTTAAGTTAGAAGTACATACGCTCTAATTTAGATAATATCATAAGCTATATTCAAAAACTATTCCGAGACGGCGGAGCGTACCGCCGCACTCGGAGCAGGTTTCGACATATCAGCTAAATAAGTTCGTAGGTTATAGTAAGCTCCTATATTTTCCATACACATAGCCTTAGTCTCAACGTCGGTGGCTTTAATTCCTTTACTCTGAGCAGTCATTTCTAAAGTAAGAAGATGTTGCAGGAAATCCTTACCAGCAATCGAATCCATAAAGACTTTATAACTAGAACGAATAGCTTTTCTATCGTCAACCATTAGGAGCCTTCGGAATATTCGCTATTCCAGAAGTCGGCGCACCCACCGGCGCAGCACCCGCAGTTTGCATTCCGGCTTGCTCAAAGGCTGGAGTGCCAGGATTAGTCGGATTCGGATTATGGATTATGGAAGCATTGAGAGCAACCTTCGCTGGGTCAACTGGAGGCGGTTCAATACCAGTTTGAGCGGTACGCAGTGGCGAAGGCTGAACACCAGTTTCGGCCAAGACCTGAGCTTGTTCATCTGGGTAGAGGTCAGTACCGAATGTAATAGTCTCCATAAGTTTTGGAATAACTTCGGGTGTAGGAGGTGGTGGGGTTGGAGGTAGAATAAGCCCCTGTAACTCACGTTTGCTGATGTCAAAGATTTCCTCGCCAGCCATTACAAATAATTGCTTGGGGTCTACGAATGGTTGCTTGGAAGCTAACAAATAAAACTGCATCATCTGCTGACGCTGGGTTTCTTTTAGACTCTCAGCTGTGGCTCCGAGTTTTATTTGAACATCATAATCTCCTAAATAAAGTCCGGGGTTATAGGTTGCCCAAGTCGTCCCCTGTGGTCCTTGGGTTCTGATGGGGATTTCCTTATCAATATAAATCTGCATAATTTTCCACATATTCTGAGCTAGAATACGGAAACCTTCATTCTGAAGATTATTAATCTTGACCTTAAAACGAGCACCTAGTAAAACAAGTTGGGAGTTAATCTGGTAGGCCGATTGTCGACCGCTTGTCTGAAGACTTGACCCCAAGAGTTCATTAGCTCCAGTCGCAGCTTGCATTTCTGATTTAATCCTTACGATGTCATTGTCCGCGTCTGCTCCGATAGGCTGAGTAGGGATTTGCTCCAGAGCTCCGGGAGGGATTGTAAAGACCGCGCCAGGTACAGATTGGATTTCGTCAATCTTCTGTGCCCAGTTGGGGTCGAGTGCCCACATCCTATTTAATTGGTAGGTAAGGTTATCCGCTTTCTGAGATTGGGTATCATTCAGTCTTTCCTGAGACTCAGCAATGACTTCGACATCTCCCCGGGCATACCATAGGTTAGCATCTACTAGATTTCTAAACGGAGCAACCGGGATAAAGGGTTCAATAGCAGGCATCTCAAAACTCACCGGTTGTCCTGAATCGTCAACCGACTCAATAGTTTTAGCTGCGCGCTGGAAAGGGTTGTCGACCTCTTCAATTATCGCTGTCCGATTAGCGACAGTTATCATTGTGTCTTTGTCGAAATAAACAATACACTCCACTACTCCCTTAGTGTCATCGAGAGTTGTACCAGCTAACATTTCTTCTCGCTCTTGTTTGGCGGTCTTATCATCTCCGTCATCTTTATACTGACCTAGATTATCAAGATTAGAGTAGCGGGGGATTCGAGGAGTTGACGTAGTATCCTTGGGGTCATACTCAGTATTTGCGACAGTTTCGCCTTTTAAGTCATCAAGAGTCGTAAGATAACGATATCCAGCATAACCATACTTATTTAAGTCTTCATAATTAACAATCTGGGGGTCAAAGAAAGCATCCTGAGCCGATACTACCCGCTGACATGGTAGACCATTCTCCCCAGCGTACGAAAATACATAACAATTCCCCACTACCAGATACTCCGTAATCGTAGCATCTATCTTCTGGTCCATCTGGTCTTTCATCCAGGCATAATTAAAAAGGTCTTGAAGAGTGTCAACGTTCCCTACCTGGCTAGGATGAGTTGGCAGAAATTCAACCGTCATATCTCCATTTACAAGGTGAGCTTTTATGCCCTGGACTTCAGTGTAAGTCTCAGGAATAAATATATCGGTGTTACCATCATAACCGATAGCTACGCGCTGATTATTATAAAGCTTCCAAGAGTTACTCCAAGTGTCCCAAAAACCCCCTTCAGTATATTTACGAGAAGCCTGAAATCTTTTCAAGACTTTATCTAGGGTGGGGTTGGGCGTAGTCTCAGGAGCTTTTACCATACTTAAACATTACCATATTTCTAACGAGTTGCCACACTCTTGCGTAACAGAGCTTTATTCTTGCGTTTATGGTTCATGTATTTGGCTGGGTATTTACTCTTAACCGCGAATTTTTTCTCCATAATCGGATTCCACTCAAAGAGTTGAAGGCAGATAGCCGTCGAAATAACCGTATCGTCATGCTGGCCCTCCTGGGCATTCGTTCGTCCCCGAGGGTCTCGGATATAGGTCATGCATTCCCGGATGAAAATCTTGTCATAATCAACTATTTGGTCGGTGGAAATCGCCTCGGAGAGACCGTCAATCATCAGCGGTTTAGTTCGGACATCCGTCCGCCAACCCAGTTTGGAGGTATACTCTTCGTAGCGTTCATCAATCCCCATTTCCCTTCTATAAAGGTTCTCATATCCTACATCTCGGAGTCTCTGGACAGTCGTTAGGCCGTGATTATTTATCTCAGCTCCTATAAGAGCGCCGTTATACCATCTTCCGAGAAGAGCCAGGTATTCTCCGAAGTCCGAGGGCTCCATATCGCCCCTAAAACGGGCTACAGTCTGATGAGATTTTCTATCCATTACCGTCGCTACCGAGTAGTCTTCTTCAATACCCTCGGCTACGTCCGCCCCAATCACGTAATCGTGGCCGTCTTGGGGCTGAATCCAGACCTTCAGAGGAGCCTGTTCGAGAACCTTCGGGATAATCCGCTCTTGGAGCATCTTGTCTTTGCGGACAATTAACTCGTAAGTCTGGGGTTCGTAACACTTCATTTCCATTTCCGCGAGCTTCGTAGTGTTGAACCTCGGAGTTCCGGAAGCCAGGAATGCCTCGGAATCAGTTAAGGGATATTCCTGGTAAAATCTCTTTTCGTCCCCCACGAACTCCAGCATTTTCTTGCGCCTCCAGTAGAGTTGCCCGTAGGTAAGTTTATGCTCCTTACGTAACTTCTTCTCCTCCGTGTTCAGTCGGAAGTGAACCGGCGGTTTAAGCGAATACTCCTCGTGGATATTCCAAGGGAAAAACAGTGGCTCGAACGCAGACTCTCCGCGCTTTGCGGCCTGCCAGGTAGTGTGAAAATAATCGCCTATACCGTTAGCGGTACTCTCTAAGAAGACCGCCGTATTGGGCATAAGAGGAATGGCCTGCATAAGTCCAGCCACAATCTCCTGTCCCTTGGGCCAGAGGGCGACCTCGCTTCCATGGAGCCACTGGACGGTCTGTCCCCTACCCGTTCCAGTATTCTCCGCCGTAGCGGTGTCAATTTGGCTCTTAAGTCCCTTTTGTTGGTCTTGGTCATTATCAAAGGTCAGGTCATTCCGGGTATTGTACCTCGTAGTCGGACGAAAAGTAGGAAGCGAATTGTCATAAAACGTCCGAAACATCGCGTAAAGATACTCACTGGTATCGGTATTATGGGCGATTATCTTGCTTTGCTGGTGCTTATGGGTGGTCGTCCACCAGTAAATCAAAGCCTCCACGATTGTAGAAACTCCCTGCTGACGAGCCTTCAATATAATAAACCTGATTGGCTCGCCCTGCTCCAGCTTCTCTAAGACCCTCTCTACGATAATCTGCTGCACCTTACGGGGAGTCAGAGGGTCGAGTCTGCCGTCCTTAGTCTTTATCTTTAAATTAAGTCTACAGAACTCATTGAAATCCTTTGCGATAGACTTAATCTTTTCTAACTGCTCATCCTTATCCACTAGTAGTCAGTATATATGTACATCTTCGTAAAGACCACCTGGATAAAACAGATGTGTTGAAGAAGACCACCTCGCTACGCTCTCCAGGTTTTTATGTATACCGCCATACCAAATTAACGCACCGCACCTCCATACCCCCGTCCTAAGCTACATAGGCACTATTAAGCAGCAGTCAGTACGTCAGTGGGTACTACATGGGCATGGTTATGTATATATGTATAGGTAGCTTAGTGTAGGCTGTACGTTGGTCAGTACTTGACAGGTATTATGGTGTAGTAGGTATAAGTGCGGCATTTCCCGTACCTTCATTGGTGCATTAACAGTAGTATTTGACAGAAAACATACTACAACATCACCACCTCTGTTAGCATTTATGTGTGTTTTGCTTAGTTTTCATGTGAAGGGGAGATTTAACAGATACCAGTAAATACAGCTAAGTTCTAACATTAACCTATGGGTAATAGTATAAGCTTCAATTCAGGTATAGCGCGGGCGTTTCATCTGTTATACCGTGTCTGAGTCGCTTCTATTCGAGTACATCTTCAATAGTAACCTGTGCGTTCAGATTGAGGTTCCTAGCCACTGGTTTACCCCTTAATTGTTCCACTACACGCCAAGCATTAGTCGTAGCTATCGCTTCATCGTCACTTTGTATCATCTCATCAATACGTTTTATAGCGTGTTTAGACATCTTTTCGAGGTTTTTCTGTATCTTTTGCTGCATATCCGTCTTCTTTAGCATCCTGTGACCCTTAACGTTAGCGTAGTTCTTTTTAGTGATTAGGTTGGGTTCGGCGGCTATCATGGCTTTTTGGGCGCTCTTAGTATGGGCGTAAACTTCGGCAAAGACTTCTTTATCTACCTGTGATTTCATATTAACAGTATATCATTATTGACAAATACAGTGAGTTGCTGTACAATGTACTCATGAATCAAATATACATACAAGAATACAACTATCACCTAGCCATGCACAAAGACTTATACGGTCTTACAACCTTTAAACAGTTTGTGGAGTGGCGTTCACGTTCTAATCTATCTCTTATGCAAGCTAACGACCCCTGTTAGCACCAGCTACAACATATACTAAACTCTTAGAGATACTGTTAGATAAAGTTCTTTAGTTATTCAGCTTTCCTTAGAGCCATGATTGGCTAGCTCGTCCTCTCCATTGGGGAAGGCGGATTGTCGAAGTCTCTTCAGAGTTGTTTTTTTGCCTCTAGATGACAGCCAATTAGTGGAAACTCTCTCAATTTCGTGTAGTTTCCCCATATTAACAATCCGTAATAATTCTTGGCGGGCAACTTCAAACTCAGCAGCTAAAAACCCTAGATTGGTATCATACCCCCACCAGCCATTATCAAACTCTGCAAAGTTCTTGGCAAAATTAGTAAGTAATCTATCAGCGGCTTTTCTTAATTCAAGATGTTCTTCAGTCCTAGTCTTACTCATCACTCACCCCCTACATTACTGGTTATATCTTTAGGGGTTACTAGCTTGTATTTGTTGCCATCGAAGTCTTTTATGTATTGGGGTGGTGGCGGATTGTACGTTTCTATCACCTCAATGTAAGGGTCAGGATAATCATCTTCAACATGGTTCATAATAGCCTCTGCTAGACTATCCATCGTGCGTACGGGTTTTTGCCCTGGCTCATGTGACCACAAACTTCCATCTTTATAGTAGTAAATCTGACCAGCTTTCAAAAACCATATGTCTTTCGTTAACTTGATTGCGTTAATTCTTGGTGCATTTGCCATTCTACTTATCTCCTTTACTGGTTATATCTTCGCTTCTTAGAGCCGATAATCGTTCTTCAATTATTTTCTGTAAAGCCGTATGGTCGCCATAAATCGGTAAATCTTCTAAACTTTCTATCCTCGCCTCCCTGATTATTCTTTGAATGGCGTGGAGTGTATGGTTACGTGCGTGTTTATACTTTGTGTCGGTGATTACACCTTCCGCCCAATTCACAACCCAGCTAGCGTAAGTATCTAGCAAGTCCTCTAGGTCGCTTGCGCTCTGGTTAGTCGTCATGATTAAAATGCCACCCAATGCTTACAGTCGTCCTGCTCAGATTTAGGTACATACTTCCAGTCGGGGTTAACATGCTCAAGAATAGTGCGGATTATGCCATCTTCTAGATAAAATCGCTTACCGTTAACAAGTACCTCGGGACATTGACACGTTCGATAGCGCCCTTTAATAACTTGAGCTACGCTGTCTGACATGCTTGAGGTGCTAGTCATGGTTGCTCCTTTTTTGGGGTCTGGGTTAGAAGTCATTTCAGTCTCCATAATTCCTCCGTTGATTGCCTGTGACCTGATATGTTTCATTATTTACTCTTACCTTTAGGTTTGGGGTCGCTACGCTCCGTAGGCTTCACTCGCAAATTATCGGCAACTTTCATTAGTCCATTTATGTTACCTTTGATAGTTTTCCAGCATTCGCTACAAAACGGTACATTACAATTCTTTTCTCGGTGCTTCCTATTCATTTCTTACCTGCTTCCTTAGGTTTGGGGTCGCTACGCTCCGTAGAGGGCTGTTTAAGGCCTTTTAAGACGATTGCAGGCTCTGAGATATAACTAGCGGTGTCTATCAGCACTTCAACCATATTAGCTAAGCTGCGATGCTCTGCGTGCGCCAGGGACGATAGTTTAGCTCGGTACTCTGGTTTGAGTTTTATCTGGGTGGG
>Ga0265338_10009343_pt1 | contig 11714 bp, 11 predicted proteins | sample 42126metaG_FD_193579 | JGI IMG/M metagenome (GOLD analysis project Ga0265338, IMG submission 193579) | Rhizosphere microbial communities from Carex aquatilis grown in University of Washington, Seatle, WA, United States - 4-21-26 metaG | ecosystem: Host-associated > Plants > Roots > Rhizosphere... | reverse complement strand
CGGATCGCTCCGGCGTAGCGCGTGCAGCGCAAAGTCGTCCACCCGGAGAACGGCGTAGCCCGCACCTGTAACGGTCTCAGTCATTGCTGTAGTCGACCTCCTGCAGCCGGTCGGGGCCGTGGCTGGAATCAAGGGAGGTGCGGGCTAGTCGGAATATTTCGTGTCTGCCAACGGTGGAAACACACACCCCGTCGCTTCGCGCCACCCCTCTTGGTAGAGGGGATTCGGCGGGACGCTTGCGAAATCCCCTCTCGAGAGGGGTGCCCGCCAGGGCGGGGTGTGTCTGCCCGCATCCGTGCCGATGAACGTTCATCCGGCCAGCTCCTCGCTTTCGCCGGTCTCCGGCTGGCCGGCCGAACGCCCGACCTCGATCGCGAGACCGGCCGCCACGTCGGTCCGCGGCCGCTGGGCGTCCGCCAGGGTCAGGCACGGGTGCAGGATCAGCCGCCAGGGCACCGCCGGCACGAGCGGATGGGGCGTCAGCACGAGCACGGCGGCGGCCCCGCCTTCCGCGGCCCGCTGCAGGCGGTACCAGACGGCCGCTGGTTGTTTGCGCAGGACGCGCGCCGGCAGGCCCCGCAGGTCGAGCGCGACCACGGCATAATTGCCGTCGCGCACGAGCAGGTCGCCGGCGGCCAGCGCCTCGGCCGCGCCGCGGCAGCGCACCCAGACGAGATGGCGGAGCTGGTCGGCCGGCACCGCCTCGGGGGCGAAGCCGTCGGCGCCATCTACCAGCGCCAGGCGCTGCCGGGCGCCGCGGGTGGACGCCAGCAGGCCGGCCAGCACCAGCTGTCCGCCGCTGCCCGGCCCCGCGGTCACGCATTCGGTCAGCCGCCCCGCGGCCAGACCTCCGCCGAGGGCGTCATCGACCGCCGCGATCCCCGTGGGGACGCCTCCGGGGGCTCTCCGGGTTTTTTCCGGAAAACGCGCGGCCAGCAGCGACCGCAGGGCGGCGAGAGTGGCGGGGGCGGTGGGCACGCGGATCCAAGATGGGTGAGGTGGTTTTGCCCTTAGTCCGGATATTTCACGTCTCCGGATGGGAGCAGACACACCCCGCTCTGGCGGGCACCCCTCTCGAGAGGGGATTTCGCAAGCGTCCCGCCGAATCCCCTCTACCCCGCCTTCGCTCTGCGAGCTTCGGCGCGGCCTCATCAACTGGACAGGCCGGGCCGAAGCCTTGGCGGAGGCCGGCCAGAGGGGTGGCGCGAAGCGACGGGTTGTGTGGCGTGGCCATTGACAAGCGGAGGGAATATCCGGGTCAGTGGCTGCGGCGGATCACCCCGACCAGCACGCCCTGGCATTCCAGGCGCTGTTCGGGGACGATGTCCCGGTAACGTTTGTTCTCGGCCCGCAGCACCGGCCGGCCGCGGACATGGACGAGCCGCTTCAGGGTCGAGTCGGTTCCCTCGACCAGCGCGGCGATGATGTCGCCTGGGTGCGGCTCCCGCCGCTCGAGGACCGCGAGGTCGCCGTCGAGGATATGGGCGTCGATCATCGAATCGCCCCGCACCCGCAGGGCCCAGAGGTGGGGCGGTTTGAGCCGGCGCACGCCGAAGACCCGGGGATCGACCGCGACGGTTTCCGCCGAGGCCTGCTCCTGCATCGTGGGAAGGCCGGCGGGAATCGCGCCGTAGATCGGGAGTTCGAACAGGTGCGACTGGACCGCCTGGGCCCGCAGCCCCCACTTGCCGTCCGCGAGTTTTTCGAGCTGACCCTTGCGGGCCAGCGCGCGCAGGTGGCCCATCACGGTGTTCTGGCTGGCCACGCCCAGATGCCGGCGGATCTCCCGGGTCGAGGGCGGGACGCCCTGGGCGGTCTGGTACTCGCGGATGAAATCGAGGATCTGTTCCTGGCGTTCAGTCAGCATGGTTACTGTTCATTTGAACAGTGTTCAGTTGAACAGGTTCCCGGGAAAAGGCAAGTCCGCCCGGAGGTGGGTTTAAGGTTTAAGGAGCAAGGCTTAAGGGTAGGGCGAGGGCGCCAGCTAGCTGGCTGCCTACAATTCCAAGGATCGACGCTCGAGTTTCTGTCGGCCGCGTACCGAGCGAAGCGACATCCGCCACTTGCTCGCGCCGATGCGCTTAAACCTCACCCCTTAAACCTAAACCGAGCGCCCGGCCACAGGCCGCGGCGCTCAACCCAGCGGCAGCTCCGGGGGCGGCTCGTCCGGCGGCGCGAGGCACGACGTCTGGAGCAGATATGGTGGGGCGGGCTTTACGCCCGCCAGGTGGAGAACCCGACCTTGAATTGCGAATTCAGTCTGCAAGTTTTCCCCCGTGATGCCACCTCGCACGCCTGGCTATTCAGCCCTTAGCCGAGGCAGACACTCTGCTGCAGGCGAAGAGTACTTTTTGACGTTCAATCTACAACGGCCTCAGCAGGGCCTGCACGAGCCCTTGCTGCTTTCCCGTGTGCGTACGGAATTGGATGCTCTCGAATCGAGCGGTTGTTGGGATGTTCGCACCGGCGTGATCATGCCCGACCACGTGCATTGGTTGGTGCGATTGGGCAACCATGTGACACTCGCTGAAGCGGTGCGCCAGTATAAGGGGCGTCTGGCGCCGGTCCTTCACAAAACGGGCTTAACTGGCAGCGTTCATTCTTTGATCATCGGATGAGGCACGGAGAAGACGCATTGCCGGTCTTTCTCTATATCTTTCTTAATCCCTATCGCGCGTCGCTGATCGGCACTGGCGAATCATGGCCGGGTTATTGGTGCGCTTCTGACGATTGGAAATGGTTCGAGCCGTTGACGAATCAGGGAATGCCGTGCCCGGAATGGCTGGCTGATCATTGATTCCGGCGGGCATAAAGCCCGCCCCACCTTTTCGGAATCGAGCGCTATGCCGGACCCAGCGGCAACTCGGGGGGCGGCTCGTCCGGCGGCGCGAGGCACTGCGGCCCCTCGTTGCGGGCGTTGCTCACGAACCGGCTGACGGGGCGGACGGTCATCCGGTCCGCCGGCAGCGGCTGCGTCAGGGCCCGGAAGTCATCCTCCGGCAGCGGCTGGTCGCCGAGCCACCGGCCCATGGTCTCGGCGGTCAGGATCACCGGCATGCGGTCATGGATCGGACGGACCAGTTCATTCGGCTCGGTGGTCAGGACGGCAAAGGTTTCGGGCACCCGCTCGGAGTCGGCCGTTTCCCAGACACCCGCGAGGGCGAACGGCTGCTCGTCCCGCAGCATGAACACGTGGGGCAGCCGGAGTTTGCCCGCGCGCTTCCACTCGTAGAATCCGTTGGCGGGCACGAGGCAGCGCCGCCGTGCCGCCGCCTGCTTGAATGCCGCCGAGGTCATCGCGGTTTCGGCCTTGGCATTGGGCAGCATCCGCATCTTCGGCTGCTTGCGCTCGTAGAACGGCACGTAGCCCCACAGCATCCCGCGCACCTCCGGGCCCTCGGCGCCGAGGGCGACGACCGGCATGACCTGGGTCAGGGCGACGTTGTAGCGCGGGCGGGCCCACTCCGGCGGGGCGAGCTTGCGCGACAGCGCCTGGGCGATTGCCGCCAGCGCGGCGTCGGTTTGGTGAAGCACGTACCGCACGCACATGGCGGTCATTCCAGCCGGATGCTGCCGGCGCGCAACTCCGGACTCGGGACGGAAATATCATTGGCGGGAGTCAAGCCCGCCCCACCATTCGACTTTTGCCTTATCGGCGGGGATGGCTTTATTCCCGCCGCTTCCGCCTTCAACCCAAGACTCCAACCCAAAACTCCAAACGGGCGCCGGCACCGCCGGCGCGACCGGGCTTGATCGGCGGCAGCGTCCGGCGTCGCCGGTTGCTGCCGCAATCGAAATGTCCCCATGAACTCCACCCCTGATTCGCTCTTCTCCTACCGGTGGGGCGGCGGTCTCCTCGCCCTGCTTGAGATCCTGCTCGTCGTCGCGATTTTCGTCCTGGGCACGAAGACGGAGCTGGTGCGCGACTCCGACTCGCCCTGGGCCGACTTTCGCGAGCGGCCGTTCAGCCTGGCCAAGTCGCAACTGGCCTTCTGGACCGTCGTCGTGCTCGGCTGCTTCCTGTATGTGTTCTTTGCCACCGGCCGCTTTACCGGGCTGATGAACAACACCGTGCTCTGGCTGCTGGGCATCAGCTCAGGGACGGCCGCGCTGTCGGCCGCGGCCGCCGGACCCGCCGCGCCGTCCCCCGCGACCCCGGCCCCGCCGCCGCCGGCGCAGGCGCAAAAACACCAGCGCTTCTTCACCGACATCCTCAGCGACCAGGTGGGCATGAACATCCACCGGCTGCAGATGCTGATCTGGACCGTGGTCTTGGGCGGCATCTTCGTCTACGTGACGATCAAGAGCGGCGTGTTCCCGACGTTCGACGACCAGGTCTTCGTCCTCATGGGCATCAGCTCGGGCACCTACGTCTGGTTCAAGCGCGCGGAGACCTAGGTCCCCGCGGAGCGGAATGACCGCCCCGGCTCGTCGCCGGACCGGCGGGACGGCACGCGTGACCGGCGTTTGGCCTTTTCTCAATGACCAGTCCCGGCCGCGATGGCTGCCCGGCGAGAACAATGATCCGCGAATACCGCCAGTCCGACTGGAGCGAAGTCTGCCGGGTGTTTGACCGGTCGAAACCGTGCGAGCTCGCGACCGGGGGCATCAGCGCATCGTTCAGGCCGCTGGCGGAGGATACCCCGCGAATCACGGAGTTCGCCGCGAGCACCGTGTTTGTCTGGGAGGAAGACGGAAGAGTGAGCGGGTTCGCCGGCTACCAGGGGAATTATCTCGGCTGGCTGTTTGTCGACCCGGCGGCCTTTCGCCGGGGCATCGCCCGGGCGCTGCTGCGTCACGTGGTTCCGCGGATGGGGGCGGCGCCCTGGCTGTGGGCGATGAAGCAGAACCGGGCGGCCATTTCGCTCTATGAGAGCGAGGGATTTGAAGTCGTGGAGGAGCGGTCGACCCACAGCGGCGGCCTGCTGTGCACGGTCGTGAAATTGCGGCGCTGGGGGGGCCTGGTTGCCGCTCCGGCCGAACCCGGTATGCTCTAGTGTGTACGGTTGGTCCGGCCGGAGCGTCGGCCGGGCGCGGCCGCGCTTTTGCGATGAAACTGTCGAAACTGATCTCTTCCCCGCCCGATGGAGCGAACGCCAACCTGCTCATCCGCCTCGTGGTCGGCGGGGTGTTTCTCAACGAAGGCGTGCTTAAGTTCCTCGACCCGGCCGCCAACGGAGCCGGGCGGTTCGCCAGTATCGGCATTCCGGCGCCGGAGTTTTTCGGCCCGTTCGTCGCGACCGTGGAATGCCTCGGCGGGCTGCTGCTCATCCTCGGCCTGTTCAGCCGGCCGGCGGCGCTGGCACTGTTCGTGGACATCTCCGTGGCGATTTTCACCACCAAGATTCCGGTGCTGCTGGGCCACGGCTACCTCGGGTTCGCGCTCATGAAGGTGAAAAGCTACGGCCTCCTGAGCATGGTGCACGAGGCCCGCACGGATCTGGCGATGTGGTTCGGGCTGCTGTTCCTGCTGGTGGCCGGCCCGGGCCGCTGGTCCCTCGATGCGCTCCGGCGGCGCGGCGTTCCCGCCCCGTAAGCGCCGGCGTGGCGGGCTGGTTCGTTTGCCCGCGTCGCCTGGGCCTGCCGACCGATGGTCAGGACGGTCTTCTTCGCAGGTCTTGGAACCTGGCCTTTGGAACCGGGAACCTCCCGGTGTTCATGCGCCGGGCGCCAGCACTTTCCGGCCGGCGCGGTAGCCGTACAGGCCGTAGAAAGCGATGAAGGCGAAGGCGATCATCGGCACGATGAAGGACTGCTGGATGCCGAACCGGTCGGCCACCGCGCCCTGCAGCGGCGGCAGGACCGCGCCGCCCAGGATCGCCATGACGAGCAGCGAGGAAGCCTGGCTCTTCAGCGGTCCGAGGCCTTCGATGGCCAGCGAGAAGATATTCGACCACATCACCGAGCAGAACAGGCCAACGGCGAGGATCGTCCATTGGGCCACGGCGCCCGCCGTCAGCATGCCGGTCGCGAGCAGGACGATGTTGACGGCGCTGAACAGGGCCAGCATTCGGTGGGGACTCGCGGCGCCGAGAAGAAACGTCACGGGCAGGAGCACCAGGAACACGCCGTAATGCCGCGCGTTGGCCGGGCCGGCCACGAGCACGATGACGCCAAACGCCACTGCCGGCACGACCAAGATCAGGCCGCGTTTGATCCAGCGGCGCAGGTCGCTGAGCGCGAAGGCCCCCATGAACCGGCCGATCATCAGGCCGCCCCAATAATACGCGAGGAACCCGCTGGCCGCCTCGTGGGAGATGCCGCCGAGCCGCGGCGTGCCCAGGAAATTGACGATTGCGCTGCCCACCGCGACCTCGCCGCCGACGTACATGAAAATGGCCAGCATGCCGAGAACGGTGTGGGGATGCCGCAGCGCCCCCCAGCCGCGGCCCGGATTCTCCGCGTTGGCAAAATCGGGCAGGTGCGCGAACCGGAAGAGCCCGGCGAGCAGCGCGAAGACCAGCGCAAAACACAGGTAGGGGATCTTCACCGCATCGGCGCCGTGAATGTGCGGCCGGGTGAAGACGGTGAAGATCAGCCAGCCGCCGATGATCGGCCCGATGGTGGTGCCGAAGGAGTTGAACGCCTGCGAGAGGTTCAGCCGGCTCGACGCGGTGCGCTCCGGCCCGAGGATGGTCACGTAGGGATTGGCCGCGATCTGGAGCATGGCGAACCCGAGGCCGACGATGAAGAGGTCCAGCAGGAAGAAGGGGTAGGAGACGAGCGCCGCCGCGGGATAGAACAGGGCGCTGCCGCCCGCCGCGATGAGCAGACCGATGATGACGCCGTTCCGGTAGCCGATGCGGTTGATCGGATCGCCCCACACCATCGACACGACATAGTAGGCGAGCGCCCCGACCGCATACGCGCCGAAGAACGCGAACTGCACCAGCATCGCCTGAAAATAGTTCAGCGTGAACGCCTCCTTGAACCGCGGGATCAGGATGTCGTTCCAGACGGTCATGAAGCCCCACATGAAGAACAGGATCGTCATCAGCGCGAAGGGCCCGCGGTAGGTCGGGGCCGCCTCCGGTGCGCGGGCGGGGGACACCGCGGGGATCGGGTCGGGGTTCGTCATGGCTGAAGCCGGCAGGAACGGGCGCCCCTGCCGGGGCTGAGGTTCAAAGTGTAAGGGTTAGGGGGACGGGAACAAGCGGCGAAAGCCTGAGCAAAATCCACGGCGCTGACGGCGGGTTGTGTGCGCCTTCGGTGTGTCGGTTCGCTAACCCAAAACCCTGGAACAACAGGGGCGCCGGCCCGTCCGACGTTGTCGGGCGTTCTGCCAGCCAGCAGAACGATCCCGCCAAGACACACAAATGCGGCGGGGTCAGGCCTGCCGGGCCGAAGCCTTGACGAAGGCCGGCGACCCCGCCCTACAGTCAGGGGGCGGCGGCGTGCCGCGGCTATTTTGGGCCGCCCGACTCCGCCGCCGGCACCAGCGCGCAGGCGAAAACGTTCGCGGTGGCCGCATCCCACTTCGTCGCCGCCTCGAACTTGACCGTGACCGACGATTTGCCCGCCGTCGCCGCGACCGGCAGATCGTAGCGTTCGATGAAGATCGGCCCCGGCGCCCGGCCGTCCGGCTGGGGCGCCGCGATCTTCTGGCCGTCCACGTAGATTTCGAAGTTCCTGGCCATGTCGCGGCTGCCGTAGGCGCACACGAGCGCGAGCGGACCGGCCTGGCCCTTTGGCTCAAGCTCGTAGCTGAAGAAACCGCCGTTTTGCGCCTCCCGCCAGGAACGGCCCGAGACGATTCCGGTGTCTGTCCCCTTCCCCTTGAAACGGTGTCCGCCCTCGGAGCGCTCGTCGCCGGGAAAGACGAAATCAAGCGCGGCGGCCTGCAGCTCCGTCCACTGCTTGGCGACGGCGGCAACCGTCGCCTGGTCCTGTTCCCAGGCCGGGGGCGTCAGCACCCGCCAGTAGACCGTGTAGCGTTCGTGGTGGATGGTATAGAACGGCGCCAGTAGCACGTCGTGGGGGCGGGCGAGTCCGCGCGTGCGGAACAGCAGCGATTCACGCGAGACGGTTTCGACGCGCCCGAGCCAGTCGGCGTCCGGGCTTACGAACACCGGCACCGCCGGATTCGGAAAACGGGCCTGGTCGAGTTGATTCGCCGCGTAGGGGCTGGGCATGTCGGCATTGCCCAGCTTGCCGGCGAGCACCAGCGGGCCGTAGAGCAGGGCGACGGTGTCCTCTGTCCCGGGCAGTTTCTCCACATGCAGTGCCATCGGCAGCTGGACCTCCACGCGATCGCCGTCTCGCCACGTGCGCCGCAGTTCGAAATAGGAACCCGGCGCGCTTGCCACGGCCTGCGGTGCGCCATTCACGGTCACGGCCAGCGCGCCCTGCGCCCAGTCGGGATGCCGGATGCGCAGCGCCAGTTCCACGGGGGCGCCGCAACTCCAGACGAGCCGGGTGCGGTCCTCCGCGGGGAACGCCGTCTCCTGGCGGAGGCGAATGCCGCGATCCCGCCAGGTCACCTCGGCGGCGATGAACAGGTTCACGAAGAGCGCGTCGCCGGCATGGGCGAAGATGGTGTCGCCGTATTTGGCGTGGTTCTCCATCCCGGTTCCCACGCAGCACCAGAAGGAGTTCTCCGGGGTGGCGTAGGTCTTGAAATGCCCCGGCTCGAGCGACATCAGGTAGACGCACGTGCCGAGCGCCGGATCCTGCGAGGCCAGGATGTGGTTGTAGAGCCCGCGCTCGTAGAAATCCATGGTGCGGGCGTCCGCCTGCCAGGCAAACAGGTGCCGCGTGAGCTTGAGCATGTTGTAGGTGTTGCAGGTCTCCGTGGTTTCGGGGCTCAGGTGCCGCGCAAACTCCGCCACCGGGAAGAAGAATTCCCGGTCGCTGTCCCCGCCAATCACGTACGACCGGTGCAGCGCCACGCGGTCCCAGAACGTCCCGGCGATCGTCCGGTAGCGCGCCTCGCCTGTCAGCTCGTACTCCCGCGCGGCCCCGATCATTTTCGGGATCTGCGTGTTCGCGTGCAGGCCGTCCAGTTTGTCCTCCCCCCGCGCCAGCGGGTCGAACACCGCCGCCTGGTCAAAGGCCCGGGCGAGGCGCAGATGGGTGGGGTCGCCGGTCACGCCGTACAGGTTGGCGAGCACCTCGTTCATCCCGCCGAATTCGGTCTGGAGCGACGCCTGCATCTGCTCCGGCGTCAGGTGGTCCACGCGGAACCGCACCCAATCCGCCATCTTCTTCAGGACCTCCAGCGCCTGCGGATCGTCGGCGAGCGCATAGGCGTCGAACAACCCGGCCATGATCTTGTGCAGGGTGTACCATGGCGCCCAGACGTCCTTCCTCGACTCCACCCGGTCGAGGAACGACTCCGGAAACGCCGCGAGAAAACCCTCGTGAAACCCCGCCGCGGGCGCGGCCGCCTGGCACCGGGCGAGCTCGGCCACGATGGCGTCCACGCGCCGCTTGAAATCCGCATCGCCGATGCTGCGATACATCAGCGAACACGCCGAAAGGTAGTGGCCGAGCGAGTGGCCGCGAAGTTCGACCTCCGGGCCCTCCCAGCCGCCGTAGGGCTCGGCGGATGAGGGGAACCCAACGTTGCGGCGGAACGTGAGCAGCAGCCGGTCCGGGTCGAGACTGAGCAGGTAGCGGCGGTCGCGCTCCATCGCGTCGCGAAACGGTCCGGGGCCGAGGCGGACATCGGCGAGATCAAAAAACTGCGCGGCCACCGGCACGGCCGGCGGGTTGGCGGCGGCCGGAGCGGCCGGCGGGGAGAACGCGGGCGCGATGACGGCCAGAACCCGGCAGACGCGGACGAAGACCGATCGAGGACGCTTCATGGGAGGATAGGGCGGCGGTGGAAGATCCGGGACGGGGCAAACTAGCCCGGGTTCATCGCCGTTGGCCAGCGGGAATGCCGGGGCCGTTCGGCCTTCGGGCGCAGTTTGGTGTTCAGGGTTCTGCGTTTGGGGTTCGGCAACGGGCAGCTCATGGGCGCGCCCTCAGGTTGTCGATGCGTCAACTCAAAACCCAGAACCCAAAACTCAGAACCAACGGCGCCGGCTCGTGCCTGAGTCCCGGCGGGATATTTTTTGACGAATGGCGGCGCCTGAATAACTGGGCAGGTAGGGAGAGCCGCCCGGCGGCCCCGCTCCCACCATGAGTACCCTCATCGACCTCATGCTGACATTCGTCGAACGGATCTCGCACTGGCGTTTTTGGATCCCGGTGGTCGCGTCCGCGTCGGCATTCCTGGTGAACTATCACCGGCCCGGGCAGCTTTGGCCCTGGTTCATCTCGGTGCCGATCCTCGTCCTGGGTTTCGCCGTGGGTTCGTGGTGGCAGTATGTCTGGCACAACGACAAGGACTGAGCGGCTCCGCGTTGGTTCTGGGTTAAAGCCAAGAACCGAACGCAGCATTCCGTACCGAATGGCCGGCCTTGGCCCTGGCTGGGCCGGAATGTCGCTGGCCTATTGCGTTGGCCATGAAACGCCGGGCTCTGAGGATTTTCCCGCAGTGACTTTGCCCGGCTTCCTGATAGCAGATAGGTGGCCGCCATCTCGACGACCGGCACTACTCCATCCGAGGAAAACCAGGACTATGAACACCCATGAATTCCGCGTCGCGCCGGCATTGAAGAGACTCGCGCCGTGGCTGGCGGCCGTTTTGCTGGCCGCCGCCGTGGATGGGCGGGGCGCCGGAAATGAGGCGGTCGCGGCGGCCGCACCGAAGCGGCTGGGCATCGCCGGCGGCTACTTCACCTGCGCGCTGCCGGCGGATTGGGGCCGCCAGGACGATGAACTCAAACCCGGCGACAAGACCTACCTGCTCCTCCTGCTGGGCCCCCGGGCCGAGAATGCGCCGGTCATGATCTTCGTGTCATTCTTTGGTCCCGGGAATGACGACTTCAAGGACTACGCCGATTTTGTGACTCGCAACACCACCGACCCTTGGGAGGACAAGCCCGTGGCGGAGGCCCGGAAGATCACGCTCAACGGCCGCAATGCGCTCTGGTTTGAGCGGGAGGCGAAGAAATTCCTCCATCCGGAGTCAAAATCCGACGAGTCCGTGATGATTAAGGAGAAGTTCTACGTCCTGCTGGCCAAGGACCGCGCCGGGTTCTTCGTGCTGCACTATTCGGCGCCCAGCAGTGTTTTTGCCGAGCACCTGGCCGCCTTTGAGAAAGTGGCGAGCACCTTCGAGGTGCTATGAGCGCCGGCGGCACCGGCGCCGCCTTGGGCTTGGCCGGAATCATGCAGTTGCAGGAGCGAGCTTGCTCGCGAATGCAGAGGGAAAGGTCGCCTGCAAGCAGGCTCCTACATCCCGCACCGAAGGGTGGACGATATCTCGATCGATATCGTGGTTCTATTGCATGGTCCCGGCTTAGGTCAGGGATGCAAGGTCAAGGCGGCAGGCACCGCCTCCGCCTCGCAGCCCAGGCCGCGTGGTCAGAATGCGATCCAGGCCTCGAGATAGAGCGTATTGTTGTCCCGCGCGTTGGCGCCGCCGCCGTCGAAGTTCGTCCGGGCGCCGTCGAAGCGGTTGTAGAGCGTGTATTGCAGGGACAGCTTGACGTTGCTGCGGGGCCAGAAGGCCGGGCCGCCACCCTTGTTGAACGGCAGGTAGTTCAGCTGCAGGACAACGCCGTCGCTGTTGGGGGAACCGGTCTGGCTGTCCGGGTAGAGCAACGCGTCACTGCCACCCTCGATGATGAAATACTGCACGGTGGCGCCAAAGGTTTCAGCTA
>Ga0265338_10009342_pt1 | contig 11716 bp, 25 predicted proteins | sample 42126metaG_FD_193579 | JGI IMG/M metagenome (GOLD analysis project Ga0265338, IMG submission 193579) | Rhizosphere microbial communities from Carex aquatilis grown in University of Washington, Seatle, WA, United States - 4-21-26 metaG | ecosystem: Host-associated > Plants > Roots > Rhizosphere... | reverse complement strand
CCGCATCGAAGGCCGCAGTGTTGGAAGATGCGACACCCATCACCAACGAGGAAGCCGCGCACATCAAAGACGAACTGAAGCGCACTGAGCGCAAGGCCGCGCAACTTTACGAGTTTGTCGGGCAGAAGGTCGGAACCCTAATCCCGGCCCGCAAGTACGCTGCAATCCTCGAATGGTTCAAGACCCCACTCATGCCCCAGGACGTGCGCGAGGCGTTTGGGAAGCTCGATTGGACGCCGGATGAGCAGATGCAATTCTGCGAGGGCAAAGGCAACGATTGGAAAGCAATCAAAACGCAGCTTGACAGCATGATCGACAGCAAGAACGAACAGGAGAAATAGCCATGACTGGAATCATCGAAGACGAAGTAACCGTTGGAACACCCATCGGGGAGATAATCCCCTCAGAAGAAAAGTCTGCGGAACTATTCGTTCCCAACGGGCTTGACAAGATCATCGCTATCATTCGCAGAGAGGTTGAGCAGTTCCAGCCCGACATCTCGACAGAGAAGGGGCGCAAGGCAATCGCATCTCTCGCCCGCAAGGTGGCCAGTTCAAAGAGTCGCCTTGAGGAATACGGCAAGAACCTATCTGCGAAGATCAAGATTCAGGCCGTTGGAATCGATGCCGAACGCAAGCGAATGAGGGAGACTCTGGACGAGTTGCGCGACCAGGCCCGCAAGCCGCTTGACGACTACGAATCCGCAGTCAAGATTCGCGTTGAGGCTCACGAGCAGGCGTTGAAGGATGTTATCGAACTCGGCAACGTCCCGTTTTGAGCTACCGTTGCAGAGATCGAGGGAAGGCTCTCGAAGCTGGACGAGTTCGGTATTCGCCCGTGGGAAGAGTTCGCTGAACGGGCATCTTTGGCATACGACGCAACATTGTCTCGCCTGAGTTCCATTCTTACGGAAACAAAGCAGCAGGAAGCGATGCAGGTTGCTTTCCAGAAGTCCGAGGCGGAGCGGATTGCGCGTGAAGCGAAGGAGGCCAAAGAGCAACAGGAGAAAGACCAGGCCGAGCGGGATGCAAGAATCGCCCGCGAAGCGACTGAGAGAGCCGAGCGCGAAGCCAAGGAACGCGAGGAACATGCGGCGCGTGAATCTCAGGCGCGGGAAGCTGAGGCGCAAGCAGCGGCAAGCGCAGCGGTAGAAAGGGCGGTGAAGGCCGAGCGTGACGCCAAGGAAGCAGCGGAACGTGCTGAACGCGATAAAGCCGCAGCGGTCGAAGCTGAGCGAAAACGCCAGAACGATGCACGGCTGGCAGAAGAGGCCGAAACGAAGGCGCGGGAGAAAGACAAGGATCACAGAACCGGGGTCAACAATGCAGCGGCGTCGGCACTGGTCACGGAGGGAGGAATCTCAATGAGCGCAGCGAAAGCAGTTGTAACGGCCATCGCTCAGGGAAAGATTCCTAACGTGAAAGTGGTGTACTGACATGACCGAGACAGAACGCACCGCCCTACTCTCCGCTTGTTCCTTTGCAAAGGTTTTCATCGACGCAGCCGACTGGGAAATGCGGGCATCTTCCGTAGACGGATTCTCAACCAAAATGGCAAGAGAATACCGCAAACGATCCGCCAAGCAGTTGCATGCGGCACTCAGAATCATCGAGGAGGAGTAATTATGTCAACCGAAGATCAACTGACCGCCGCCTATGAAGCCGTCCGTCTCGCCGATCTTGGCAAGCGGGGAGCCGAATCTTGCGCCGCCGATGCAGCCCGCGTTCTTGAGACTGCGAAGGCTGCGCTGGAAGTGCTGATTCGCCATGCAGCCACACGGGAGGTATCACAATGAGGGAGCCTGATAGCCACCGATTTGATGACCGAGACGCTGAACGATACTACGGATTCACGCCGGACGATAATGACCCTGGCGCAGAGGATCGTGCAGCCGAAGCAGAGTTGCAGCGAAGACTAGACGAGGAGGAAGACGATGCCGATGTTTAGGGTTGAAGTGACTGTTACCAAGTCGGACACCTACACGATGGAGGTCGAAGCCGACTCGGAAGGAAAAGCCGAGCGCGACGCCGAACTTGCATGGCGCGATCACACGTCCGAGGACTTTCAGGTGGACAAGCCGGACACATGGAAGTCGGAGACTGAGCAACTTTCTTGGAACTGCGTTGAGTGCGGCTGCGAGATCACCAAAGAGCAGAACCGCAAGGGTGACGAGATGTGCGAGAAATGCGTTGCGGCTTACGATGCTTCTGAGGCATTGCAGCAGGTCGTGCATGAGTGAAACTCTAACCGACTCCGATGGCTTCATCCTCTACACTTGCACGACTTGTGGGAAGGTCAAGATTGCCCCACTCTTCACTCCATCTGAGATCAACGGGAGTATGCGCTGCCGTCTGTGTTGCGGGGAGGTCAACCGCACGCGATACGGCATTCCACGGCCACGGAAGTTTGATAGGGTAGCGCCATGAAAGTCTCCGAGATAATCGCCAACGCCAATCCGCAGACCGTCAGCCGGGGCAGGAATCTGTACAAAATCGGCTGGTATGACGGCTATCTTGTGGTGACGTTCCGGGGCCGGGACACGATCTATATTTACGGCATTCCTGGCGTCGGTATTCCAGAGGTCGAGCGGGACACGCTGCTCCGGGTTCCGTATCCAGATGCACTTTTTATAAACCATAAGAACAAGGGGAACTGGCAGTCCTTCAAAGTAGAGGTAAAACGTGACGGAGATTAGACAGCCCGGCTTATTTGATGAGTTCAGGCCATCCCCCCTCCCTCCTCCCGCGCTATGGGATCACCAAGTGCGAGCATACGAGGGGCTGAAGAATGCCGTGAGAAAGGGGAACCGCAGGCCATTACTGCAAGTTGCCACAGGTGGAGGGAAGACGAAGATCGCGGCGAGGATGATTTCCAACGCCCTTGCGAAAGGCAAGCGTTCGGTGTTTGCGGTACCGAGAAAAGCCCTCATCAAACAGACCATAGACGCGCTCAAAGCTGAGGGGATAAAGTACATCGGAGTAATTCAGGCCCACCACTACATGACCGACTGGGAAGCTCCGGTGCAGGTTGCCAGCATTCAAACATTGGTGCGCAGACCCGTCCCTGAAGCCGACTTGATTTTCGTCGATGAAGCCCACTTGCGCAATAAGGCTCTCCAGAAAGTCTTAGACAGTGAGCAGTGGAAGGACAAAATCATTATCGCCATGACTGCTACCCCGTGGTCAAAGGGGCTTGGCCTGCGCTGGAATGAATTGGTGGTGGCCGGGACGACAGAAGAGCTGATAGAAAACGGGGTGCTGTGCCCCTACCAGATCATGGTTCCCGCCGACGAGTTCAAGCCGAACGAATCTCACGTCACAATCAAAAACGGGGAGTTTGAAGACGGTAGTGCTATCGCTGAATTGAGCCAGCCTAAACTTGTGGCGAATGCTGTCGATACTTGGCTTGAGTTCGGCCCTGGATTCGAGACGTTCTTGTTTGCTCAGAACTGCGCTCACGCCAGAATGCTGCAAAAAGAGTTCAACGATAGAGGTATCAACTGCGGCTATATCGACGGCGAAAGCACGGAAGAAGAAGTGGAGGATATGTGGCGCAAGTACGAGAGCCACGAATACAAGGTTATCGCCAGTGTGGAGTGCTTGGTTGCAGGGGTTGACCGCCCCGTCCTATGTGTCATTCTGCAATTTATGACGCGGAGCAAGATGAAGTACATGCAGATCATCGGGAGAGGTCTGCGCATCGATAAGCGATACCCCGACAAGGTTCTACTCGTCTTTGACCACGGAGACAATACCCGGCTGCGCACCGGGGAGCCTATCGACATTCACTACGATCATCTGGACACGACCAAGCCGGGGGAAAAGAGGAAAGAGTACAAAGACGTAAAGGAACCACCCAAGCCGAGAGAGTGCCCGCGCTGCCATCTTCTCATCCGCCCCGGACTAAAGCAGTGCCCGCGATGCGGGATGCCATTCTCTGAAATGAAGAAGAACCCACGATGCGACATTGAAACGATGGATGGGAAACTTGTGGCGCTCGGCTCAATGAAGCTGCCCAAGATTCCACGACCTAAACTCGAAGAGCATCAGGCGTGGTATAGCGGGCTGCTAATGATCGCAGAACAACGCGGATGGAACCCTAAATCGGCTGACCACAAGTTCCGCGAAAAGTTTGGGGTGTGGCCTGTTGGGTTGGAAGCTAAACCCCGAACGCCCCGCAAGGCAGTAGTCGAGTTTGAGCGTGAATCTCGCAAGCGGTACTTAGCAGAGAAGAAGCAGCACGAGACGGAGGCGCAAGCATGACCCCTTACTATTCCCATGCAGGGATTGAGATATTTCATGGCGATTGCCGTGAGATTCTGCCAACGCTGCCGAAGTTCGACCTGCTGCTGACCGATCCGCCGTATGGGATCGGGGCGGCAAAGAATCTCCGGGGGAATAAGCAGCATGGTAAGGCGGTTGCGCCTTCCCGTGATTATGGGGATGCGAACTGGGATGACCAGCCCGCAAGTGACGCTGATTTGTTTCTGGCACGGCAAGCGGCGACTCAACAGGTCATATTCGGCGGCAATTACTTCACTTTGCCTCCGTCTCGCGCATGGCTTGTTTGGGATAAAGTAAACGGAGACAACGGCTATGCAGACTGCGAACTCGCATGGACGAATCTTGAGATGGCTGTGCGGATGTTTCGATGGCAGTGGATGGGAATGCTGCAAGAGGACATGAGCCGCAAAGAACAGCGCGTTCATCCTACTCAGAAGCCGCTCCCTTTGATGAAGTGGTGCATCTCCCTAGTTCCCGATGCAAAGACTGTCCTAGACCCCTTCTGCGGCTCAGGAACCACGCTTGTCGCTGCAAAGGCTATGGGGCTAACGGCGGTAGGGATTGAGATCGAGGAGCGCTATTGTGAAATAAGTGCTAAAAGGTTATCGCAAGAAGTGTTATCATTCGAGAATGAAGAGCAAAGAACCAGCGTACAGGGCAGCTTATTGGCAAGAGTGGGCCGCGAAGAATCGACCGATCAAGACTCGAACTTGTTTGATTTGCCGCTGTGAATTCATACCCCATGCCACGCAGAAGCGATGCGCCGCGTGTCGGACGCTAACATGCCAGCAATGCAGACAGCCGTTTATTTCGGAGAACGCTAGGATGGACCAGAAATTCTGCTGCCGAGGCTGCAAGGATGCCAGCCAGAAAGGCTATGAGCCTGGGCACTTGGCGATGAATCGCGGAATCAAGCCACGGACCTATCATCTGAGAACCGACGTGCGACGCAATACCCGTACGTTTGATAACGACTGGCGCAAGGCGGTGATGAGCCGAGATGGATTTACCTGCCGGAGATGCGGGGCGAAGGGATGCAGACTTGAGGCTCATCACATCAAACCCTATGCCGATTTTCCTAGTCTTCGCTATGTTCTCTCAAACGGGTTGACTCTCTGTGTTCCGTGTCATAAGCGCACACGGACGTATGGATGGCAAAAGATGCACAAGGAGCGGAAAAGACTCGCGGCCAAGCGGCTATCTCAGGAGGTATTCGACTGGGGTGAGGAAGCATGAGCGCACCCAGGACTCAGCGGCCCCTACCCGCCAACCAATCCTCTGAGCGGGTTGTGCTGGCGGAGCTGCTGCTGAATAATAAGGCGTGGGAGCAAGGCAAGGCGTTGACCGAGGATGACTTCTCGCTCACGTCGCACCAGCGCATCTTCGCCTGTATCCGGTCGCGGCTCTCGGTTGGCCGCCCGATTGACGTGATTCTCCTGATCGACGCGATGAGGCGGCAAAAGGAGTTGGACGCGATTGGAGCGGCGTACATCTCAGACCTCGCGGACGGGTTGAACCGGGCATTTGCAGGGATGGAATCGCACGTTGCTTTGCTAAAGGAAAAGGCCGCGCTTCGGCGTATCATTGGCGCATGTCACGACGCCTCCGTTCGAGCTTACGCAGAAGATTCTTCTGCCCAGATCGCGGAGAGCTTGATAAACCATATTGAGAGGAAACCATGACAATAGACGATTCAAAGCTGTTCCGTGAAATGAGCGAACCTCACACGACGAAAGACGCGCTGAATGACGACTTGCTCAAGTTCTACGAGGGAGTCCGTGCGCTTCGTAAGGAATGCCATCTGCAAAACGTGGTATGCCTCGTGCAAACCCCGTACATGGTTGAGGACAAGGAATGTCTGGGCACCGCTGTCCAGACCGTCGGCGACAGAACACAAGCGCAAGCGTTGTGCGCCTACGCCTACGGGAGTCTGCGCTCTGAATGGGCGGACGATCTTGCTCAGATGCTGAAAGGCAAGCCATGACCCGTCCAGACCTGGACGCCGCCGCCCGCGAGTCCCTCATCTTCGCCCGCCTGCAAGCGTGGGACAAAGCCGAAGAAGAGGGATGCTGTTTCCCCGGTAGGTGCTGTATGCCGGGTTATCACATGCGATCCGAGTGTCACACCGCTGAGATGATGGATCAAATGATCGAGGATGGTGAGGCGTGAGTGGTATAATTGAGGGGTCAGGTGCTTTGAACACCGGACGAATCCTACTCGCTACGGAGGTAGCCAGCATGACCCCTTCTGATTCAATCATACCCTACGGATATTGCCAATGCGGATGCGGAGAAAATACCCTCATCGCTCCGCGAACCAGCACGCGACGAGGCCAAGTGAAGGGCCAACCCATGAGTTTCCTGCCCTCTCACAATAACCGTGTCTATACGCTAAAATGGAAAACCGCCTCAAATACTCCCACTTACGTTACATGGACAGACATGAAAGCTAGGGTTCTGAATCCAGACCATCAACACGCAAGTTGCTATTCCGAGCGCGGGATAACTCTCTGCGAACGATGGCTGGACTATGACAACTTTGTTGCCGATATGGGACTTCGCCCAGAGGGGACTACGTTGGACAGAATCAACAATGATGGCAATTATGAGCCGGGAAACTGCCGGTGGGCGACATGGAAAGAGCAGTGTGAGAACAAGCGCACAAGCCGCATGTTCACTGCGTATGGTATAACGCAGTCCATTGCCGATTGGTCGGAAGCAACAGGAATCAAGAAATGCACCCTCTTCTATCGGCTCAAGAAATTACCCCCAGAACAAGCATTTTCCATACGTCTATGGTCGAAGAAAGGTTTTTATGATGCCCGAAAACAGTTACACGTCGCTCCCTGATGTGGAAGCGGAATCGTTTATATTCAACAAACTACAGGCTTGGGACAAAGCACTACTGAGCGGGACAGAGGTAGGAATTCTCTGTCGGAATGTTCGAGACAGACAGTTGTGGAAACTCAGAGTAGACCCGGCCACCGGATCGCAATGTCACTCGTTCGATGCCTATATGGTGCTGGCAGCCCCACGCGCCCGGTCTACGGCCTACGGGTATCTCAGGCAGGTGGAAGCCCTATCGGACATCCCAGACGCTGTCCTGGGGCAAATACGGGGCGAGAACGTGGATACGGTGAGGCAACTCAGCACGGCGGTGCGGGCCGAGCCGGAGGTGTTGGAAGCGGCCCGGACTCAGAAGGCGAAAGAGTTTATCGGAACCATCCGGCGCGACCATCCCGAACAGCATATTTCTCGCCGTAGCCGGTATCGCCTCAATCCGACCGAGGAGCAGAAGGCGGAGATCGAGGAAGCTGTGGAGTTGGCTATTGAACGCGGTGACGCAAACACGAGGGAAGAGGCTATCTTTATGTGGGCAATGGACTATAAGCAGGACTGCGAGCAGAGAATCTTGGATGACGTGCCGGACGGGAGATGCGCCCATGCGTAAGCTACCGAAGAAACTGAGTATCGGGGAAGAGACTCTCGCGTTGCATCTCCGCGCCAACGGTATCGACTTTGTGCGCGAGTACGAGTTTGCGAAGCCGAGGAAGTACCGCGCAGACTTCTACATCCTTCCGAACCTATTGATCGAGGTCGAAGGCGGGACGTGGAGCGGCGGGAGACACACGCGCCCGTCTGGATACACTGACGACTGCGCGAAGTATAATTTAGCAACTTTGCTAGGATTTGCGGTACTGCGCTACACAACTCAAATGGTCGAGCGCGGCGATGCGATCCGGGACGTTATGGGGCTGCTGCCATGAGCATCTACTGTAGCATCTTTGGGATGGACGAGCACACACATCGCTGCCAGCGCATCAAGAAGATCGGCCCTAAACTGTATCAGTACGACGACACGAAACCATGCACCTGCGGAACGTCTCCGATACTATATCAGGGGAGTCACGTCTTTCCATCCAACAAGGACAAGCGCGGCGGCGATATAGGCTTCGCTGCGATACCGAGACATATCACTCGCAACAGAAAAAACAACGGCCCCGAAAATGGCATCTGGCATCCCTGGCTACGCTTTCATATTTACGGCGGGGTTGAAGATTCTGTGATCTTGACGAGGGCGCAAGTGGTCAAGCTGCGCGATGCGCTGAATATCTGGATAGAAAGAAGTATCCTGCCATGATCCGCCCTCGCAAGACTCTCCGCCGTGGCGAACTTACCGAAGCCGAGAAGCAGGAATGCCGCGTCAAGGCGCGTACTCGCGTTAGGGGGATGTGCGAGTATCGCTTGCTCGACGGGACAGAGATTCAAGGTGTTTGCATCGAAGCATCTCCGCACTGCCTTATTGGGCCGCTACCGCTCGAAGGCGATCTGCTCACGCGTGGCCACCTGTGCCATCTCAAGGGCAAGCGAGTGTACGGGTGGCGAGAGAGCGATGTGCAACGGCATCTGTGGGGGTGCTTTGAATGCCACCGATGGGAACATAACGGCGGCAAGCCTTGCCCGCGTAAACAGTAACTCCCCCATTGCTGAGGGAGTCCTGTTGCCTGATTTGTCCGCATACCTCCTCTCAGAATGGACATGAATGCGTGACCAGACAGGCCACGTTGATTCCAGTGTTGCCGTACTGGTAGACGTGATGCCACCACGGTTGCGGTGCGACCAGCGCATCGGCTTCCTTGTGAACGTCCGTGGCAATCGCCGCGCCTTGGGTGGCGATGATGGCAAACTGCTGTGACGTATCCGCGCTGCCCTTCAGGAATCGGGTCACGTCCTGCGAGTTGACCAGCGCATCCCCGTCTGTGAGCATCTTGGTTGCCGCTGTCTCGACTGGCTGTAGACCGGCCACCGCAGCCCCAGCTTGCCGCACCGTAGCGTCCGTGGAGGCAAGTACGGGGGTGAGGCCGTCTGTGATGGTCTGGAGGCTGGTGGAGGCTGTCTGAGCCGTTCCCGTGAGGCTGTCCATTGTCTCATTGACGTGCGCGGGGATGGTTTGGAGGGCCGTCATGGTCGCTGATACCTGCTTGCCGATGGCTTGCTCCTGAATCTGGGTCGTAACGGTGGCATCCCCCGCCTTCGTTATCACCTTCGTAAAGGCTGCGAGTGTCCCGCACGGCCCCGGAGCGCAGGAATGGTTGACCGTAGCCAGCGCGGTATTGAATCCTGCCAGCGTTCCTATCGATGCGTCCTCGATCTTGAGCGCCTTCCATAGCACCACACAACCCAACGCGCCCGCTGCCACAAGGCAAACGAGCGCGAGGTCGTGCAATATGGAGCGCAGCAAGTTCATCAGCCCGCGGCGACTTCGTTGATCGCCGGTGTGACGATGGCAGCGACTTCCTGAATCTTCGCCACAAGCTCTGGATTCTTGATCTGCGCAGTTGCGACCAGTGCGCCCAGGTTCGCGTTCACGGAGTCCACGATGGAAGTGACATTCGGCTTGGTGCCCGCGCCTTGGATGGTGGTCTTCAGTGCGGACAATCCGACCTTGATTTTGTCGAGGATCGGGTTGAGTTCGGGAGCCATCGCTGGGTCGATAATCACGTCCAACTCTTCGACCACGGGAACGAGGTTATTGAGGGCGGATGCGAATGCAACCTCGATGGCGGGAGCTTTCTTCCACATCGCTTCAATGGCAGACTTCAGTGCTGAAAAAAAAGACTTCATTGTGTTTCTCCCCGGTTTCCCGGCCTTACTGATTGCTATTTCGGTGCGTCAGTTGTGGTTGCGGATGCCGAGGCTTTGATTACGCCCGGCGATCCATCTTCGATTTCAGCGGAAACTTTCGTGCTGTGCGTCGTGCGCCAGAAGATCGCTATGGGGATCACGATTCCAACCAGAAATGAGTGTAACCCCTTTGGCAACGCTTTGTAGGCGTTCATTATGTAATCGTGGAACTCAGGATTGTTGGCGTAGAGGAACACCAGCGCCAGCCATCCTGTAGCGATGGACTTGGATGAGATCGAGTGTTTCGCCAGCCATGCCTTGAGTCCGTTCATCGTGCCTCCAATTCTACGCCACTACGGTTAGTTGGTCATCACCATCTACCACCGCCGTACCGATGGCAACCCTAGTATCGTGCGGCATAATGATACAGCCGTGCGAGGCCGTGTGATCCATCGCAGTCGTGTCGCCGTGGATAAGGAAGTCGCCGCGTCCAAACATCTCATTATCCGGTGCAGGTTCAAGCCGCATTGCTATCGGGCCAACTTGCGCATCTGCATGGGGCATCCCAATGGTATAGACCCCTTGAGGAATCGGGCCGATGTCGTGCTGATTCTGCAATGCCGGATCGTTCACCCCGTCGCCGTGTCCGCTATATCCGGTTGCGAGTACGTTTCCGTCTTGTGTGAGTATGCCTGTCGATTGCTGATATTCAAAACTCATATCTGACCTCATTTTCTCGCTGCCATCTCCGCTTTCAGTGTGTCATGCACCGTCTGCTGCACCATCGTCTGCATGTTATTCGGGGTTTTGTAGTCGTGATACCACGTCAACGCCGCAAAAAGAAGCAGCCCAGCCGCGATTAGAAGATTCTTATTGTCACGCCGGATGCCGCTTTTCCGGTAGTGCTCATTCAAATCATCCTTGACCGTATTCGTTTTCTCATCCAGATCATCATTCCGGGTCTTGGCTACCACCTCAAACGTGGTAAAGAACTTGTCGGCCTTTTTCCACGATTCGCGGGACTCCCTTTGGTACTCACGGAAGTTGGATACACCCGCAAGGGCCAGTTTAGTAGCGGCTTTGAGTTCTGTGATTTCAGCCATCACCTCACCTCGCAGTCGTTCAATCTCAGCTTCGGCGTTATACATGTCCCCCACATCTGCCCTCCGCTTCAATTCGCCCACCTTGCGGCTGCCCTATTACTGGGCAGGGCGTGCTGCCACTTACCGCTACTTCTTCGCTGCTACCGGCTTCGGCGTTGCATCGTCAACGGCTTTCTGCTTTGCCGCTATTTCTGCCGCATCGTTCGCGGCCTGTTGTGAGAATGCAGCAGCAAGCGCGGCATTGACATTCTGCAATTCGACAGACTGTTGGTGGATCACTTGGGTCATCTTCGCGATGGTCAAATCCTTCTGCGCAAGTTGTATCTTCATCTCTGCGATGGTAGATTCCTTAGCTGGCGCGGGTGCCTGCGAGTAGACCAGCATCGAACTGGTCAAGATAAGTAGTGCTGCGAGTTTCTTCATAAGACTCCTAGTTGCCGATGCAAATAAAGTAATACGTTTCTGTGCTGCCACTCGCCTGAAATACCACTTGTGACAGGCTTAAATTATTGACGTTGATGGCCGGGTAAAGGCCCGATCCGCTCTCGTTAGCTGTACATGAATATGAATTTGCAAATACAGCCGAACCGGAGAAGGTGATCGTTTGGGGATTAGCTGTAGCAAAATTACCCGAGCCAATAACTGTATGCGCTAAAGTCTGCTGCGTACCGCTGACATTATAGAGCGTTACTCCAGGCACCCCAAC
>Ga0265338_10009340_pt1 | contig 11717 bp, 7 predicted proteins | sample 42126metaG_FD_193579 | JGI IMG/M metagenome (GOLD analysis project Ga0265338, IMG submission 193579) | Rhizosphere microbial communities from Carex aquatilis grown in University of Washington, Seatle, WA, United States - 4-21-26 metaG | ecosystem: Host-associated > Plants > Roots > Rhizosphere >... | reverse complement strand
GAGCTGGAATGGCTTAAATCAACGCTCGTGGCGCCATGAAAACACTTTCGCCAGGACAAAACGCCTGGCAACCGCCGTCCCTGGCCGAGATGCAGGCGCTCTTGCCCGAGTATCAATTCGTGTCCCTCATCGGCCACGGTGGAATGGGAGCCGTTTACAAGGCGGTCCAGATTTCGCTCAGTCGTTTGGTTGCCGTTAAAGTTCTGCCTGCCCAGCTCATTCATGATGCGGATGCCCACAACGCCGCACGCTTCCGCCAGGAGGCGCTGACCCTCGCCAGGCTCGCGCATCCGGGCATTGTCAGCGTCTATGAATCGGGTGAGGCGGGAGGTTTGCCGTTTATCGTGATGGAGTTCGTTGACGGCTCGGATGTCGCGCGGATGATCAAAAGCGAAGGACGCCTTGAGCCAGATCGCGCCATCGAAATACTCTGCCAGGTCTGCGAGGCGCTGCAATACGCGCATCAGCGCGGCGTGATCCACCGCGATATCAAGCCCGCCAACCTCCTCATCACCCGCGAAGGCCAGGTGAAAATCGCCGATTTCGGCCTGGCCAAACGCCACGACGACACATTGCTCGGGTTGACTAAGTCAAATCTCACCGTCGGCACGCCGGACTTTCTGGCCCCGGAAGCGTGGTCATTGGCCGCGCCCCTGGATCATCGCGCCGATCTGTATTCGATGGGCGTGACGCTTTATCAGATGCTGACTGGCGAAGTTCCGCGCGGCCTATGGAAGATGCCGAGCGTCAAAGTGGGAGCTGACCCTCGCTTCGACGCGATTATTGATCGCGCGATGCAGCCGGAACGCGACGCGCGCTATCAATCCACAAGCGAACTGCGCCGCGAGTTGGAGCGCATTCGGACGGCGCCGGCCCCTCCCAAACGAGGGAAGCCGTCCGGGACTTGGGTTTTGAGCGCTGGCGTCGCTGCCATCGTTGTCATCGTGACAGCCATAATGCTGCTGGGATTGCGGGCGCCCAGGAGGCCCGTCCTCTCCTTCAATGGCAGCCAATTCGTCGTTGTGACCAATTTCGCGCCGATTGCGCCGACCAACGAAGTGACCGTGGAATTTTGGGCTTACACAACCAGGACGCCTGGCTATTGCGTATTTGATTTTACCCAAAAGTCCAACACCAATAAACTCAGCGCCTCAATCCCGTTTAAAGACCAATCCATTTTTTGGGATTTTGGTTCCTTAATGCCGTCTGGCCGCTTCCTCGCCCGACAGCCCGACGGAACGATCAGCAACTGGTTTCACTACGCCTTTGTCGCCACCAAAAAGGGCGATTACATGTGCGTCTATGGCAACGGAGCCCTTCTCGGATACAAAACACACTGTGACTCTCTCACCCGCTCGGAGGGAGAACTCTATATTGGAGGCGACAGCCACGGTGGTTTCAGCGGCCAATTGGCTGAGTTTCGGATTTGGAACAGCGCGCGGTCTCAGGCGCAAATCAAGGCCGGCATGACAACGCGGCTCACAGGCCATGAAGATGGATTGATTCTCTATTTTCCGTTTGACGAGGGCAATGGCCAGGCAGCGGCCAATCGCGCCGCGGCCACCGGCGCCGCCTATGATGGCAGGTTGGTTGACAACCCGGTTTGGATCGGCGCCCAGGCCCCTCGGGCCGCGCCCCCCATTCCCGCCAAGCCGCCGCGCCATCTGGTGGTGTCCACCATTGAAGATTATGGGCAAGGCTCGTTGCGCCAAATGCTCGTCGATGCCGCCGTCGGCGACGTCATCACTTTTGCCCCCAGCCTCTCCGGCGGGGCCATCCTCATCAACAGCGACCAACTCGTCGTGAGCAAGGACGTGACCATTGACGCCTCGGCCTTGCATGGCGGAATCCGCATCGACGGCCGCCATTCCCATCGTATTATTGACGTTCCAAGACGGGTCAGCGTCATCCTCAAAGGGCTGATCCTGACCAATGGCCTGGCGGATCGCGGAGGCGCCATTCGCAATCTGGGCTATGTGCAAATGATGGACTGCGCCGTGTGCAACTGCGAAGCCACGGCGAAGGGCGGCGCGGTCTACACATTGGAATCCCCGCTGACAATGATCGGTTGCACCGTGGCTGGGAATAAAGCCGAGAGCGGCGGAGGTCTTTGGGCTGGCCTGGCCGCGTCTCTCAGCGTGGCCAACTGCGCCATCGTCGACAATCGCGCCCAGGGCGGGGGTGGCGGGCTTTACCTCGAACAATCCCAGGCCGACATCGCTGCCAGCGCCTTCACCGGCAATGCCGCGTTGACCGGCGCCGGTGGAGGCATTGCCCTGGAAGAGAGCCTTCTCACGATTTGCAACACGACGCTGACGAATAACCACGCGACATCCGATCCGGACTTGAAAAACTCCAGGAGCCAGGTCCTGCCAATCCCCAGCGTGCTGAGGCAGTTACGATAGTGTTTTCCGGTTCCCGCTGACATGGGAGAGCCTAGCAATACAAACATCTTGCAAGGTTCTTCATCGGCTCCATTTTCGAGCGGGAACTGTAAAGAAAATGGGGCCTGCCATCCGAAGCTCCAAACCGACGCGCGAAAGTCCTCCTTCGTCCCGTGAGGGACTACGGAGGACACCATCCTTCGCTCCAAACCGACAGGCGGTTTGGAGCGAAGGATGGTGGAGGCGGCGGGAGTTGAACCCGCGTGCCTGTTAAATTTGCCAGCCGCGACTACATGCTTAGTCAGAAGAGAGTCTTGACTGAAGGATAACGTTCTGACGCGAATCCAGCCGTCCAGCCGGCATGTAATTATTTCAGCGAGCGCCGCGCCGACTCCGGCGACCGCCTAACCTGCTGCAGCGTCCATCCCTCGTAGCAGGTGTCCAAGGGCGGACGTCACGGCGCATTAGGCCGCGAGAGCTAATTGTTCGTTAGCAGTTGATTTTTGGTTCGATTTTTTACGAGGCCAACGAACCGTCCTCGGCATGCCGCCTCTGGCGCATTTCTCAGGTCGAAACCAGTGCGCCCCCCCATAACACCCATAACACCCATAGTATCAGCCACGCAGCCGCCCGCGTCAAGCGCCGCGATTTCTCCGGGTGCGATTAATACTGCCCGGTCACGCATCGCATGGTAGGGCGAGGCTCCTGCCGAGCCGTCACCCGTTTGACCGGCGCCTTCAATCACACCCGATTTCTCCTCGCGGCCCGCAAGCCCCGCCCCATGGCGACGCCCGTTTCACATTCGGGCGCAGTTTCCCCATTGCGGGGCGGGGACTGCTTTGGCAATCTGCTCCGACGGGCATAATCATGACCAACGGATGACATCCTTTGCCAAACAGTTTATCAGGGAGTGGTTCGGCGGCTTGGGGCAAGGCGCAATGCTTTGCCGCGAGATCTTTCTGTCGTTCTGCAAAACGCGCCTCGTCGGACGCGATCTTCTTTACCAGATCTATTTCATCGGCGTGAAATCCCAGTCGGTCGTGGCGGTGACGGGCGCGTTCACGGGGATGGTGCTTTGCGCGCAGTCGTATTTCCAGTTCCACAAGGTCAAGCTGGACACGGCGACGCTGGCGGTGGTGAGCATCTCGATGTGCAGCGAGCTCGGCCCCGTGCTCACCGCGCTGATGGTCGCCGGGCGCGTCGGCGCCGCCATCGCCGCCGAAATCGGCACCATGCGCGTGACCGAGCAGATCGACGCCTTGCGCACGCTCGCGGCGCACCCGATCGATTACCTCGTGGCGCCCCGTTTTTTGGCGACGCTGCTGGTGATGCCGCTGTTGACGGCGGAATCCATCGCTCTCGGAATTTTCGCGGCTTACGTCATCGCGACTTTTTTGCTGGGAATCAACCCGACCGGGAGCTGGTTCAACATGCTGCAGCACACCGACGTGAACGACGTGTTGATCGGGATGATCAAGACCTTTGTGTTTGGCGGTATCATCGCGGTGGTGGCCTGCTACAAGGGGTTGACATGCACGCAAGGGGCCGAAGGCGTGGGCAAGGCGACAACGGAAGCGGTGGTGTATTCGTCCATCAGCATTTTAATCACGAATTTTTTCCTCACGATGTTGTTGACTCGACTTTTGGGATAGGCCGGCATGATGATCGAAGCGCGCAACGTGGAGAAGAGTTTCGGCGCTCATCGAGTGCTCGACGGCGTGACGTTTTCCATCGCGCGCGGCGAGGCGGTGGTGATTATCGGCGTAAGCGGCGGGGGCAAGAGCATTTTGCTCAAACACCTGGTTGGATTGATCCCGCCGGATCGCGGCGAAGTCTCGATCGAGGGCGAAGATATTTCGCGCATGAACGAGCGCCAATTGCTGAAAGTCCGGCGGAAGTTTGGGATGCTCTTCCAGAGCGCCGCCCTGTTTGATTCGCTGACGGTGGAGGAGAACGTGGGTTTCGTGTTGAATCGCGAGCGCAAAATGTCTCCGACCCAGGTCGCCGAGCGCGTGGCCGAATCGCTCGAGGACGTCGGGCTCGATGGAACGCAAAAGAAAAAGCCGGCGGAGCTTTCCGGCGGCATGCGCAAAAGGGTGGGCCTGGCGCGGGCCATCGCGTATCGCCCGGAAATTCTGCTTTACGACGAGCCGACGACCGGATTGGACCCGATCGCCGCCGACGCGATCGACCAATTGATCATCAGCGTCGTGCAAAAGCTCAAGGTGACGTCCGTCGCGGTCACGCATGACATGCGGAGCGCGGCGCGGATTGGCCGGCGCATCCTCATGCTCCACCAGGGGCGCATTTACGCGGACCAGACGCCGGACCAACTTTTTAAGTCGACGGATCCCGTGATCCACCGTTTTGTCAACGGGATCGCCAACGTCAAGGAGCTATCTCTTTAACTATGAATGATTCACGATTGGAGTTGAAGGTGGGCCTGTTCGTGGCCATGGGTCTGGCCGTCATGGCGGCGCTGATCCTCAATTTCAGCAAAGGCATCACCCTCTTTGAAAAAACCTACACCCTCAAAATCATCATGCCCACCGCCGCCGGACTAAAACCGACGGCGGATTTGATGATGTCCGGCGTCGCCATCGGAAAAGTCCGCGACATGAAGCTCACCGACGGCGGCCGGACCGTCACCATCACGGCGCGGGCGCTGGGGTCGTCGCCGATTCCGAAAGATTCCAAGTTTCATATTGACGCCCTCGGATTCCTCGGCGACCAGTACATTGAAGTGACGCCGCCAGCCCTGGCGCCCGGCGCGCCCATTGAGTACTTGAAGGACGGCGACACAATCATTGGCGAGGCGCCCTTCAACATGCAGGAGGCCGTGCGTTCGACAGCCGGGCTGCTGGACCAGGCGAAACAAACCATGAAGGACCTGGACGCGGCGGTGACGAATATCAACCGCACCGTGCTCTCGGAGCAAACACTGGCCGATTTCACGCTTTCCTTGAGCAACATCGAATCGCTCTCGGAGTCGGCCATGACCGTCGTGAGCGCCGCCCGGCAATTTCTCACCAGCAACACGATTCCGATGCACACCGTGGCGACGAATCTGGAGCTTTTCTCCCAGCGCATCAACGACGTGGCCAACGACGTTGACGGCGTGGTTGTGTCGAACCGCCAAACGCTCAACGAAGCGATCCAGAATTTTCGTGACACGGCGGCGACCTTCAAGCAGCTTGCCAGCGACTTGCAGGCCGGCCACGGTGTCGCCGGCGGCTTGTTAAAGGACGAACAAATGAAGGCCCAGGTCTCAGCCCTTGTGAGCAACGCCAACATCACGGCGGAATCTCTCTCCATTTTCACCAGCAACCTCAATTCGCGCGGCATCTGGTCGGCGATGTGGCGGCCGAAGGCCGGGGACCGCAAGACCGGCGCGCGGCGCGGCGATGAGTCAACAAAACGCTATCCCATGGGGAAGAACTAATGTCACCGCTCTGGGCCATTCGACTTTTGTTTCTGAGCCTCTGCATGGTCGGCGGCTACGAGATCACGCAGGTGCGCCCGGAGTGGGTTCAGAAGCCGATTTTGGGCGTCATCATCGGCTTCGGCCTTGGGGGATTGTGCGTGGCGATTGACGAGATGTTGAAGGGATTCTCGCTGCGCGCATTTTCCGCGGCCACTTTCGGCCTGTTCCTTGGGACGGTCGCCGCGTCGCTGATCGACCGTTCCGGTTTGTTTCCCAACATCGACACCCCTACGCGCGAAGTCATCCGGCTGGGGCTCTTCCTTGGCTTCAGCTACCTGGGGATGGTCCTGGCCATGCGCAGCAACAAGGAGGATTTTTCGTTGATTATCCCCTACGTGCGCTTCGCGCCCCAATACAAGGTGGAAAACAAACTGGTCCTGGACACCAGCGTTATTATTGACGGTCGCATCGCCGACCTCATCGAGGCGAACTTTGTCGAGGGCATGCTGATCGTCCCCCGCTTCGTCCTGGCCGAGCTTCAGCACATCGCCGATTCCAACGATCCCATCATCCGCGCCCGCGGGCGCCGCGGCCTGGAGATGCTCACGCGCATCCAGCAGAACAAGCGCAACGAGGTCAAGATTCACGACGCGGATTTTCCCGAGGAGACGCTCGTGGACGCCAAGCTGGTGCGGTTGACGCGCGCGCTGGACGGCAAGCTTTACACCAACGACTACAACCTTGGCAAAGTGGCCGAACTGCAGTCCGTTCCCTACGTCAATCTCAACGAGCTGTCCAACGCCCTCAAGCCGGTGATCCTGCCGGGCGAAGTGTTCTCCCTGCGCGTCGTGCGCGAGGGCAAGGACAAGGGACAGGGCGTCGGCTACCTGAGCGACGGCACGATGGTCGTGATCAACAACGCGCACTCGATGATCGGCCAGCAGGTCAGCGTCAAGGTCCTCAGCCTCTTGCAGACCGGCGCCGGCGTGATCGTTTTTGCGGATTTGAAAGCGCCGCTCGCGGCATGACGTCTGATTCCAGGGTAGGGACGGCCCGCCGGGCCGCCCACCGAAGCGGAGCCTCCGCCAAGGCATCCCCGCCCATTCTGGCGAGCCTCGAGAAACTCCTTCCAGCGGACGAGATTTCATTTGACAAGGCCGAGCGCGAAAAGCGCGCCGGCGACAAATGGTTCGCAACCCGCGTTCCCGACGCCGTGGCGCTGCCGCGCACCTGCGAGAGCGTGTCGCGATTGCTGCGGTTCTGCTCGGATCGCGGCATCGCGGTGACGCCGCGCGGCGCCGGCTTCGGCTACGTCGGCGGTTGCGTGCCCATTAACGGCGGCGTCTCGCTTTCCCTGGAGCGGATGAATCGCATCCTCGAAATCAGCGCGGCGGATTTTGTGGCCGTGGCCCAGGCCGGCGTCGTTCTCAAAACCTTGCACGACGCGGCGGAGAAGCGCGGGCTTCTGTATCCGCCCGACCCGGCCAGCCGCGCCGATTGCAGCGTCGGCGGCACGATCGCCACCAACGCCGGCGGACCGCGCTGCCTGAAATACGGCGTGACGCGGGATTATGTGCTGGGGTTGAAGGTCGTTCTCGCCGACGGCTCCATTGTTTCTGTCGGCGGACGGACGCATAAGAACAAAACGGGCTTTGACTTGACACGACTGTTTGTCGGTTCCGAGGGCCTGCTCGGCGTGGTGACCGAGGCGACTTTGAAGCTGTTGCCCCTGCCGCCCTTTCGGGCCCTGCTGGTCGCCGGGTTTGATTCGATGCGCCAGGCCGCGCGCGCCATGTCCGCGATTTTTGCCCGGGGCATTCTCCCTTCGGCGCTCGAGGTGGCCGATCAATTCACCCTGGAGGCGGCGGCCCGCCGCACCGGCAGCCGGAAGCTCGCCGGCTCGCGCGCGCTCATCATGGTGGAAGTGGACGGCCAGGAAAAATCCGTCCGCGGCGAAGCCCGCGACCTGGACAAACTGCTGGCAGGCCAAAAGACCGTGTTCGTGCAAAAGGCCGTAGGCAATGAAAAATGCGAAGCGTTGTGGGGTCTGCGCCGGGAGTTCTCGTATTCGCTGCGCGACACCGGATTAATCAAGCTCAATGAGGACATCGTTGTTCCGCGCGGGCGCCTGGAGGATTTGTTTCGCTTTACAGCGGCGCTCCAAAAGAAATACGGGATGCCGGTCGCATGCTTCGGTCACGCGGGCGACGGCAATATTCACGTCAATGTCATGTACGACAAGAACTGGCCCGAAGTGGAAAGGCGGACCACCGCCGCGCTGGACGAATTATTCAGTCAAGTGCTGGCGTGGAACGGCGTCATCACCGGCGAGCACGGCATCGGCCTGGCCAAGAAACGTTGGTGGCCCCACGCCGTCTCGCAGGAAGTTCGCCAGATGCATGCGAACATCAAGCGCGCGCTCGATCCCAAGGGCATCTTGAATCCCGGCAAATTCGTCTGACCGCAAAAAGTCGGGCGCACACCGCTTCGTGGTAGGGCGCCATCTCCGAGCGCGCCGCTTCGTGGCAGGAACGGCTCGCCGAGTCGTCCTTCATTCTGTTTTGGATCACTACGCTTAGGATCACTACGCCCAATTGATTCCGCGCCGCACCTCGCGTATCCTCTGCGCCGTGTTCACTGATCGATTCAATCGCGCAAAATCGGCTTTCTCAGCCGTCGTTGTCGCCATATTATTGACTCAAACCCCGCCCTCCCATGCCGGCTACGCCTATTGGCGCAACGTCCAAATCCTCGGCGGCGGCCTCATCTCCGGCATCGTCTACAGTCGCGCCGAACCGGACCTCCTCTACATCCGCTCCAATGTCGGCGGCCCCTACCGCTGGAACCCTGCCACCCGCGAGTGGATTCCTTTGACAGATTTCATCTCGCTCGAGCCCTGGCAATGCGCCGGCGTCCAAAGCCTCGCCGCCGACCCCGCCGATCCCAACCGCCTTTACAACGCCGTCGGCTCTTACGCGGCCCAATGGTCCTTTGACGGCGCCATCCTCACATCCACCAACCGCGGCCGCGCCTGGACGCAAATCGATCTCGACACCAAAATCGGCGGCAACGACCTCGCCCATTACACCGGCGAACGTCTCCAGGTCGATCCCAACCTCCCTTCCACCCTCTACCTCGCCACCACTACCGAAGGCCTTTGGCGAAGCGCCGACTACGGCGCCACCTGGAACCGCATCCGAACGCTCATGCCCAACAACCTCAACTTCGTCTGCATCGACCCTTCCAGCTCCAAACCCGGCTCCGCCTCCAAACGTCTCATCGTCGGCGCCATGGACACCCCTCACCGCGTCAACATGACTGTCGACGCCGGCGGCCTTTGGTTCGCCCAGGACGGCCAGCCCGGCGCCGTCGATCCCATGCGCTTCGCCCTGGCCGGAAATCTTCTTTACATCACCTACGGCGACGCCACCGGCCAAAGCCCCGGCAGCCCCACAAACGGCTTCGTTTACAAATGCAACCTCGCCACAGGCAAATGGAGCAACGTTACCCCTCCCGCCGGCCACTGCGGTTTCGGCGGCGTATGCGTCGACCCTCAAAACACCAACACCCTCCTCGTTGGCACTGTCGGACGATGGGCCGACAAGGACGAAATCTATCGCAGCGTCGACGGCGGCGCCTCCTGGAAGCCGCTGTTGTCAAATGCAAAGTTCGATTTCTCCAAGGCCCCCTATCACAACCAGTTCGATCCCTGCTGGATTGCCGACATCCAAATCAACCCCTTTAATTCCAACCAAGCCGTCTGCGTCGATGGCTTCGGCGTCCTCATCACCGAAAACCTCACCGACGCCGACAAAGGCCAGCCCACCACCTGGGCCTTTGACGATCTCGGCATCGAGGAATCCGTTGTTCCAGACCTCGCCAGCCCGCCCGCTGGCCCTTCTCTTTACAGCGCCATCATGGATCAAAGCGGCTTCCGCCACGACGACATCGACGCCTCTCCCGCCGCCGGCACGTTCAAGCCCGGCCACGCCAGCAATTACAGCATCGATTTCGCCGAGCGCGCCCCCAACGTCCTCGTCCGCTGCCACAATCTCGTCCGCGGCGAAACCGGCGCCTACGCCTCGTATTCGCTTGACTCCGGAACGACATGGACCCAATTCCCCGCTCAACCGCCCGATGCTGCCGCTCCCACCGCCACCACAGGCGGCACAATCGCCATCGCCGCCGACGCCAGCCGCATCGTGTGGACCCCTCCGGGCGTCGGGACCTTCTACTCCCTCGACCACGGCGCATCATGGCAGCGCAGCGCGGGAATCATCGCCGGCCTCAAAGTCATTGCCGACCGCGTCAATCCCACCAGGTTCTACGCCTATGACGCGCCCAAGGGCCGCTTCTTCGTTTCCACCAACGGCGCAACCTCCTTCACTATCTCGGACGCCATCCTGCCCGTCATCGAGCCCATCCTCGTCTACCCCGGCGCCATCAAAGCCGCGCCCGGACACGAAGCCGACCTTTGGTTGACAGGCTGCGCCAGCGGCCTCTTTCACTCCACCAATGCCGGCGCAACCTTCGCCAGGATTAATTCCGTCGCCGCCGCAAATCTCGTCGCCTTTGGCAAAACCCCCGCCGGCCAATCCTATCCCGCCATCTTTCTCGCCGGCAAAATCGGCTCCGTTTACGGCATCTTCCGCTCCGATGACCAGGCCGCCTCATGGATTCGCATCAACGACGACGCCCATCAATACGGCTGGATTTGGAGCCTTGCCGGCGATCCCAAAGTCTTCGGACGCCTCTACGTCGGCACATCCGGACGCGGCATTATCTGCGGCGACATCTCGGCGCCTCCACCCCAAATCCAAATCCTCGGCGCCAGCCTTCAGATACAGACCCATCCCGGCCTTGACTACATCCTGCAGCAAGCGACCGACTCATCCGCCGCCTGGACCACCCTCGCCACCAACGCCGGCTCCGGCGCCCTCCTCAAACTCAGCCTCCCCGTCAACGATACCTCCCATTCCTACCGCATCATCGCCCAACCGCCACAATAGCGCTCTCCCGTCTATGTGTTCTTTGAGTTCTTTGCGGCTGAAATTTTTACTAAAAAGCAAGCCCCCTCGCGGTAGCGTACAGGTCACGGATACAGCGCCAAGAATCAGACACGGATCCGGGTAATCCGTGCCATCCGTGGTTCCTGTCTTTTTTTATCGAGAAGACGCTAAAACTGCCCCTTGCAATCGAGCGTAATTCGGTCCTGCTCGTCGCCGTGTGCGCGCAAAAATGATTGGACTTCGCGCTGTCTTATTGATATCTTCACAAATGCAATGAAAGTTCCCTCTCCGATAGTTGCGTTCACTTCGCTGGTTATAACGATAAGTTGCACTGCGCAGGCGCCTCCCTCGCTTTACGGAAATTCATTTGGAATTGGTGTCACTGGCGGAGCGCAGCCGTTTGCAAACACCGGGTATTTCCTCTTTTTGCCAGGCGCCGCAGTTAACAGTTACGAAGTTGTCGGCATTTACAATGTTAATAATACTTCCGGCACATATTCCTATTCAGCTTCGGGCGCGCGCGGAACTGCCGCATTCAATGATAGTAACATCGGCGCTCTTACTGCCACGTTTGTATTCAACGATTCCACATCTGGCAGTTATCAAGCGACCATTCCCGGGCTGACAAGTTACCAACTCGGAAACTTCGAGATGTTCGCTTCAACCGTTCCAAGCTTCGTTACCGGGCGCACGTTCACATGCAATGTGCAGGATGGCCTGTATCCATTCGCCTCTGCGGGCAGTTTTACCATCACAACAGCGGCTTTGGGAAACTCTTAGAGCGTGTTTTAAAAATGGGCAATTCATATTGACGCAAGCCGTCTAACCATAAGGCGAATCATGCAAATTCGTATTATCGCCTCGCTATGATCCAAGCGCACTTCATAATCCCGGCAAAGC
>Ga0265338_10009339_pt1 | contig 11718 bp, 13 predicted proteins | sample 42126metaG_FD_193579 | JGI IMG/M metagenome (GOLD analysis project Ga0265338, IMG submission 193579) | Rhizosphere microbial communities from Carex aquatilis grown in University of Washington, Seatle, WA, United States - 4-21-26 metaG | ecosystem: Host-associated > Plants > Roots > Rhizosphere... | reverse complement strand
GGAAGCGGCAAGCAAGCAAGGTTTCTTCTGGGCGCCGGACCCGACCTCGGCGGGTTACTCCACCGTGGGCGGCAACCTGGCCTGCGGCGCCGGCGGACCCCATGCGGTGAAGTACGGCACCACCCGTGAGAACGTGCTGGGCCTGCGCGCGGTGCTGGGCTCCGGCCAGGAACTGACGGCCGGCGTCTACACCACCAAGGGCGCCATGGGTTACGACTTCACGCGGCTGCTGATCGGTTCCGAAGGCACGCTGGCGGTGATCACTGAAGCGACGCTGAAACTCACGCCCAAGCCCCAGGCCGTGCGCACCCTGCGCGCCCTGTACGCGGACATGACCGCCGCCGCCGCCGCGGTGTCGCGCATCATGGCGCAGCCGGTGACGCCCTGCGTGCTGGAATTCATCGACGGCGCCGCCATCGGCATGATCCGCGGCTATGCAGGCAACGACCTCCCGGCCGAGGCGGGCGCCATGCTGCTCATCGAGGTGGACGGCGCGCCGGGGCAGTTGGATGACGCCACGGCCGCGGTGGGCGCCGCGGCCCAAGGGCCGGGCTGCATGGAGTTCCGGGCTGCCCGGGACGACAAGGAAGCCCAGGCCCTGTGGACCTCCCGCAAGGCCCTCTCACCCGCCCTGCGCAAGATCGCGCCCAAGAAGATCAACGAGGACGTGGTGGTACCGGTGTCGCGCATGGCGGACTTCATCGGTGCGCTGGCCGGCCTGTCGAAGAGATACGGCGTGCCCATCGTGAACTTCGGCCACGCCGGCAACGGCAACATCCATGTGAACCTGCTGGTGGACCCGGACGATCAGGCCCAGATGAAGAACGCCGAGCCCTGTCTGCAGGAGGTGTTCCAGACCGTGCTGGACATGCGCGGCACCCTCTCGGGTGAGCACGGCGTGGGCCTGGAGAAGCGGCCGTACATGGCACTCGAATTCGACGCGGCGACCCTGGACCTGATGCGCAACATCAAGAGACAGTTCGATCCCAACGGCATACTCAATCCGGGCAAGCTCCTGCCGGATTAGGCCGCCCTGCGGCTCAGTTCACGCTGCTGACCGTCGGTTAGGAGCATTCATGGGCCCGGGCCCGGCATGCCGCTACAGGTGCGACGGATCGCACATCAGTGCAGGTCGAAGCTGCGACCGGCAGTCATCAGGTAATCGTAGAGGTTGTCGTACTGCTTAAGGTCGTTGCGCTCCAGCGTGGGATCGATGGAGGCCCGTGCCCGGACATCGATCTCCTGCCAATCGTCGGCACCCAGCCAACGCACTGCCCAGGGGATCAGGTCGATCTCCTCGCTGCGGATATGGTTGGCATGCTCGGTGCAGTAGGCCTTGCCGAGGGTCTTCACCTGATGGCAGGCGGCGACTTCGCCTGCCTGGGCGCTACGGATGCGCCGCAACAAGGTGCTCTCATGCTGACGGAAGCTCTGGTGCTGATCGTGCAGGCGCGCGCACAGGGTGCGGGTCTCGGGCGCGCGCTTGACGAGCTTGCCGAAGATCAGTTCCTCCACCGGATGGTGGATCACGCCGGGATAGTTGCGCATGTAGCCGATGGCGTTGCTGAGCAGCAGGAACCCGTCGGGGTCGCTGCCCTCCTTCAATGAATCCATCTGCAGCTGGATGAGGGTGAGCACCCGTTCCATGTTTCGGTGCGCTTCGGTGAGGTCGTGGGCGATCTCGTGATGCATGGCTTTTGAGATTGATCCCAGGTTCTGGGTGCACGAGTACCTGAGCCAAGTGGCTCAGAGCGCTTCATGTCGACCCTATAACATAAGCCCCTAAAGACTGCCGAAGAGCATCCCGCGCCGCGATACGCAGGTCAATGGCTCAGCGTGCGATCAAATTAATATTTTCCAGGTCGAGCAGTTCGACCCTACCCTCGCCGAGCACCAAGAGGTCGCGGGCCACGAAGCGCTCGAAGACCCGGCCTAGCGACTCGGCACTCAGTCGCAGATAGTTGCCCATATCCTGGCGCGACATGGGTAGCTCCAGGTGAGTGGCGGAACGGTTCTGGCGCTGGTGGCGCTGGGAGAGGTCCAGCAGGAAGCGCGCCACCCGCTGGTCGGCCGTGGTGTCGCGGGTCATGGCGAAGCTGTGGCCGGTGTCTCGGCTCACCAGGCGGAAGATCTGCCGGCGCAGCCCCTCGCTCTGCTCCATGCGCTCGGCCAGCGCCGTGTAGGGCAAGGCGCAGACCAGGCTCTCCTGCAGGGCCATGGCGTGGGAGACATGGCGGCGCGGATAGATGCCGTCCACACCCACGAGCTCTCCCGCCAGGCTGAAGCCCAGCACACGCTCGCGGCCCCAGCTGTCGGTACGGAAGTTCTTGAAGGCGCCGCCGCGCACCACATAGATGGCGCGCAGGGGATCGCCGAAGCGGAAGAGTTGGCTGCCGGACGCGAAAGCCTCCGGATGCTCGACGATGCGCTCAAGCCGCTCCAGGTCCTCGGGCTCCAGGCCCCAGGGGACACAGACCGGTTGCAGGGTGCATACCGGGCAGGGCTGCATAATGCTGTCCAACTGCGATGGATCCGTGTTCTCGTGCATCACATCTCCCTCTGGGCCCATGCGAAGCACGCAGAGAGTCCCATGCCCTTACCCGGACGGAAGTATATATCACCGTCCCTGGCGAACGTGACAGTTGACAGAATCGGGGGCGGCGACACGCGCCGCCGCGCGCTCACTGCCCTGCGGTCAGGCGCCTATACAGCGCGGCGTCCTCGGTGCCGAAGCAGCAGGCCACGATGCGTTCCATCCGGTCGGCCCACTCCTGCATCACCCGCAGCGCGATCGCCGCGGCAAGCTGCTTCGGGTAGCCATAGACACCGGTGCTGATGCAGGGGAAGGCGATGGACCCGGCGCCCTTCTCGAGAGCGAGTCCAAAGCTATTGCGGTAACAGCTCTCCAGGAGCTGAGGCTCCCCCAAGGCCCCGCCCCGCCAGACCGGACCCGGTGTGTGCACCACCCAGCGGGCCTTGAGGCGGAAGCCGGGCGTGATGCGGGCTTCACCGGTGGGACAAGGGCCGAGCCTGCGGCAGGCTTCCAGCAGCCCGGGTCCTGCGGCCCGATGGATCGCACCGTCCACGCCACCGCCACCCAGGAGGCTCTCGTTGGCGGCATTCACGATGACATCAACATCCAACTGCGTGATGTCGCCTTGTATGACTTCGATCACTTCTTCTTGGGACGCCAGGCCCAGACGTATTCAGCATCGACAGTCGGTTCGCCGGTCTCATCGGTGATCCTCACCGGTACCGCTATGTCGCCCTTCTCCTCGACCCAGAAACGCTCGCGCATCCCGGGGGCGAGCGTGGCTTCGGCGCGCAGCGCCCCCTGGGAGCGCTTGGTGTAGTTGATGCGCATGCTCTTCAGGATGGGGTACTTCTCGTCCGGCACGCTCATGCCGAACACGGCACCGGTGGCGGTCTCACCTATCAGTGCCACAGCGGCGGCATGCAGCGTGCCGATGTGGTTCTGCACACGGCGCTTGTTGGCCAGCACCACCACCGCCCGCTCCTCCGTGAGTTCCTGGAACTTCACGCCGGCGGTACGCACGAAATGCACCGTGCCGCCGAAGGCCCAGGTGATGAGGAAGCGGCGCAGGCCCTCGGGATAGCCATCGAACTTGTGGACCACGCGGGCGAGACGGTTGCGCTCGGTCATGGGCGGCTCCTAACCCGGTTCCCGCACCGCCAGCAGGCGGTAGGAACTGGGCATGAAATGGCTTGCGGGCACCCAAGCCAGGCCTTTCCCGAACAGGTTCATCACCAGGACCAGCAGTGCCAGCAGCGGGATCACTGGGAAGAGCCAGACACGGCGCGTGAGGATCTGCTCGGCGGCATCGGCACAGGCGAGGCAGAACATCAGTGCGCCGGTCTCTACGGGTGTCAGCGCTCCCGCGAACTGCGTGACCTTGAAGCCGTGCTCGGCCAGGTAGCGCCGCAGCCCATGCTCGGTATAACGCTGGAAATCGTAGGGGGCATCGTGGATGGGATAGATGAAGGGCATCCATAGCACCAGCGTGCCGCCTGCGCTGAGCACGCGCGCTATCTCCGACAGAACCTGCTCGGGCCCCGGTACATGCTCCAGCACATCCTTGAGGATCACGCCTTGCAGGGATGCTGCGGGGAACGGCAAGGCGCGGGCATCTGCAAACACATCCGGACGGGTGCGATACATGCCCACGGCGGTGTCAGGGTAATCGAGCCCGAGATACTCGCAGCCGGCCGGCAAGCGGGTGGCGAAGCGCCGATCCGCGCAGCCGATGTCCAAGACACGGCCGCGCAGGCCGGCGAACGCCGAGTCCAGTGCCCGCTCCGCGCCACTCATCTCCAGCAGCCACTGCGGGTGCAGCGGCAACAGCCGGAATCTCCCGAGCCAGCGGCGTATCAGCCTGGCACGCATCAGGGCCCCCTCACTCCGCCTCGGGATGGCCGCGGCGATTTATTTGATCACCTTGAGGGTGGGCTTCTTGCCGGGCGTGGGCTTCGGCCCACCGTCGCCTTCCGGCAAGGTGCCGGCGGGGCCCGCGGTCTGCGGATCGCCTTCGGCATCGAACAGCATGCCCTGGCCGCTCTCGTGGGCATATACCGCCAGGATCGCCGCCATGGGCACCCGCACCTGGCGTGAGACGCCGCCGAAGCGTGCGTCGAAGGATACGGATTCGGGGCCCAGCTCCAGGGCGTTGGTGGCCTCATAGCTGATGTTGAGCACCAGCTTGCCATCCTGGGCATAGCCCGGCGGGATCTCGACGCCGCCGGCGTTCACGTCCACCACCATGTAGGGCGTGGAACCGCTGTCCACGATCCACTGGTGCATGGCGCGCAGGAAATATGGTTTGCGGGAGAGCATGTATAGATTCTAAGGGAAACCGCCGCATGATGCAGTGCGCGACCGGAGGCCCGCGCAGATACTCATATGACAGTGGTATAACGAGAATCGAGACCTGGAAACAGCATATTTTGCTTCCTGGCTCGGCGCGCGAGGCGAGCAGGAGGGAGTGCACTTTTGGTGTGCATGACCGACTGCGAGTCCGAAGCGCAACGCCGCCAGGGAGCAAAAGATGCGTTTCTAGGGGGACGGACGCATCTCGCGTTCTATATCCGAGAGGCTCAGCTTGAAGGCCGGCCGGTTGAACAGCCGCTCTGCGTACTTGTGGATGCCCTTGGCCTGGGACGGCAGGTCCACTTCGTACTTGGGCAGGCGCCATAGGATCGGCGCGATGGAGCAGTCCACCAGCGAGAACTCGTCGCTGAGGAAATACGGCTTCACCGAGAAAGCGTCGGACGCGGCCAGCAGGCTCTCACGCAGCATCTTCTTGGCGCGCGCGTGTGGTTTGCTGGGCGACTGCTCGATCTCGTCCACCAGGGTGTACCAGTCCTTCTCGACGCGGAACAGCGCCAAGCGGAAGCGCGCGCGGGTCACCGGATCCACCGGCATCAGCGGCGGATGCGGGAAGCGCTCTTCCAGATACTCCATGATGATGCGCGGGTCGTAGAGCACCAGTTCGCGGTCCACCAGGGTGGGCACGCTGTTATACGGATTCAGGTCCAGCAGGTCCTCGGGGAGCTTGCTGCCCTCCACGTTGACCACGTCCATGGCGATGCCCTTCTCGGCGAGCACCAGGCGCACGCGATGAGAATGGGGACAGGCGGGTCTTGAGTAGAGCGTCATGGCGGGGCCCCTAGGCTTGATGTGCCGGACGGCCCCTCGCCGTCCGGCACTGAGGATCAATGGACGTTCTTCCAGATCTCGCGCTTGAGCATGTAAGCGAAGAGGAAGAACAGGATCAGGAAGCCGATCACCTTGAGCCCGAGGTTACGGCGCTCCAGCTGCACCGGCTCGCCGATGTAGCTCAGGAAGTTGGTGATGTCGTAGGCCACCTGGTCGAACTGCTGGGGCGTGAGCTTGCCCTGGGAGACCTGCTCGAAGTGGTCGAAGGTCTGGCCGCCGTCCTCGTTCTTCTTGAAGACCGGCTTCTGCAGGCCCTGCAGCTCCCACAGCACGTCCGGCATGGCGGCGTTCGGCAGCAGCACGTTGTTGGCTCCGGTGGCCGACTTCGGGTCCACGTAGAAGGACTTGAGGTAGTTGTAGATCCAATCGGTGCCGCGGCTGCGAGCTTCCAGCGACAGGTCGGGCGGGCTGCGGCCAAACCACTTCTCGGAGTCCGCGGCAGGCATGGCGCTGTCCATGGTGTCGGCGGGCTTGGCGCCGGCCGGCATCAGGTAGTTCTCCAGCTCCGTATCCGTGAGCCCCAGGTCGGCACCCAGGCGGTTGTAGCGCACGTAGTGGGCTGAGTGGCAGCCCATGCAGTAGCTGGTGAAGTACTTGGCGCCGCGCTGCAGCGAGGCGGTGTTGCTGATGTCCACGTTGGCCGGGGACATGCCCGACTCTTCGGCGGACGCGGCCAACGGCGCCAGGATCAGCAGGGCGAGGACGATTAGCTTCTTCATATCAGTGGCTCCCCCCGGTCGTCACCCTGTCAGGAACCTGCTCGGGCTGGTTCAGCTTGGGGAAGAACGCCGGCAGCAGCATGAACACCGCGCAATACACGCCCGGGACCAGCCAGGAATACAGCTTGAGCTGCACCTCGTTGGGGTCCCAGCCGATCGCGTCGAGGACCGTGATCAAGCCCATCACGATGATGAAGACAGCGACCATCATGCCCTGGCTGCGCGGCTTCGAGTACAGCCACGAGGTCACGAAGAACAGGAAGTACAGCTCGGCGAAGCGCTGGCCGACCTCCGCATACACGGGCGAGGCCGCCTGCATGCCGATGTAGCCCAGCACCGCGAAGGTCAGGCCGAACACGATCACCAGGCGGCGGTACAGCATGCCGCGGTAACGCAGCGACTTGATGGGGTTCTTGTCGATCCAGGGCAGCAGGAACAGCATCAGGATGGCGCCGCCCATGCTCACCACGCCGGTGAGCTTGTCCGGGATGGAACGCAGGATGGCGTAGAACGGGCCGAAGTACCACAGCGGGTGGATGTCGTCCGGCGTCTTCAGCGCGTTGGCAGGCTCGAAGTTGGCCGGCTCCAGGAACATGCCGTGCATGGCCGGGGCGAAGAACACGATGCCGGCGAACACCGCGGCGAACACCGTCACGCCGACGATGTCCTTCATGGTGTAGTACGGATGGAACGGGATGCCGTCCAGCGGGATGCCGTTCTTGTCCTTGTTCTTCTTGATCTCCACGCCGTCGGGATTGTTGGAGCCGACCTCGTGCAGGGCGATCAGGTGGAACATCACCAGGCCGATCAGCACCAGCGGCACCGCCACCACGTGCAGGGCGAAGAAGCGGTTGAGCGTGATGTCGGAGATGGTGAAGTCGCCGCGGATCCAGGTCGACAGGCTCTCGCCGATGCCGGGGATGGCGCCGAACAGCGAGATGATCACCTGCGCGCCCCAGTAGGACATCTGGCCCCAGGGCAGCAGATAGCCCATGAATGCCTCGGCCATCAGGGTGAGGTAGATCAGCGCGCCGAAGATCCACAGCAGCTCGCGCGGCTTCTTGTAGGAGCCGTACATCACGCCGCGGAACATGTGCAGGTACACCACCACGAAGAACAGGGAGGCGCCCACCGAGTGCATGTAGCGGATCAGCCAGCCCCAGTTCACGTCGCGCATGATGTACTCGACGGAGGCGAAGGCTTCGTTCGCGTCCGGCTTGTAGTTCATGGCCAGGAAGATGCCGGTGAGGATCTGGTTCACCAGCATCAGCAGGGCGATGGAACCGAAGAAGTACCAGAAGTTGAAGTTCTTGGGTGCGTAGTACTGGGAGACGTGCTTCTCCCAGAACTCGGTCATGGGGAAGCGTTCGTCGATCCAGTCACGCAGGCCGCCGAGCCAGCCGCCGGTGACGTCGATCAGATCGCGCTCGTTGTCTTCGCTGGTGATCTTGGCCATCACGCGGCTCCCTGGTCATCACCCACGCGGATCACCGCGTCGGACACGAACTTGTAAGGCGGCACCTGCAGGTTGAGCGGCGCCGGCACACCCTTGAACACGCGGCCCGCCAGGTCGTACTTGGAGCCGTGGCAGGGGCAGAAGAAGCCGCCCGGCCAGTCCATGCTGACCTCGGGGTCGTTGGGGGTGGGCTTGTAGAGGGGTGAGCAGCCGAGGTGGGTGCAGATGCCCACCACCACGAACAGCTCCGGCTTGATGGAGCGGTATTCGTTCTTGCAGTACTTGGGCTGCTGGTCTTCCTTGGACGCGGGGTCGCGCAGGCGCCCGTCCACGTTCTTGAGGTTGGCGATGGCGTCCTGGCCGCGCTGCACCACCCAGGTGGGCTTGCCGCGCCATTTGGTCTTGACCTGGCCACCCGGCTCGATCTTGCTGATGTCGATGTCCACCGGTCCGCCGAGGGCCTTGGCCCGGGCGCTGGGCTCCATGGAGGAGACGAATGGCACTGCCACCATCACCGCACCCACTGCCCCGACCACCACGGTCGCCACCGTCAGGAAATGACGCCGGCTCTGGTCGATCTCATCGCTCATGTACCCCGTCTCCTGAAGGTCTGAGGTGCGGCCATCCCCCGCGGGACCCTTGCGGCCCCTGCCCCACTCAAGCGGGCGGAAAACGGCCAAAAATATCGGCGCATTATACACACCGCGTTTGCAGGACAGCCAGCAAGTCCGCGCCCCGCAAGGCGTCCCGGGCCGCCGCATGCTAGCGTATGCGCATGCAAACCCTCCTGCGGATGCTGTTTTTCCTGCTCCAGGCCGTGGTGGTGGGCCTGGCCGCCGCCTTCGTGGTGGTGTGGTTCAAGCCGGAACTGCTGGGCGGCCGCGTCGCCGGCGACAATGCCACCGCCTCCTACTCCGGGGCCGTGGCCGCCAGCTCGGCGGCGGTGGTCAACGTCCACAGCGCGCGCCACGTGCGCCAGACCGCACGCAACGGCAAGGCCGGGTCCGGCTCCAGCCTGCCCAGCAATTACGGCCCGCCGGCGCAGCAGGAGAACAGCTTAGGGTCAGGGGTCATCGTCAGTAACGATGGCTACATCATGACCAACTACCACGTCATCAAGGACGCCGACGCCATCCAGGTGGGCCTCCAGGACGGCCGCAGCGCCGCGGCCCGGGTGGTGGGCACCGATCCGGATACGGACCTGGCGCTGCTCAAGGTGGACGTGAACAACCTGAGCCCCATCCAGCTCGGCCGCTCCGACGACCTCAAGGTGGGCGACGTGGTGCTGGCCATCGGCGACCCCTACGGGGTGGGCCAGACCGTGACCCAGGGCATCGTCAGCGCCATCGGCCGCAGCAAGCTCGGACTCTCGACCTTCGAGAACTTCATCCAGACCGACGCCGCCATCAACCCCGGCAACTCCGGCGGCGCGCTGGTGAACGCGCGGGGTGAGCTGGTGGGCATCAACGCCGCGCTGTTCTCACCCTCCGGCGGCTCCAACGGCATCGGCTTCGCTATCCCCGTGAACCTCGCCAATGGCGTGATGCACCAGCTCATCGACTACGGACGGGTGCTGCGCGGCTGGCTCGGGGTGGAACCCCAGGACATCACGCCGGAACTGGCCCAGGCCTTCCGTCTCAAGGGCACCCGCGGCTTCCTCATCACCCGCGTCACGCCCCAGAGCCCGGCCGCCGCCGCCGGATTGATGCCGGGTGACGTGATCGACTCCGTGGATGGGGATGAGGTGGACAACAGCAGCGATGCCCTGACCCGCATCGCCGCCAAGCCGCCGGGCACGATCGTCACCGTGGGCGGCATCCACGATGGGCAGAAGTTCAGCAAGCAGGTGACCGTGGCGGAACGCCCCGGTGCGGGGTGAGCGGCGCAGCCGCGACGCACACCAGGGACGACGTTACGCCGATACTCGCCTGATCTTCGCGCCGAGCTGTCCCAACTTCTCTTCGATGGTCTCGTAGCCTCTATCTATGTGATAGATGCGCTCCACCGTGGTCTCGCCCTGGGCCACCAGGCCCGCCAGCACCAGCCCCGCCGAGGCGCGCAGGTCCGTGGCCATCACCGGCGCGCCGGTGAGCTTCTCCACGCCCTCGCTGATGGTGGTGTTGCCTTCCAGGCGCAGGTTGGCCCCCATGCGCTGCATCTCCTGCACGTGCATGAAGCGGTTCTCGAACACCGTCTCGGTGATGGTGCCGGTGCCCTGAGCGGTGAGGTTCAAGGCGGTGAACTGGGCCTGCATGTCGGTGGGGAAGGCGGGATAGGGCGCGGTCTTCACCGACACGGCCTTGAGGCGCTTGCCGCGCATGTCCACCTCGATCCAATCCTTGCCCTTCTCCATCACGGCGCCGCTCTCCTCGAGCTTGGCCAGCACCGCGTCCAGCAGCGAGGGATCGGTGTCACGCAACCTCACCCGGCCGCCGGTCATCACGCCGGCACAGAGGTAGGTACCGGTCTCGATGCGGTCCGGCATCACCGAATACTCGGTGCCGTGCAGCTTCTTCTGGCCCTCCACCACGATGGTGTCGGTGCCTTCACCGCGGATCTTGGCGCCCATCTGCCGCAGGCACAGCGCCAGGTCCACCACCTCCGGCTCGCGCGCGGCGTTCTCGATCACCGTCTCGCCGTCGGCCAGTGTCGCCGCCATCAGCAGGTTCTCGGTGCCGGTCACCGACACCGTGTCCATGAAGATGCGCGCACCCTTGAGGCGTCCGGCCTTGGCGCGGATGTAACCGTTCTCTACCTTGATATCGGCGCCCATGGCCTCGAGGCCTGCGATGTGCAGGTTCACCGGGCGCGTGCCGATGGCGCAGCCGCCCGGCAGCGAGACCTCAGCTTCGCCGAAGCGCGCCACCAGGGGCCCCAGCACCAGGATCGAAGCGCGCATGGTCTTCACCAGCTCATAGGGCGCGCTGAAATGCTTGATGGTGGTGGCATCTACCTCGATGCGCATGCGGTCGTTGATGGTCACGCTCACGCCCATGCGGCCCAGGAGCTCGATCATGGTGGTGACGTCGTGCAGGTGCGGCACGTTGGCGATGTGGGTCGGTGTGTCCGCCAGCAGCGTCGCCGCGATGATGGGCAGGGTGGCGTTCTTGGCGCCGGAGATGCGGATCTCGCCTTCCAGCTTGCGGCCGCCGTTGATGAGCAATTTGTCCAAGGGTTCGCCTATCTATATATGGATATGTTGAGCCGTCAGCCGCCCGCCGAGTGTTCCTCGGGTGTGAGGGTACGCAGGCTGAGTGCGTGGATCTCGCGGCCCATGCGGCTCCCGAGCGTGGCATAGACCATCTGGTGGCGGGCCACGGAGCGCTTGCCGGAGAAGTCGGCAGACACCACCAACGCCTCGAAGTGCGTGTGGTCCTCGCCGCTCACCTCGACGTGTGCCGAGGGCAGGCCTTGCTGGATGAGGTCTTTGACTTCCGCGGGGCTCAAAGTGGTCGCCGGGTACGGGCCGGGAGGCGCGTCTTCTTGGGCGGAATGATACGCGAAACCCGCGCCGGACGGCCTGCCCCGGGGCGGGACTGGGGTGCCAGCGTGTATCATTACAAGCTGATCCCACAGCCACGGCCTTACCCTCATGACCGCCGATCCGGCCGCCCTCACCCGCCTGGCCCGGGAGGTGCTGGAGACCGAAGCCAGCGCCATCACGGCACTCATGGCCCGGCTCGACGGCAGCTTCACCGAAGCCTGCCGCCTGCTGCATGCCTGCCGCGGCCGCGTGGTGGTCACCGGCATGGGCAAGAGCGGTCACGTGGCCGGCAAGATCGCCGCCACCCTCGCCTCCACCGGTACGC
>Ga0265338_10009338_pt1 | contig 11719 bp, 11 predicted proteins | sample 42126metaG_FD_193579 | JGI IMG/M metagenome (GOLD analysis project Ga0265338, IMG submission 193579) | Rhizosphere microbial communities from Carex aquatilis grown in University of Washington, Seatle, WA, United States - 4-21-26 metaG | ecosystem: Host-associated > Plants > Roots > Rhizosphere... | reverse complement strand
GCGTTCGACGGCTGGAGCAAGACACTCTCCGTGCTCGCAGCCTTGAGCGTCGATGCCGGTGTGCAGGCCATGTTCACTTCGCCCAAGGCCGCTCCCGCGGTGCGCGCCGAGGTGCTGGTGGAACTCGCCGCCAAGGCCGGGCAGAAACTGGATCAACAGGCCCGCAACTTCGTGCAGCTGCTGGCCGATAACCGTCGTCTCATCCTCTTGCCGGAGATCGCCGCCGACTACGAGCGCCTGCGCGCCGAGGCGGAGAACACCCTGGAAGTGGAACTGATGGCGGCCATGCCGGTGCCGGCGGAAGAGCAGAAGCGCCTCAGCGAGGCCCTGCATAAGAAGCTCGGCCGCAAGATCACGCTCAAGTACGTGGAAGACAAGTCGCTCATCGGCGGCGCGGTGCTCCGCGCCGGTGACCTGGTCATAGACGGGTCGGTGCGCGAGAAGCTGGAGCGCCTCACGGCGGCTCTCATCCATTGATCGATTGGAATCATCATTTAAAGAATCCTGAGGTCTGACCATGCAACTCAATCCTTCCGAGATCAGCCAGCTCATCAAGCAGCGCATCGAGAAGTTCGATGGCGAGGCCGAGGCCCGCAACGTGGGCACCGTGGTGAGCGTGACCGACGGCATCGTGCGCGTGCACGGCCTGCAGGGCGCCCAGTACGGCGAGATGCTGGAGTTCCCCAAGAATACCTTCGGCCTGGCCTTGAACCTGGAGCGCGACTCCGTGGGCGCCGTGGTGCTGGGCGACTACAAGCACATCGTCGAGGGCGATCCGGTCAAGACCACCGGCCGCATCCTGGAAGTGCCGGTGGGCAGGGAATTGCTCGGCCGCGTGGTGAACTCGCTGGGTGAGCCCATCGACGGCAAGGGCGCCATCAACGCGAAGCTGAGTTCGCCTATCGAGAAGGTGGCGCCGGGCGTGATCGAGCGCAAGTCCGTGTCGCAGCCGGTGCAGACCGGCCTCAAGGCCATCGACGCCATGGTGCCTGTGGGCCGCGGCCAGCGCGAACTGATCATCGGCGACCGCCAGACCGGCAAGACCGCCGTGGCGGTGGACGCGATCATCAACCAGAAGGGCAAGGACCTGTTCTGCATCTACGTGGCCATCGGCCAGAAGAACTCGTCCATCGCCAACGTGGTGCGCAAGCTCGAGGAAGCGGGCGCCATGGAGTACACCATCGTGGTGGCGGCCTCGGCCTCCGAGTCCGCGGCCATGCAGTACATCGCTCCCTACGCGGGCTGCGCCATGGGCGAGTACTTCCGCGACCGCGGCATGGACGCCCTGATCATCTATGACGACCTCACCAAGCAGGCCTGGGCCTACCGCCAGGTGTCCTTGCTGCTGCGCCGCCCGCCGGGCCGCGAAGCCTACCCCGGCGACGTGTTCTATCTGCACTCGCGTCTCCTGGAGCGCGCCGCGCGCGTGAACGCCGAGTACGTGGAGAAGTTCACCAAGGGCGAAGTGAAGGGCAAGACCGGTTCCCTGACCGCGCTGCCGATCATCGAGACCCAGGCCGGCGACGTGTCCGCCTTCGTGCCGACCAACGTGATCTCCATCACCGACGGCCAGATCTTCCTGGAGACCGACCTGTTCAACTCCGGCATCCGCCCGGCCATCAACGCCGGCATCTCGGTGTCGCGAGTCGGCGGCGCGGCCCAGACCAAGATCATCAAGAAGCTCGGCGGCGGCGTGCGCCTGGCGCTGGCCCAGTTCCGCGAGCTGGCAGCCTTCGCCCAGTTCGCCTCGGACCTGGACGAGGCCACCCGCAAGCAGCTCGACCGCGGCCGCCGCGTGGTGGAACTGATGAAGCAGAAGCAGTACTCGCCGCTCAGCACCGCCGACATGGCGCTGTCCCTGTACGCCGCCAACGAGGGCTACCTGGACGACGTGGAGGCGAACAAGGTGGTGGCCTTCGAAGCGGCCATGCACAGCTACTTCGCTTCCAAGTTCGCCCCGCTGCGCGACAAGATCAACAGCACCGGCGACTACGACAAGGACATCGAGGCCGGCCTGAAGAAGGCCATCGAAGACTTCAAGAAGACCCAGGCTTAACCGGGATCTAAAGAGATGGCTAGCCCAAAAGAGATCCGGACGCAGATCAAGAGCATCCGGAGCACGCAGAAGATCACCAAGGCCATGGAGATGGTCGCGGCGAGCAAGATGCGCAAGGTGCAGCAGCGCATGGCGGCTTCGCGCCCCTATGCCACGCGCATGCGCCAGGTGATCGGCCATCTCGCCAAGGCCAACCCCGAGTACCGCCATCCCTTCATGGTGGAGCGCGAGATCAAGCGCGTCGGCATGATCGTGATCTCCACCGACCGCGGCATGTGCGGCGGCCTGAACGTCAACCTCTTCAAGGCTGCGGTGGCCGCGGTGAAGGGCTGGCGTGAGCAGGGCGTGGAAGTGGAGTTCTGCGTGGTCGGCGCCAAGGCCGTGAGCTTCTTCCGCCGCGTCGGCGGCAAGGTGCTGGGTCAGGCCACCCACTTGGGCGATACCCCGCACCTGGACGACCTCATCGGCACCGTGAAGGTGATGCTGGACGCCTACAAGGACGGCAACATCGACCGGCTGTTCGTGGTGAACAACGTGTTCGTGAACACCATGAGCCAGAAGCCCACGGTGACCCAGCTGCTCCCGACCCAGGCGGTCGAGGACGACCAGCTGGCGGACCACTGGGATTACCTGTACGAGCCCGAGGCCCGCGAACTGCTGGACGGCGTGCTCAGCCGCTATGTGGAATCCCAGGTGTACCAGGGCGCGGTCGAGAACGCGGCCTGCGAACAGGCGGCGCGCATGGTGGCCATGAAGTCCGCCACCGACAACGCCGGCGAGATCATCAACGACCTGCAGCTCGTCTACAACAAGGCGCGCCAGGCCGGCATCACCAAGGAACTGTCCGAGATCGTGGGCGGCGCGGCCGCTATCGGCTGACATCAAAGAATCAGTACTCAAAGAATCGGCATCGAGGATCACATCATGAGCTCTGGAAAGATCGTTCAAGTCATCGGCGCGGTGGTCGACGTGGAATTCCCCCGCGACGCCATCCCGAAGATCTATGACGCACTCACGCTCACCGACGGCGGTCTCACCCTCGAGGTGCAGCAGCAGCTCGGCGACGGCGTGGTGCGCTGCATCGCCATGGGCGCCTCGGAAGGCCTGAAGCGCGGCCTCGACGTGAAGAACACCGGTGCGCCGATCTCGGTGCCGGTGGGCCAGGCCACCCTCGGCCGCATCATGGACGTGCTGGGCAAGCCCGTCGACGAGCGCGGCCCGGTGAACGGCGAGGCCTCCTGGGCCATCCACCGCAAGGCCCCTTCCTATGAAGAGCAGTCCGGCTCGACCGACCTGCTGGAGACCGGCATCAAGGTGATCGACCTGCTGTGCCCCTTCGCCAAGGGCGGCAAGGTGGGCCTGTTCGGCGGCGCCGGCGTGGGCAAGACCGTGAACATGATGGAGCTCATCAACAACATCGCCACAGAGCACTCGGGCCTCTCGGTGTTCGCCGGCGTCGGCGAGCGCACCCGCGAAGGCAACGACTTCTACCACGAGATGGCCGAATCCGGCGTCGTGGACTTGAAGGACCTCTCCAAGTCCAAGGTGGCGATGGTGTACGGCCAGATGAACGAACCGCCGGGCAACCGTCTGCGCGTGGCGCTCACCGGGCTCACCATGGCCGAGTACTTCCGCGACGAAGGTCGCGACGTGCTGCTGTTCATCGACAACATCTACCGCTACACCCTGGCCGGCACCGAAGTGTCCGCGCTCCTGGGTCGCATGCCCTCCGCGGTGGGTTACCAGCCGACGCTCGCCGAAGAGATGGGTGTGCTGCAGGAACGCATCACCTCCACCAAGAAGGGTTCCATCACCTCCATCCAGGCGGTGTACGTGCCCGCGGACGACCTCACCGACCCGTCGCCCGCCACCACTTTCGCCCACTTGGATGCCACCGTGGTGCTCAGCCGCGACATCGCGGCGCTGGGCATCTACCCGGCCGTGGACCCGCTCGACTCCACCTCCCGTCAGGTGGATCCGAACGTGATCGGCCAGGAGCACTACGACGTGGCCCGCAGCGTGCAGGCCGTGCTGCAGCGCTACAAGGAACTCAAGGACATCATCGCGATCCTCGGCATGGACGAGCTGTCCGAAGAAGACAAGCAGGCCGTGCAGCGCGCGCGCAAGATCCAGCGCTTCCTGTCACAGCCCTTCACGGTGGCGGAAGTGTTCACCGGCAGCCCCGGCAAGTACGTGTCCTTGAAGGACACCATCCGCGCCTTCAAGGGCATCGTGGCCGGCGAGTATGACCACCTGCCGGAGCAGGCCTTCTACATGGTCGGTACCATCGAAGAAGCCGTCGAGAAGGCGAAGACGCTGTAAGGCGAAAAGTACATGGCAAGCACCAGCATCCACGTAGACATCGTCAGCGCCGAGCGCGAGATCTTCTCGGGCGAGGCCGACATGGTGTTCGCGCCGGGCGAGCAGGGCGAGCTCGGCATCGCGCCGCGCCACGCGCCGCTCTTGACGCGCATGAAGCCCGGTACCGTGCGCGTGCAGCACGGCGGCGAAGAGCAGGTGTTCTACGTCTCCGGCGGCATCCTCGAGATCCAGCCGCACATGGTGACGGTGCTCTCCGACACGGCGCAGCGCGCCGCCGACCTCGACGAGGCCGCCGCCCAGGAAGCCAAGCGCAAGGCCGAGGAAGCGCTCGCCAACCAGTCCGGCGAGATGGATGTGGCGCGCGCCCAGGCGGAACTGCTGGAAGCGCTGGCACGGCTCAAGGCCATACAACATCTGCGCGACAAGAAACGTTGATGACGTGAGCGCATGGAGGCGCAAGCTGCCGCAACCCAGGGGTGCTTCGGAAGGAGCAGTGGGCCGGCAGGATGAGACAGAAGGCCGGCGCAAGCCGGCCTTTTCTTTTGGGTCAGGTCGCTTCCTGCAGGATCAGGAACCAGGCGTTGCGCATGGCGGCGATGAGCGGCACCAGACTGCCGGAGAAGAACCACAGCATGTCCTGCTCTATCTGTGTGCCATCGGCACGGTGCAAGTAGAGCGTGGCGCTGCCGATGAGCAGCAGTACACGCCCCAGCAGCGAGGGACCGACGCGGCGCAGGAAATGCATGCGGTGGGCAGCATGGGTGCGGTCGCGCCAGGCTTCCAGGATGCGCTGCGCCGGTTCGCGGGTGCCCGCCGCCACAATCAGCACGGTGGAGAGGGCGTAGAACTGGGGCGGCTGTCCGGGCACGGAGAAGAACAGGCCGATGAACAGCACCAGCAGGAAATCCGCGAAGGTGTGTTCCGCCAGGCGCCGCAGGTTGGTCTTGCCGGCCTCGTCCCTGTTGGCTGGATGTAACGAGATTGCCACGAACAGCAGCCCCGCCAGGGTGGCGCAGACCGTCGCCAGGGTGATGAAGACGGGCTGCCAGGCGGCCATATGTTGGGCGAATGCGTCCAAGGTCTCTCCCTCGGTGGGCGGATGGGGTCCGTACGGGCCCTTTCGATTATCATATATCGGGACTTCCCCACCCATCCGTAAAAGGCTCACAGCATGGCGCTCAGCGTCATCATCCTGGCCGCCGGCCAGGGCAAGCGCATGCACTCCAGCCTGCCCAAGGTGTCCCAACCCCTGGGCGGCGCCACGCTGCTGGAGCATGTGGTGCGTTCCGCCGCGGCGCTGGACGAGGCCACGATCCACGTGGTCTACGGCCACGGCGGCGAAGCGGTGCAGGCGGGCCATAAGCATCTCGACGTGAGCTGGGTGCTGCAGGCCGAACAGCTCGGCACCGGTCACGCCGTGATGCAGGCCATCCCGAAGGTCGGTGACAAGGACTTGGTGCTGATCCTCTACGGCGACGTGCCGCTGGTGCGTCCCGTCACTCTGCGCCGGCTCACGGCATCCGCCGCCCAGGGGCATCTCGCGGTGCTCACCGCTAAGGTCTCGGACCCCACGGGTTATGGGCGGCTGATGCGCGATGCCGCCGGCCGCGTCACCCGCATCGTGGAGGAGAAGGACGCCACCGCTGCCGAGAAGTGGGTGGACGAGGTCAACACCGGCCTCATGGCCTGCAGCGGCGCCAAGCTCAAGGGCTGGCTCGCGAAGTTGAGCAACAAGAACGCCCAGAAGGAGTACTACCTCACCGACGTGATCGCCATGGCGGCGGCGGACGGGGTGATGGTGGACGGCGTGCTGGCGGAGGACCGCGACGAGGTGCGCGGCATCAACGACAAGCACCAGCTATCCCAGGCCGAGAAGGCCCTGCGCAAGCGCATCGCCATCGAGTTGATGGTGGCAGGACTCACGCTGCGCGACTCGCGCCGCTTTGACCTGCGCGGCACGCTGGCCTTCGGCCGCGACTGCGTCATCGACGTGAACTGCGTGTTTGAAGGCACGGTGAAGCTCGGCGACCGGGTCAAGATCGGCCCCGGCGCGGTCATCAAGGACTGCGAGATCGGCGACGACACCGAGGTGCTGGCCCACTGCGTGCTGGACGGCGCCCACATCGGCAGCAAGGTACGCATCGGGCCCTTCGCGCGCATCCGCCCCGAGAGCGTGCTGGGCGACGAGTCCCACGTGGGTAACTTCGTGGAGATCAAGAAGACCCGGCTCGGCCGCGGAGCCAAGGCCAACCATCTGGCTTACGTGGGCGATGCCCAGGTGGGCGAGAAGGTGAACATCGGCGCCGGCGTCATCACCTGCAACTACGACGGTGCCAACAAGAACGTCACTACCATCGGCGATGGCGCCTTCATCGGCTCGGACACCACCCTGGTGGCGCCGGTCACCATCGGCCCAGGCGCCTACATCGGCGCCGGTTCCACCATCACCCGGGATGCCCCGGCCGGTCAGCTCACTCTCTCCAGGGTGCGGCAGGAGACCAAGGCCGGTTGGCAACCACCCAAGAAGAAGTAGAGCGCCCGCATGTGTGGAATAGTCGGTGCGGTCGCCGGTAGAGACATCGTCTCGCTGCTCATCGAAGGCCTGCAGCGGCTCGAATACCGCGGCTATGACTCAGCCGGCATCGCGGTGCTGGATCACGGCATCAAGCGCGTGCGCAGTATAGGCCGCGTCGCCGAGATGCAGAACAAGGCCAAGCTCGAGAAGCTCGTGGGCATCACCGGCATCGGCCACACTCGCTGGGCCACCCACGGCGGGGTCACCGAACCCAATGCCCACCCGCATATCTCCCGCGATGAGATCGCCGTGGTGCACAACGGCATCATCGAGAACCATGAGCAGCAGCGCGAGAAGCTGAAGGCCTTGGGCTACGTGTTCGAGTCCCAGACCGACACCGAAGTCATCGCGCACCTCATCCATCATCATTTCTCGCAGCACGGCGACCTGTTCCGCGCCACCCGCGAAGCCGTACGCCAGCTCGTGGGCGCCTACGCCATCGGCGTGCTGTGCCTGAAGACCCCGGACATCATCACCGGGGCCCGCATGGGTTGCCCGCTGCTGGTGGGGCTGGGCGAAGGCGAGAACTTCCTGGCCTCCGACGTCTCCGCGGTGCTCTCCGCCACCCGCAAGGTGCTGTTCCTGGAGGACGGCGACGTGGTGGAAGTGAGCCGCCAGGGCGTGAAGGTCATCGACCGGAACGACAAGCCCGTGCAGCGCAAGCCTTATGAGAGCCAGGCTTCCCTGGCCGCCATGGAACTCGGGCCCTACCAGCATTACATGCAGAAGGAGATCCACGAGCAGCCGAAAGCCTTGTCCGACACCATCGAAGCGGTGGTGGATGGCGGCTTCGCGCCGGAGATCTTCGGCAAGGATGCGGCGCAGATCTTCACCGACATCGAGCAGGTGCTGATCCTGGCGGCCGGGACGAGCTACTACGCGGGCCTCACCGCCAAGTACTGGATTGAAGGCATCGCCGGCATGCCGGTGTCGGTGGAGATCGCCAGCGAATACCGCTACCGGGAGTCCGTGCCTAACCCGAAGCAGCTCATCATCACCATCTCCCAGTCCGGCGAGACCCTGGATACCATGGAGGCCCTCAAGCACGCCATCGCCCTGGGCCACGACAAGACCCTCTCCATCTGCAACGTGCCGGAGAGCGCCATCCCGCGCGCTTCGCGCCTGGTGTTCTACACCCGTGCCGGTGCCGAGATCGGCGTGGCCTCGACCAAGGCCTTCACCACCCAGCTCATCGCGCTGTTCACCTTCGCCGCGGTGCTGGCCAAGCAGCGCGGCCGCCTGAGTCCGGAACGGGAGGCCATCCTCATGGAGGGCCTGCGCCTGGTGCCGGGCAGCGTGCAGCACGTGCTGAACCTGGAGCCGCAGATCAAGGAATGGGCCGCCGACTTCGGCAAGCGCCACAACGCGCTGTTCCTCGGGCGCGGCGTGCACTATCCCATCGCGCTGGAAGGCGCGCTGAAGCTGAAAGAGATCTCCTACATCCATGCTGAGGCCTATCCGGCCGGCGAACTCAAGCACGGCCCGCTGGCTCTTGTCGACAAGGACATGCCTGTGGTGGTGATCGCCCCCAACGACGCCCTGCTGGAGAAGGTGAAATCCAACATGCAGGAAGTGCGCGCCCGCGGCGGCGAGCTCTTCGTGTTCGCTGATCTCGACAGCCACTTCGCCGAGAGCGAGGGCGTGCATGTGATCCGCACCCCGCGCCACGCCGGCATCCTCTCGCCCATCGTGCACGCGGTGCCGGTGCAACTCCTGGCTTATCACACGGCCCTCAAGAAGGGCACCGACGTGGACAAGCCGCGGAATCTTGCCAAGTCCGTCACCGTCGAATAATCAAAAGCTGCTGCGCTCGGCAGGGCGTTGTTGCGCATCGGTCTCGCAGTCGGTCATGCACAGAAGAGTGCACTCCCTCCTGCTCGCCTCGCGCGCCTAGCCCTGCCTTTGCTCGCGACGCTTTTGATCGTCTGCTCTCGTTAGTCCTGGGATCTCTATGCGCAAAATAGTTGACAGCAACTATCTCCAGTCCCCCAAGCTTGCAAAGTACCTTGCGAGTTCTAGTCAGAACTATGCCGTGATGACTGATTACGCCGCTATGGAAGCGTATAAAGGCGACACTCTGAATGGCATATACAAGTCGATGGGAATCCTTGTTAAACACCCAAGGCAGGTAATTGTTCTAAAAAATACTTCGATTGTTGCCTGGCTGAATGGGCGAGGCTCTGGGCTTCAATCTAGATTTATCGATCATAAACAAACACGTGAGTTCAGTATCTTCTGTCGCAATCTTGCTGCTGCGGAAAATGGCAATCATGATTTGGAGAGAAAAATTCTTGAGCATGGGAGACTAGCTAATGAACACATGAAGAACCTGCTGAAAACGGCTGAAAGTATGTCATCCGCAGTCCGGTCTCTTACTAAGCACTATACAAAGGACGAATTACGCATTCTTCGAGCTGATAGCCCTCTCACAGAAGAAATGGCGAATAAACTTATTCAAGATGTGTTGAGAATTGCGGCCGCCGCCTTCACTGACAACTCTAAAATACAAAAATGGCCAGATGACTCCACCTTGCCAAATACTTTCGTATTTAGAAGCGCTCTTTGTTATTACTTATTGGCACTTGAATGGATAAAAGTTGGAGGTGCGAGCGGAGCTAATGCCGCTACCTTGCGGAATGACATTGTTGACAGTAATTTTGCGGCTTACTCTACATATTTTGATGGGCTGCTTTCGACGGACGTAAAGCTAGTGCGAATCTATAAAACCGCTTCTTTCCTCTTATCGAACATCTTCTTCCATATTTATAAATGAGATATGGCGGCTTCTCATATCTAATTTTGCCAGCCAGTTAACACCCTCGAATGGCGCTTCCCGGCACACTGGCGACATGTTCAATCATGCGCTCTCCGAGTTCCTGGACCCCGGCAACCCCCTGGGGGCGGTGACCTATGCGATCGTCTTCATCCTGCTCGCGATCCTAGCCGGCCGGGTGGTCAACATCCTGGCGCGGCACAGCCAGAGCCATCTCTCGGATCTCACCGCCCTGCGCTTCGTCACCCAGCTCCTGCGGGTATTGATCTACCTGCTGGCTTTCATCGTCTATAGCCGCATGATCCCGCAACTGAAGGAGCTGGGCACGACCTTGCTGACCGGAGTCAGCGTGGCCGGCGTGGTCATCGGCATCGCGGCCCAGAGCACCCTCTCCAACCTGGTGGCGGGCTTCTCGCTGGTGATGTACCGGCCCTTCCACGTGGGCGACGAGGTGCAGCTCACGACCCCCAAGGGCCTCACCACCGGCACCGTCACCAACCTCTCGCTGGGTTACACCATGCTCCACGACAAGGACGGCGAGGAGGTGATCGTCCCCAACAGCGTCATGAGCAGCAACGTGGTGATCCTGACCCGGGCGCGGGGCGCCAAGGCGGCGGGCTCGCGCATCATCCAGGCCGTGGACCGGGACCGCAGCGGAGGCGGCAGCGCCGGGAGCGGGGCATAGCCGGGGCTTGCAAGTAGTAAACTAGTTTACTATTATCTCCACCACGGCAAACGGTGGAGTGTTCCCCATGTGGCAGAAGATTCATAGCATGAGCTTCGCGGACGTCCGGCCCGAGCAGGTTTGGAAGGTCTGGTCGGATGTGAACCAGTGGCACACCTGGCAGCCGGACATCGAATACGCGCGTCTCGAAGGCGGCTTCGAGGCGGGGAAGGTGTTCCGCTTCCGCCCCACGGGCGGCCCGGAATTGGGTATCGAGCTCACGGAGGTGAAACCCCTCGCCGGTTACGCCGACCTCACGCGCTTCCCCGGCGCCAAGATGCTGGACGCCCACGAGATCGTGGACCACGGCGACCGCATCGAGATCAAGAACACCCTGACCGTCACGGGCCCCTTGGGCTTCCTGTGGCGCAAGTTGGTGGCACAGGGTGTGGCGGACAGCATCGAGGGCCAGACCCGCAACATGATCGAGCAGGCCAAGCGTGTCTGACTCGCCCTTCCGTCATGCCAAGGCCGACGACAGCCCCGGGTTCCTGCTCTGGAAACTCACCGCGCTCTGGCAGCAGGAGCTGGCAGAAGTGCTGGACGCCCACGGTATCACCCAGACCCAGTATGCGATCCTGGCCTCACTGCGCTGGTTCGAGGAGCAGGGGGAACCGCCTAGCCAGGCGCACCTGGCCGGGCACACCCGTATCGACAAGATGACCCTCTCCAAGGCGCTGCGGCGCCTGGAAGCCCAGGGCTTGGTGAAGCGCAGACCCGCGAAAGACGACAGCCGGGCCATGGAAGTGGTGTTCACGGCCAGAGGGCGCAAGCTCATCCCGCAGGCGGTGCGGGACATCGAGGCGGCGGACGCGGAGTTCTTCGGCAAGCTCGGTGTGAGGGACCTGGTGGCCTACCAGGCGCTCACCGCGGCGCTCATCACCGCCAACGCTACAGCCGGTTGATGTCCTTGTTCTCCAGGAAGCGCAGCGGTGCCCCGTCCCGCGCTACTTTGAGCATGGCCTTGCCCACCTGTTCGGTGGTGGTGAGGCTGTCCGGCGCGATCCAGGCCAGGAGGCCCAGGAGTGGCCCCAGCAAGGTGTAGAACGTCTGATACAGGGCCGTCTTGGAACGCACGCCGTGCAGCGGGCGGATGATGCCGGGGCGGAACATGTAGGCGGCCTTGAAGGGCAGGGCCAAGATCGCGTTCTCGGTGGCGCCTTTGACCCGCGCCCACATGACGAGGCCCTTCTCGCTGCTGTCGGTGCCCTGGCCCGAGACGTATACGAAGGTCATCCGCGGGTTGAGGCGCGAGAGCACCGTGGCGGC
>Ga0265338_10009337_pt1 | contig 11719 bp, 7 predicted proteins | sample 42126metaG_FD_193579 | JGI IMG/M metagenome (GOLD analysis project Ga0265338, IMG submission 193579) | Rhizosphere microbial communities from Carex aquatilis grown in University of Washington, Seatle, WA, United States - 4-21-26 metaG | ecosystem: Host-associated > Plants > Roots > Rhizosphere >... | reverse complement strand
CGTCGGCTACATGGATCCAGGTAATTGGGGAACCGACCTCCAGGCGGGCGCCCAATTCAAGTACCAACTCTTGTGGGTCGTAGGATTGGCCAGCCTCATGGCGATCTTCATGCAGGTGATCTCGGCCCGCCTTGGGGTTGTCACCGGCAAGGACTTGGCGCAATGCTGCCGCGACTGGTATCCCGCGTGGACCCGGTGGCCCAACTGGCTGATGAGTGAATTAGCGATCGGCGCTTGTGATTTGGCCGAAGTCCTGGGTAGCGCGGTCGCGCTCAATCTGCTCTTCCATATTCCGCTGCTGTGGGCGGTCATCATCACCGGCCTCGACGTGCTCCTCCTTCTCGGTTTGCAGAGTTTCGGTATGCGCACCATCGAAGCGGTGGTCTTACTGTTAATCGTGACGATTGCAACCTGCTACTTCATTGAGATATTCATCCTTCCGCAAACCCAGCCCGGCTTTATGGAAATGGCTCGCGCCTTGGTGAGCCCCCATTTCGGCCATGTAGGCATGCTGTACATCGCGATCGGCATCATCGGTGCGACCGTGATGCCCCACAACCTATATCTACACTCCGCTCTGGTTCAGAGCCGCCAGTTGCAAAAAGATGAGCCTTCTATTCGCCGCGCTATCCAGTTCAACACCATCGACTCGACGGCAGCTCTCACCGTTGCTTTTTTCGTGAATGCCGCGATCCTCGTGCTGGCTGCAACCGTTTTCTTCGGCAAAGAAAGCGTCGCAGTCGCGGGCGGCCGCGTCGTCGCTTTCAACGCGAATAGTGACTGGATCCGCGTTGCCTATCTGACCCTCGCGCCGTTACTGGGGACGACCGCCGCCAGCACGTTGTTCGCGGTAGCCCTGCTCGCCAGCGGACAGAGCAGCACCATCACCGGAACGCTCGCCGGGCAGGTTGTGATGGAAGGTTTCATGCACTGGCGCATCAAGCCGTGGGTCCGCCGTTCCATTACTCGCACGCTGGCAATTCTCCCTGCAGTCTTCATCATCGGCTTGCGCGGCGACAGCAGCGTTACAGACTTGCTTACGCTGAGTCAGGTTGTCCTCGCTTTGCAACTGCCATTCGCGATGTTTCCCCTGCTCCAATTCACCAGTTCCGGCAAGCGTATGGGCGCCTGGAAGAACGGCTGGTTTCTCATGATCGCGGGTTGGGCGAGTGCTATCCTGATCACTGCCATGGACCTGTATGGCCTGCCTGATTCGCTGAAGGCCGCTTGGCAGGTTATCGCAGGTGGGTAGAGGAAGAAAACGGAACACGATGTACGAAACCATCCTCGTAACGTTGGACGGCACGCCGTCGGATCGCGCCATCATCGAGCACGTCAAGGAATTGGCGAAGCTGGCGCACAGCCGACTTGTGTTGTTGCATGTCGCAGACGGATGGGCTGCGAGGACCTATGGTCCCGATGCCGTCAGTCCTGAAATTTCCGAAGATACCGCCTACTTGAACAGTGTTCGGACTGAGTTTCAGTCCGCCGGCATTTCCGCGGAAGCCGAACTGGCATACGGCGAACCGGCGAGTGAAATCATCAAGTGGGTGCAACAGAAAGGATGCGATTTGGTGGCCATGAGTACGCACGGCCACCGCTTGCTGGCCGACATCTTTCTCGGTGCCACCGCCACCCGGGTTCGCCACAGCATCAACACTCCCGTACTCCTTCTCAAGGCGAAGTAATCAACCGCGTACCCCGTGGCCGCCGCTGTAATTACACAATCTCCGCTCAAAGTAATAAACTAGAAGATTAAGCTGCGGCCGCCGCGGTACCCAGCATCCATACACGCGTTCCAGCATCCATAAATGAGGAAGGTTTTTCATGTCAGCAAACAGTTTCGGCGCCCGAGCTACTTTCAAAGTCGGCAATAAGGATTACGAGGTCTATCGCATTGACGCCCTCGACAAGCAGGGTATTTCGACGAAGCACCTGCCCTTCTCGCTCCGTATTTTGCTGGAGAACCTGCTCCGCACTGAAGACGGCCGCAACGTCACCCCGGAAGAAATTCGGGCGCTCGCCGCCTGGAACAAAAATTCGAAGCCCGAAAAAGAGATTGCCTTCACACCCAGCCGGGTGCTCTTGCAGGATTTCACGGGGGTTCCTGCCGTCGTTGACCTTGCCGCCATGCGTGACGCCATGCGAACCCTGGGCGGCGATCCCAAGCTGATCAACCCGTTGCAGCCCGCCGAACTCGTTATTGATCACTCCGTGCAAGTCGATGAATTCGGCTCCGCCGGTGCCTTTGACATGAACGCGCTTCTTGAATTTCAGCGCAACAAAGAACGCTACGCTTTCCTGCGCTGGGGACAGACCGGTTTCCGCAATCTTGCGATCGTGCCCCCCGATACCGGCATTGTTCACCAGGTCAATCTCGAATATCTTGCGCGTGTCGTATTCGTCCATGAAGAAGGCGGCAAGCGTACCGCCTATCCGGACACGCTCGTTGGCACCGATTCGCACACGACCATGGTGAATGGACTCGGCGTGCTGGGCTGGGGCGTCGGCGGCATCGAAGCCGAGGCTGCCATGCTCGGACAGCCTGTCTCCATGCTGATCCCGCTTGTTGTCGGGGTGAAACTGACGGGCCGTCTACGCGAAGGCGCAACCGCTACCGATCTTGTCCTCACGATCACCGAGATGCTCCGCAAGCACGGAGTCGTCGGCAAGTTCGTCGAGTACTTTGGCCCCGGCCTCCAGGATCTCCCGCTCGCCGATCGTGCCACCATTGCCAACATGGCTCCGGAGTATGGCGCTACCTGTGGGATTTTCCCGATCGACAAGGAAAGTCTGCGCTATCTGAAACTCACCGGGCGGCCCGACGATCAGATTGCGCTCGTGGAGGCCTATGCTCGCGAACAGGGCATGTTCCACGACGCTCGCACGCCCGAAGCGGAGTACTCCGAACTGCTGAGCCTGGATCTTTCCACGGTCGAACCGAGCCTTGCCGGACCAAAACGTCCCCAGGATCGCGTCGTGCTCTCGAAAGCAGGCGAGTCTTTTAACCAGGCATTGCCTTCACTCATCAAAACAAAGGCAGGATCGAAACCAACGACAACAACCGCATCCGCCGCAACCGCCGCGCGGTGGGAGCAGGAAGGGGGAAGCCCCGCCGCTATCGGTGTCGAAGACCCCAACGTGCATGAACACGTTTCCCAGGATGTGAGGAAGTCGCTGAAACATGGAAGCGTCGTCATCGCCGCCATCACCTCATGCACCAACACCTCAAATCCCTCGGTGTTGATCGCTGCCGGATTGCTCGCGAAGAAAGCAGTCGAGAAAGGTCTGTCGGTCCCGCCCTGGGTCAAGACCTCCCTGGCACCCGGGTCGAAGGTCGTTAAGGACTATCTTGAAGCTGCTGGACTGATGCCCTATCTCGAGAAGCTGAAGTTCCATCTCGTCGGCTACGGTTGCACCACTTGCATTGGCAATTCCGGTCCGCTGCCAACCGAGGTTTCCAGCGCGATCGACGATAACAATCTGGTCGTCGCTTCTGTTCTTTCCGGCAATCGCAACTTCGAAGGCCGCATCAATTCTGAAGTGCGCGCTAACTATCTGATGTCACCCCCGCTGGTGGTCGCCTTTGCGCTCGCCGGGCGCATTGATGTCGACTTGCGGAAAGATTCTCTCGGCAAAGGAAAAGACGGCCAGCCTGTGTACCTTGCCGATCTCTGGCCCACGCAACAGGAGGTCGAACAGTCCATGTCGGGTGCGATCACCTCCGAGATGTTTCGCAAGAGTTACGCTGAGGTCTATTCCGGTGACGAGCGCTGGCGCAGCCTGCCCGTCCCCAAGGGCGAAACCTATGCCTGGGAGAAGGATTCCACTTATATCCGTCAGGCGCCCTATTTCGAAGGCATGGGTCTGAAGCCGTCCGCCGTACAAGACATTAAGGGCGCACGCGTTTTAGCCGTGCTCGGCGACAGCGTTACCACCGATCACATTTCCCCTGCCGGGTCCATCAAGAAGGACGGTCCCGCCGGCAAGTATCTGATCGCGCATGGCGTGCAGCCTGCCGACTTCAACTCGTACGGATCGCGCCGGGGTAATCACGAAGTCATGGTGCGCGGCACATTCGCTAACGTCCGCTTGCGCAACAAAATGGTGAATACCGAAGGTGGATTCACCCGCCACCTTCCCGACGGCGCCGAAATGTCCATCTTTGACGCCTCCGAGAAATATCACGCCGAGAAGATTCCGCTCGTTATTCTCGCGGGCAAGGAATACGGTTCCGGTTCCTCACGCGACTGGGCGGCGAAAGGTCCGCGGCTCCTGGGGGTTCGCGCCGTGATCGCCGAAAGCTACGAGCGCATCCACCGATCCAACCTGGTCGGTATGGGAATTCTCCCGCTGCAATTTCTCCCCGGAGAAAATGCCGATTCGCTCAAGCTGACGGGGGAAGAAATTTTTGAGATCGCTGGTATTCGCGATGTGGTCGAGAAGTTCGCTTCCGGCCGCAAAATTGTCGTTCGCATCGAGGGCGGCAAGACCAGCGAATTCCAGGCCGTAGTCCGAATCGATACACCCCAGGAAGCTCTCTATTACGCCAACGGGGGCATCCTGCAATACGTCCTCCGGCAACTGCTCGCCGGGAAAACACAGCCCGAAGCCGTGACCGCCTAGGAACACCTGCATCAAGAATTTCGAAGGGGACGCGCCCGCGTTCCCTTCATTCTTCGATCTGTCGACTGCTGTGTTTTGCAACACCATCCCAATCGTGTCACACGCATAGGTGACAAACCTCACTGACTTCGTGTGATCACTGCAGGCATGATCACAAGAATTTTTCGCGATCGGAATTTCGCCAGTTCCTGATCCTTCAGTCCGCGCCACCTCAAATAACAGATAGACAAGATCGAGAAAGAACGCTTACGAACTCTAGGAGACCTCATGAAGCGTACGCTGATGCTGACCCTTCTCGCTTTCGCCGTCATGTTCTCGCTGGGTGGCCGCCCCTCCCGGTTGATTGCCCGCGCCGTACCTCCCGACGGCAATGCGCAGGTTGATGCACCTGCCACCGGCTATGCGCTCCTGGCATGGAGCGAACTCGGCATGCACTGTATCGACGGCAAGGACTATTCCATTTTCTCTGTGCTTCCCCCATATAACGTGCTGCACGCGCAGTTGGTGAAAAAAGGCGAGCCTCCGATAGCGGTTACCAGCGGCGTGAGCATCGGCTACCAGTCCGTCGCCGATGCAAAAAAGTCCATCAATACCGGCAGTTCCACTAAGACTAACTTCTGGACCTACGTCCAGGCGCTCTTCCATGGAAATCCTCCACCGGATGTGGGATTGCTTGGCTACAAGGTGCAAAACAGGAAGATCACGAAGATGTCGTACAACGGCGGCTCAGGATACTGGGAAGCCGTCGGCATTCCGACTATCGGTTTTGACGACAAAGGCACCTTTAACCCGTATCCGATGGTCAAGCTCGTCGCCAAAGACTCCGCTGGCAAAGCGCTGGCTAAAACAACGGCCGTACTTTCTGTGAGCGACGAAATGAGCTGTGCGACTTGTCACGCCTCGGGCACGGACGCTGTAGCCGAACCCGCCGGCGGGTGGATTAACAACCCCGACCCGGCCAAGGACATCAAGCTCAATATTTTGAAGAAACACGACGATCGCTGGAACGTTGCACAATACCTATCCCAGCTCAAAGCAAACGGTTACATCTATCAGTCGAGTCTGTACCAGACTGCGGTCGGGGGTACTCCAGTTTTGTGCGCAGCCTGCCACAGTGACAACGCACTCGGCGCGCCTGGCCTCGCTGGCATTGGCCCTGAAGCTAGCGATATGCACACGCTCCACGGTCCGCAGATCCTCCAGGCCAATGGCAAGACCCTCGACCAGAACAGCATGGTCGACGATCAGAAGTCCTGCTATTTATGCCATCCCGGTCCCGTCACGCAATGCAAGCGCGGCGCTATGAACAAGACCCTTTGCTCCAGTTGTCACGGCAATCTCACATATGCCGGCAATCCTGCGCGCAATCCCTGGTTGATTGAACCGTCCTGCCAGCTTTGCCACCAGAACAGCCAGCGCTATACGAGCGCGTTCGACAGCAACGGATCGTGGCGTGCCGTCACCGACCAGACCTTCGCTACCAATCAAAATGTGCCGATCCCCGGCGCCGATCTATATCGGTTCAGTTCCGGGCACGGAGCTGTTTTCTGTTCCGCCTGTCACGGTTCGCCACACGCGGAGTATCCCAGTCTGCAGGACAATGACAACGTTTATCCCAAGAAGGCCCAGGGCTACGTCGCCAAGATCACAGAATGCAGTGTCTGCCACACGAATGTTCCGGTTACACCCAACGGTGGACCGCACGGCCTCCACACGCTCGGACAGTCGTGGGTTAACGGCCACGAAGACTATGCACAACGGAGTCTCCCGGCTTGTGCCTACTGCCACGGTGCCGACTACAAGGGCACACCGCTCTCGGTGGCCAAGGTGTCGCGAACTTTTAACACAGACGATGGTGGCAAGAAGACTTTCCCAGCGGGTCATCAGTTCAGCTGTTACGACTGCCACAACGGTCCGCACGGGGGCTAGCTCCTAACTTCGTGCCGCGAAGAGCCAGACCTTGCGCCTGGCTTTTCTATTTGTGATTCCCGGCATTGCAAGGGACAGGACTTCCTCTCGCCACTTGAAAATTCGCTTCGCATGCTAATCTCAAATTCCCGTGTCGATTCCCGCGCTCTATCTTCCGGCTGCTTACGCAATGACCGCGGTCGGAGTCTGGGGAGCGAGCGACTTCCTCGGCGGACTCGGTTCCCGGCGCGCCAATGCGTTTCTCTTCACGTCCATCGTGCATGGCAGCGGGATGGTGTTGGCCGGCGGGTTCGCGTTCGCGATCGGGTCGCCTTTCCCAGCGCAGGCTGGCCTGGGTTGGGCGCTGCTGGCCGGCGCTGTTGGAGGCATTGCTCTCGCCTTTTTCTATCGCTCGCTCGCCCGAGGCGAAATGGGATTGATCGCGCCTGTCTCCGCTGTCCTTAGCGCGGCGATCCCTACCCTCGTTACTGCTTTCGCGGAAGGGTTTCCGGATCGACGCCACGTTTTCGGTTTCGTACTGGCCGGTGTCGGCGTGTGGCTGATCTCGCGGACAGAAAATGGAAGTCGACGTCCCGAAGGTTTGGGGACTGCAGTCCTTGCCGGATGCGGATTCGCTGGTTTCTACCTTTGCATTCACCAGGCTGGCGAGGGTTCGGCTGTCTGGCTCGCTGTGTGTTCACGCTTCGCATCCCTGCTTGTAACGTTAGCCTTTGTCACTTTCGGCAAACAATTCCGCGCCGTTCCCAAGCCGATCCTGGCAATCGCCGTTATCGCTGGCATTCTCGACATCACCGGCAGCGTAGTGTTTGTGCGGGCCTCGCAAATCGGACGCCTCGACGTCGCGGTTGTTCTGAGTTCGCTCTATCCCGCCGTCACAGTGATTCTTGCCCGCATGTTCCTCAACGAACATTTCAGCCGCGCCCGCACAGTGGGAATGCTCGCCGCCATCGCCGCCGTCCCGATGATTGCCGGCTGAGGTTCTTCCCGCGAACCTCCAATCCTTCCCTATGTATGATGATGTCGTCGCAGTTGTGAGCGGGAAGCAGCAGATTGCCGAGAGGTTAACGCATGTCCCTGATCGAAGTCCGAAACCTGACCAAGATTTTCGATCTGTCCGAGTCGGCATTCGGAACCCGTCCTGCCGGTCGTTCCCGTGAAGTGCGCGCTGTTGATGACGCCTCTCTCGACATTCAGCAGGGTGAGACGCTCGGTCTGGTGGGCGAATCCGGATCCGGCAAGAGCACTCTGGGACGCCTCATTCTCCGACTCATCGAGCCGACATCCGGAAGTGTCAGATTCAACGGCGTGGACGTTCAGAACGCGGGCGGTTCGGCGATGCGACACCTTCGTCGCGACATGCAGATCATTTTCCAGGATCCCTTTGGTTCGCTCGATCCTCGCTTCCGCGTCGAGGGTGTTCTCGCCGAGCCGCTGATTATCTATGAACAACTCAGCAGAGATGCGCGTCGCCGGCGCGTGGCGGAATTGCTTCGCGCGGTGGGTATGGATGAATCCGCCATGCCGCGCTACCCCCACGAATTTTCGGGAGGCCAGCGCCAGCGGATCGGAATCGCCCGCGCCCTGGCTCTCCGCCCGAAGTTCATCGTTGCTGACGAACCCGTTTCTGCTCTCGACGTCAGCGTCGGAGCGCAGATCGTGAATCTGCTGAAGTCCCTGCAAAGGGAATTCGGCCTTACCTACCTGTTCATCTCGCACTCCATGCCAGTCGTGCGGTATCTCTCGGCACGCATTGCTGTGATGTATCAGGGTAAGATTGTCGAAATCGGACCCACCGATAAGATCACCCATCGGCCCGAAAATGCCTACACCGAAAGCCTTTTGGCGGCCACCCCCGAAATCGCGGTCTTCTGAGGCGTCCGAGAAAAGAGAGGTAGGGTCTCCAGAGCCTCTTACTCTACGAGGCGAACCCCGGCGCCTGCCAGTTGTCCCAGCCCGTAAACGAAATTACAATGCGCGTGTTCGGGAGGACACATGGCCACAACCGCATTGCCACCCCAGGAGCCAGCTCCGCTGTCTGAATTTCAACGAGTCATAAATACCTTCATCGCGCCCAGCAAGACTTTCACTGATTTGCGGCGCAGCGCGAGCTGGTGGCTCCCGTTCCTCATTTCCGCAATCGTGTCCGTGATGTTTGTGTACGCGGTGGACCAGAAGGTCGGCTTCCGCAAGGTGGTAGAGAATCAACTCGAAGGCCAGCCCAAGCAGGCGGAGCGCATGGAACAACTCCCGCCCGACCAGCGTGAGAAGTCCATGCAGCAACAGGTCAAGGTTACCCGCATCTTCTCTTACGGCTTCACGATTTTCATCCTCCTCTGGTCTCTGATCGTCGCGGCCATTCTCTTTGCCACACTAAAATTCGGTTTTAGCGCCGACTTCAAATTCAAAACTCTGTTCGCTCTCGTAATCTTTGCTGGCCTCCCGGGTGTGATTAAAGCTCTCCTCGCGATGGCGTCGGTGATGGCGGGGGTCAGTGGAGACTCTTTCACGTTCCAGAATCCGCTGGCGACCAATCCGGGTTATTTCGTTGATCGAATGGCGCATCCGGTTCTCGCTGCCTTTCTCACCAATTTTGACGTTTTCATGATCTGGACATTGGTCCTGGCAGCGATTGGTATCCCCTGTATCAGCAAGATAAAGTCTGGCACTGCCTACGCCGTGGTCTTTGGATGGTTCGCCGTCATGATTCTGCTCGGTGTAGGAGTCGCCGCGGCGTTCGCCTAGGCAAAAGCTTGGGGGCAATGACTGGCAGGTCCCGTTACTCCGCCCGTCTGCACTCTCCGATTTACAAAGGGCCCGCATCATGCAGACCGCAGACGTCGTCCTAATCGGCGGAGGAATTGTCGGTTCCAGCATTGCCTTCCACCTAGTCTCCGCCGGTTGCAAGAATGTCCTTGTGCTCGAGCGTGAAACCGCGCAGGGCAAGGGATCAACCGGCAAGAGCATGGGCGGAGTGCGCGCCCAGTTCTCCACCCCCGTCAACATCCAGATGTCGCTGTATTCCATTCCGTTCTATGCAAGTTTTGAAGAACGCCTCGGGTATCCATGCGACTACCGGCCTCAGGGCTACCTGTTTTGTGCGACCAACGACAAGCATCTCGCCTACCTGCGCGCGAATTACGAAAAGCAGGTCGTCATGGGATTGAAGAATGTTCGCCTTGTCTCCGGCGATGAGATTCGGAGCTTGTATCCGCAGATGCGCGGGGATGACATCATCGGCGGAACCTTCTGCTCTACCGACGGTTTCGTCGATCCATACAGCGCGATGATTGGCTTCATGACGTGGGCCAGTGACCACGGCGCCACACTCTGGAAAAATGCCACTGTCAACTCGATCACACGCCGCGATGGCATTTTTGAAATTCAGACGACACGCGGTACGATCGCTACGCCCAAAGCGGTGGACTGCGCCGGAGCGTGGGCGGGGGAGATCGCGAAAATGGTCGGCATCGCCCTGCCTGTCGAGCCACTACGCCGCATGCTTGTGCCCACCGAACCCTTTGACCAGTTTCCTCACACCGCACCGATGATCATCGACATGTCGAACGGTTTTCACTTCCGTCCCGAAAGCCGTGGGTTTCTCCTCGCCTGGAACGATCCCGAGGAAACGCCAGGGTACAAGACAGAATTCGAACCGAGCTTCATCGAGAAAATTCTCACGCGAGCCGCCGATCGTGTGCCCGTATTCGAAAGTGTTGCTGTTAATCCGAAGCGGGCCTGGGCCGGGCTATATGAAATGACGCCCGATCATCATCCGATTCTGGGCGAGTCTCCCCAAGTCCCGGGTTTCTATTTTGCCAACGGTTTCAGCGGACACGGCGTAATGCACTCCCCGGCCACCGGGAAAATCCTGAGCGACTTGATTTTGACAGGGAAGACAGACTTGATTGATGCGAGGCTGCTCGACTTCGCTCGTTTCGCCGAAGGCCGCACGATTCACGAAACAGCGGTGCTGTGATGAACGCGATAGAATCTTGAGTCGCTTCGAAGCTTAAAAATGTCCCAGGAACAGAACTACTGGCTCACCACGGTACAAATGCCCACTCCTCCGGCGCGTCCGCTACCGGCGAGTTGTGATGTTGCCGTCATCGGCGCCGGTTTTACTGGACTCTCCGCCGCCCTTGGCCTCGCCAAACGCGGTGCGAAAGTCGTTGTCCTCGAATCCGAAACGATCGGCTGGGGTGCGAGTTCGCGCAACGGCGGCATGGTCTTGAGCGGTCTCAAACTCGGCGTCAATAAGCTCATCTCGATGTACGGCCGTGAGCTGACGCGTCGCATGTATGCCGCTTCGCTCGACACCATCAGAGCGGTCGAGCAGATCATCAGGGAAGAAAACATCGATTGCGACTTCGCCCGCACCGGGCACCTCGAGGTCGCCTGCAAGCAAACCCACTTTGACGACTACGCTCGTCAGGTTGAAGTCATCGCTCGAGAATTCAATCACCAACTGCGTGTCGTGCAACGCAACGAACTCAGCAGCGAAATCGGTTCCAACATCTACTACGGTGGCATGGTGGATGAACTCTCTGTCGGCCTTAACCCCGCGCGCTATGTCGCGGGACTTGCCAACGCCGCCATGCGGAGCGGAGCGCAAATCGCCGAGCAGGCCAAACTCCAGGGCATTGATCGTTCTGCTAACAACGGCGCGCCTGGATTTCGCCTCACTACTTCGCGTGGCAATTTGTGGGCACGCGATGTGCTCATAGGAACCAGCGGCTACACTGGCGCAGCTACACCCGCGCTGCAAAAGAAAATTATTCCTATCGGCTCGTTCATTATCACGACCGAGGTTTTACCCGACGCCCTTGCCCGCGAACTCAGCCCGCGCAACCGCCAGATTTACGATTCCAAAAACTATCTTTATTACTACCGCCTCACGCCCGATAATCGTATGCTGTTCGGCGGCCGCGCGGCCTTTTTCCCGGAAACAAGTCAGACGGTCCGCAAGAGTGCAGAGATCCTGCGCCTAGGCATGATCGAGGTCTATCCTCAGCTGCGCGACACGAAAGTCGACTATGTCTGGGGAGGCACGCTCGATTTCTGTTTCGACATCATGCCCCATGCCGGCGAGATCGATGGCATCCATTTCGCGGTGGGATACGCGGGTCACGGAGTGGCGATGGCCACATGGCAGGGCCAAAAGATG
>Ga0265338_10009336_pt1 | contig 11720 bp, 10 predicted proteins | sample 42126metaG_FD_193579 | JGI IMG/M metagenome (GOLD analysis project Ga0265338, IMG submission 193579) | Rhizosphere microbial communities from Carex aquatilis grown in University of Washington, Seatle, WA, United States - 4-21-26 metaG | ecosystem: Host-associated > Plants > Roots > Rhizosphere... | reverse complement strand
CTGCCCCATCATCGGCAAGAAGGATGGGCTCAGGCACCTGTTGTTCGGCAACAAGCCTCATGTCTATCGCGTCATATTCCGCGTCCTGGAGAAGCAAAAACACGTAGAAGTCCTCCACATCCGCCATGGAGCAAGGCGAAGATTCAAATAGCAAGCCCGCCGTTTAGCAGACAAACCCTTAATGGTCGTCGGCAGAAGAAGCTTTTTCCAGGGGGCTGAAGCCGGAGATGCGGCCCCACGCACTGGTACGCCAGTTGTCGGCCACTTCCTTGGCCAGAATCCACGGCGGGAGTTCGACGTAGAGATGCGCTGCGAGGGCCTTCAGGTAAGGCTCGTACATGTGGCGGAGCTTATCCAGCTTGGCGTTCGATTCCGGGGTGTCGAGGAAACCAAGCCCGGCGTCGGTCAGCTGTTTGCGCATGCGCTGCAGGTCTTCGGGTGGCAGGCGATCGGGTCCGGTGTTTCGAGGAGCGGCATAGAAGATCTGCGCCAGATCCACGACGGTGTGGCGGCACATGGCGAAGGTGAGTTTCGCCTGGCGCTGGCACGGCGAACTGCCGTCGGTAAGTATGAGCGCCGTTGCGTCCAGAATAGCGGTGAGCGCACCGAGCCAGGACTCGTTGTTGTGCTGCGAGCGAAAATAACTCACTACGGGGTAGGAAATGTGGCTTTCGAGAATTTCCGCCGACCAGTGCTCCCACTCGCGAAACAGAACTTCCAGAGCGTCGAGTTCGCCTGGTCCGGAGTGGCGCCGCAAAAGCTCCGCCGCCGTGGGAGGGGAACCCGCGCGCGCGTCGAGCATGACGATATTCACCTCGCGCCGCGAGAAAGCCTGGTAGATCACCGGCAAATAGCTCAGCATAAGAGCGAGGAATCCGAAGCCCAGGCCGCTCTCGACCACAATCATGACACGCTCAAGCTGCGTGTGCGGCGTTACGTCTCCGATTCCCAGCGTGAAGAACGTGGTGCCGCTCAAGTACAGGCAGGTCTGAAAGCGCGGATGCGTCGGGTCGGAATACGCGGCGCTGGAGAAGATCAGGCCGAACCCGATCACCAGAAGCGTCGCCCAGAAGACGAACAGCAAGAGGAGCGAAAGCGGCCCGTAATAACCGAGAAAGCTCTCGCGCAGCTTCTTGCGGCTCATAAGCCGCGCTGACGCGCGCCAGGGGCGCCACGTCACGCGATAAAACAACACGGTGATCCGCAGGCGGCGCGACACCCGGCGCGGCAGAACGATGGTCTCAAATGCTTCCAGCAGAATGGCCAGAACCAGGAACAGGCCAGCGGCGCACGAAAGAATCATGCAGCTTTTTCCAGTTTCGCCGTCATCGTGATTTCAGCCTTGAACAGGCGCGACACCGGACAATTCTGCTTCGCGCTGGCGGCGGCAGACTCGAACGCCTCGGCGGAAATACCGGGGACGTGGCCGGTCACGTCGAGGTGAATCTTCGAGATCGTCCAGCCGGCGTCGAGCTTTTCCAGCGTGACATTGGCCGTCGTGCGCAGGCTCTCGGGCTTGATTTTCATGGTGCCGAGCTGCGCGGAGAGAGCCATCGTGAAGCAGCCGGCATGCGCCGCGGCGATCAACTCCTCCGGGTTGGTCCCTTTGCCGTTTTCAAAGCGCGTCACGAAGGAATACGGCGCCTCGGAGAGCAGGCCACTCTGCGTTGAAATACTGCCTTTGCCGTCTTTCAGGTCACCGTTCCAGACTGCCGATGCGGATCGTTCCATCTGCTTTCTCCTTTTTCTCCTTGTGAGCTTCGATTATGGGATCAAGACAATCTTGCCGTACGAGCCGGATTTCATCACCGCTTCGTGAGCGCGCGGGGCTTCTGCCAGCGGAAACTCCTGGCCGACGACCGGGCGCAGGCTTCTGTTTTCGAGTCCGGCGCCAATGGAGGAGTGCATGGCCAGGAAGTCTTCGCGCGAAGTGTTGGGCATGGTGAGCCCCAGGATGCTCGCGTCGCGCTGCATGGCGTCGCGCGGATTGATTTCGACGGTGCCGCGGCTGCCGATCACGACCACGCGCCCGCGAATGGCGAGCAGCGGGAGATCGCGGCCGAGGTTTACGTTGGCGAGCATCTCGAGGATCACATCGTAGCCGCGGCCGTTGGTTCGGGCGAGCGCCTGCTCGAAGTGGTTGGGCGCGGTGTGGTCGAGCACTTCATGCGCGCCTTCATCGAGGACAAGCCTGCGTCCTCGTTCGGTGCCCGCCGTGCCCACAACGCGCAGGCCGGCAGCCCGTGCCAGTTGCACAGCCGCGATGCCCACGCCGCCGCTCGCGCCATTTACAAGGACGGTTTCGCCGCCTCGCGCCTGCGCCCGCTGAAAGAGGCCGCGAAAGGCCGTTCCGTAGGGCACGCTGACTCCAGCTCCCTGCGCGAAGGAAAGATGCGCGGGCAAGGGCCACACGGACAACTCGTCATAGACTCCCAATTCCGCGTAGCTGCCCGTGAATCCGCCGCCCGCATAAACGCGGTCGCCCGGCTTGATGCGGGTGACGCCTTCGCCCACCGATTCAACAATGCCGGCGCAATCGCCTCCCGGCGTGTAGGGCAGAGCGGGCTTCCGCGGGTAGCCCCCCGAGCGTATGTAGGTATCGACGGGATTGACGCCCGCGGCCTTGATGCGGACGGCTACTTGCCCCGGCCCAGGTTTCGGCTCAGCTATTTCTTCGAGGCGCAATACCTCCGGGCCGCCCAGTTCGTTGACGCGAATCGCTTTCATTCGTCCACCCTCTCTCGCGAAGAAAACCTTCGGCCGCAGTGGATTTGAGTTATCGAAACAGATGAACGATTCAGAAAATCCCGGCGCCAGGGCTCAGCGAAACTGCCGTCGAGCATTGGCGCAACCAAAGGAAGAATCTTAGCGGCTCGGGCCCATTTGGCGCAGCATATGGCCGCTGATGGTTTGATAGTTTTGGCGAATGCGGTGGAGCCGTCCGCCCGTTACGTTTTCCCAGGTGCCAAAAACAAGGAAAGGAATCATCGCCACCAGCACCCATAGTTTGGCGCGGCTGGGAACTTTGGCTTCGGGCTCCCAACGGAACAGCTGGCGCGACACCTCGAACGCCATCCACAGCCCTATGGCCAGCGCAATCACATCCGTGAGCACTTCGCTGCCTGTCGCGAGATTGGTGGCCGCGGCTTCCAGGCCCGTCGCGAGATACGTGGCCGGCATGAAGAGCGAAATCCGCTGAATCCAGGAAGGAAAGACCGCCAGCGGAACAGTGGCTCCGGAAAGAAACAGAAAACCCATCCAGATCAGATTGTTGATCATCTGGGTTTCCTGCATGGTGTTCGTGACGCTCGCGACGATCAGCCCGAACGCCGAAAAAGTGGCCGAGCCAAACGTGATCAGCAGGAAAATCGCCCAGAGGTTTCCCCAGGACTGCATGTGGAACGCGTAGCGGCACACGATGATCTCCACCGCTACCGCCGGAAGCACCAGAAAATAATTCGACAGGATGCTCGAAGCGAGCAGGGGGCCCGCGCCGATGGGCGCCAGACGGAAGCGCCGCAGGATGCCTTGTTCGCGGAAAGTCACCAGCTGTACGCTGAGTCCCCAGAAGCTGCCCATTACGGTGAGTGTGAGCACCGCGCCCAGGATGTATCCCACCCAGCTGGCCGAGCTTTTACCCGACATGAAAACCGCGCCGAAAAGGAAAATCAGCGGCATCACGAAGCTGAAGAAAAAGAAGGCGCGGTTCCGCATGGCGAGGCGGATACGCGATTTGGTGAGCGTCCAGGTATGGCGCAAGCTTTCTCCCATCGTCAGTCCCTGAGTCTGCGGCCGGTCAGCTCGATGAAAACATCTTCGAGGCTCGGCGAGAACATTTCCAGGCTTTGAAGTTCGTTTTGGTCCGCTTCCAGTTGCTTCACGAGCGCGACAATCGTCTGCGGCGGGCGCGTGGAGTGCAGGACGTAGGTGCCATCGAATTCGCGCATGTTGGAAACGCCCTCCAGGCCCGAGAGCGTGCCGTTCGTCAGCGGTTTCGCGAAACGCACCTCGATGCGGGTGGTTCCGGCGGAGGCATGCTTCAGCTCGCGCGGCGTGCCCTGGGCGATCACCCGGCCGTGATCGACGATGGCCACGCGGTCGCAGAGGCGCTCGGCCTCTTCGATGTAATGCGTCGTGATCAGCACCGTTTTCTTTTCGCGCTTGAGCTGCTCGATAATGTCGTAAATTTCCCGGCGCACCTGCGGATCGAGGCCGGCGGTGGGCTCGTCGAGGAAAACCACCTCGGGCTCGTTGACCAGGGCCATCGCCAGCGCAAGGCGTTGCTTCTGGCCGCCGGAGAGCTGGCTGTAAAATGCGGTGCGCTTTTCGTCCAGCTGGAAGCGCTTCAGAAGTTCGTCGGTGTCGGCATGGCGGCGGTAGAAGTTCGCGAAGAGGTCGATCGCCTCCTTCACGCGCAGCTTGTCCGGCAGGGCGGTGGACTGGAGCACCGCGCCGATTTTCTCCTTGAAGGCTTCGCCGGCCTTTTCCGGGTCGAGGCCGCAAACGCGGGCTGAGCCGCGATCGGGAATGCGCATTCCTTCGAGGATTTCAACGGTGCTCGTTTTACCCGCCCCGTTGGGGCCAAGCAGTCCGAAGACTTCGCCTTGCTCGACGGCAAAGCTCACGCCGCGCAGCGCTTCCACGGTGCCGTAATTTTTATACAGGTTTTCGACCTTGATAATCGGTTCTGCCACTGAATAAGTCCCTTTGATATGTGACAAATACTTCTACCATACTCGCAAGGGGAGTGCGAATCAGCGCCTTTTCGGCCTCCGGCGCTTGGCCGAGCCGCGAGCGCGCTTTTTCATGGGAGACCAGGCATAGCGCTTCATATCGATTCTCCGGGCGCCAATCTCAACGCCCTCCGTTTCAAGCAGCCGGCGCTGCAGGCTGGCGTGAGGCTCGGCAATCAGTAGCTTCCCACCCGCGCCGACGACGCGGTGCCAGGGGATACCGCGTCCGCCGGGGCAGGCCGCCATCGCGTAGCCCGCAGCTCGCGCTCCCCCGCGAAGCCGCAACGCCTTGGCGACCTCTCCATAAGTGGTCACCCGGCCGCGAGGGATCTTCTTGACGACACGATACACGGGATCCCAGGACATGATTGCTCCTCATTGCTTCAGCACAACTACGGCCGTGTCCCCACCCGCCGGCGCGAGGCTTCCTAAATTGTCCCCGCGGCGTCTAACTAGCTTATGGGAAATGCAAGTGTGTTCGCGTTGGCTCCGCTTTTTTTTCACGAGAGCCTTCCCGCAACAGCGTTTCTTCGTCTTCAGCAGTAATAACCGATTGGAAGCAACCTTCCCGCGTCTACAGCATCGTACCATTGACCCTGTAGTGGACGGTACATACACTACGGTACTTCGGCAGGAGAAGGAGACAGTCCGTGGCTTTTGTCCGGCGCAAAGGCAACACGTACTTCCTGGTGCACAACGTCCGCCGTCTAGGCAAGATCCAGCAGCTTCACCTGGCGCGGTTGGGAGAACGGCCGCGCATAACCGACGACGTGGTCCGCAAGGTATCGCGGAACCATCCGTTTCTCGATCTGGACTGGTCGCGCTTACGCGAAGAGGTGAACGGCAGAGTGGAGCTGTTCGATACCCGATCGCCGTACGTGCAAAACTTAATGCACTCACTCCGGAATTTGAACCTGGACCTGGCCGATTTGTCGCCGCCGTTGCTGGCGCTGGCAGACCGGGCCAACTCGAGCCGTGAACTGGTCACGCAACTCAGGTTGCTGCGTTCGACACTCGACGTGAAACTCGATCAATTCGAGCGGTCAGGAACGCGCAATCTAGAGGGCGGAAGAAGGTTCCGGTAGGGGGGATGACCATGGGCGCCCGAGCGTTACAACTGAACCCGAACTTGCGCAGTGTGGAGTCGCGGGATTTCGAGGGTGGGCTGCGCCGCAAGATCGTGGGGCAGGACGAAGCGGTGCAGGCGGTGGTGGATTTGTATCAGGTGTTTCGCGCCGGGCTCAACTCGCCGGGACGTCCCGTAGGCAACTTGCTGTTCCTCGGACCCACCGGGGCGGGGAAGACACGCGTGGTCGAAGCGACGGCCGAAGTGCTGTTCGGCGATCCGCGCGCGGTGATCAAGATCGATTGCGCCGAATTCCAGCACTCGCACGAGATTGCGAAACTGATTGGCTCGCCTCCTGGCTATTTGGGGCACCGCGAGACGCACCCGCTGATCACGCAGGAGGCGCTCGCGCAATATCACACCGAGAAGCTGAAGATCAGCTTCCTGCTGTTTGACGAAATCGAAAAGGCGTCCGATGCCCTGTGGCAATTGCTGCTGGGGATTCTGGACAAAGCAACGCTCACGCTGGGCGACAACCGGCGCGTGGATCTATCGCAGACGATGATCTTCATGACGTCGAACCTGGGCGGCGGAGAGATCACGGAACTTATGACGGGCGGCATGGGGTTTGCGCCCACGGTTCCGGCGGATTTGCGGCCGCGGCTGGACGAAAAGGTCGAGAAGTCGGCGACCGAGGCAGCCAAGCGGAAATTCGCGCCGGAGTTCATGAACCGCATCGACAAGACGGTGGTGTTTCACCCTCTGCGTTCCGAGCAGCTCGAACAAATCCTGGAGATCGAGCTGGGAATGGTCCAGCAGCGTGTACTCGAAACGGCAAAAGGCCGATTCCTGTTCCGTGTGACCCAGCCGGCCAAGGACTTTCTGCTGCGCGAAGGGACCGACATGAAGTACGGCGCGCGCCACCTGAAGCGCGCGATCGAACGTCACCTTGTCTACCCGCTCGCGAGTCTTCTGGCGACCGAGCAGGTCTGCCTGGGCGACGTGGTTTCGATCGACTGGGATGGCGGGGAGAACAGCCTGACCTTCATCAAGGAAGCGGAAGGCGCGCTTCTGCCGGTGGCTTCACCGGCGCCTGAGGTATCCGCGGAAGCCGCCGTGGCGATTCCCGACGGACGCCAGCTTTCTTACCCGGTGCCGACAACCGCAGTGGCGGAGAGCAGGCCGACTTCGCGAGTGTCTCCTGCACCGATGAACCGCGGGAAGCGCTAAGCGGGCACCTGCGAAGATAAGTCCTTCTAAAAACGCCCACCCTTCCAGCTCGGAAGGGTGGGCGTTTTTTATTTCCAATTTAGACGGAGGCCCAACAGCGCCGTCGCTAGTCCGCCGAGGCAGGCACAGCCTGTTTCGACGTCCGCGCATTCGCCACCTGCTCAAGGCCTTCGAGCAAATCCTCGACGAGGTCGTCGGAGGCCTCGCAACCGGGCGAAAGGCGAAGCAGGGAATCGGACAGCCCGAGCTCTGCGCGCGCCTCCGCTGGAATAGACGCGTGGGTCATGGTGGCAGGATGGCAGATGAGGGCTTTCACCCCCCCGAGGCTTTCGCCCAGCGCGAAAAAGCGGCGAGAAGATGCGAACGCGACGACTTCGTCCATGTTGCCCTTGAGTTCAAACGACACCATTCCGCCGAAGCCGGTCATCTGCTTACGCGCGACATCGTGCCCCGGATGGCTCGCCAGGCCGGGGAAGTAGACGCGCGTTACCAGAGGATGGCCGTCCAGCGCGTTCGCGATGGCGATCGCGTTTTCCTCGTGGCGCTGCATTCTCAGTTCGAGGGTCTTGATGCCTCGGAGCGTCAGCCAACAATCGAAAGGCGAGGGAACGGCGCCGGTAGCGTTCTGCAGGAATTTGATCGGTTCGAACACCGCCGCGTCTTTTGCCAGCGCCGCGCCTTGAATCGTGTCCGAGTGGCCGGCGAGGTACTTGGTGACGCTATGCACCACGATGTCCGCGCCCAACTCGAACGGCTGCTGGAAGCAGGGCGTCGCGAACGTGTTGTCGACCACGACGAGCGCATTGCTCGCGTGCGCCAGCCTGCTGATCTCCGCGATATCGTTTATCTGCAGCCGCGGATTGGTCGGTGATTCGATCCAGACGAGGCGGGTCTTCTTGCCGATGGTCGCTTCCACCGCTTTCAGGTCGCTCGTGTCGATCTGCCGGATCACGATCCCGAACGGCTGATACACCTTGTTCAGGATGCGGTACGTGCCGCCATAAACGTCCAGCGGGATGATGATTTCGTCGCCCGGCCGAAGGTATGCCTGCAGGATCGCGTTTTCCGCCGCGAGTCCTGAAGCGAAAGCCGCCGCATACGGGACGCCTTCGAGAGCCGCCAGAACTTCTTCGAGGCGCTGCCGCGTGGGGTTGTTTGTGCGCGAGTAGCTGAAGCCTTTGTCCTGCCCGGGGGCTTCCTGCTCGTAAGTAGACGTTTGGAAGATCGGAGCGACAAGCGCGCCGGTTTCGGGTTCCGAAGGCTGGCCCGCGTGGATGGTCTTTGTGGCAAATCTCATGGTGTTACTCCCTTTTGTGCGCTCCGCGCCTGCGGGCCTGCGAATTAAGCAGAACCTTGGGGCCTGGATGCGCTAAATTGGACGACCGGCATCCGGCGCAAATCGCTCCGGTTGCAGGAGGCCGTTTGACTTCAGTTTGGGAGTTGAATCTTCAATGACCGGGTCCCGGTCAACTGAGGATCTTATCTCTCCCCACTGGGCAGGAATTAGCACCTTGGCAATTGCAGCCAGGTTGCTGTGGCGTCAGCGGGCCTGTCCCCTCAGCCACTCTGGATAAGCGCTGCCGTAAAGCAGCACCGAAAAGCTATCAAAAACCCCTGATAAATGTCAAGAACATCGCGGAGGGAGGGAAGCCGCGCGCCAGGGCGGGCCATGCGGGAAGGATTGCCGATCAGGACGCGGAGCGCGAAGTGCCAAAAGGCGCTCGCCTCGTTCATTCAGTGCTGCGTGACCTTATTTCGCGTCTTTGCTGTCAGGGAGCGGGGGAGGCGGCGGCATCTTCGCCAGCTTGTCCTGGTACTCGGGATACGTCGTTTCCGCGCCGCCGCGAGACGCCTCAACCGGTATGCCATACCGCGACGCAAATTCCGTGAGCCACGGATTCTGCCCGGGCAGGTGATAGGCGACATAGCCTTTCGGATGCGGCACTTCGACGCTGGGAATGCACACGTTGGGCAGGAAGCGCTTGCCCAGATCCAGTATCCAGTTGGACGTGCGAACGAAAGGCTCGGTCAGATAGACGGGATCTTCCACATCCGAAACCAGCGTGAAGAAATCCCCGTGGCGAATGAAGTATTCGGTGAGGGTGCCGTGTTCGCTGCGCGGAAGGCCGTTACGCCGCACCCATCCTTCTTTCAGATGAGTCGTGGTCACCTTCAGCATGTCGCCTTCCCACTCGCCCTTGGAGAAGCCCTGCCAGGTGTGGGGAGAGTTCTCGGATGGCTCGGGGCGTCCATCCATGTAGATCGTCCGCAGGGGCAGCATGAACCGCAACTGCATATGCCACGCGATTACTCCCTGCGTGAAGGGGTCTATTTCCGACCAGATGCGCATGTCTCCGGGGCCGCGCGGGGCATAGTCCGCCGGATGAGGATCGCACTCGTGCTCGACCATCTCCCACTTCTGGGCGTCCCACGCGTCAGCCCGGACGCGCGCGGCGTCATTGATCGGCATGGCGGTGTAGTCGCCAATCTCGGGGCCGGGCACGCGCTCGGGCTCGTCCTCGTGCATCTTCTGGCCCCACTGCCCGGACAAATCCACCTGAGCGAATGCAGGGCGGCCCATTGCTCCTAGAAAAAGCAGCAGAAAAGTAGACAGGATGGGCCGGCAGGCGTTCGATATCTTCATTTTTCTCGCTCTCGATTGATGGCTCACTTGGCGAGGGGGTCGGGACGCAGCTGAAAGTGCGCGACGGAGCTCGTCATCCCTTTCCCACCTTCCAGATGCCAGATAACTCTTTCCTCGTTGCCCGCCCAAAGACCGCGCCCCTTCCATCCGGCCTTGGGATCGTCAATGCGGCCGTCGACGCGGCGGGTATAAAAATCGAGCGGATACGGTACACGCAGTGTAACAAACTTCTTTGTGTCCGGCACAAACGCGATCAGCGAGTCGGAGCCGGTTCCGTTCACGATCGGCACGTTGTTGCCGAGGCCGAACGTATCGTAGCGGTCCACCCAATTATGATAGAACGAGTCCGCCAGGATGTTGGTTCCCTCGAATTTTGGTCCCGGCACAGGGTAGAGGGCCCAGCCTTCGGGACATTGCTGCCCGGTTGCCGTGGGCCCGTTGAGCGGACCTTTGCACTTGCGTCGGTCAAAGCTGGCAAGATCGTTGCTGCCGCCGAGCGCTGCCCACACCACGCCGTTGGTATCCACCGCGATTCCCAGCGTTGTAAATGCCTCCACGCCGGGGCGTTTCGGATTGTCAAAGGGAGGCTGATAGACTTCGGTCTTGCAGGTTGCCGGCGGATTCGCGCCGATTGTCACCCGTACGATCGTGCCGGGAACGGCGGTTTCTTTGGTGAGGTGACCGCCCGCGTACCACACGCTGCCATCCACGGGATTCACCGCGATTCCGTAAGAGCCGGTGGCTTCTTCCGCTACCCTGTCGAGCTTCGAATCGGCTGGCTGATCCAGCTTCGTGTACGGGCCGGTCTTCCCGTCGCCGTTGTAATCGAGGATCGCGGGGCACCAGCCCTGCGACTTCTCCGCGTCGTGCGTCTCATCCCAGACGCGAGTCTTGATCCAGCCGATCGCGCCAACGCCTCCGACGCCTGCATTGCCGAAATAGAGCGTCTGGTCGTCGTCATTCGCAAAGGCCATGTGGCCCGAGGAGAGGCACGTGTCGACGAGTTCGAATTTGCCCGTTTTAGGATCGTAGACACCGGCACCCTTGGCAACCGATCCTGTGGGCGCAGGGAAATTCTTGGCAAAGGGGTTCGACGAGCCTTCCGTGCAGTAGCCGGGCAGGTCCGCGCGCGTCTGCGTGTGGAACCACAGGCGGCCCTTGCTGTCGAATTGCGGCGCGGCGGGATTTACGGGATCGTCCCACACAATCTCGCTGCCCCAATAGGGCGAGGGTGCTCCCACGGCCGGCGGAGACCATGGCTTGAGCAGCTTGCGGTCACTCTCCTTGTGCAACGGAATCTTGATCATCGAAGTAGTGTTCTTCACGGGATCGACGATAGTGACCGCGGCAGCCGAAAACTCCGTGCCAAAGATCGGCCCGTAAGCGTTCTGCGTGGGGTTGCGGGAATCCGTGCTGACCACGTCATGGACGAACGATCGGTCGGTATCGAAATCCCACATTGTGATTACGATGTTGCGCTCGACGCCTTGCGGACGCGGTGGCGCGGGCGGCACCTCGCCCGCCGAAATTCGATTGGTCCAGTCCGCGAACATCGCGAGGCCGCGGTCGTGCCCGAACTCGTTGAGCGCCTGCGTCATCTCCGGGCCCACCTGGCCGGACATCAGCCTCCGCTCCCATGCGAGCGCCGGCGAATCGAAAGTACCCAGGCTCGGCTCAAGATCGCGCGTCGCTTTGTTTCCCATCTGATGACAGACTTCGCAGCCCCTCTTCAGCTGAAAGAGGTACTGTGCCTGCGTGATCTGCGAATCCTTGCCGCCGGCGGTCCGCGTCTTCAGCGGGAAGGCGCTCCCGGGCGGGATTTTCAGCAGCGAGTACCAATAGTCGCCGGGGTAGTATTGCGCCGCAGCCATGGCTGACGGGGCTGTGACTGCACTCAGCGCCAGCGTTTTCCCCGGCGCGGCGTCAACCTTGGGCGAGTCCACGAGTCCGTAGCCACGCACCCAGACCTTGTAATGCGCCCTGGGCAGATCGGGCAGCATGTAACGGCCGGCATCGTCGGTCACCACAATTTTTCGGTAGGTGGTTG
>Ga0265338_10009334_pt1 | contig 11720 bp, 19 predicted proteins | sample 42126metaG_FD_193579 | JGI IMG/M metagenome (GOLD analysis project Ga0265338, IMG submission 193579) | Rhizosphere microbial communities from Carex aquatilis grown in University of Washington, Seatle, WA, United States - 4-21-26 metaG | ecosystem: Host-associated > Plants > Roots > Rhizosphere... | reverse complement strand
GTGAAGACCCAAAAAACAAGTACTACCCGTATCGTGAAGGCCCTCGAGTCCGGCAAGGGGATCACCTGCGCCCAGGCTGTCTCCCGGTTCAACATGACGCCGGCTGTTTTCTATGCGACCATCCATAGCTTCAAGAAGAACAAGAAGATGGACGTTCGTTCCGTGCCGAACCACAAGGGACTGAACCGCTACTACGTTCCGGCTTCCGTCGCTGCCTGATCAACCGGTTGTTGGAAACGGGAGTAGGTCCTCGGGGTCTCTCCCGTTTCTCTTTTGATGAAAAGAAAAAGTCATGTACTTCTCCGGAGAGGAATGGTTCTCTACGGAGCTGAGAAATTGGAAGGGTTCCCCTATGCAAGTAGCCACGATGGGCCGTCCGGCGGAGGCATCTGCCACGTCCGCGGCCTTGACCCCGTTCACCATCCAGGAAGTCGGCCAGGCAGGCCAGGACTCCATGGTGGCGACCGCCAACGTCGCCGACAAGATAACGGCCATTGCCAGGTCAGGCGACATCGACGAAGTCGGAAAGTCATTATCTGGCTTGCTCTCGGCAGCTCGTCAGTATGATCCGTCGAGCTTCGCGAAGGGGGGTTTCCTAGGTTTCTTCCGTAAGAAACTGCAGGACGTCCGCAGTCATTTCCAAACGGTCGACTCACAGGTCGACCAGCTCGTCAACGAGACGGATCAGCGTATCTCTCTCTTCCGAAACAGGATCGGGGACCTCGAGCAACTCTACAACCAGAACGAAGCCTACCACGCCGAACTCGAGGCGAAGATCAAGAACATCGTCGACAGGGTCGAGTGGATGAAGCAGAACGTTCCGGTTCCTGGAACCAACGGTGCCACCGCCCAGTCAGTTGCCGACTGGAACGCCATCATCACCTATGCAGGAAAGCGGGCCGACGACCTTCGTCGTGCCCAGGTGCTCTCCGAGCAGCAGGGTCCGCAGATCAAGCTGATGGCCATGAACTCCGCCGGCCTCGTCCAGAAGTTCTCCGAGGTCAAGACGACCACCATCCCGATCCTCAAGAACGCCTTCGCTCTCTATATCCTGAACGAAGAGGCAGGAAAGGGCGCGGCCTTCGCCGACTCCATCGACGACCTCACCAACAAGACCCTCCAGGAAAACGCCAAGAAGCTCGGGCAGAACACCGTTGCGATCAACAAGAGCCTGTCCCGCTCCACCGTCGACCTGGATACCCTGCGCCTCAACCATGCGGAGCTCCTGAAGAGCCTCGACAGCGTGACGCAGATCCAAACCGAGATGAAGGACCGCCTGGCGAAGGAGAGCCCTCAGATCGAGCAGCTCTCCCAGGACCTGGTCAAGCGTCTCGCATCCCCGCCGAAACCGTAACAAAGGAGCGTTAGTACAATGTCAATCACACTCGTGAAGGAGAAGGCCGAGAAGGTCGGCATCTCCCTTGAGAAGAAGGGGATCGTCAAGGTCCCACCGCTGCGCGTAGTCGCCGACTACGACGTCTCTGGATCGATGCAGGGCGAGTACCGCTCCGGCCACGTCCAGAGCGCGGCAGACCAGGTCCTCGGTGTCGCCTACAAGTTCGACGACGACGGCGAAGTCGACGTCTTCGTGTTCGACCACGAGGCGAGCCGCATCGGTACCTCGAACGCCGAGGATTTCGGCACCTACGTGTCGAAGAACATCACGTCAGGTGGAAATCACCACCTCTGGGGGAGCACCAGCTACCAAGCTGCCCTTCGTGCCAACATGGACTTCCTCTTCCCGACTGAGAAGAAGGGCGGTTTCCTGGGCTTCGGTGGAAAGACGGTCCAGAAGGACCCGAACCCGAAGCCGGCACTCGTCCTCTTCTTCACGGATGGTGAGCCGGATTCGAACGACGACGCCGCATCCATCATCGAGGATGCCCTGGAATATCCGGTATACTTCCAGTTGGTCGGCGTTGGAAACGCCACCTTCTCGAAGCTGAAGCGTCTGGCGGACACCTACGACAACTGCGGGTTCGTCAACATCAGCTCGTCGAAAGCCACAGACGAGGAGATGTACAACGAACTCATGTCGGATGAGTTCGTCTCCTGGCTCAAGAAGATCGGAGCCTCCTGATGGAACAGCTGTCGGCAGACAAGGTCAAGGAAATAGTGGATTCCGTTACTTCCAGCGGAATCCACTTGATGGTGGACCTCGAGACCCTCTCCACGAAACCGACAGCAGCGATCCGAGAGCTGGGCTGGGCGTTCTTCGACATGGATCACGCACCCGGGACGATGCTGTCGTCTGGTTCCGTGTACATCGACCCCCAGCCCATGCTTAACAGCCCAAATTTCCATACGGACTGGGAGACCATCAGGTGGTGGATGCTCAACGAGGAGAGAGCTCGTGCCGACTTCGCGAACCCGACGAAAGTACCTCTGGACGAAGCCCTGAAGTTCTTCTCCGATGAAGTCATCAAGCCGCGTCCCGAACCCATTATCGGTGTTTGGTCACACGGGGCTTCGTTCGACATGCCGATTCTCCACAACGCCTACGATTTCGTCGGCATCGACCTGCCTTGGTCATATCGTATCATACGAGATACGAGAACCATCTTCGACTTCGGAAAACCTCTCACCGCCATCAACCCCATCTCCCACTCGGCGTTGCACGACGCCGTCGCTCAGGCGACTGAGATCCAGGCCGCCGTGCAAGCCATCACGAGAAAGTTCAAGTCATGAAACCAGCACTCAGTTACTTCTACGTGCCGATCGCGGCGTTCGTCGTCGGTGTCACGGCGGCGTTCATCCTAGCAGGTCCTGCCGTTGCCTTTACCGTGGCGGTTCTGGCGATCCTCGAGATCAGTCTGTCCTTCGACAACGCCGTGGTCAACGCATCGGTCCTCCAGAACTGGTCTCCAGCCTGGCGATCCGCGTTCATGGGTCTCGGTATCATCGTCGCGGTCTTCGGCATGCGGCTCGTGTTCCCCATCGTCATCGTTACCGCGACGACGGGGCTCTCCGTGTCCGAAGTGGTCGGCCTCGCCCTTCACGACCAGGCGACCTATGCGAAGCACCTCACGGCGGTCCATGGTCTCGTAGCTGCCTTCGGCGGCGCGTTCCTCGGTATGGTCGGTCTCGGTTTCTTCCTTGACGATTCCAAGGATTCCCATTGGCTCGGATGGCTTGAGAAGCCCCTGGCAAAACTCGGACAGATCGAAGCAGTACACGGCGCCGTCGTCATGGCGGTGGTGTGGTTCGTGTCGACGTTCCTCCCAGGTACAGAACGCATGACCTTCATCGTTGCGGGAATCTTGGGCTTCGTCGCCTTCGTCGCGACGAAGGCGGTCGGCAGCCTCCTCTCCGGAGGAGGTGAGGATTCCGGCACGTCCAAGGTGATCCAGGCCGGCGTCGGAGGGTTCTTGTACCTCGAGCTGCTCGACGCCTCCTTCTCGTTCGATGGGGTCATCGGTGCCTTCGCGCTGTCCCAGGACCTCGTGTGGATCACGGTCGGTCTCGGCATCGGGGCTCTCACGGTCAGGGAACTGACGCTCCTGGCCGTAGATCGTGGTACTCTTGCCGAATACCCCTACCTCGAGCACGGTGCGTTCTGGGCGATCCTGTCTTTGTCTGGCCTGATGATGGCTTCGGCGGTGACCGAAATCCCGGAGAGCGTGACCGGACTGATCGGAGCCGGCCTCATCGGTGCGGCCTTCGTTACGAGCCTCATCAAGAACCGTTACTCGGCCACGGCGACGGCCTAGTACGAGACCTAAGTAGTCGCCTTTGTGATCACAACGCAGGAGTTTACACAATGAGTATCAGCCTCAAGAAGGACCAGAAGATCAACCTGAGTAAGGAAGCTCCTGGTGCGCAGAAGTTCATCATCGGCCTCGGTTGGGACCCCAACGCATCCGGCGGCTCCAACTTCGACCTCGACGCATCGGCGTTCCTTTGCATCCATGATGAGAACGGTAACCCCCGTCTGGCAGACGACCCAGGTTTCATCTTCTACGGAAACCTGGAGAGCCCCGACGGCGGCGTCGTCCACACGGCCGACAACCTGACCGGTGGAGGTGATGGAGACGACGAGCAGATCATCATCGACTTCTCCAAGCTCGACCCGAAGTACGTGGAGATCCCGATCGTGGTTTCCATCTACCAGGCTCATTTACGGAAGCAGTACTTCGGCATGGTGAAGAACGCCTACATCCGTATCGTCGACGCCTCGAACAACCAGGAAGTGGCTCGCTACGACCTGACCGAGGACTTCTCGATGGAGACGCTCGCCCACTTCGGCAGCCTCTACAAGAAGGACGGCGAATGGCGGTTCTCTGCGGTCGGCGCCGGCTTCCAGGCCGATCCGTCGCAGGGCCGTACCGGTGAACTCGACGACTTCGTCAAGTTCTATGGCGGACATCTTGCAGCTGCCTGATCGACCTCTGTTGACCTTGACCCTGCCCGTGGAAACAGCTATGACCACGGGCAGGGCGGCTACCATCAGGAAAATCATAGATAGCCGACGCACGTCCAGTGAATCATTCGACGGAGATCTGATAGTGGTTCAGAACAGGGTTCCTTACCCAAAGGTTAAGACCATGTCTGGTGCAGCCGGTGGCTCCGGAGGTACTGGCGCAGTCCACACCATGGATGGCGGCAGTCCTGCACACACCCAGCCTCTCCACCAGAGGTCTGCCGAAGCCAACACGAAGACCATGCAGGCCATTGTCCATCCCGTGAAGACAGCACCGCTTCCTCCGGCAACCATTACGGTTCCCAACGCCACGATCGCAAAGGTCGAAGCTCTCGAGAAAGCAACTTTCTCCGAACTGACCGTACCCGGGTTTGACACCGGTAAAGTCAACGCCCGTTGTGCCATATTCCTTAACAACAGACGCCCTATCCAATCATGGGGTGATGAGGATGCCCTCGCCCTGTCGAGTCTCGCTGACTTCCAGCTTGACGTCACCAGGTTCATGACGGATGCCGATGCCCCGCAGCTCATGGATCGTACGAGACAGTACTACACCACACCCCCGACGCCACCGAAACGTAGCTTCTGGAATTCGTTTGCACCGCTAACGCCACCGCCGGTCATCGACTTCAAATCTGCTCTCCAGGCAGACCTCGTCGTTCTCAACGACGTGTGCGTCAAGGTCAAGGACAAGCTCGTCGACGTCGAAGATCGCATCAATCGACTCACGCTCGACCAGGCAATCGTGACAGCCGCCGCGAAGGTGGTCGCAGGCATAGACCAGGCAGCTGCATCGTCACGTGCCAGGAGTCTCCTCGCCGTCATCCAGACGGCAGGCATGATCAGACAGGCATTGGTCAACCTCCATGCCATGGCGACGAAGCAGCAGGAACAGGTCGACCATTTCCTGACCGTACTCATTCCCCAGTGGACCCTCTCGAGGGGTCTTAGCTCTGCACAACCAGGCCCAGGATCTGGTGCCGGCGGCCTCGGTCATTCCTTCTGACCCATTGTACCTTATTTCGGCTCCTCGGTAGGATGCCGTCATGAGCAACAGACTCCCACCCCTGACGTGGATCGCACTGGCCTCAGGAAGGCCGAGTGGTTGCCTCGGTCGTCTCTTTGGATTAGCCTTGGCCTGGGGCATTTTTCTCGTTCTGGTGTACATGGCCTCCATCCTGTTGCATAACTAAGGCGTCAAACAGGAGACAGACACATGTTCACGTTCCTTTTCGGTGCCGCATTCGGGGCTGGTGCCCTCTACCTCGCCCAAAAATTTGGTTACATCAAGGCGCCGGCGGTCTAGTTGGCACACGACAGTTTTTTCATCTCAGACACTCACTTCGGGCATGAGAATGCCTGGAAGGTGTTCAAGGGACCGGACGGAGTATCCCCACTCCGTCCGTTCTCCTCCACAGAGGAGATGGATGAAACTATGGTGGCGAACTGGAATCGCGTCGTGCGTCCCCAGGACTACGTCTACCATCTCGGCGACGTCGCCATCAAGAAGCAGTACCTCTCGATAGTCGGCCGTCTGAATGGCCACAAGCGGCTCATCATGGGGAACCACGACATCTTCGACCTGAAGGAGTACATGAAGCACTTCGAGAAGGTCAAGGCCTACCAGATCCTCGATAGGTTCATCTTCTCCCACGTGCCGATCCACCCCGGTTCCCTAAGCAGGTGGTCTGGTAACGTGCACGGCCATACCCATGCGAACGTGGTCAACATCGATGATGCAGTCCCAGACCCACGTTATCTGTGCGTCTCCGTGGAGCACACCGACTACACCCCGGTGAATCTGGAGTGGGTCATCAAGAAGTTCAAGGAACGTGGCCTGTATGGCAAACCGAGGCCTGCTGATGCCGTCGTATAAATTGGTCGCACACCATCTCGGCGACCATGTACAAGATCTACACCAAACCCAACTGCCAGGGCTGCTTCAAGGCGAAGCGCCTCCTTGACTCGAAGGAGATCGAGTACCAGGAAGTCCGCATCGGTGTCGACATCACCAAGGAGCTTCTCCTGGAGCTTCTCCTGGAGATGGCTCCGTTCGCTAGGTCAGCACCCCTCATCTTCCTAAACGAAACCTATATCGGTGGGTTCAACGAGTTGCAGGACCACATCAACAGGAAGTACCAGGGGAACATGCTGCTCGAATGAGTCCTATCCCCTGGTATCGTAACCCCAACTTCGCCCTCCTTCCGACCCTCCGGATGGACCACTGGGGTTGGGAGCTCTTCTGGACGTTCTTTCGTATTTGGAGGGTCCCGTCGGCGGGCATACATATCGAGGCTGAGGTGACGAAGTTCTTCTTCGGTATCGGCATCGTCTTCCTTCCAATTAAGATAACCGTAGGATTCCCGACATGGTGGATGTGGTCACGAACAACTACGACTTGATGGAGGTCAACGAGCTTTCTGAGAAGAGCATGGGAGGCACTGAGCTCCTGCAGCGCCGTCTCTATGATGGTTCTGTGCCCCGAGCCCTCCTTGAGAAGTTCCAGATCATACCATCCAGGGTTCGTGAACTGAAGGCCGATAAGCATAAGATCTTCTGGGCTCATGACCTTCCGGAAGACCCTGAGTCCCGTCGCCTAACTGACCCTATGTTCCGAAAGAAGTTCGACAAGCTCGTCTTCGTCTCGAACTGGCAATTGCAACGCTACGTTCAGACTCGAGGTGTCCAGTATCACGAATCGACCGTCATCCGCAACTCCATCACTCCTTTCCCTGAACAGAGCAAAGACTATTCCGGAGAGATCAGACTTGTCTATCACTCCACACCCCATCGGGGTCTGGACATCCTAGCTCCAGTTTTCGAGAAGCTAGTTCAGGAGTTCCCGAACGTCCATCTCGACGTGTTCTCCAGTTTCGGTCTCTATGGATGGCAAGATAGGGATCAGCAATTCCGTCCCCTCTTCGATAGGCTCGCGAAGACGAAGAACGTCACGCTCCACGGGTCGAAGACGAATGAAGAGGTAAGGGAGCACCTGAAGAAATCCCACATCTTCGCCTATCCCTCGACCTACCTAGAGACGTCATGCCTGTGTCTCATCGAAGCCATGTCAGCCGGTCTCGTCTGCGTCCACCCAAATCTCGGAGCCCTTCCAGAGACGTCGATGAACCTGACGTGGATGTATGACTGGAACGAAGACAAGAACAACCACGCCTCCATGTTCTTCGCCGTGTTGAAGCAGGCCGTGTGGACTATCCAGAACGATCCGGCGTCTCTCCGAAACTCTCTGGCTCTCCAGAAGACCCAGACGGATGTCGTCTACGGCTGGGATAACCAGCGTCGGCAATGGGAGGCGTTGCTTCAGGGCATCATCCAGAGATCGTCTGGGACTCCGTGACGATCTCGCGCGTTTTTGAGAACTGTACTTTTTTCTCAGTTCATGATAGAATAAGATTCTATCGCGACACGGAGGAAGGTCATGTCGAAGCGTTCTGAGAGCAGAATTTTTGACGAGAGGGTCATGGGACCGGAGCCGGTCGTCACAGCCCTCCCTGGCAAATCAGCGTATGAAGTGGCTCGCATCTTCAACTGGTACTCATATATGACCGAGGTTGAGGAGTGCGTCTCCTGGATCACCCTGTACATGGAGGAGCATGGCTTCACCAAGGAGCAGATCCGCCAGGCAAAGGCCGTCAACCCGAAGCACTTCCATTCCACCGTCTTCTGGCTTTCCCGCCTCTCCCAGAATGGGACTGTGCTCGGCGACGAGTGGGAGAACAAACTGAAGTCCAAGATCCTGGAGTCCCTGGGTCATTACCGCGACGAGGAACCTCCGGTGGAGGAAGGGGCTGAGAAGCCGCCGGCCCCATCCGTCGACCGTTCCAAGGAACGGATCATGGTTCTCATCGGGGACTTCGAAGAGATACTTGATTCCTACCTCTGCGGCAAGGGTCCGAAGGAACCAAAGTCGTATGAGTTCTTCAGGAAGCGCGACGCAAAGGCTGGGCAGGTCGAAGCCGTCCGTACCTACTACGAACCTCTGGTCAAAGAACTGGCTGACGCCGTGGACGGTAAGGACGAAGACCTCGTCGAGGCCTATTCGCACATGTCCAAGAAACAGCTGAAGGGTTATCACGAATGGGTCAAGCAGCTGGTCGATGGCTGCAAAGCCTTCGTGTCTGCGGTGCGCAACGAGCGGCCTCGGACCGTTCGCCAGAAGAAAGCGAAACCGGCCTCCGAGTTGGTCAAGAACGTGAAGTACGCCAGGGGCGACGAGGCCCTTAAGGTGTCGTCTGTCGATCCAGGAAAGATCATAGGGGCGAAGACCCTCTACCTCTACAACACTAAGTACAAGAAGCTGCAGCTCTACGTCTCGGCTAACGACCTCGGCTTCTCGGTGAAAGGTACAACCATCGTGAACTTCGACGAGAAGAACTCGATGGAGAAGACTCTCCGCTGGCCTGAGAAGCAGCTGCATGAAGTACTGAACGGCGGGTTCGCAGCAGCCCGCAAGACATTCGAGGCGATCAAGACCTCACCCGGAAAACTGACCGGCCGGATCAACGAGCATACGGTCATCCTAAGGATCGATAAGTGATGGACTCAGCAAACAATGTAGTAGTCGCTTTCCCATCAAGTAGGATGGTCCGTGCTCCGGTCGTAACGGAGGACATGACGGTCCAAGAAATCAAGAGCGTCGGAGAAGCCAACAAACTGGCCTATGCCGCCTCGATAGCAGATGACGTCACGGCCGACGTCTTCATGAAGATCGCCATGGCCGGTTTCAATCCGGCAGATGACTCCCTCCTCAAGGATTCTATGTTCGTGTACGAGGCGGTCAAGAGCCTGATGCTCAAAGCCATGGGGATGCCTCACTCCATCCAGAAGATGGCCGATCGTATGATGCAGTTGCCTGCCGCCCTTAAGGACGTACTGGCTGAGGATGAAATGCAATGATCCTCGTCGACTTCTCGCAGATCATGGTGGCCACATGGGCGGTGACCATGCTGCAGATGCGCAAGCAGCCCTCGTACGAGGAGATGTTCCCCAACTCGGATCGAGGTAAGGTCAGCATAGGTCTCGTTAGGCACATGGCACTCAACTCCCTTCGTGCCAACAGGGTCAAGTTCAAGAAGAAATATGGTGAACTCGTCATCGCCTGCGATGCCAATTCGTGGCGGAAACAGGTGTTCCCCCACTACAAGGCAAACCGCAAGAAGGACTCCGACTCGGGAATCGACTGGGCAGCTTTCTATGAAGCCTGCAACTTGGTGATCGCCGAACTCGATCAGCACTTCCAGTATCCGGTCGTCAGGTTCCAGAGCGCCGAGGCAGATGACGTCATAGCCACCCTCGCTGAGAAGTACCACACACTGGAACCGATCCTTATCCTTTCTTCAGACAAGGACTTCTCCCAACTCCAGAAGTTCTCGGGGGTTGAGCAATACAACCCCGTCCAGAACAAGATGATCGAATGCACAAACCCCGAGCTGTTCCTCAAGGAACATATCATACGAGGGGACTCCGGAGACGGCATACCAAACTTCCTGAGCCAAGACGATTCCTTCGTGAACAAGGTTAGGCAGAAAGCAATCCTGTCCAAGAACCTGGGGAATTGGTTGCTCCAAGAACCAGAGCAGTTTTGTAACGAAGAGACCCTCCCCCGCTACCGTCGAAACGAACGACTCATCGACTTTTCCTTCATCCCGGAGGAAGTCAAGACTGGGATAATTGATACGTACCGATCCCAACTGGGTAAGGAGAGATCCGGCCTCTTTGAGTACTTCGCCCGGTCAGGCCTACGCGACTTGACCCAGCACGCAGGAGACTTTTGATGAAACAGGACGAAGCGGTCAAGTTGGCATCCATGCTGCATGAGCGCCTGGCTAGGGACGCGGGAGGTCTCAAGACGAATTTCTACGACCTCTCGAGTCAACGACAGGCGACATACATAGCAGCAGTGACCATGTTGGTCAAAGACATCGAGAAGGGATATTCCCATGCTACCAGGGTTCATGACATTCGTCTTCGTGGGGATGCTGTGGTACCCGGGACACGTGGGTCCGAAGCCTGACGAATTCTACGCCATTCCCGAAGACAGTTTCAAGAAGTGCATGGATCTCGAGATGAGCTTCGAGAAGATCATGGAAGACCGGGCATCTGTATCACAAACTGCCGACGAAGTCGCTGCTCGTTGGACTAGCCACTGCCAGATCTATATGTCAGGAAACGGCAAGGACCCGATATGAACAAGTCCCTCTCAGAGATACTCACGGAGATCTCAGAAATCAAGATGACTAAGGACAGGAGTGCAGCCCTTTCTAAGGCTGTGTCCAAGAACCAGGCACTGCGAAAACTCCTGCTCCTTGCCTATGACGAGACCCTCATCTTCAATGTCCCGAAGACTGTGGACTACCGTCCATGTCTCTTCCCTGACCAGCAGACCCGTCTCTACCAGGAGATGAAGAGGATGTACCTCTTCATCGGTCAGAGCAGGCTCGATGAGAAGAAGCGAAGGCTCCTTTGGACCCAATTCCTGGAGGGCATCGACCCGAAGGACGCCGAGCTCATGATCGCCGTGCGTTCGAAGAGGATCCCGTACAAGAACTTCTCCCGTCGTTTCGTCGAGGAGTCGTGCCCTGGCCTCATCCCAGATAGGAAAGCAAACCCTCCTGTGGATAAATAGATCATGCCAACGTACACCTTCCGCAACAAGAAGACCGGTCGAGAATGGACCGATATGATGAAGATCGCCGAGATGGAAGAACTTCTCGCCCAGGACCCAAACGTTCAGCAGGTTCCAGGAAATCCTTTCTACGGTGATCCGCATCTCCAAGGCCGAAGGAAACCTCCGGAAGGTTTCCGAGACGTCCTCAAGGAGATCAAGCGTAAGACGAAATCCGCATTCATCAAGAATACCGTCAACACATTCTAGCCCGAAAGGACCCCGATGTCCAGGAGACATCCCCGGGATAAAGATTCCGGAAAGAGGTCAGGACTATCCATCCGCAGCTTCGCTCCTAAGACGGAGAACCAAGAGAAGGTATTCTCCGCTTTCTCGGAGGAGATGAACCTACTCCTGACAGGAACTCCTGGAACTGGCAAGACTTTCGTCTCCATCTATCTCGGCCTCAAGGCCGTCGAGGAGAAGCGCTTCAAAAAAGTCATCATCGTCAGGTCGGCAGTCCCAACCAGGGACATAGGCTTCCTTCCCGGCAATATCGCCGATAAACAGAGGGCATACGAGATACCGTACAGAGCTATGTGCTCGGAGATCTACGGCCGAGGGGATGCCTACGACGTCCTCAGGACCAAGGAGATGATAGACTTCGTTACCACTTCA
>Ga0265338_10009333_pt1 | contig 11720 bp, 3 predicted proteins | sample 42126metaG_FD_193579 | JGI IMG/M metagenome (GOLD analysis project Ga0265338, IMG submission 193579) | Rhizosphere microbial communities from Carex aquatilis grown in University of Washington, Seatle, WA, United States - 4-21-26 metaG | ecosystem: Host-associated > Plants > Roots > Rhizosphere >... | reverse complement strand
CGCCTTCTTCATGCTCCGCGACGGGGTCGAATACCGTGACCTCGGCTCCGACCACTTCGAGCGTCGCTACAAGACCAAGGCCATCGGACGACTCATTCGCCGTCTCGGTCACCTCGGCTGCCAGGTCGAGATCAAGGCCGTCGCCGCTTAACCCAGAAAGGGTCGGCTTCCTAGTAGAAATGTCCGGGTTTCTGCCAAGTAGAAATGTCCGGTTTGACAGGGCCTGAGCCCGTTCTTCACGACGCTTGGCCGCGCGGAGATTTCTGGGCCTTTGTTCGTTCCTTCTGGTCCTTCTCGAACTGCTCGAGGAAGGCGGCGACAGCTCCCGTGCCAGCGCCGCTCGACGGAATTGGCGTTCGGCTGGCCTCACCAGCAGCTCTGATCCGGTCCTTCTGTCGGATCGTCAGTTTCTTCGAGGCTAGTCGGACCTGGTCCCGTCCGTCCTGGGCGGCCTGGATGACCGCAAGCATGGCGCCCAAGCGCTTGTTCTCGACGATCGCACCGGCAGCGACGTGGGGGTTCTGGTCGAAGACCGAGAAGGGGAGCGTCCGGCCCGCCCACTGGATTTCGACGCGGCCGTCTGCCCACTCGCGAACCTGCACGCGCTTGCCGCCGCGCGGCAGCGTCTCGGGTCCAGGGTCGATCAGGTACGTGACGCGCTTGAAGTGCACCGTTAGGTTGCGCGACGCCAGCCGCGCGACATATTCGGGGTCTGCGCCAACAGGCACCCGCAGCCGCATGCCAGCGACGCGGAGCTCGAGTCGAGCCGGAACGGTCGGCCGCGCTTTAACTGTCACCGGCACGATGCGGACCTCCGCCACCCGCGTCTTTCGCGTCGCCACCGTCTGGCGCACGCGCCGAAACTTGTACAGCCAGTACTGAAAGATTGCGAGGCCGACGCCTGCCTCGGCCGCGAACTCTTTCCGCGACCTCCCGCTCCCCTCGAAGCGGGCAATCAACCCCGACCAAAACCGTTGCCTCTCCTCTCGGTGCTTCATGCGCGCGAGACTGCATTACCGCGGCCACCCCGGAAAGACGTCGGCAGTCGGACGGTTACCCAACTACCCCCTCGTGGACGGGTTACCGACCTAACGGGTTGATTTCTCGTCCCGAGCCGTTCGAACCTGGGACGCTGGCCGTCCAGACGGACGGGCATCTCGCACGCTGGCGTCGCGCATCAACCTGGGAGCGGGTATCGGCAGATCAACGTCGGTCCGGTACTTCGAAATACGGGTCATTGTTCAGACTGCCCCTCTTCGGGTACTGGATCTTGGCAACGACAAAAAGCATGTAGAGAACAATTAGCGCCATTCCGCCGAATAGAACCACGAGGGTACGATTGCGAAATCGCCGCCCCTCTGCCGTCTTTGGAAACGCCCATTTTGTTCCGGTCCAATCCCTCCTTTGCCCTTCACTCAACTCGGCCTTCTCCGCTCGCTTTCGCAGGTACGAGTATGCCATCCCCCATACAAATACCAGCGCAATAAACCCCAATACTTCAATCGGTAGCGTCGAGATATTCATCGCAGTTGAAGCACAAATGTCCACCCAATCTCGGTCCCCAAAAAGAAATTCTCACCTAATGAGGGTAGTCGCATCGACTTTAGTCCGCCTTCGGTGGGAGCAACACCCGCGCCTCCGCCGGACATACTTGCACTCGCTCCATACGAACCAGCCGCTCCCAGGTCAGTCACCAAGCCGAGACTCGGGCCCCTCAACCCGACGACACCGCCGTCAACCGCCTGGATCAGGATTGCTGGACCCAAGGCTGCGCCAAATCCGATCCCACCCCTGAAGGCCGGCGTGAGTACGAGTCCGACGCCGCCATTTGTGTCGACTGCGAGCATCCCCGTGACAGATCCACCCCAGAAAATGACTTGCGCAGCCGCCTCCGCGCCAATCCCTATCACGATTGAGACCCCTCCCCTCTTGATGAGCGTGGAAGGTCTCGTGATATCTGGGAATCCTTCTGGTTTGAAGTCGGTGATGTCTATCGGTTTTTTAGGAGCAAATAAATCATTGGTGGCCAGCGTGATGCCGGTGTTTGCCGATTCCTCTTCAATCAGGGTCACTATTGGATTCTGTAGATTGAAGTCACCCAGGCTCAGACCACCCGCCAAGAAGCGCGCCTCCAACCGAGCTTCACCGGTCCCCCCGCCGTCCCCGGCCTTGGTGGCGAGGTCAGCCTTGCTGACCTGAGCCGGACCTGAGGCAGCCCAGGAGAACGCCGCCATCATGCCCCCCATGGCCGCCGACTCCTCCAGGTCCGTCCACGACATCTTCCCGTTGGCCGCGTAGCTTTGGAACACACTGAACGCGCTAGCCGAGACCATACCCGAGATGATTTGACTGGCAGCGTCCTGGCCCAACACCCCGCCCAGTTCGGCCCCGAGGCCGGCGCTAATGCCTCCCGCAGCCACACTGAGCATGAATGTATTGGCTGCTTGGTCGAACCCCGCCCCATTCACCACAACCACCGTCGCATTGAACCCCGCGGTCGCAAACGCAAACGCAAGACCGCACCCTAGTCCGTCCGACCCGGCGCAGACCACGATGGCCGCCACGCCGATCATGAAGTCTCCGACCGTTACGGCCCCGGGATCTATAGAAAAGTAGCCGGTCGGGTCCGTGTACCGCAGGGGGTTGTTGAGTACGTAGGTGTAGCGGTTGTAGCTTTGCAGGTCTCCCAGAGACTGAATGTTGGGGTCGGGCGATAGGAACCGTCCCAGCGTCGGATCGTAGACGCGGCCGTTCATGTTGACCAGTCCGACCTCGGGAATGGTTTCATGCCCCGTAAACTCGCGATGGCCGGGTTGCAGGTTGAACGTGGCCGGATTGGCCGGCGTGCCGTCCGGATTCCTGCGGGCTCCCCAGGCATCGTAACCAAGGACACCGGCACCTGCGCCGGCGGTCGCTACGCTGGCGACGTGTCCAATATCATCGCTGATCGTGGTTGTCGATCCGAGATGATCGAAGTTGAAGTACCGATTGGACGTCACGCTCCCGTCGTCCGCCAGTACGCGCACGGCAAAGGCGTTTCCGCCATGAGCTCCGTTTGCGTAAATGAAATGGACGTGCTCCGCAACGCCGTTGCGGATGGTTCTCTCGTAGAGACTCTTGCCGGTGCCGCCCAGCCCCACGTACACCGTCCGGGCGGTGGTCGCACCGGCGGTGACGTTTTGAACGACACGGTTTCCGTCAGCGCCGTAGACAAACTCCACCTGCGATCCGGCGGGCTCACTCACGATGGTGAGGGCCTTGTTCATCGAGTTGTAGCTCACCGTCCGGTTTGCGTTGCTCGTCAGATTCCCATTTCCGTCGTAAGCGAACTGTGGCCCACCGCCGACGGTGCACACGGCGTGCGGTCCCGCGGTCCGCGTCCCCGCGAGACATCCCGCCCCGTACGTGTAGGTCGTGCCCGCTTTGCTGGTCAGGTTTCCGAGACCGAGAGCGTCGTAGCCGTAGGACTGCAAGGCCAGCGATGGGGTGGTGACCTGCGACGTCTTCATTCGCTGGAGCAGGTCGTAAGTAAACGTCTCGCTCCACGCACCGCTGTTGACGGAATCGAGCCTCTGTCGTGACAGGAGGTTTCCCGCCTCGTCATAACCGTAGAGCTGGCTCTGGATGAGGGTGTCTCCATTGCTATGGGCGGTACTCGTCGAGCCGAGGAGCCATCCAGTATTGGGGTTGCGGTTGGCGACGGTCTCGACACCGTTTCGCATCACTTCGTCAGTGACCTGGCCAAGCGCATTCACGGTCTTGGCCTGCCAGAGGACCGAGTAGTCCGTGGATTCATCGGTGAGGTACTGCAGATATCCGAGGCTGGTGTAGTGGTAGCCGACTGCGAGCTGGCTGGTATGGACGGCCGGGTAACGGACTAGGATTTCGCGGCCCAGGGGGTCGTAGCCGTACGACGTCACGAAGTTGTTGCCGTCCACGCACTCAGTCACATCCTGCGTGTCCCCGAAGGCCGTATATGTGTACGAGCGGCCAGTGCGATTGCCGCCCGTCACCGAGACGCGAGGGATCGAGCACTGCCCGGTCAGGTTCTGATCGGGCGCGCTCACCACGGCCGCCAACTGGCCAATGCCCGCTCCCGGCGCGACGTCGTACACCCACTGAGCCGTCCCCGTGGCGTCGGTCTGGCTGATCATTCGCGAAAGGGTGTCGTAGAGCATGGCATGAGTGCAGGTGGATGAGTCCGTCGCGCACGTCATTGCTGCCGCTTGGTGTATGGCGTCCACGTCGCCCACCACATCGCCAAAGCCATCTACGACGTACGTCGCGGTCCCGAGGTCGGGATCCGTAGTCGACACCTTTCGTCCACGGGTGTCATAGACCGCTACGACCTGGTTGCCGGCAGGATCCGTCGTCGACAGGAGGTTACCGTCAGCATCGTAGTTGTATGACATCGTAGCGTTGTTCGCGTCTGTTACGGATACCGGCTTCCCGATGGCATTCTTCGCTTCACTACGCGTGACGGTCTGGCCCTTCACGGTACGAGTTGACGTTAGACTCGATCCGTTGAAGGTCGTCGTGAGGGTGCTGATGGTGTCCGTGCCAGATGCGTCGATGACGCCCAGATCTTCCTGGATCTTATACTTGCGGTTGAACCCGTCGTAGAAGCTGGTTGTCCAGACCGGTGCGGCCGGCGCCTCGAAGGGCTTCGAGGTACGCGTTTGCCGTCCCAGGGCGTCGTACTCCGTCAGGGTCTTGATGAACCCGCCATCGAAGCTGCGCGTCAGAGTCTGGACAACCTTGTCTTGGTCGTCGGTGGACGTCCATGAGGTCGCTCCGGTGGGCGGTCGCGAGATGGTGGTCACGCGCGCGGTCAGGGGCGCCTCGACGTTGCTGAGGTGGTACTCCTTCGTCGTCACATACTGGCCAGACGTACCGCACCGCGACGTCTCCGACGTCTGCCTGGACATGTCGTCGTAGCCGTAGCATGTGTGGATTCCGTTCGGTCCCGTTTGCTGCACGATGACACCCTTGATGGGGTCGTATGCCGTGTACTCGGTGTGCCCCGCGGCGTTGGTTCTTTTGACCGGAAACCGCCCGTCCGAATAGCTCAGGCTGTTGATCAATCCGGGCTCGGTCGGGGCGTTGAAGTCAGTTTTTCGATAACTGGTGCGCGTCGTGCGAAACAATGGGTGGCGCATGGGATCGGTGGGGCTCCCCGGGCCGCGAACTCCCGGGCCACAGAGCGAGAAGTCGCTCGCGCAACTCGTCGTGGTGACGGTGTTGCCGAACATGTCGTATTCGTACGCCACGTCCGCCTCGAGCGGCCAGCCCGCGCCGGGTTCAGTCCTCGTCATCGTGAGCGCTAGCGCTGAGCCGGACGCACCGCCGAAGGTACTGACGGGCTTGTACTGAAAGTCGGTCTTATGAATTCGCGTTGGCTTCGCGATCATGGGGGTGTTCATGGATACCTGGGCGCTGGCGTTCGCCGTTACGGTGGTCAGGGAGGGTTTGCCCTGCAATTGATACTGGCTGTTGACCGTGCCATAGGTATTTTCCGTCGTCCGAACGAACGTCTCGAGCGCGAAGGCTTCGGTTTTCGTCGTCGTGGCGGTCGACTTGACGACGTTACCGAGCGCATCGTAACGGGTCTCGATGGTTGTACTGACACCGTTCGCTTCGTCACCAATGTCGGGGTTCAAGAAGTTCGAATCGGTTACGGAGCTTGGGTATACGAACAGCGAAGTGCCTGGGGCGTATGTCGTCCCAGGAGGGGAACAGATCAGATTTCCGCCGGAATCCTGAGCGATCGAGTCGCAATACGAGGTTTCCGTCCTGGTTAGCGTGAAGAGGTTGAAGGGCACGCCTTGCAACCGCTCGACGGTCTTCACCAGGCCGGTGTACGGGGAGCCCTGAAAGTACGTGGTGCGGATGGAAACCTTCGACGCTGAGTCGCTGGAGATGATCCGGCGGAACCCCTGCGGCCCGCGAAAGTCTTTGCTGTTTCTCAGGGAGTGATATCCGTAGGTGGTGGTGTTCGTAGTACCGTTCCCCGTACCGTCCTCGGGCTGAACGTTCGCAACGACGCGGACCGGAACCGCCAGGTATCGGCTCGACCCTTCGAGCGGGTCATCGTCTGTATACGTGCCAGCGTTGTGCGCATCTGCGGTGGTGATTGTCGTGTAATTCACATGGGTGTTCACGCCCAGGCCATTAGGAAAATCCGTGATGGCTGGAGGCTGGTAAGTGTTCAGCCAGGCGCCGTGAGATCCCGACGCACCGCTGTTAGCGGCGCCGCTCGAGAGGAGGTCCGTGACTCCGTCGCCATTGAGATCCACGGCCTGCGAAACAAAGTTCGAATTCGACACTGGTACGAGAGGGATTGTCGGGAGCTGGGGCGCCTCCGCCCAGGTCGTACCCGTGTTGATGTAGGTCTTGTTTGTTCCGAGAGTAGGTACGTCGGCAGCGCTCACGGGTTCGGCGATGAGATCGGCCAAGCCGTCCTGATTGATGTCGATCATGCCTAGGATCGCACTGAACCCGTTTTGTGGAAACGCGTTCAGGGCCGTGAAATACATTGATTCATAATTGTCGGCACCTCCCTTGGTGCAACCACAGCCTGTCGAGAAGGCATGGGTGGCCCCGCCCCCAACGACAGTGCCGTCGAGGAGCCCGTCTCCGTCGATGTCGGCCACACCGGGAGTGCACGGCGTGGTGAAGAGCTGCCAGACGTTTCCGGTTGCTGGGTTTATCTTGCCCGTATTTATGTAAATATTGTTCGAGGGCGAGGTGAGGGAGACGAGCGCGGCTGGTTTCATCAGGTCGGGAAGCCCGTCCCGGTTCACATCCACGAGCTGGTAGTCTTGGATATTTCCGTTTGTGCCCCCGTACGCGGTCGTCGCCTGCCAGCCGCTCCCGGTGTTGAGCAGTACCACCAGCTGGGTGGCATTCTTCCCGAAGTGAACCACGTCGGCGCGGCCGTCACCGTCCATATCCGCCAGAGTGTCCCCGGCCGCGAGGTCGAACCCGTGCCACCCGACCGCGGTCTGAGCGTCCGAGAACTGACGAATCGAGTACGGTGTGTTGTCAGTCTCCGGCAGGAGCTGCCATCCGCCCCCCGTCCTGAGGCGATTCAAGGATATCCAGGGCCCCGAAATACAGTCGTGGTTGTCAGGGCAGGCAAAAGTCGACTCGGTGATGAGGTCCGGAAGGCCGTCGCCATCGATGTCCGCAAAAAATCCATCCGGCCTCCCTTCGGGCCCGGCCAGCGTCGTCGAGGGCACCCACGCATCGTTGGGTGTCCAGCCGTGGCCGTTGTTCAGCCAGACGTGGTTCGTGGTCCCCGGAATGACGTCGCCGACGGCCTGCACCAGGTCGAGGCGGCCGTCGCCGTCGAGGTCCACCAGTTGGACGCCCGAGGCGATGGGATTACCGGAGCCGTCGATCTTGACCAGCGGCGTGGGCAGGTCATAGGTGTTCGCCTGGCCAACGGCTGCCGCGGTGCCTTGCTGCTGCCACCCGTATCCCCCTCCGATCCCCCACGTGAAGTGCAAAGGCGCCGGGCAGGTTCCACCCACAGTGCAGTAGGCGATATTGTCGAGCTGAGTCGGCAAGGTTGGGTCGCTGTGGGGAAGGTAGTTGAGCGTATAGGTCCCGAGCTGCGTGGAGATCGTCGCCAGCCTGTGATCTGTCTTCAGCTGGGAATTTGCAAAACGGAGATGGCGGATGTCCGGCCGAGGAATTGGGTCGTAAACGAACTTTACCCAGGCGAACGTGTCTTTGTTCGAATCTCCGTTGCTATCGAGGTGCCCCGTATAGTCGATCTCTGTAAGCAGCAGGCCCTGCGTCGTCACCAGACTGCCGATATTGGAGTTGTAATGGAGGTCGTAGTAGTTGCCCCAGGAATCGACGACGCGATCCAGGGCCCACATCGCGATCGCGCTCGTGTAGCTCGACATCGCGTCGCCCGGCAATTCGGCGCGGGAATAGTCGTGGAACCCGTAATAGCGCGTCTGGCCGCTCTTGGTCGCGATCGTGAACCGGTCCTTGCCCGTCGAATCTTGCGACCTCGTGACGACGCTCAGGTCATTCAACTCCGCGCGATATGTTCCGTCGCCCTGTAGAAAGAGCCGCTTGCCGTCCAGACAAAGGGCGTCGTCGTTTGCAGATCCCGCGAACGGCGTCATCTCGACAGCCATCGCCATGCCATCCTGCGCCCGCGTCTTTGGACATCGGTAGATCATCGACTGGCCGGTCAGTCCCCACCCCTGACCGGCGATCCCGTCGCCACCTTGACTGCTGTACTGGAGGGTGAGATTCGGGGTCATCCCGGCGATTCCGGGAGGAACGACGATGGGTAGCGTGTAGAGCGCTGCTCCCGAGGGACCGACGGTCAACGTCCCCTTGATGCTGCCCGCGAAGACCGCCCCTGGGGTTGGCTCGTTTTGTTGCGTCGGATCGGCCGGAGGGCCAGAATCCAGATTGACCTTGCTTCCGTCCGGCAGCATGGCGACCCGCGTTCCGTCGGGTAGCGTGGTGGTCGGAAGGTGGTTCGACTGGGGCGTGGCCGTTGCGCTCAGAGCTCCCAAGGACCACTTGAGCTGCGTGCCGGTCAACGTCGCCACGAACGGAGCGTGCATCTCGGAAACGAACGTCTGGGGCGGTTTCTCCAGAGGTGATGCGATGAAGCCGTTCTGGTCAGAAAGCGCGTTTTCCATCCCGCCGTTTGGGGGCCCATAGGGAATGGTGATAGTGGGCGCGGCTGTGGTGTAGGTGAAGATCGCCTTCGTCCCTGTGGGGCCGCCCGTCGCGATTCCCTGCAACACGGGCGTCAGGTCGGTGGGCAGCGACGACGGAATGCTCAGCTTGTACCCCCGGCGGGTGGTGTTGTCCCTATGCCACGAGATCCCCACCACCTCGTCGTTGTCATTGATCTGCTTGGCGTCGCGCAGTGTGACCGGCTGAGCGGGATCGATCAGGTCGTCGAGCGGGAACATCCCCGTCTCGTCGGTATAGATGAAGGCGTACTGGGACCAGAAGTTACTCTGATCCATCAGCGCTCCGGCGACGTGGCCTTTGGAGTTGATGCTCCTCGGGATGATGGGGAGCTGAAAGTCGGGATAGGAGTAAGGGAAGGGCAGATTGCCGAGGTTGATGACGTCGCCGGTCAGCGAATCGAATCGCCAGGCGGCTGACAGCCCGTAGTAGCGCCCGGAACCGACGAAGAAGCGGCCAGTCTCATCGACGGCCGTGGCGACTTGCAAGTTCCAGTTGCTGTCGGGCGGAATGAGGCTGTTGAGATCGGTCCAGCCCTTTTGCGGGTCGTAAACGACGGCGCTTGTCCCCCCGCCGGCCAGGAATGCAGCGCCGACGATCATACCCAGATCGTTGGTTTTGTAGGGGTCGACCGACCCTGTGTAGATGGGGTCCGAGGGACCCAACACGATGTCGAAGAATCCGTCCTTGAAGCGCGCCACATCGTGATACTGCGCGGAGGCTCGATAGTCGGTCGTCCCGTTCATGTAGAGATTGATCTGGTCGGCGCCCATCGGAACGTCGAACGTCGAAATTTCGTCCAGGGCACCGACGAAGTTCATCGCCGGAGCGCCCGTGAGGCATCCGACGGACACGGTCTGCTGATAGGAGCCGACCGCGGTGCCGGCCGCGGTCAGCTCGCTCACGAGCGCGCCGTTCACGAAGGCGCGCATCGTGTGGTAGTCCCAGGTGATCGCGACGTGGGACCACTGGCCGAAGGGGACGGTCCCCGCGGGCGTGGGAGCCCAGAAGGAGCCGATCCACGTCTGCCCGGTCAGCGCGGCGGCGCTGTTGTCGGCATTGCAGGCGAGCGACATCGCGTAGTCGGTCGTCCGGGCCAAGATCGTGAGGGTCCGCCCGGACACATCGCCGCGTCGGGCTTCACCCAGGCCATCATCGTGATTCCGGGCTGGACGTAGGGCAGCGTCCCGGCCACGACCGGCGTCGACAGACACACGCTGCCGTTCATGTGCAGGGCCGCGCCGGTGTGACCGGTCGTCCACTCGGGGCTGGCGGGCAGACCGGACAGCGAATGGGGGCCCACGGCGGCGGCCACGCTGTTGTCCAGGTGCCAGACGTCTTTGGTGCCGCCGAACGTGTACGTCGAATACCCGGTGATCGTCGGAAGACCGGCGCTGCCGAGCACGTTGTCGATCGCCTGGGCCCAGAAGCGGATGGGAGATCCCAGCCAGACGGGAACAGGAAGCGGAGGAGCTTGAGGCTGTGGCGAGGCGCCAGGGGGATAAATCACGATGCGGGACCAGTCTTGCGCGGTGGTGCTCTGCGCGATCGGCCCGCCGATGCCTGCGATCCAACCGGCCTGGTTGATCGCCGTGGGATAGGTGGGGCCGCTCGGCCAGTAGGGGGTCAAGAGGCGTTCGCCCGCGCTGTCCGCGATGAACGGGTAGACCATCTGTCCCCCGATCCCCTCGTTTTCGGCTCCCTGGCTGTAACCGACGGTGGTGCCGGCGTCGTTGATTGCCCACGCCTGTGTATAGGATTGAGGGCTCGTCGGATCATACGGGGCGGTGCCCATCGGCTGGAAGAGCGTCGGTGTCACGTAGGTGCCCGGCAACAGGCCCGCCTGTTTGTCAGCCGCGATCTCCGTCAGGCTCAACGCCCCGGGCGGCACACAGGCCGGGCTCGGCGAGCCGGTGCAAACGCCCGCGTGACAGGAGTCGTTAAGAGTACAGACCTTGTTGTCGTTACAGGTCGTGCCATCGGCGACGGGCGCGTGCACGGCGCCCGTGTTGGAATCGCACGAGTCGGTCGTGCAGATGTTGCTGTCGTCGACGCTGAGGGCGGTCGTCCCGGGCTGGCACAGGCCCGTGCGACAGCTGTCGCCGACCGTGCAGACGTTGCCGTCCGTGCAGGTGGCACCGTCGGCCTGGCCGACACACTGGCCCAGGGCCACGAAGCCCTGACTGAAATGGGTGACGCTCGCCGAGATCTGGCCGTTCGCGTACGTGCCGCCGATCTCGTCCCAACCTCCGCCCGGGTCGGACCAGACGATCACTGGGTTGGTGAGCGCGGTGCCCACGACGAAGGTCACGGTCGCCGCCGTGCTGAACTGCGCACCGTCGGGGTCGAACCGATAGATCGGCGTGTAAGCGGTCATTCCGGCCGGCGGAGCGTTCGTCGTCGACGTGATGGTCACGTTGGTCGCGCTCGTGAACACGCTGGACGGGAACTGGACGGTGACGCCCTCGAGGGTCACGCTTCCGCCGCCGGACCCGACGGCCACCGTGCTGGTGTTGCCCGAGCCGCTGCACGTCTGGGCATGCCCGCCGCTGCACACGCCCGTCTGGCACGTTTCGGAGCTGGTACAGGCGTTGCCGTCGTTGCAGACCGTCCCGTTCGTCTTCGCCACCGCGGCCGGACATCCCGTCGCCGGCACGCACGCCCCGATCGTGTGGCACTGGTCCGTCGTGCACGTCACCGCCACCGCCGCCGGACATCCCGTCGCCGGCACGCACACTCCGATCGTGTGGCAGTGGTCCGTCGTGCACGTCACCGCCGTCCCCCCCGTGCACGCCCCCGACTGGCACGTCTCCCCCGTCGTGCACGCGTTGCTGTCGTTGCACGTGGTCCCGTTCGCCTTCGCCACCGCAGTCGGACATCCCGTCGCCGGCACGCACGCCCCGATCGTGTGGCACTGGTCCGTCGTGCACGTCACCGCCGCCCCCCCCGTGCACGCCCCCGACTGGCACGTCTCCCCAGAACGGAAG
>Ga0265338_10009332_pt1 | contig 11721 bp, 8 predicted proteins | sample 42126metaG_FD_193579 | JGI IMG/M metagenome (GOLD analysis project Ga0265338, IMG submission 193579) | Rhizosphere microbial communities from Carex aquatilis grown in University of Washington, Seatle, WA, United States - 4-21-26 metaG | ecosystem: Host-associated > Plants > Roots > Rhizosphere >... | reverse complement strand
CGTGATGGCCGCGCCCGTTGTCGCAGTAAAAGGTGCGGCCGCCGATCCGCATGGTGCCGTCGCACTCGGCGGTGGAGTGGTCGGCGGACAGCCGCCCGCTGCGCAGGCCGGCGAGCGTGGTGACCAACTTGAAGGTGGAGCCGGGCGGATAAACGCCGCCGATCGCGCGGTTGCTCCAGGCGCCGCGGTCATTGATGTCCTTCGCGGCCTCGGCGCTCAGGCGCGGAGAAAAGGCGTTCAGGTCATAGTTGGGCATGCTGGCGAGGGCCAGCACCTCGCCGGTGCGCACATCGAGCGCGACCGCGGCCCCGTTGAGATTCTCGAACTGGCCCATGGCCCGCTCGGCGGCGAGCTGCAGGTCGATGTCCAGGCTGGTGGTGAGGCTGTGCCCCTGGACCGGCATCTGCCGCCGCAGCGGCGGGTTGACCCGGAAGCCGGCGGGATCGACCCGGTAGATCGTGCCGCCCGTCTCGCCCTGGAGCACGGAATCGTACTTCAGCTCGAGGCCGTCGCGGCCGACGGTGCCCTTGAAGGCGTAGGTCTTGAGGTCCTCGCCCGGCACATCCTCGAGCGAGATCTCGTCGCTGCCGCCGACATAGCCGAGCGCCTGGGCGGCGGCCCCGTGATAGGGGTAGTAGCGGGTGCTCGAGGTGTAGACCTGCAGCGGCGAGGCGACGGGCAGGCGTTCGATCAGCCGGGCGTATTCCTCGGGTTTCAGGTCGTCGAGCAGGATGTAGGGCAGCAGCAGCTGCTGGCGGAAGTGGCGGTCGAGGCTGCGCACGTCGACCCGGTCCGTCCGGTCCAGCAGCTGGTTGACCTGGTCGAGGTAGCGCTGGACCACCTGGGCGCGGGCGATTTGTTCGAACTGGCCGGGCGACAGCCGGTCGCTCCGGGCGAGGTCGCCCTCCTTCTCGCTGTCGCGGTAGCGGCGGACGGTTTCGATGTATTCCTTGCGGAATTCGCCGCGGAGCTCGTCGAGATAGAGGGTGACGGCGAACCGGGAGCGGTTGCCCACGAGCAGGCGGCCCTCGCGGTCGTAGATGTTGCCGCGCGGGCCGGGCACCAGCACGCGCCGCTGGTTCTGGAGGCGCTCGCGTTCGCCGTAGTCGCCGGAGCGGAACAGCTGGCGATAGGCCAGGCCGGCCGCGAGCACGAGCACCATGCCGCCAATCAGGAAATGGAACAGCAGGATGCGCGGGCGCTGCAGCTTGTAGGTCTCGATGATGCTCACGGCGGTACCCCCCAGGCATGGGCCCGCCGGGGCGGAAATTCAAGTGGGAGCGGGCGCACGGACGGGGGAGGGCGGGAAGCGCTACGCGGTCGCCGGCTCAGAAGGGATGGCGGCTCTCCTCGCCCAGGTCGACGTGGCCGAAGGCGAGGGCGTGGTGTTGCAGCGCGAAGAACCACGGGGCGATCGCGGCGACGAAGAGCTGGGAAACGCCCAGGTCGGCGAAGAGGCGGATCCAGGCGCCGTTCGCCGCGGGCTGGCCGCCCAGGAGCAGGAACGACAGGGCGAGGAAGAGCGCCAGGTTGGCGAGCAGCGCGGTGATGACCCCCAGGATCGTCTCCTCGCGCGGGAAGCGGGACCGGAGATGGTAGACAGCGACGTGCAGCCCGGCGAACAGCAGCAGGTGGGTGCCGAACGGCACGGGCTCGAGCGCATCGATCGCCAGGCCGGTGAGCAGGGTGGCGATCAGCCCATTGCGCAGGGCCAGGCGCAGGGCGGCAAAAGTGACGAGCAGCCCGCCGACGAAAAGGGACACCCCATACGGCGCCAGGTAGTGATTGATCTGCGCGACGAGGCTCCAGAGCAGGAGCATGACGGCGAAGGGAATCAGCCAGCGGCGGTGCATGGGCCGGGAAAGCGAGGTTAAATGCGCCGGGCGGGTCGGCTAGGTCGGGTTCAGCGGGACGAGCACGGTGACCTCCGCGAGTTCCGACAGGCGCGGGTCGAGCGCGACGTCGCCCGTCTTGAACAGGCCGTCGGTGCTGGCCTCGAGGCGCGTCACATAGCCGATGGTGAGTCCGGCCGGAAACACGCCGCCGAGATCGGAGGTCACGAGCCGCTTGGGGGTCGCGGTCGAGGCGAAGACATCGGGCGGCACGAATTCCACGGCGCCCCGGGGGGCGCTGAGCGGCAGGTTGATCCCGCCCTGGTAGCTCACCGGCCGCGGGTCGCCCTCGACGCTGGCGGCCAGCCGCACGCTCGGGCTGCTGATGAGGTCGACGACGGCGGTGTAGGCATGCACCTCGCGCACGCGCCCGACGACGCCCCCGCTGAAGACGACGGGGGCGCCCACGGGAATGCCGTAGTTGGCGCCCTTGCGGATGACGAGCTGCTGCCACCAGCCGGTGAAATCGCGGCGGGCGATGCGGGCGGGTTCAAAGCGGAACCGGGGATTCGACGGGAGGCGGAGCAGCTGTTCCAGGCGGGCGATTTCGGCGCGCAGCGCCTCGGTCTGCTGGGCCTCGAACTCGTAGCCGGAGTAGATCCGGCGGAGGTCCCGCCCGGCGGTGATGAGCTCGTTCTTCGACTGGGCGCGTTCCGCCCAGTAGTCCTGGAGGTCGCGCGCATAGGAGGCGCTGACCTGAACGGGCGCCTGCACCTCGTAGATGCTGACCCGCAGGAACGATTTCACCGCGACGGGCAGCAGGATCCACGCGAGGACGACAATGCCCAGGACGGCAAAAGGCTTGGCCTGATCAAAACGGTGGGAGGGCACGGGCAGCAGGCGACATTAGTCCGCGGGGCGGGCGAATCGATCCGAATATTTCGGGCGCCCGCTCCGCGCCGAAATGCGGCCGCCCAACCCTGCGCGCCTTCCCCGGGGAAACGGCGCCCGCCCGCGCGTCAGGCCTTGGCCTCGCTGGTGAAGTGCGGCAGCAGGAAATTCAGGTCGCTCAACACCACGCCGGTGCCGTTGGCCACGGCGCTGAGCGGGTCGTCGGCGACGGTGACCGGCAAGCCGGTCTTTTCGCTGAGCAGCCGGTCGATGCCGCGGAGCAGCGAGCCGCCCCCGGCCATGACGAAGCCGCGGTCGACGAGGTCGGCGGAGAGTTCGGGCGGGCAGCGCTCCAGCGCGTTGCGCACGGCGTCTACGATCGCGGCGATCGTGTCGCCCAGGGCCTCGCGAATCTCCTGCGAAGTGATGTGGATGGTCTTGGGCAGGCCGGCCACGGAATCGCGGCCCTTGACCTCCATCGACAGCTCCTCCTCGAGCGGGTAGGCGGAGCCGATCCGCATCTTGATCTCCTCGGCGGTGCGCTCGCCGATGAGGAGGTTGTACGCCCGCTTCATGTAGTTGATGATGGCGTTGTCGAGTTCGTCGCCCGCCACGCGGATGGACTTGGAAAACACGACGCCGGCCAGCGAGATGATGGCGATCTCCGTCGTGCCGCCGCCGATGTCCACGATCATGTTGGCCGCCGGCTCGTCGACCGGCAGGCCGACGCCGATGGCGGCCGCCATCGGCTCCTCGATCGTGAGCACCTCGCGGGCGCCGGCGTGCGTGGCGGATTCCTTCACCGCGCGTTTCTCGACCTCGGTGATGCCCGACGGAATCGCGATGATCACGCGCGGCGCCACGCGGAAGGAGTTGCTGTGCACCTTGCGGATGAAATAGCGCAGCATCGCCTCGGTGATGTCGAAGTCGGCGATGACGCCGTCCTTCATCGGGCGGATCGCCTGGATGTTGCCGGGGGTGCGGCCGAGCATGCGCTTCGCCTCTTCGCCGACGGCCAGGACCTTGCGCGATGATGTGCTGATGGCAACGACGGAAGGCTCGCGCAAGACGATGCCCTTGTCCTTCACGTACACCAGAGTGTTCGCCGTGCCGAGGTCGATCCCGATGTCGTTCGAGAAATAACCAAACAAATTATTGGCCATGTCGTTAGGGTGAGCGGCAGGTGGGTTAACCCAAGCCAAGCAATCCGTGGAGCCCGTTGATGTCAAAGGTATTTGCGAGGGCGGCGGCGCGGCGGCGTCGCGGCGAAATGGGGACGCGCGGCGCGGAGGATGCGCTTGACCGGGGCGCATTTCGGGGCGTTGTCGGTCTGGCGTAATTTCTCCCGCGCACCGGTCATGCCCAGCATCGACTTCATTCAGGATCTGGCGGTGGTCGTCCTGGTGGCCGGGGTGGTGGGCTGGTTCTGCCAGCGGCTGCATCTCTCGGTGGTGGTGGGGTATCTGGCGGCCGGGATGGTGGTGGGGCCGTACACGCCGCCCTTCTCCCTCGTGCATGACGGCGGGCGGATCGAGACCCTGGCCCAGGTCGGGCTGATCTTCCTGATCTTCTCGATCGGCATGCGCCTGAGCCTGCGCCGGCTGCGGCAGTTCGGCCTGTCCCTGGTGATCGCGACCCTCATCGGCGCGGTCATTGTCTTCAACCTCGCGCGGCTGGCCGGCACCCTGCTCGGCTTCAATTCCACCGAAAGCTTCTTTCTCGCCAGCATGCTCATGGTGTCGAGCTCGGCCGTCATCAGCAAGGTCCTGACCGAGATCGGCGCGATGCATGAGAAGGTCGGGCAGCTGGCGACGGGCGTGACGGTCCTGGAGGACGTGGTGGCGGTGGCGATGCTGACCCTGCTCAGCTCGATCATCCAGTTCGGGCAGACGGGCCTCGCGCGCCTGGGCGAGACGCTGGGGCTGCTCGGCGCCTTCGTGGTGCTGGCGGGCATCGGCGGCCTGCTCATCGTGCCCTGGCTGCTGCGCAAGCTGAGCGCGAGCGCCTCCGAGGAGCTGCAGACCCTGATGGTGGCCGGACTGCTGCTCACCATGGCGCTGCTCGCGCAACACGCCGGCTACTCGCTGGCGCTGGGAGCGTTCCTGCTCGGGGCCATCGTCGCGGAGACGCCGCACCGCACCCAGGTGGACCGCACCTTCGAGGGGCTGCGCGACGTCTTCAGCGCGGTGTTTTTCGTGGCCATCGGGATGCAGATCAACGTCGGGGAGATCGCCGGGAACGCGGCGCTCGTCCTCGCGGTGGCGGCGCTGGCCATCGTCGGCCGGGGGACTGCCTGCACGCTCGGGCTGGTCGCCACCGGCTCGGGCACGAAGGAGGCGCTGCGGGTGGGCCTGGCGGTGACGCCGATCGGCGAGTTCTCCTTCATCATCGCCCAGCTCGGCGCCTCGGCCGGCGTGATCCCGGGGAAATTCTATCCCATGGCGGTGGGCGCCTCGCTGCTGACGACGCTGGCGGCGCCGCCGCTCACGCGGCGGTCGGGAGCGATCAGCGACTGGCTGGTGGCGCACGAACCCCGGCTGCTGGAGAACTGGATCGACTACTATCAGCACCTCCTGCAGCGCCTGCGCTGGCGGGCCCGGCGCAGCCGCCTGTGGCAGCTGAGCAAGCGCCGTCTGGTGCAGATCACCGTGGAGATCCTGCTGGTCACGGGCCTGCTGGTCTTCTCGGAGCAGATGTTCGCCATGGTGGAGGGCTACCTCGGGCAGGGCTGGATCTTCCCCCACGGGCTCGAGATCGGATTCTGGTCCGCGCTGGTGCTGGTGGCGCTGGTGCCGGTGGTGGCCATCTGGCGCAACATCTCGGCCCTGGCGCTGCTCTACGCGCAGGTGTCCACCGCCGGGCAGCGTCACGCGGTGGTGCTGCGGCCGCTGATCGAGACCGGGCTGAAGACGCTGGCCGGGGCGGCGCTGTTCCTGTGGCTCTCCGCCGTGCTGCCGATCGGCGGGGTGACGCGCTGGCTGCTGGCCTTCCTCACGCTGCTGGCGGTCACGGGCCTGGTCTTCTTCTGGCGCAAACTCATCTACTGGCACAGCGAGCTGGAGATCGGCCTGAACGAGGCGCTGGCCGAGGCGGACCAGCGCGGGTCGGCCACGACGGCCCCGTGGCTGCGCTCGCAGGACGACTGGAACCTGAACATCTCGGAATGCGTGCTGCCCGACCTGGCGGCCTGCCGGGGCCGCAGCATGGCCGAGCTCGGGCTCCGGTCCCGCTTCGGCTGTTCGGTGGTGGGAATCGAGCGCCAGGGGTTCATGATCGCGAATCCCCCGCCCGAGGCGGTTTTTTATCCCCGCGATCGCGTGCTGTTGCTGGGCTCGGCGGCGCAGGTGGAGGCGGCGAAGAAGTTCCTGGCGGCGGTCGCCGGAGCGGAGCCGGTGACCGTCGGATTCGACGAGGTGCGGATGGAGGCGGTCGTGGTTCCCGAACCGTGCGGCTGGGTGGGTTCGACCCTGGCGGCCCTGGCGTCCACGCGCCGCACCGGCGTGCAGATTGCGGGCATCAACCGGGGCGGGCGGCGCATTCTCAATCCCGGCGCCGACGAGACGCTGCAGGGCGGCGACGAGCTGCTGCTGCTGGGCACCCCGGAGCAGATCGACGCGTTCCGGGCGTTTGTGCGCGGCGAGGCTGACTCCGGCGAACCGCCCTTCGAGCCCGGGCCCTGACCCGGAAACGTGCCGCCCAAGGCGGCGGAATCGCCCGACGCCCGCGCGCCGGCCGGCCGTGCCTAGCTCTGGCCGCGGCCGCTGCGACGGCGCGGGCGCCCGGCCTCCTCGTCCCCAACGGGGCTCGAGGGTTCGCCCTTCTCGCCGTCTTCGTCCTTTTCCTTGTCCTTGTCGGCCGGGGGGCGCGGGTTTCCGTCCTCGTCGAGATTCTCCTCGTCGGCTTCGTCGTCGTCCTCGTCCCACTTCAGCGACTGGTCGTTCTTGAGCCGCTCCTCCTCCGCCTCGTCCAGCGCCGGCAGATCCGCATCCTCCAGTTCGTCTTCCTTGGCGGCGGGGCGCTCGCCCTCCTCCTCGCTCTCCCACCCGGCGGGCGCGTAGTCGAGGATGGCGGAGATCTCGGAAAAAACGTGAACGGCCTTGCCCTCCATGAAATCGATGTTGCGAGCCTCGCGGATCTCGTCCTCCACCTCGTCGACGCTCAGCTTCTGCTCGAAGTCGAACAAGTCGTTCAGCACCTTCACGCGCAGATGCGTGATGTGGTCGAGGAAGTCGGCGTAGGGGCCGTTCTCCTCGTCGAGCAGGTCGGGCAGGGCGAAGAGCTTGTCCTCCGACTCGAACAGCGAGTCCTTCACCCGCACCAGGCGCACGCGGCCGCTCCCCAGGTCCTTTTCGATGCGGAAGGGGATGAAGGCCCGTTCCATCAGGTCCTGTTCAAACCCATACTCGCGCATCGACTCGATGAGCTCGACGATGTGCTGCACCTGGCGGGGGTCGATGATGCTCAATCCGTCCACATCCCAGCGCACCGGGTCGCTGACTTCTTCGACCCACCAGTTATGGTCGTCGCCGAGACGCACAATGCACCAGTCGAGTCGGGAGGCGGATTTGGCCATGGTGAAAGGAGGGGAGGCGGATGTTTTCGCTGCACCAAAAAGCCGGCTGGAGGATGGAGTCAACCCCGCAACGCGAAAAAAGCGCCAATGGTTTGGTCTGCGTCCTTCCCGCGGTGTTTGGGGACGAAATCCGAGCGCAGGCTGTGGCGGGTGGGACAAAAAACAAGCACAAAAAAGCGGGTCGTGAATTTCGCGCGGACGCGCCGTGTTTCCGGGACGAAAGGCGCCCGGCGGCGGGCGCCGGCCCGGTGGGCGGCCGGCCGGCGGACGGGCCCCGCGGGGCTTGAGTTTTGACGGCGTGGACCGCAGTTTCGCGGTCATGGGGTTCATCTACGAGAAGCTGGTGCGGCGCGCGGCCTTCACGCTGGACCCGGAGGTTGCGCATGAGCGGAGCGTGCAGGCGCTGGCGCTGCTGGCGGCGCTGCCCCCCCTCCGGCGCTTGCTGGAGGCCTGGATGCAGCTGGCGCCCGCCCGGGCCCGGCCGATCGAGTGCCTGGGACTGCGTTTTCCCAATGCCGTGGGGCTGGCGGCGGGGTTCGACAAGGACGGCGTGGCCTGGCTGAGCGCGGCGGCGCTCGGGTTCGGCCACGTCGAGATCGGCACGGTGACCTTGTTGCGCCAGCCGGGCAACGGCCGGCCGCGCCTGTTCCGGTACCCGCCGCACGAGGCGGTGATCAACCGCATGGGCTTCAACAACGAGGGCGCCGAAGCCGTGGCCCGCCGGCTCGCCCGGCAGCCGCCGGCCGGCGCGCGGCGCATCCCCGTGGGCATCAACCTGGGCAAGTCGCGGGCGGCGCCCCTCGACCGGGCCACCCAGGACTATCTGGGCAGCTTCGAGCTGCTCGCCGACCACGCGGACTACCTCGCGGTCAACGTCAGCAGCCCCAACACCCCCGATTTGCGCGAACTGCAGGAGGAGCACTGGCTGCGGGAGCTCCTGCCCGCGCTGGTGAGCGCCAATCGCGGGCGGGTCGCGGCGGGCAAGCCGCGCCGGCCGATTCTGCTGAAGATCGCGCCGGACCTGGATTTTCGCCAGATCGACGCCGTGCTGACGGTGGTCACGGACCTGGGTCTCGACGGGATCATCGCCACGAACACCACCCTGGCGCGGCCGGGTCCATTTGCCGCCGTCACCGAGGCCGGCGGCCTCAGCGGCCGGCCCCTGCGCAGCCGTTCGACCGAGATCGTCCGCTACGTGTCGCGGGTCACCGCGGGCCGGCTGACCATCATCGGCTCGGGCGGGATCACCGACTACGAGTCGGCCGGTGAGAAGCTCGACGCCGGGGCCACGCTGGTGCAGGTGTACACGGGCATGATCTACCGCGGACCTTTCTTCGCCCGCGACCTCGCGCGGGGCCTGCTGGCCCGGCAGGACCGGGTCTTCGGATTTTAGGTTTTTGAATTACGAGTCACGATTTGGGCGGAGACGATGAATGGCTTCGTGCCGGCGATGGTCAGTCGTGAGTCGCTCGCAGCCTGCGGCATCGGCCTGCCGCGTCGCCCCCGATTTACGGTTGGGCCCTGATCGTCGTCGGAGTTGCTGCGATCTCGGCCGCACTCTTCGTGCGCCGACGGGGATGACGGCGAGCCGGGCGTTTTTGCGACCGCGCGCGTCGGGAGCGCCTAAAGCTGGGCGGACGAATCGCGGACGCCATCCTTGCGACCGAGCGCGGGTCGCCCGACGCGGGTGCGGCGGAACCCGGTTGTGCGTGCCTCTGAGGAGCGATGATCGACGCTGCGGCCGCTGGCACCCGGATTCCGACGGATCGACTTGATCGAAAACCGCAAATCGCAACTCAGATGTCCCAGTCGGCCCCGTCCCGGAGATCGCTGACGGTGCCGACCGCCGCCTCCCGCTTGCGGCGGGCGCGCACGACGAGATTCTCGCCCCGGTAATAGGCGATGCTGTTCGCCGGAATGGATTCCAGCAGCCAGACGTTGGCCCCGATCACGGAGTGCTCCCCGATGCGGGTGTCGCCGCCGAGGATCGTGGCGTGGGCGTAGATCGTGACGTGATCGTCGACGTCCGGGTGCCGCTTGACGCCCTTGACCGGATTGCCCTCGGCATCGATCTCGAACGATTTGGCGCCGAGGGTGACGCCCTGGTAGATCTTGACGTGGGCGCCGATCCGCGCGGTCTCGCCGACGACGACGCCGGTGCAATGATCGATGAAGAAATGGGTGCCGATCTGGGCGCCGGGATGGATGTCGGCGCCGGTGCGCTCGTGGGCGTACTCGGTCAGCATGCGCGGCAGCAGCGGCACGCCGAGGTGGTAAAGCACGTGGGCGATGCGCTGCAGCGAGATCACGAGCACGCAGGGATAGGCGAGAATGATCTCCTCGGTGCTGCCCGCGGCCGGATCGCCATGATAGGCGGCCGTGACATCGGTCTGGATGACCTGCCGCACGTCCGGCAGGCGGCGGAGCGTCTCCATCGTGAGCTCGCGCGCGCGGGTGCCCGGATGCGGGTCCTTGGCAAAACGCAGGCACTTCTCGATCTCGGCCGTCATGCGCGCCTCGATCTCGCCGAGGCGGCGCTCGATCAGCGTGCCGACGCTGCGGCGCGTCACCGGGCTTTGCTCGAAGAAGCCGGGGAAAAGGACGTGCATCAGATCCGAGGCGAGCCGGTTGACCGACTCCTCGGACGGAAGGTTGGCGCCGTCGATATGATTGATGCCGCCGTGGTCCTCGTACGACGCGAGGAGGGCTTGCTTGATGGACTCGAGAGACATGGCCGGGCTCCTACCTTTCGGGAGGAAGCCCGGCAGGTCAAACCGGATAAGGGACCGGGCCATCCCCGGTCCCCCGGTGCGGCTAGCGGCCCTGGCGGCCGCGCGCCTCGTGCAGGCGCTGCACCCCGCGGGCGCCGGCGAGGACGGCCAGCGCGATCAGGAACCAGGTTCCCATCGCACCGCCGCCGCCGCCACCGCCCATGCTCGGGGGCGGCGGCGTGTTGCCGGGGGGCGGGGGAGGAGGCGGTGGCGGTGGCGGCGCGGTGAGGGCCAGCGTGGACACGGTCCCGTCGGGCGCCACCTTGCGGAGGGCGCCGTTGCCGGTGTCGGCGACGAAGAGGTTGCCGGCGCCGTCCACGGTCAATCCCCGCGGGTCGTTGAAGAGGGCGCTGGCGCCGCTGCCGTTGCCCATGCCGGCGACTCCCGCGACGCCGGCGACGGTGGTGACGGCGCCGGCCGGCGTGATCTTGCGGACGGTGGCGTTGGCGGTGTCGGCGACGTAGACGTTGCCGGCGGCATCGACGGCCACGCCGTACGGCTGGTTGAACAGGGCGTTGGCGCCGGTGCCGTCGTTGCTGCCGCTGATGCCCGCGGATCCGGCCAGGGTGGTGACGGCGCCGGCCGGCGTGATCCTGCGGATGGTGTCGTTGAAGGTGTCGGCGACGTAGACATTGCCGGTGGCATCAACGGCCACGCTCTCGGGGAAGTTGAACCCGGCAGCGGTTCCCGTGCCATCGACTTCACCGCGATTGCCCGGCGAACCGGCCAGCGTGGTCACGACTCCCGCCGGCGTGATCTTCCGGATGGTGGAGTTGAGGGCGTCGGCCACGTAGATGTTGCCGGCGGAATCCAGCGCAATGCCGCCCGGCCGGTTGAAGGTCGCCCCGCTGCCGGTGCCGTCGGTGCTGCCGCGAGTGGTCGCCGAACCGGCCAGGGTCGTGACGATGCCGTCGGGCGTGATCTTGCGGATGGTGGCGTTGCCGGTGTCGGCAACGTAGACGTTGCCGCTTGCGTCAACGACGATCCCATCCGGCAGGTTGAACTGGGCGGCGGTGCCGGTTCCGTCAGTGCTGCCGACGTTCCCGGCCGAGCCGGCCAGGGTGGTGATGATGCCCGCCGGCGTGACCTTGCGGATGATATCGCTGGACGCGTCGGTCACGTAGAGGTTGCCGGCACCATCGGCGACGACGTCGCTGGGATACTGCAGCAGCGCCGAAGCCGTCCCGGATACGGTGAGGGCCGCGGCGGCGCTCGTGGCCGAGCCGGAGGCGTTGGTGAGTATGACGCGGAACTGGTCGCCCGACATGGCGGCGGTGACGGCGTCGACTGACAGGGTGGCGCTGGCGACGCCGTGGTAGCTGCCGCCTTCATTCAGCGTTTCCCAGTTCGCAGCCCCGGCGGGCAGGCGCTGCCATTGGAAGGTGGGCGCGGGATTGCCCGTGGCCATCACCGTGAAGCTGGCACCCTGGCCGGCGGTCATCGTCTGCGGCTGGGGCTGCGTCGTGATGGCGGGCGCGGAGGGCCCGGCGGGCGGACTGACGGTAAGCACGGCCGCGCTGCTGGTGACCGAGCCGGCGGAATTGGTGGCGACAACGGTGTAAGTGCCGGCGTCGGCGGCGGTCACGCTCGCGATGGTGAACGAGGCGCTGGTGGCGCCGGCGATCGTCGCGCTGTCTTTCATCCACTGATACGT
>Ga0265338_10009331_pt1 | contig 11721 bp, 6 predicted proteins | sample 42126metaG_FD_193579 | JGI IMG/M metagenome (GOLD analysis project Ga0265338, IMG submission 193579) | Rhizosphere microbial communities from Carex aquatilis grown in University of Washington, Seatle, WA, United States - 4-21-26 metaG | ecosystem: Host-associated > Plants > Roots > Rhizosphere >... | reverse complement strand
CGCGGTCAACGTCACCGGCGTCCCACTCGCAAACGCAAACGCACACGTCAAACCGCAATCAATCCCCGCCGGAGAACTCGACACCGACCCCGACCCGCTCCCCGCCTTCGACACCGTCAACGTGTACAGCGCCGTGAACGTCGCCGTCACCCCGGTCGCCGCGTTCATCGTCACCTGACACTGGCCCGTACCCGAACACCCACCACCCGACCAGCCGGCAAACGTCGAACCACTCGCGGGCGTCGCGGTCAACGTCACCGGCGTCCCACTCGCAAACGCAAACGCACACGTCAAACCGCAATCAATCCCCGCCGGAGAACTCGACACCGACCCCGACCCGCTCCCCGCCTTCGACACCGTCAACGTGTACGCGGAGGTCGACCCGATGCGCTCGGTCAGCGTGCGGTAGACCCCGGCGACGCTATCGGTGTACGAGCCGACGGCTGTGCACTCGCCGGCCGCCGGGCAGGACAAGCTGTTCAGGAACGGTTCCGACGCGCCGGCCGGGGTCGGAATCGGCTGGAGGGTCCAGCTCGACCCGTCCCAGTGCTCGGCCAGCAACACGCGGTTGTACTCGCTGTCCCAGTAGCCGCCGACGGCGTCGCACGCGGTCGCCGAAGTGCACGACACGGCCGTCAGGTAGCTCCCATGGGCGCCGTCGGGGTTGGGAGTCGACTGGACCGACCAGGTCGTCCCATTCCAGCGCTCGGCCAGCGTCAGATTGCCGCCCGAACTCGGGGCGTAGTACCCCACGGCTGTGCACGCGCTCGCCGACGTACACGACACGCCGTCCAGCCAGGTGTCCGTCGCGTCCGCAGGACTCGGGGTGGTCTGGACTGCCCAACCCGACCCGTCCCAGCGCTCGGCCAGCATCGTCGACGGTGTGAAATAGTCGCCGCTCTCGTAGGAGCCGACCGCGGTGCACGCGCTCGCCGTGGGGCACGACACCGCCTCGAGGCTGCTGTACTCAGGCCCAGGGTTCGGGGTCGACTGGACAGACCAGCTCGTCCCGTCCCAGCGCTCCGCCAGCACCGCCGAGCCGCCGAGGCTCTGGACGTCGCCCTCGCCGACGGCGGTGCACGCACTGGTCGTGGGGCACGACACCCCCAACAGAAGACTCAAATCGGAGCCGGTGCTCGGGGTCGCCTGCATCGCCCAGCTTGTCCCGTTCCAGCGCTCGGCCAGCGTCGAGCCGAAGTCGTAACTCTCGGTCTCGCTGTTTCCGACGGCGGTGCACGCGGTCGCCGACGGGCACGACGCCGCCTGCAGACCGCTCGACACGACGCCGGTCGGGCTGGGGGTCGTCTGGATCGCCCAGGCCGCTCCGTCCCAGCGCTCCGCCAGCGTCACCGGGACTCCGGAGCCGTTCGTGTAGGTCCCGGCCGCCGTGCACGCCCACGCCGACGAGCACGAGACCCCGTACAGGGAACTGTCGACGAAGATCCCGCCGCTTGGGTCAACGGTCGCCTGGATCGCCCAGCTTCCCCCGCTCACGTGCTCCGCCAACGTCCGCGTCTCAGCCAGGGCGTTCGTGTAATCGCCGACCGTGGTGCACGTGCTCGCCGACGTGCACGAAACACCCTGGAGGCTCTTGGTGGTCGCGCCGGCCGGGCTCGGAGCGGTCTGCGGCGCCCAACTCGACCCGTTCCAAGACTGCACCGTCTGCTCGGACGCGCCGACGGCGACGCAGGCGCCCACTGACCCGCACGAGACCGCCCACTGCAGGCTCGACGTTGGCGCAGGGATCGACTCGAGCGCCCAGCTCGACCCGTTCCAGCCCTCCGCCAGCGCCTGCAGCGTGTGCGAGGCGTCGAAGTAGATCCCGACGGCCGTGCACGCGGTATCCGACACACACGAAACCGACTGCAAACCGCTGCCGACCGACCCGGCCGGGCTCGGAGCCGACTGGATCGACCAGCTCGACCCGGCCCAGCGCTCCACCAACAACCCCGTACCGGTGCCGGACCCGACCGCGGTGCACGCCGTATCCGACGAGCACGATACTCCCGCCAGCCTGCTGGCGGTTGACCCGCCGGGCGCCGGCGTGGACTGGATCGACCAGGTCGTCCCGTTCCAGCGCTCGGCCAGCGGCAGGTCCGTCCCCCCACTGCCCCTGTAGGTACCGACGGCCATGCACGCGCTCGCCGACGAGCACGACACACTCGTCAGGCTGCTCGACTCGGCGCCGGCCGGGATCGGGATCGCTTGGATCGACCAGCTCGACCCATCCCAGCGCTCCGCCAACAACGTCCCGGTGCCTGTGTCGCTCGTGTAGACGCCGACGGCGGCGCACGCGCTCGCCGACCCGCACGACACGCCCGCCAGGCTGCTCACCTTCGCACCGGCCGGGTTCGGCGTCGCCTGCACCGACCAATTCGTCCCGCTCCAGCGCTCCGCCAATGTGACCTTGACCGCGGCAGTGTTGTAGTCGTAGCCCACGGCGGTGCACGCGCCCGACGCCGCCCAGCACGACACGCCCTGCAGAACTGCCTTTGGCGACTGCACGTCGGGGCTCGGCACGATCGACCAGCCAGGGGCCGGGTTGGCCGCCGACGAGATCCCGACCACAACCAGGAACACCCCGATCGCGACCAGGGACAGAAGGACAACCCGACTAACGCGCGCCGCGCACACCTTGGCCCCCTTCGTGAGACCGACTCGCACGCCGACCTAGCCAACGCCGACGCTTACCAGTGTTGTGTAATCGCGACCCCCCGCCATCAGTAGAAGCGGGCACCGTCAGCCGCGGAGTTACGGGGAGGCACGTATCTTCCGACTGAGACGACCGTGGTAGGGGGCGCCACGAGTTCCGCGTCGATCGGAGGAGCCATGAGGGCCAGCCGTCTGCTGCTTGCGATGGTCGGTTTGATTGGGGTGTTGGGTGTGGCTGGTGCGGCTGCTGCTTGTTTCGCGGCGGCGGGAGGAGTGAGTTGGGGCACCGCGATCAAGGTGCCGGGCACGGCAGCCCTCAACACCGGCGACGGCGCCGGAGTGGACTCGGGCTCGTGCGCCAGCACAGGCAAGTGCGCGGCCGGCGGCCGCTACAGAAACGGCTCCGGCGGGTATCGGGCGTTCGTGACAGCACCCTGAGCCGCGCTCACCCGCGCCGGTCTCGCGCCGGTGAGGCGTTCGAAGGAGCCAGGGCAGCACATAGCCCTCGGCGAGATCCTTTGATCGACCGTCAGAGAGCCTCAACATGCAGGGAAACATTGTCAATACGACAACGTTATGGAACTAACCGGACTCAAACTCAGCCCCTTGGCCTCGCGACCTCCTGTTTCAGCGGCGCGAGTCCGCGACGCCACCGGATGAGCCGGAGGTCGCGCTTTCCGACCGAGCACCGAAGCGGCGCCGGCTCTCTGTACCGGGAGAAGCACGGCTTTCGTGCAGCCGTCCGTGCACGGATGGTGGGAGTTCGGGAAAAGCTCGGCCAACTTCGCCGACCTCGTGGTCGACCGCTGACGCCTCGGCTTCAGGCCTTCTCGGGCCGGCGGGATCGGTCTAGGCTCTGGGCGTGACCGTCTGCGCGCAGTGCGGATTCGAAAACGCTTCCGGCCGCAAGTTCTGCGGCGGTTGCGGCGCGGCGCTCGCGCTCACGTGCGCGACCTGCGGCGCGGCGAACGAGCCGGGCTCACGCTTCTGCGGCCAGTGCGCCGCCCCGCTCGAGGCCGACGCACGCCCCGCGACTCTCGCGGCGCAGGCGAGCACGGCCGAGCGCCGGGTCGTCTCCGTCCTCTTCGCCGACCTCGTCGGCTTCACTCCACTCTCCGAGTCCCGCGATCCGGAGGAGGTGCGCGAGCTTCTTTCGCGCTACTTCGATCGCTGCCGCCGCCTGATCGAGATCTACGGCGGCACCGTGGAGAAGTTCATCGGCGACGCCGTCATGGCGGTGTGGGGAACACCGGTGGCGCAGGAGGACGACGCCGAGCGGGCTGTCCGCACGGCCCTCGATCTCGTCGCCGCCGTCGCCGCGCTCGGTGAAGAGGTCGGCGCCGATCTCCAGGCGCGCGCGGGCGTGCTCACGGGCGAGGCCGCGGTGACGCTCAACGCGCAGGCGGAGAGCATGGTCGCCGGCGACCTCGTCAACACCGCGGCGCGGATCCAGGCCGCCGCCGAGCCCGGGACCGTGCTCGTCGGCGAGGCGACAAAGCGTGCGAGCGGCGCGGCGATCGCATACGAGGACGCCGGTTCCTTCGAGCTCAAGGGGAAGAGCGAGGCGATTCCGCTCTGCCGTGCGGTCCGCGTCATGTCGATCCGCCGCGGCACGCTGCGCTCGGGAGAGCTCGAGCCTCCGTTCGTCGGCCGCCAGCGCGAGCTCAACCTCGTCAAGGACCTGTTCCACGCGACCGCCGAGGAGCGTAAGGCGCATCTCGTCTCCGTCGTCGGCATCGGCGGGATCGGCAAATCCCGGCTCGCCTGGGAGTTCGAGAAGTACCTCGACGGCGTGGCGGACACGGCGTACTGGCACCGAGGCCGCTGCCTGGCCTACGGGGACGGCGTCGCCTACTGGGCGCTTGCCGAGATGGTGCGGATGCGTGCGCTGATTTCCGAGGAGGACTCCACCGACGACGCCACCGCGAAGCTCGCCGCGATGCTCGGCGAGTGGCTGCCGGACGCCGAGGAACGTGCCTGGGTCGAGCCGCGGCTCCAGCAGTTGCTCTGCCTTTGCGAGCCGACCGCCGACGAGCGTCAGAACCTCTTTTCCGCCTGGCGGCTCTTCTTCGAGCGGCTCGCCGCGCGCGGGCCGGTGGTGCTCGTGTTCGAAGACCTCCAGTGGGCGGACACGAGCCTGCTCGACTTCATCGAGCACCTGCTCGACTGGTCGCGATCGCACTCGATCTTCGTCCTAGCCCTGGCGCGGCCCGAGATCGCGCAGAAGCGACCGAGCTTCGGCGCCGGCGGTACGACGCTCTCACTCGAGCCGCTCTCGGAGGCCGCGATGGGAGAACTGCTCGACGGGTTCGTCCCCGGCCTCCCCTCTGACCTGCAAACGCAGATCCTCGAACGGGCGGAAGGCGTGCCACTCTACGCGGTCGAGACCGTCCGGATGCTTCTCGACCGTGAACTGCTCGAGCGCAACGGCGACGTCTACCGCCCGACCGGCCCCATCGAAGCGCTCGATGTCCCGGAGACACTGCACGCACTGGTCGCGGCGCGGCTCGACGGCCTCGCGCCGGACGAGCGGGGGGTGTTGCAGGACGCGGCCGTGCTCGGCAAGAGTTTCACGAAGCCTGGCCTCGCGGCGCTTTCGGGGCTCGACGACGCCGCGCTCGACCAGTTGCTCATCTCGCTCGTTCGCAAAGAGGTTCTGTCCGTCCAGGCCGATCCGCGTTCGCCCGAGCGCGGCCAGTACACGTTCCTGCAGGACATCCTCAAGAGGATCGCCTACGACACGCTCTCGCGGTCCGAGCGCAAGACACGCCATCTCGCGGCTGCCGCCCATCTCGAGCGGACCGGAGGCGCTGCGGAGACGGAGCTCGTCGAGGTGATCGCCGCGCACTATCTCGATGCGTACGAGGCTGCGCCGGACGCCGACGATGCGGCCGCCTTGCGGGCGAAGGCCGGCGATCGTCTCGCGCTCGCGGGCGAGCGCGCCGCTTCCTTGGCCGCGAGCGAAGAGGCGGAGCAGTACTTCGAGAAGGCGGCAGCGCTTGCCGAGGACGATCTTGTCCGGGCCAGCCTGTTCGAGCAGGCCGGCATGGCGGCGTTCGGGGGCGCGCGGTGGACTGCTTCCGTCGAGTTGCTCGAGCGGGCGATCGCCCTCTACAACGACGGCGGCGCCACGCACCAGGCCGCGCGAGTGACGGCAAAGCTCGGTCTCTCGATGTGGCGGGCAGGCGATCTTCGCGGCGGTGCCGATCGTCTTGCGGAGGCGCTCGACGTCCTCGCAGACGACGAGCCCGATGCCGAGATCGCCGAACTCATCGAGACATTGGGACGGCTGAACTACTTCCTCGGAGAGTCCGACCTGGCCGCGCAGCGCGTCGATCGGGCGCTCGAGATCGCCGAGGCGCTCCCGGCCTACAACGTCCTCGCTGACGGGCTCAACACGAAGCATCTTCTCCTGCTGGCGACAGGTCGCTACGAAGAGGCGACCGCCCTGCTCCAACACGCGATCGGCCTCGGCCGTGCGCATGACCTCGGGCTAACGCTGATGCGCGCGGTCAACAACCTGGCGGTCCTCCTCGGCCTGCTCGGGCGGTTTGTGGAGATGGACGCCGTGAACCTCGAAGGCGTCGAGATTGCCAAGCGTCTAGGGCTCCGCGAGCAGGAGCAGCAGATGCTCGCCGGCCACGCATGGTCGGCATGGGCCCTTGGAGACTGGGAGCAATCCGACGCGGTCACCGAGCAGATCACCGCCGCCGGGGCGTATCCCGCGCTGTTCCGCGGCAACACCGTCATCTTCACCGCCTGGCCCAGGGGGCAGGCCGCGGAGGCGCGTCGCGCGCTCGACGAGCTCCAGTGGTTGCGGGAGTCCGATGACGCACAGATCAAGGCGGGCTTCCTCCAGCTCGAAGGTCTCGTGCTCATGGCGGAGGGCAGGCCGGCCGAAGCGGCGGCAACGCTGCGGGAGGCGCACGACGTGTCCGCGACCGTGGACGTCCGAGTGTTCGTGCTGACGTGGGGGTTCGAGCTCGAGGCGCTGGCAGACGCCGGCAACGCAGCCGGCCTCGAGGAGCGACTAGCTGCGTGGGACAACATGGCCGCGGTTGAGCGGACACCGTATGCCGAGGCTCTTCACACGCGCTTCCGCGCCCGGCTCCTGGCGCTACGCGGTGATGCTTCCGGAGCGATCGACGGGCTCGAGTCAGCCGCTCTGCAATTCGCCGCGATCGGAATGCGCTTCTACGAGGCCGCAACGCTCGTCGAGCTCGCCGAGGCGGATCCGGGCGCGGCTGCGGAGGAAGCCCTCGCCGACGCTCGGGAGACATTGCAGCGCCTCGGCGCCAAGCCGTGGCTCAAGCGCCTGGACAACGCCGTCGCGCAGGCTGTGACCGCGTAGCGCCTTCTAGTTCAACTTCGCGGCCATCGCCGTCAGCAGCTTCCACCCGAGCTCGGCGTTGCTTTCGACCAATGGCTTGAACTCCCACGAAGTCATGCCGTAACAGACCATGTCGGTGGCAGCCGTGAGAGTCGCTGTGCGGACGGAATCGGAGAGCAGCGCGATCTCACCGTAGTAGTCGCCAGGCCCGACCTTTCCCTTCGACTCGCCGCTGACGGTCACATCCGCCTCGCCCGACTCGACAACGAAGAAGCCGACCCCCGAAGCGCCCTGCTCGACGAGCGTGTCGCCGGCCTTGAAGCGACGCTCCTTCATCGAGCTCGCGATCCGCTCGAGGTCCTTGTCGCCGAGGCCGGCAAAGAGCGGAACCTTCTTCAGCGTGTCGGCCGCTGCACTCATCGCACCGATTTATACAGAACCGTGCACGATCCCGCTCTTGCAGCGGAGCTGGGCCGGTGCGGATCCGCTGCCGCGATCCCCTAGATCGTGAGCGTGAGACCCTCGGCGGCGAGCTCGATCTCGCGGCCCGCAAGCTCGGCGGCGTCGTCCCGCATCGCCTCGAGCGTCTCGGCGTCGTGCGCGGGATCGTGGTGGAACATGAACGCCCGCGCCGGTTCCGTGCGCCGGACGAAAGCGGCGAAGTCGGGCACGGAGGAGTGCCCCCAGCCGACCTTGCTGGGATATTCGGCGTCCGTGTACTGGGCGTCGTGCATGAGGACGTCCGCACCGGTTGCGAGCTCGACGCCGGCGTCAGGGTCGAGGCCGAGCTCGTTGTCGGGGATGAACGCGAGCGTCCTCCCCTCCTCCTCGAGCCGATAGCCAAGCGCGCCGCCAGGATGCTGAACCGGCGCTGCAGTCACGGAGAGCCCGCCGATCTTCCAGCTCTCGTCGCGCACCTCCACGAACTCGACGTTCGCCGGGATGTCCTCGAAGCGGACGGGGAAAAGCGGCGGCGAGAGATACGTCGCGATGTTCGCTGACAGCGGCTCGCCCTCGAGCCGAGGCCCCCAGATGCGGATGGTTGTGTCCATGAAGAGGGGCGCGAAGAAGCCGAGCCCCGCGACGTGGTCGAGGTGCATGTGCGTCAAGAGGATGTCGAGCTCGGCCGGCGGGTCGGCGGCGAGCGCGTTGCCGAGCGGCCGCATCCCGCTGCCGCAGTCGAGGACGACGAGCCGTCCTTTGGCGGTTTCGACCGCGACGCAGCTCGTGTTGCCGCCGTACCGGACGGTCGCTGGGCCGGGCGCGGGGACGGTTCCCCGGCAGCCCCAGATCGCCGCCTTCATGGCGCGCACCCTACAGCCGCGACCGCGGGGAACAGCACCCCGGACCGCATAGCGTCTCGGCGGGAGAGCCCGAGGAGAGGATTGAACTCTCGACCCCGTGCTTACCATGCACGTGCTCTACCACTGAGCTACTCGGGCGGGTCGGGCGCCATGCTAGCGAGCCTCCATGCCTTCTTCTCGCGGAGGTCCTCGCTATCAGTTCCCGCTCCCGATCGTGATCTGCGATCGCACGAAGCCGTTACGCCCCTTTTACTCCGCCAAGACGAGACCCTTACGCCAGGCTGGGAGACTGCCTGCGTAGCCAGTTCCCGAGCTCAGATACCGGGGGGAAAGAATGAGAAGGTTCATGTTCGCTCTCGTTGTCGCTGCGGCACTCGCGCCGGTTGCGGCATTCGCGGGAACATCGCCGAGCACAACCCGTGCTCAGCAGGACTGTACGAAGCTGCGGGCGGCGATGGGCTCGACTGCGTTCCACCAGGCGTACGCGACGTTCGGGGCCTGCGTATCCGCCTACGCGCCGGTTGAGAATCAGGTGCAGACGAGCGCCCACGACACCTGCACGGCGCAGCAGGCCGATCCGACGTTCGCGGAAACCCATAACGGCAAGACGTTCGTCGAGTACTACGGCACCGGGAAGAGCGGCAAGGACGCGTTCGGCAAGTGCGTCTCTACCGTCGCCGGCGCAAACCAGAGGGCGGAGCAAGGCGGCCGCATCAACCCGGCTCAAACGTGCCGCTCTATCCGCTCGCAGCTCGGCAAGGCCCTCTTCAACAAGACGTACGGCAAGAACGCGAATGATCAGAACGCGTTCGGCAAGTGCGTCTCAGCGACCGCCAAGTCACAGGTCCAGAACGAGGTCTCAGCGTCGAGCTCGTGCAAGACGCAGCAGTCGGATTCGAGCTTCGCGGTCAATCACGGCGGCAAGACGTTCGAGCAGTACTACGGCACGAATGCCGACGGGTCCAATGCCTTCGGCAAGTGCGTCTCGAGCACCGCGCAGGCGTCCTCGCATGCGCAAAACAAGGCAGTCGTCAACGCTGCCCGCGCCTGCCAGAGTGAACAGAAGTCCGATCCCGCGGCGTTCAAGACGAAGTACGGGACGTTCGGAAAGTGCGTCTCGTCGAAGGAGAAGTCGTAGTACAGACACCGAACGCGTAAGCACTCCGAGGAGAGCCGGGTTGCCGGCTCTCCTCGTCTTTGCAGCGAGTGTCAGGCGTAGGGTTGGCGTGTGAAGCACGTCCTGATCCTCGGCGCCGGCTTCGGTGGGCTCGAGCTCTCCAGTCGCCTCTCGGACGAGCTCGCCGGCGAGGTTCGCGTCACGCTGATCGACCGCAACGACGGGTTCACGTTCGGCTTCTCGAAGCTCGGCATTCTCTTCGGCGGGGAAGAGCCGGCGGCCGTCAAGCTCCTCTACAGCGACATCGCGAAGCCCGGCGTCGAGTTCCGCCGGGAAACGATCACGGCGATCGACCCCGCCACTCGCCGCGTCACGACCAACGCGGGTGAGTACGACGCCGACATCCTCGTCGTCGCGCTCGGCGCCGAGTACGACGTCGCCGCGACACCCGGCTTCGCGGAGGGCGGCTACGAGTACTACTCGATCCCCGGAGCGGAGCGGCTGCGCGATGCGTTGCCGTCGTTCTCCGGCGGGACGATCCTCCTCGCGATCCTCGGCCAGCCGTTCAAATGCCCGCCGGCGCCGTTCGAGGGAGCCTTCCTCCTGCATGACCAGCTCGTCGGGCGCGGGCTCCGCGACCGCACGCAGATCCGCGTCATTGCGCCGATGTCGGTCCCCGTGCCGGTGACGGCCGAGGTCTCGCAGCGGTTCCTCGACGAGCTCGCCGCGCGCGACATCGAGTTCACGCCGCAGACGACGGTCGTCGAGATCGATCAGGCGACGAAGGAGGCCGTGCTAGAGAGCGGGGAGCGGATCGCGTACGACCTCTTCATCGGCGTCCCGATCCACCGCGTGCCGGCTGTCGTCGCGGAGTCGGGCCTGGCGCCGGACGGCTGGGTCGCGGTCGATCGCGACACGCTGCTCACTCCGTTCCCCGACGTCTACGCCGTCGGCGACGTCGTCGCACTCCCGATGGCAAAGGCGGGCGCGTTCGCGGAGAACGCCGCCGGTTTCGTGGCCGACCACATCGCGGCAAGCCTCCGCGGTGAAACGCTCGAGCGGCGGTACGAAGGAGAGGGCAACTGCTACATCGAGTTCGGGAGCGGCCGCGTCGCACAGATCGAAGCGAACTTCCTCGGCGGCCCGTCCCCGAGGGCAGAGGTCGTCGGGCCTTCGGAGGATCTCGCAGCGGAAAAGGCGACCTTCGCGCCGACCCGGCGTGCGCGCTGGTTCAGCGGCTGAGCCGCCCGAGTCCCCCGGACCGTCGGTAACGGCGCAGGATTACTGCCGCGCCGCAGTGCGGTGGACTACGCACGATGGTCCGGCTCCTCGCGTCGATGGGAGATTGGATGAAGGCATTCGCACTCGTCGGAGTCCTCGTGGGGTTGTTCGCGGCCGAAATTGCCGGCGCGTTCGGCGGCGAGACCGCCGTCCGGTACGCCGACGACGGCGTCACGCTCGCCGCTGCCCTGGCCGCCGGCGTCCTCTGCCTGCGGGCGAGCGGCAGACAGCGCGGGCGCTTGCGCACCTTCTGGGGTCTGCTCGCCGCCGCGAGCGGCAGCTGGGCGCTCGGCGAGCTGCTCTGGGCGGTCTACGACCTCGGCGGCGGGTCGGTCCCCGACCCGTCCTGGGCCGACGCCGCCTACCTCGCGGCGGTTCCGCTCACCGCCGCAGCGCTGCTCGCGCACCCGGCGGTGCAGGGGAGGACCGCGGGAAAGGTCCGCGCGATCCTGGACGGCAGCGTGGTCGCGGCGTCCGTGTTCTTCATCGCGTGGCTGTTTCTCCTCGGCCCACTCTGGCGGTCGGCCGACATGTCGACTCTGGGCGGCCTCGTCATGCTCGCCTACCCGGCCGGCGACGCCGTGCTCCTGTTCCTGATCGTGCTCGTCATCCGCGGCACGACCGACCGCGACCGGGTCGACCTCTGGCTCATTCTCCTCGGGCTTGTAGCCATGACCGCCTCCGACGCCGTCTACGCATACCTGTCCGAGGTAGCCGGATATTCGACCGGCAACATCGTCGACATCGGTTGGGTCGCCTCCTATCTCGTCATCGCCGCGGCGGCCTACTCGGCGAGCGCACAGCAAGCCGCCGAACCCACACTCACGCGGCCCACGCTCACCCGCGCCGCGCTGCTGACGCCGTTCGCCCCGGTGCTGACAGCGCTCACGCTGGCCGCGATCCGCATCCACCTCACGCACCATCTCGACCGGGTCGCCTGGATAACTGCCGTCGTCCTGGTCTCCGCCTTCCTCCTCCGGCAGCTCCTTCTCGCTGCGGACCTGTACATGGGACGGGACGACGGTACAGAGCTCGCA
>Ga0265338_10009329_pt1 | contig 11724 bp, 11 predicted proteins | sample 42126metaG_FD_193579 | JGI IMG/M metagenome (GOLD analysis project Ga0265338, IMG submission 193579) | Rhizosphere microbial communities from Carex aquatilis grown in University of Washington, Seatle, WA, United States - 4-21-26 metaG | ecosystem: Host-associated > Plants > Roots > Rhizosphere... | reverse complement strand
GCGGTCAACCCAGTAATAGTCCGCGCCAATCGTGTCGTAGAGATAGCGGTAGAAATGGGTGGACGGCTTTTCGCAACGGAGCAGCGCGACCTTGCCCTTGGGATGGGGCGGGGGCAGGACAGCGGGTTTGGAAGTCATTTCCAGGAACGTCACCGTCATGGGGAGGCGGCGCTTGCCCGTTCCTTTGGCGCTCATGGTCCGCGCACCACCGGGGCTTCGGAGCGTCCGCCCCATTCCGTCCAGGAGCCGTCGTACAGCGCCACATCGCGCTTGCCGATTTCGCTCAGCGCCAGCATCAGGATGGCGGCGGTGAGACCGGAGCCGCAGGTGGTGACGATGGGCCTCTCCAGATCGACATTCGAAAATGCAGTCTTGATTTCCACCGGCGGCTTCAAGGTACCGTCGTCGGCGATCAGTTTGCGGTAATGCACGTTGATGGCGCCTGGCATATGGCCGCCGCGCACGCCGGCGCGGGGCTCCGGTTCTTCGGCCGTGAAACGCAAGGCGCTGCGGGCATCCACCATCTGGGCCCTTGCGTCCTTTACGATACCCATCACCGCATCGAAGTCGCACACCATGTCCGGCTTGAGAATGGCGGTGAAGAATTTCGCTTTCGGACGTGCTGGCCCGCTTTCGAGGGCGCGCCCCTCGCGTTTCCATTTGGGCAAACCGCCATCCAGGACCTTGACGGTCTTGTGGCCCATGGCTTTCAGTTCCCACCAGGCCCGCGGCGCCGAGAACATGCCGGCGCCATCATAAACTACCACCGTCTCGCCATCGCCGATGCCCAGCGCGCCGACTGCCTTGGAGAATTCGCCAGGCGAAGGCAGCATGTGTGGCAGACTGGTGGAGTGGTCAGCGATACCGTCAATATCGAAGAAGACCGCGCCGGGAATGTGCGCCTGCTCGAATTCCCTGGCCGGTTCGCGTTTGTCGTCAGGCATGTACCAGGAGGCGTCCACCACCCGGACATCTTTAAGATGTTCGGCCAGCCATTTTGTTGAAACAAGATTGGCGGTGGAGACCAGTTCGCTCATTCACCAAAAAACCTATTCATAAGGCACCGGAATGGCGGGGCGTTTTTCGGTCAGCCAGGGCGGCATTGGCAGGCCCTTTTCCTTCAGGAAAGCGGGATTGAACAGCTTGGACTGATAGCGGTTGCCGTAATCGGCCAGGATGGTGACGATGGTGTGCCCCGGTCCCAAGTCTTTTGCCATGCGGATGGCGCCGGCGACATTGATGCCGGTCGAACCGCCCATGCACAGCCCTTCATGCTCCAGAAGATCGAAGATGATCGGCAGGGCTTCCTCGTCGGAAATCTCATAGGCATCGTCGATCGGCGCGCCTTCCAGATTGCCGGTGACCCGGCTCTGGCCGATGCCCTCGGTGATGGAGGAGCCGTGCATCTTCAATTCGCCGGTCTTGATCCAGCTATAGATCGCAGCCCCCAGCGGATCGGCCGCCGCGATGCGGACATTCTTGTTGCGCTCTTTCAAGGCGATCGCCACGCCCGCCAATGTCCCGCCGGTGCCGACGGCGCAGGTGAAGCCGTCGATCTTGCCGCCGGTCTGCGCCCACATCTCCGGTCCCGTGCCTTCGATATGGGCCTGGCGGTTGGCGACATTGTCGAACTGGTTGGCCCAGATGGCGCCGCTCTTTTCGGTCTTGGCCAGTTGCTCGGCCAGCCGGCCCGACAGGCGCACATAATTGTTGGGATCGCGATAGGGCACGGCAGGAACCTCGATCAGCTCGGCGCCCAACAGCCGCAGCGCGTCTTTCTTTTCTTGGCTCTGGGTATCGGGGATGACGATGACGGTTCTGAAGCCCATGGCGTTGGCTACGGTGGCCAGGCCAATGCCGGTATTGCCGGCGGTGCCTTCCACGATGGTGCCGCCGGGCCGCAAAACACCCCGCCGGATCGCGTCCTGGATGATGAAGAGGCCGGCGCGGTCCTTGACCGATTGGCCGGGATTGAGGAATTCCGCCTTGCCCAGGATTTCGCAGCCCGTGGCTTCGGAGGCGTGCCGCAGCCGGATCAGCGGGGTGTTGCCGATGGCGGCGATGACGTCTTTCTTGATGGGCGCGATTTCGGGGGGGATTGGCATCCCCGGAACCTAGACGTGGGATGTTACCGCTTCAAGGCTTTGAAAGATTTGAGGGCCCGTTCACGGCCCTCAGCCAAATCCACGATCGGTGCGGGGTAATCGGCGGGCGGCTGCGGCGCCTCCCAGGGGCTGTGGATATGTCTGTCCGCCACGCTCTCCAGTTCCGGAACAAAACGGCGGACATAAGCGCCGTCGGGATCGAACTTCTTTCCCTGCAACACGGGATTGAAAATGCGGAAGAAAGGCGCCGCATCGGCGCCGCATCCCGCCACCCATTGCCAGTTGGCGGCATTGTTGCCCAGGTCCGCATCCACCAGCGTATCCCAGAACCAGCGCTCGCCGTGTTGCCAGTGGATGCCGAGGTGCTTGATCAGGAAGCTGGCCACGATCATGCGCACCCGGTTGTGCATCCATCCCGTCTGCCAGAGCTGGCGCATGCCGGCATCGACGATCGGGATACCGGTCTGCCCCTTCGTCCAGGCATGGAGATCTTTGCTGCTGTGCCGCCATTTGAATTTTTCGAACCGCCTGTCCAATGGTTTGGCGGGCAGTTCGCAATGATGGAACAGAAGCTGGGAGCAGAATTCCCGCCAGCCCAATTCCTTCAGGAAGGTCTCGTGACCGTTGCTGTGGCCATGGGTGCGGACCGCATGCCAGATCTGGCGCGGCGAGATCTCGCCCCAATGCAGATGTGGTGACAGGCGTGACGTGCCATTCTTGGCGGGAATATCGCGAGCCCGCGTGTAATCCTTCACCTGATCGAGAAAATCGTACAGGGCGCGATGGGCCGACGTCTCACCGGGCGTCCAGTCGAAGCCCTTTGACCAATCGGGGCGGCGTGGCAGCAGCTTCCAGCTTTCCAACCGATCGCTTTTGGCTTGGGCAAACTGCAGGCGTGGCGGCACGAGGTAGGGCCGGTCCACCTCCATGCCACGCATCGTCTTCCAGAAGGGTGTGAAGACCTGGAAGGGCTTGCCGCTCTTGTTCTGAACCTCTCCGGGCTCATGCAGCAGCGCGGCTTTGCAGGTCCGCACCGCAATGCCCATCCCGCCGAGTTCGTCCGTCAGCGCGCGGTCGCGTTCCCGCGCGAAGGGCTCGTAGCAGCGATTCCAGAACACGGTCTGCGCGCCGATTTCTTTCGCCAGCGCCTTGATGATCTTCGCGGCCGCACCCCGCCGCAATACCAGATGGCCCTGGAGAGAGGCATCCAGGCTGGCCAGCGAATGATGCAACCACCAGCGTGAGGCGCCGCCCCAACGCCAGTCGCCCGAAATCTCATCATCCAAGACAAACAGCGGAATAATGGGCGCGCCCGTCGCGGCCGCGGCCCGCAACGCAGGGTTGTCCCCCAGGCGCAAATCTTGTCGAAACCAGACAATCACAGGGCTCATGGCCCAACTACGCACGCCAACGGCGTTCGGATCACCCTTCGGTGCGGATCATTTTTTCCCGAGCTTGGCGCATTCTTCATGCCGGAAACAGGTTGTCAGATGGTCATTGACCATCCCGGTGGCCTGGGCGAACGCATAAGAGATCACCGGCCCGCAGAAATTGAAGCCACGCTGCTTCAGGTCCTTGGACAGGGCCTCGCTCATCGGGGTCTGAGCCGGCACCTTGTCGCGGCTCTTGAAGTGATTGACCTGCGGCTTGCCGCCGACATGCCTACAGATCACGTCGCGGAAGCCGCCGGGTTCTTTCTCCTCGATCTCCAGCCAGAGCCGCGCGCCCTTGATCGCGGCATCGATCTTGGCCCGGCTGCGGATAATGCCATCATTCTTCAACAGCCGGTCCACATCGCGGCCGCTATAACGCGCGATCTTGTGCGGATCGAAATTGTGGAAGGCTTTGCGAAAATTCTCCCGCTTGCGCAGAATGGTGATCCAGGAAAGACCGGCCTGGAATCCGTCCAGCACCAGTTTTTCATAAAGGGCGCGGCCGTCATATTCCGGCACGCCCCACTCCTTGTCGTGATAGCCGACATAGAGCGGGTCCTCGCCCGGCCACCAGCAACGTTGCTTCTCAGTCCCCATGCGGGTCTTTTTAATGGTCGCGCGGGCGACGCGCTAGGTGCTGCCCGCCGCTCCGGTGAGCCACGCAGGCTTTGTCAGTGCAACAGAAATCTCACCGGCAACGATATCGCCGCTGCTTTCCTCCAGACGGTCCAACCGGACCAGGGCAAAGCCGTGCATCCCGGTAGCGGATAACAATTCGCCAATCTCCGCACCGCCGCGCCGGATCGATGCGCCGGGCGCCGGCAGCGCCGTCCGGCCCGTGACGCCGAGAATGCGCTTCCTGGCCGTGGCGCGATGCTTCATGCGCGAGGTCAGTTCCTGGCCGACATAACAGCCCTTGGTGAAGGACACGCCGTTCAGTTCATCCAGGCCCGCATCCAGCGCAAAGATCTTTTCCGTTCCAAAATCACTGGCTTCCGGCACGCCCAGCTTGAGGCGCTCTTCATGATAGGCGCGGGGCCCTGGCAGGTTGGCCGGCATTTCGGCGATTGCGCCGATGCTGCGCACGCCCAAACCAGAGGCACGCGGATCGGCAAAGCTCACCGCGCGTTCGGCATAACTCGTCGGCCGGTTGGCGGGATGGCCCTCGAGATTCAGAAAAACCCCAAGCTGTGGCCGCGCCTCGATCTCCACCTTGGCGCGCAGTTTGTACATTTTCAGGCGCTTGAGCAGCGCTTCTGCAGAATCACGCGCCACATCCAGCAGCAAGGCGCCATCGCCCTCGGTGACAAAGAAATCGAACAGGATCTTGCCCTGGGGCGAGAGCAGGGCGGTGTAGAGCCCGCTGCCCGGCGCCAGACCCCCGGCGACATCATTTGTCACCAAACCCTGCAGGAAAGGCCGGGCTTCCGGGCCAGAAATAGCGATAACGGCGCGATCGTCCAGGAAAGCGGCTTCCATCGCTCACACTTAGGGCCGCCTTGCGCGGTTGCCAAGGCCGGAGGCCTTCAGTTGTCAAGGCCGAAGGCCTTCAGTTGCCAAGCGCGGGATGCTGGGCTAACTGCCTAGTCCCATGAAGGAAAGTTTCGATCTTCTGGTCCGCGGCGGGCTGGTGGCCACCCTCAATGGCATTGCCCCCGCGGACGTCGGGGTTATTGCCGGTCGCATCGCCGCCATTGGTTCATTCCCGGACGCCAAGGCGTCTGAGGTGTTCGAGGCCAAAGGCCTGCACGTCCTGCCAGGCGTCATGGATACCCAGGTACATTTCCGCGAGCCCGGTAACGCTCACAAGGAAGACCTGGAAACGGGAAGCCTGGCCGCCATCCTGGGCGGCGTCACTTCGGTGTTCGAGATGCCGAACACCAATCCGCCCACCACCACCCGCGCGGCGATCGAGGACAAGCTCGCCCGCGCCAAGGGGCGGATGTATTGCGATCATGCCTTCTATGCCGGTGCCACGCCGCAGAATATCGGCGCGCTCGCGGAGCTGGAAAAGCTGCCGGGCGTTTGCGGCATCAAGGCGTTTCTGGGCTCGTCCACCGGCACCTTGCTGCTTGCCAAGCCCGAAGACATTCTGGCGGCGCTGAAGTCCGGCACGCGCCGGGTCGCGGTCCATTCCGAAGACGAAGACCGCATGATCGCGCGAAAGCATCTGGCCGAACGCGGCAAGCCGCAAACCCATCCCGTTTGGCGCGATGTGGAATCCGCGCGCATGTCCACCGAAAGGGTGCTGGGCCTGGCGCGTCAGGCGGGCCGGCGCCTGCATGTGCTGCATGTCACCACCGGCGATGAGATTCCGCTGCTGGCGGCGGCAAAAGACATCTCCACCGCCGAGACCACGCCCCAGCATCTGACCCTGTCGGCGCCGGAATGCTATGAGCGGCTCGGCACCTATGCGCAGATGAACCCGCCCATCCGCGACGAAAGCCATCGCCAGGCGCTGTGGCAGGCGGTGCGCGAAGGCGTCATCGACGTGATCGGCTCCGACCACGCTCCGCATACGCGCGAGGAAAAGGACAAGGTCTATCCCGACACGCCTTCGGGCATGCCTGGCGTACAGACCTTGGCCACCATCCTTCTGGATCACGTCAACAAGGGTAACCTCACCCTCGAGCGTTTCATCGACCTGACTGCCTCCAGCGCACAGCGGATTTTTGGTATCGCCGGCAAGGGACGTATCGCCCGCGGCTACGATGCCGACTTCACCATCGTTGACCTAGGCCTTACCCGCACCATCGAAAACAAGTGGATCGCCTCGCGCTGCGGCTGGACGCCCTTCGACGGCATGAAGACCAAGGGCTGGCCGGTGGCCACCATCCTGCGCGGCACGGTCGTGATGCGCGATTTTGCGGCCGTCGGCGCCGCCCGCGGCGCGCCTATGCGCTTCGTGGACACACTGGAACCGCAATGACCTATCTCTATCTCATCCTTTCGGGGGTGGTGATGGGGCTGATCGCGGCGGTGCCGATCGGTCCTGTGAACCTGATCTGCATCCGGCGGAGTTTCGCCTTCGGGCCGCTGAACGGCTTTGTCTCGGGCCTAGGCGCGGCGCTGGGCGATGGCATCTTCGCCGCCATCACCGGTTTCGGCCTGACCTGGATCGCCCAGCTGATCGAGGGCTATGCCACCGTCATCGAGCTCATGGGCGGGGCGCTGCTGGTCTGGTTCGGCTGGCGCATCTTCATGGCGCCGCCGCAGGTCCGCTGTCCGGACGAGAATGCGGGAGAAAGCACCAACCTCCTCAGGGCCATGGTCTCGACCTTTGCTCTGACCATCACCAACCCGGTCACGCTTCTGTCCTTCGGCGTCATGTTCGCCGGCCTGGGCGGCCTGGCGGGACATACCGGAAGCTTTCATGACGCCAGCTTCGTGGTCGGAGGCGTGGTGCTGGGTTCGACCGGCTGGTGGCTGGCCCTGACCACCGTGGTCGGCCTGTTCCATGCGAAGGTGGACGAAAAGGCCATGCGGATCATTAACCGGACCTGCGGGCTCCTGGTCATGGGCTGCGGATTGGCCGTGCTGATCCATCTGGCCCTGAAATTCGCCTGAAATTCGTCAGGAAAGGCCGGCAAAGGGTCGCAAGGTTCCCGGCGCCTCCCGCCTTGGGCCGGGGCGTCCGGACGCGCTAGGATGCGAAGCAGGCGGGGTACCTGGCCGGGAAGGCCTTCGGAGACGGAAGATGAAGCGTAGAACCGCTGTTTTCGCATTTGGCGGCATAATGCTGTCGGGCTTGCTGCCCGCTATGGCCGCCGGTGCTGTGGCCCCCGCACCCGCGGCGACCACTCCTGCGCCCACCACAGATGCCCTCAGCATCGACAACAACCAGAAATTTCTCGCCGACTACGCCAAGGTCAAGGGCGTCATCGTGCGCCCCAGCGGGCTGATGTTCCGCATCATCCAGAACGGCTATGGCAAGCGGCCCGCGTCCACCGACTCGGTGAAGGTCTATTACACCGGCAAGCTGATCAACGGCGTGATCTTTGACGGCACCTCGCCGGGATTGCCCTTCACCACAAAGCTCAACAGCCTGGTCCCCGGCTGGATCGAAGCGCTGCAGTTGATGCGCGAGGGCGATCACTGGCAACTCGTGATCCCGCCCAACTTGGGTTATGGCGCGCGCAGCGTGGGCGACGGCCTGATCCCGCCCAATCAGGATCTGATCTTCGACCTCAAGTTGATTGAGACCACGCCGGCGCCCAAGAGGGGCGAAAAGGGTTACATCCCCGACCCCGGCGAAAAGGACGACGAGCAGCAATAACTTGGACTTCCTGCGCCATCTGACCAAGGTCTGGAACCAGCGCCACCTGGGCGGCGGGCAGCTGCGCATCGCCGTGGCCCTGATCATGGTGGTGGGGGCCAGCGTGCTGTTCTGGACCAGCCGCGACTATACAGTCACGGCGCCGGAATGGGACGGGCAGGTGCGGGGCATCGCCTACAATCCCAGCCACGTCTTCTCCCAGCGGCAGAACATGAATGTCGCGCCGGAGCGCATAGCCACCGATCTCGCCCAGCTTTCCAAGATCACCAGCCATATCCGCACCTATACGGTGGATGGCGGGATGGACAAGGTGCCCGACATCGCCCGCCATTATGGCATGACGGTCTCGCTGGGCATCTGGATCAGCGCCGATCTGGACAAGAACGAGCAGCAGATCGCGCTGGGCGTCAAAACGGCGCTGGCCAACCGGCGCACCGTCGACCGGGTGATCGTGGGCAACGAGACCCAGACCTTCGGTTCGGTTTCGCCCGACCAGCTCAACGACTATATCCGGCGGGTGCGGCTGGCGCTGCCGGCGCGCATCAAGGTGACGACGGCCGAGCCCTGGTCCACCTGGATGATGACGCCGGAGATCGGCCAGTATGTGGATGTGATCTTCGTCCATCTTCTGCCCTATTGGGAGAATGTGGACATCCGCGGCTCCCTGAGCTCGTCCGAGAAATTCTACAATCACGTCCAGGCGGAATTTCCCGACAAGCAGATCATTGTCGGCGAGGCGGGCTGGCCCTCCGAAGGGCGCACGCGCGGCCGCGCCGAAGCCTCACCCGCCAATGAAGGCTATTTCCTGCGCGCCTTCGTGCAGTTCGCGATGGAGAAGGGCTGGGATTATTATCTGTTCGAGGCCTTCGACCAGCCGTGGAAGGACGCCAATGAAGGCGTGGCGGGCCGCTATTGGGGCCTGTTCGACGCCGATGGCAAGCCGAAATTCGCTTTCACCGGCCTGATCCGCGCCTTCCCGGAATGGCGCGGCTATGCGCTGATGGCCGCGGTTTTGAGCCTTTTGCTGGGTCTTCTGGTGCTGGGCCGCATGCCAAGGATGCGCCAGTCCGGCTATCTGATGATGGGCGGGATGATCGTGCTGGTCTCCACCGGCCTTCTGGCGCTGATCGACGCCACCGCGCTGGAATATGTCGATCCCACCGATGTGGTGGCGATGATCGCCATGTCGCCCTTGGTGCTCTTGGCTTGCGCGGTGATCCTGACCGAAGGCATCGAGATGGCGGCCAGCCTGTGGCGGGTGGAACGGCGGGTGGTGCGCGTCGGCATTCCGCAGACGGCGCCGCGCGTCTCCGTCCATGTGCCGACCTATAACGAACCGCCGCAGATGGTGATCGAGACGCTGAATGCGCTGGCGCTGCTGGACTATGACAATTTCGAGGTCATCGTCCTGGACAACAACACGCCCGATCCCGCGGTCTGGGAGCCGGTGCAGGACCATTGCCGCAAGCTGGGGCCGGATTTCCGTTTCTTCCATTTCGACAATGTCAAAGGCTTCAAGGGCGGAGCGCTGAACAAAGCGCTGGCGCTGACCGATCCTGCCGCAACCTATGTCGCGGTGATCGACAGCGACTATCAGGTTCAGCTCTTCTGGCTGCGCCGGGTCATTCCCTATTTCGCCTCGCCCGGCATCGCATTGGTGCAGGGGCCGCAGGATTATCGCGACGCCCACCAGAATCTGTTCAAGGCCATGGCCTATGAGGAATATCGCGGCTTCTTCCATATCGGCATGGTGGAGCGCAACGAGCACAATGCCATCATCCAGCACGGCACCATGACCATCGTCCGCAAGGACGCGCTGGAGGAAGTCAATGGCTGGAGCGACTGGTGCATCACCGAAGATACCGAGCTGGGGCTCAAGCTGTTCGAGGCCGGTTATGAAGCCGCCTATGTGCGCCAGAGCATGGGCTCGGGCCTGATGCCCGACACCCTGGAGGCCTTCATGACCCAGCGTTATCGCTGGGTCTATGGCGCCATGCAGATGCTGAAGCGCCATGCGAAGGAGATTTTCACCGGCGGCTCGGCGTTATCGCTGCCGCAGCGCTATCAGTTCCTGTCGGGCTGGCTGCCCTGGATTTCCGACGGCCTTGGCATGGTGGTGACCATCATGGCGATCGTCTGGACGCTGCTGATGTGGGTGCTGCCGATGTATGTGGACGTGCCGATGCCGGCCTTGTCGGCGGCGGCCATGGCCCTCTTCGCCACCAAGCTGATCAAGACCCTGCTGCTTTATCCACCCAAGGTGGGCTCGGGCGTGCGCGGCGCCATTATCGCTTCCATTGCCGGCCTGGCGCTGACCCACACAGTGGGCAAGGCGGTGTGGAGCGGGCTTCTGACCTCGAGCAAGCCTTTCCTGCGCACCCCCAAATGTTCCGACCCGGCCGATTTCGGCCAGGTGCTGCGAGTGGTGTGGCAGGAGGCGGTGCTGCTGGCGCTGCTGCTGGTGGGGATGATCTCCATGGGCTTTGACCGCGGCTTCCTTGATCCGGCGGTAACCTTGTGGATGGTGATGCTGGGGGTGCAGAGCCTGCCGTATCTGTCGACCATGGTGACGGCCCGCATCTCGGCCCGGTCGAATCGGTCGCGCGGAGCGGCCGTGCCGGTCCAGGCGCCGACACTGTCGGAAGCGGCCTAACACAGCGGTAACCTCACCCTTCGACAGTCGCTAGCGACAGCGTCGTGCGACCAGGGTGAGGATTTAAGCAAGGTCCTCCTGCTGAGCCTGTCGAAGCATGAGGGGCAGGCACTGGCAGCGGCCGGATTTGCCCCTATATTATCGTTCGGTCTTGGAGCTTGCCGCCCATGATGACGTTCCTGTTTGCCTGGTTCCTGCTGTACTGGCTGCCCACCATTGTGGCGATCGCCCGGCATACCCATTCGGCTCTCGGCGTCGCGGCCCTGAACTTCTTCCTGGGCTGGACCGGCATCGGCTGGGTGCTGGCGCTGATCTGGGCCCTGGCGGCCGGTCCGAACGAGCGCGTGATCATCATCGAGAACGGGCGGGTGGTGCGCTAGCTACATTCCCCAACCGTCATGGCCCGGCTTGTCCGGGCCATCCACAACCCCCTCACCGTATGGATGGCCCGCATAAAGCGGGCCATGACGAATGAGAAAAGCTACAACCTCAAAACCGGTTGCACGGTCTTGCCCGGATTGAGAATGTTCTTCGGATCGAAGGTGCTCTTCAGCGCCCGCATCGCATCCAGTTCTTCATGGGACTTGTAGCGGGGCAGGGACGCCACTTTCATGGCGCCGATACCATGCTCGGCGCTGATCGAACCGCCGAATTCCTTGACGATATCGTGCACCGTCTGCTGCACCTCGTCCCATTGCGCCAGGAATGCCGGATCGTCTCCGGCTTTCGCTGAATTGAAGTTGAAATGCAGATTGCCGTCGCCCAGATGGCCGAAGCTGACCGCGCGGGCGCCGGGCACGAGCGCCTGAACAGCCGGCGTCGCCTTGGCCAGAAAATCCGGAATCGCCGCCACCGGCACGGAGATGTCGTGCTTGATGGAAGCGCCTTCGCGCTTCTGGGCTTCGGAAACGCCCTCGCGCAGCTTCCACAGCGCCGCGGCCTGGCTCTGGCTGGCGGCCACCACCGCATCGGTGGCGAGGCCATCGCCGATGGCGCTGCCGAGACCGGTCTCGAAGCTGCCTGCCAGGTTCATCTCCGCCCCGCCGGTGGCTTCCATCAGCACATACCAGGGCGAAGGCACGGCGAAGGGATCGCGCGTGCCCTCGATATGGCGGGTGACGAACTCCAAAGCGACGCGCGGCATCAGCTCGAAGGCCGACAGCATCCCACCGCTGGCATGTTGCATGCGGGTGAGCAACGCCACGGCCGCGGCCGGGGAGGGCACGGCGGCGAAAGCAGTGACGGCCACCTCCTACT
>Ga0265338_10009327_pt1 | contig 11726 bp, 10 predicted proteins | sample 42126metaG_FD_193579 | JGI IMG/M metagenome (GOLD analysis project Ga0265338, IMG submission 193579) | Rhizosphere microbial communities from Carex aquatilis grown in University of Washington, Seatle, WA, United States - 4-21-26 metaG | ecosystem: Host-associated > Plants > Roots > Rhizosphere... | reverse complement strand
CCCGCACGACCGCCGACGCCCGGGTCTGAGTGCGCAGCTCGGCGCCGGCCTGGCGCGCGGCGGCGGCCAGCCCGTCCACCAGGGTCGCCCATCCACCGTCGACGTAGATGACGCCGGCGAAGCTCAGCCTCACCTGGTCCAGCGCGGCCTTCGCGTCCATCAGGTCGGGGGCGTTGGCGTAGGTGGCCAGGCGCACCAGCGCCTCGATCATCGCCCGCACGCGCTCGGGCCAAGGCCCGGTGAACGTCCGCAACGACTGGCCGCGGCCGTCGTAGTCGCCCTGGGCGATGCGGCCGAACTGGGCCCAGAGCAGCGCGGTCTCCGCCTCGTCCAGCGGCGGCGGCGGGCCGCCATTGGTGGGCGCGAGCGGCGACGCGTGGGCGCCGTCGTCCCAGAGTGCCAGGCCCTTGGTCACGTCGGGCCGACCGCCGGGGACCGCCACACCGAGCTCGTCCAGCGCGGCCTTGAACGCGCCGGCGGCGTAAAGGGCGTGCGGGCCCTGGTTGAAGCAGAAGCCGTCGATGACGCGGGTCTGGGCCCTGCCGCCGAGCTCCGGCGCCGCCTCGAGCAGCACCGGCGCCGCACCGCCACGGGCCAAATCCGCCGCCGCCACCAGGCCGGCGATGCCGCCGCCGATCACCACCACCCGACCATGCATCGCACACACCCTCTTGAATTCGGACAATTTGTATCCGTTTAAATCGGATGTTATCTGTCCGCAATGAAAATCGCCGAGGGAGTCGAGTGGGCGGCGCACGCCTGTGCGGTGCTGGCGGGCTTGCCGGCGGGCGAGGCGCTCAACGCCGCGGCGCTGGCGTCCTTCCACGAACTGCCGCCGGCCTACATGGCCAAGCACCTGCAGGCGCTGTCGAAGGCCGGCGTCGTCACCGCGGTCCGCGGCGCCCACGGTGGCTACGCCCTGGCCCGGCCGGCCTCGGAGATCACCCTCTGGGACATCCAGGCCGCCATCTCGGGGGCCGCTCCCAGCTTCCAGTGCCAGGACATCCGGCGAAAGGGGCCGTGCGCCGGCTATTCGCCGCGCGGCGTCCCCTGCCCGATCGCCTGCGCCTTCGCGGCGGCGGAGGGCGCCTATCGGGCCCAGCTGAGGACGGTGGCCCTCTCCGATCTGGTGCGCGAGGTCGCGGTGGGCATGGGCGCCGAGGGACGCGAAGTCTTCCGCGTCTGGGCGGAGGGGCGCGGCGTCACGGCGCAGCCTAGGGGCTGAGCCCGAGCGCCTGGTCGAGCTTCGGGTCGCCGACCGACTTGGCCATGCCCCGCGCGCTTTGCCCGGCCTGGTTCGTCAGGTCGAGGTTGGCGCCGTGCCGGATGAGCAGTTTGGCGACGGCGGGATGGTCGGCCTGGACGGCCGCCATCAGGGCGGTGTCGCCGTTGTCATCGGCGGCGTCGACGGGGGCATGGTGCTTGAGCAGGGACTTCACCTCGCTGGAGCGGCCGGCCTCGGCGGCGGCGCGGAGCCGGGCGCCTAGGTCCGCGAAGTTCGTGATGTCCTGCACGCTGTTGATCCCGGTCACATCCCGCTGCTTGGCCGTGAAGGCGCTGATGGCGACAGGGACGCGCTGCACGCTCTGCTCCCGCTTCTGGGCCGTGACGACCATCTCGCTGACTTCCGGCGGACCGGCCGCGTTGCTGGCGTCGGCCTGGTCCGCTGGGGGCGCGCCGCCGCTGGCGGCGGCGCCGGCCTCGGGTGGCGGCGGCGGTGGCGGTGGCGGTGGTGCGGGTTCCGGGAACGCTCGAGCCGCCGGCGCGGCCACGGGCGGCGCGGCCGGCGACGGCGACACGTAGACGGGCGGCGTGGGTTTCAGCATCGGGGGCGGAACGGCATTGACAGGCCGGAAGATCGGCGGCGCTGGAGGCGATGTCGGGGCGGCGGCGCCATGGGCCGGCGCCTGGACCGGCGGACCCGCGGCGGGTCGGGCCGGCGGCGGTATCGGCCGGTAGAGCTGGCTGGCGAGGACCAGCGACAGCGCGGCGACGCTGGCGGCCGCCAGCCAGCCGCCACGGCGCCACAGCGGCGAGCGTACGGCCGGCTTGCCCTGGCTGGCGACGGCGGCCAGCACCCGCTGACGCCGCGCCGCCCGCGCCGCCTCGTCACTCAGCACGGCCTCGGCCTCCACATAGGCCTGGTCGACGGGATCGGGCGGGAGGTGGGGATCAGACATGGACCGACCTTTCCCCCTCGAACACTTGCCGCAGCTTGGCCCGCGCGTAGCGCAGCCGGCTCTTGGCGGTCTCCACCGCGACGCCGGTGGCGTGGGCGATCTCCTCCAGCGACAACCCGGCCTGGGCGAACATGATCAGCGCGCCGCGCTGCTCCAGCGGCAACGCCTCCACGGCGGCGATGATCCGCTGCGCCAGCTCGCGGGATTCCACCGTGGCCAAGGCGCTCGCCGCCGGATCGGCCACCAGGGCCAGCGCCGCATCGTCGCCGGCCCCAGCGCCGGCCAGCACCGCCACCTTCTGGCGGCGGAAGTGGTCGAACACCTTGTGGCGCGCCACGGTGAACAGCCAGGCGTGGAAGCTGGCCTTGGCCGGATCGAACGACGCGGCGTTGCGCGAGATGGCGATCCAGGTCTCCTGATGCAGATCCTCGGCGGCTTCGGCATGGGCGGCGCCCAGCAGTCGGCGGATGAAGTGGAAGCATGGGCGGTCATATCGGTCGTAGAGGCGCGCGAAGGCGTGCGCGTCCCCGGCACGGTGGGCGCTCAGCAGGTCGGCGTCGCCCGGTGGGTCCGACTCCATCTAGGACAGTCTAATCGCGGCGCATCGGGTCGCGCGATGCCTCACCGATCGTCGGGGGGATCGGGGACGAATCCGGCCCCGTCGGCGTCTTTCGGGAACGGCCGCGGCCGGCGCTCGCCCAGCCGCCAGGCGGGGATCACGCCCAGGGCCACCAGGTTGTCGTGGGTGTCGTAGGCGATCTCCTGGGTGAACTGCGGATAGGCGGTCGCCCGCTCGAAGGGCTCGATCGTCATCACCGACTCCTCGCGCGCGCCGTGGCCGGTGCCCAGCTTCTCGTCCTGCCGCGGCGGGGGCGCGGCCGCGAGCGACTGGACGCTGGAGATGCCGGCCACATCCCGGGTCTTGCCGCTGAACACGGTGACGGCGGTAGGGAGGCGCTGCAGGCTCTGTTCTCGCTTTTCGGCGGTGACGACGACCTCATCCACCGTGCTGCTATCCGCGCCCCCGGTCTGGTTCGCGTCCGCGGGCGGCGGAGGAGGTGGTGGTGGAGGCGGCGGCTCAGGCGCCTCACGCATGGCGTAGCGCGACGGGACGTCAGCCCTGCCCCGCTCCACCGGCGGCGGCGACGGCTCGGCCGCCGCCACCTCGGCCCGCTCGTCGAACACCGCGACGCCGATGACGCCGACGTTGGCCGGCCGCCCGGTGAGCGCCGCGTAGGAGTTCGGCAAGCGGGTGAAGGTGAAGTCGGCGATCTCGGCCAGCGACTTGCGCCAGCCGTCCAGCTCGTAGGACTCGTGCGGCGCGAAGATGTAGCCGCGCTGGTCGTAGCCGGCGGTCTCGCCGGTGAGGATGTTGACCCCATCCACCGACATCACCACCAGGATGCGGCGGTCGGTGTTGTTGATCACCTTCAGCCCGTAGCGATCGCCGGGCGCCCCGGCCACGTACAGCCGCTCGCCGTGCCGCCAGACCTTCAGCGCCTCGCCGGTCTCCCGATCCACCACCTGCAGGTCGACGGGCGCCTCGGCGCCATCGGCCGACGCGTCGCGCTCATGCGCCCGCGCCGCCCACGGCAGCCCGATCGCCACCACCGCCATCGCCAGCACCGCCCGGCGCCGCAACGCCACCTGGCCGCCACCCGATCCCGTCATTTTGCCGCCTCCGCGAGCCCTTGCATGACGCACTACGCGGCGCGCGAGCGGATGGGGTTAGGCGACGCCGGATTCGCCGGCCGCCGATGCCGCGGCGGCTGGTGCGACGGGCCCACGTCGCCAGCCGGCGCCGAGGGTGCTAGGCCGTTGGAAGCGAGATCGAGGCCCGGCGGCTGGGAGTTGGAGCATGAACGTCTTCTTCGCGGGGCTGGCCACCGAAACCAACTCGTTCTCCTCGATCCCGACCGCGGAGCGGGCGTTCGCGCTGGGCCAGAAGCGGGGCGAGGCGGTGTTCTCCGATCGCGGCATGTATGGCGAGATGGCGCGGGCGTTGCGCGACTTGGCGGCGGCGGAGGGCGGGCGCGTGTCGCCCGGCCTCTTCGCCTTCGCCCAGCCGGCCGGGCCGACGGTGCAGGCGGTGTACGAGCGGCTGCGCGACGCGCTGCTGGACGACCTGGCCGCCGCCGGGCCGGTGGACATCGTCATGCTGTTCCTGCACGGCGCGATGATCTCGCAGGACTGCTGGGACTGCGAGGGCGACATCCTGACCCGCGTCCGCGCCCTGGTGGGGCCGGAGACGCCGATCGGCGTGGTGTTGGATCCGCACGCCCATCTGACTGTGACCATGCTCAACCAGGCCACCGTGCTCTGCTTCCAGAAGGAATATCCGCACATCGACGGCGTCGAGCGGCTCACCGACGCCTGGGGCATTTGCTTGCGCGTGCTGCGCGGCGAGGCGGCGCCGGTGTCGGCAGTGCGGGACTGCAAGATGGTGTCGTTCTGGCCGACGCAGAGCGGACCGATGCGCGGCTTCGTCGACCGCATGCTGGCGCGGGAAGGCCAGGGCGGCATCCTGTCGATCTCGTTCGTGCACGGCTTTCCCTGGGGCGACACGCCGGTGACCGGGGCGAAGATGCTGGTCTATGCCGACGGTGACGCGGCCGCGGCCGAGGTAGCAGCCGCCGAACTCGGCCAGGAGATCTGGGAGCTGCGCCGCGAGACCCAGATCCGGCAGCTGTCGATGAGTGCGGCGCTGGATCGGATGGGCGCGGCCAACACCGGCCCGCTGGTGGTGGCCGACATCTCCGACAACGCCGGCGGCGGCGCGCCGGCGGATTCGACCTTTCTGCCCCGCGCCATCCTGGAGCGCGGGCTGAAGGACGTCGGCATCGCCATCCTCTACGACCCGCAGGCGGTGAGCTTCTGCCATGAGGTCGGGATCGGGGCGACCATCGAGATCCGGATCGGCGGCAAGCTGGGTCCGGCGTCGGGCGAGCCGTTGGACGTGCGCGGCGTGGTGCGCGGCCTGGAGAAGAAGGCGACGCAGGTCGGGCTCTCCGGCCTGGTGTCGCTGGGCGAGGCGGCCTGGCTGGAGGTGGACGGGGTGCACTTCATCCTGGCCTCGGAGCGGACCCAGTGCTTCCACCCGACCGCGTTCACCGGCCTCGGCCTCGATCCCACCGCGCTGCGCTCCATCGTGGTGAAGTCCACGAACCACTTCCGCGCCGGCTTCGATTCCATGGCCTCGGACACGATCTACGTCGATGCGCCTGGCGCGCTCAGCTCCGACTTCGCCGCCATCCCCTACCAGCGCTTCAAGGCGCCCTACTGGCCGAAGGTCGAGGACCCGTGGAAGGCCGGCTAGGGCAGGAAACGGGCCGGCGAGATGGCGCTGGCAAGGTCATCGGGCGCGGTGGGCGGGTCCAAGATCAGTCCCGCCGTCAAACCCGCAAGGGCCGGTGAAGTCTGGATGCCGTAGCCGCCCTGCCCGGCCAGCCAGAAGAAACCCTCGGCGCGGGGATCGAAGCCGCAGACCGGGGTGCGATCGGGGGCGAAGGTGCGCAGGCCCGCCCAGCGATGGCTGATGCGGCGGATGGTGAGGGTGGTGGCGGTTTCGATGCGGTTGGCGGCGATGGCGATGTCGAGGTCATCGGGCTGGGCGTCGCAAGGCGCGGTGTCGGTCTCGTCGGCGGGCGAGATCAAGACGCGGCCGGCGTCGGGCTTGAAGTAGAAGCGCTCGGCGGCCTCGATCACCAGCGGCCAGGCGGCGAAATCGATTGGCGGGCCGTCGATGAGCGCGGCGGTGCGGCGCTTCGGCTGCAGGCCCATGGGACCCAGGCCGGCAAGGCTGGCGACCTGATCCGCCCAGGCGCCAGCGGCGTCGACCACGACGGGCGCGGCGAACTCGCCTTGCCGGGTCATCACGGTCCAGCCGCCCGCGCGCCGGCGCATGGCGGTCACCGCGGCGTCGGCGACCAGCTCGCCGCCGCGGCGGCGGAAGCCACGCAGGAAGCCCTGCAGCAGGGCGTCGACGTCGATGTCCATCGCGCCGGCCTCGTAGAGCCCGCCGGCGGAAGCGGCGGGTTTGACGATGGGGACGAGCTGGCGGACCTCGTCGCCGGAGAGCCGCTGGAAATCGTCGGGCGAGCCGGCCGCCAGGTCATCAAGGTGGCCGACGTCATCCTCACCGGCGATGAACAGGGCGCCGCGCGGGCTGAGCAGTGGCGTCTCGCAGAAGCCGTCGGGCGGCGCGGTGAGAAAGGCGCGGCTGGCGCGCGTGAGGCGGCGGATGGTCTCGTTGCCGTAAGTCTCGGAGAACAGCGCCGCCGAGCGGCCGGTGGCGTGCAGGCCGGGTCGCTCTTCGCGCTCCAGCAGCACCACCTTGGCCGACGCCTGCAGCTCGCAGGCGGCCGAGGCGCCGGCGATGCCGCCGCCGATGACGATGATGTCCGCTGTCTCAGCCAAGGCCGTCAGGCGCGCCGGAACTCGAGATTGCGGGTGCGCGGAGTGCAGAGATGGAAGCCCGCGGCCTCGCGGCGGCCCGGCTCAAACTCCAGGCTGATTGTGGCGCGGTGCGGCGCCAGGAGCGACTGCGGCTTCAGGTATCCAACTGCGGCGGACAGCGGGATCAGCGACCCGTGCAACGCGCCGTTTCCGTTGCAGGTGCGCAGGTTCAGCTCGCCGTCCTGCATCTCGATGATCGCCGTCGCATCGGCGTCGGCGCTGAAATAGCTCCCCACCGCGGCGGCCGCGAAGGCGCTGGCGTCGGCGACGGTGAGCTTGAGCCGTTCGTAGGTCGCCGATGTGGCGCCGAAGCCGATGGTCACCGTCTCGTCCGGTCCCAGCGCCACCTCGACCTCGCCAAGGCCCCCGGCGGGCTCGACCAGGCCGCCGTCACGGCGCTCCAGCGCACCGCCGACGCCGGACATCGCCGTCGCCAGCGCCAGGCCGCCCTGCTGCTCCATCAACGTGTAGACCATGCGGGTTTCAGGCGACCACCAGTCGCCCAGCCAGGCCTGGTAGTCATCTGGCGGCACGGGCGCGGCCTTGGGGCCGACGCGGTCCGCCAGCACGACATCCACCACCTGCTGAGCCAGCAGCACGGGACTGGCGTTGCGGGCGCCGTTGGCCATGATGAAGACGTCGAGGCCGTCGTTCGGCAGCAGCAGCATCTGCGCCGAGCCGCCGGCGACGCCGCCGGAGTGGTGCAGGATGTCGAGGCTCCGGTACTGGCCCAGCAGCAGGCCGAGGGCATAGACGCCGGTTTTGCCGTTGGCATAGCGCGGCCGCTCGGTGAGCTGGGTCCAGGTGGACGCCGAACCGAAGCGATCGCGGGCGCGCAGATGCGCCATCCAGCGCAGCATGTCGTCGACGGTGGAGATGATCGCGCCCTCCCCGCGCAGCTCGTCCGACCAGACCATGCCGCGCCGCCAGCGATTGCCACGGCGCGGCAGGTGGAAGGTGGCCACGCCGGGGGTGATGTCGTGGTCGGTGGGGACCGAGGCGGTGTCCGGCATGCCGACGACATCGAACAGCCGGGTCTTCAGCTGATCCTCGAACGGCGCGCCGCCCACCCGCTCGATGGCGAGCGAGACCATGTTGTAGCCGCCGTTGTTGTAGATCATCGCCTCGCCGGGGGCGAAGTTGCGGCCCTGCTGGCGCGCCTGGGTCTTCAGCGCGAAGCCGTCCGGCGCCAGGGCCAGGCCGTGGCCGATGAAGCCGAGATCCAGGTAGCAGCGTGAGCCGCCGCGATGCTGCATCAGTTGGCGCAGCGTCGGTTCGCCGCCGGGGCCCGCGAGTTCGGGGATATAGGCGCGGATCGGCGCGTCGAGGTCGAGCTTGCCTTCCTCCGCCAGCAGCAGGGCCAGGAGGCAGGTGAAATGCTTGCTGATCGAGCCGACGCGCATGCGCGTGGTCGGCGTGTTGGCGACGCCGTGCTCCAGGCTCGCCATGCCGAAGCCGCGCCGGTAGATCAGCGCCCCGTCCTTGACCACGCCCACCACCAGGCCCGGCTCGTCGGTGCGGATCCACGGCGCGAACACCGCGTCCAGCTGCTCGGCGACGGTGTCGGTCGCGGCGGCGACCTGGGCTTCGTCCGACATGGTGGTCTCCCCGTTACTGGCCTCAGCGCGTGATCGAAGCTTCAGGCGCGGCTGCTGACGGCGTCTGGCGCTGCCCGCGGTATCGAACACTGACTGACCCAAGCCCGCAAGGAGATGGCATGCCGACGGTTCGACTGGCGCTTGAGGGCGACCTCGCCTCGCTGCTCGAGCTGTTCGCCAGCGCCGAGGTCAGCGACCACGCCCAGCCGATCGAGCGGGCGCGCCAGATCTGGGCCGAGACCCTGGCCAGCGACGCGACCGACGCGTTCGTGGCGATGGAGGGCGAGCGGGTGGCCGCGACCTGCATGCTGATCACCGTGCCCAACCTGCTGCGCGGCGGCCGACGCCTGGCCGTGCTGGAGAACGTCGCCTCGCACCCGGACTTCCGCCGCGGCGGCTACGGCCGCGCCGTGGTCGAGGCGGCCCTGCAGGCGGCCTGGGACAAGGACTGCTACCACGTGTCGATGCAGAGCGGGCGCCAGGACCCGGCGGTGCACAAGTTCTACAAAGACCGCGGCTTCATCCCGGGCCTGCGGACCGCCTACGTGGTCCACAATCCGGCGCTGGGCAGCCTCGAGGACCTGATCGCCGCCCGGCCACTCGGACGCTAGTCTGGCCGCCGCGTGGTGACCTCTGAATAGGGCGCCCCCTCGCGAACGGTCTTGCGGCGGTAGATGATCACGCCGATCCGGTTGGGCGCCTGACCCACCGCCTCGCTGAACGCAGCCCAATGCTCGGCCGGAACCCACAGGCACGGCGCATGGCGGTCTTCGTCGATGGCAACGTCCACGATGTCGCGGATGCTCAAATCCACCCTCTCCGATGGTAGGGGGCCTGTTTTCTTGATCCTGCTGACCTCCGAGGCGAACGTCCAGTCCGGCTGCGTCCTTCCCACAGGCGTTCCTCCGTCGGATCCGCCAGGCCGCGGCGCGGCTCCAAGGTCTGCCTTGAATCGGACGCGGTCATTCGGATCGCGGCCCACAGCGTACGTCGGCAAGGGCCGAAAAGGGTCGAAACCGGACGCAGGCAAGTTGTCCGAGCCGACATTGGACATGCCGGCGCTCCAGGGACGCTCAGCGAGCTTTCCCTTGCTCCTGGCTTCAAGGCCTCGTTAGGGTTCGCGCTGCGGCCGGAGGCGGAGCGCTTAGACATGGCCGACGTCTTCATTTCATACGCTCACACGACCTCGAAGCAGGCGCAGGCCGCGGCGGCCGCGCTGCGGGCGGCGGGCTACAGCGTCTGGCTGGACGACGAACTCGCCGCGCACCTGGCGTTCACCCACGCAATCGAGGAGCAGCTGACGGCGGCCAGGGCGGCGCTGGTGATCTGGTCCGCGGACGCCGCCCGTTCGGAATGGGTGCTCTCGGAAGCCAACCGAGCCCGCGAGGACCGCAAGCTCGTGCAGCTGGTTATCGACAAGACCCGGTTGCCGATGCCCTTCGACCAGGTGCAGTGCGCCGACCTCTCGGGCTGGACGGGCGAAGCCGAGCATCCGAACTGGCGCCGTGTTGCGGCCAGCATCGGCGAGTTGGTCGGGCGCAAGGACGGCGCCCCAGCGCCCGCGCCCCAGGCCTCCACGCGGGCTCCGGAAGCGGCAATCGCCGATCCGCTGCTCGCCGTTCTGGCGTTTGAGAACCTCTCCGGCGACCCGGAGATGGCCTACTTTTCCGATGGCGTCTCCGAGGAGATCCTGCAGACCGTCGCGCGGGGCGCCGACCTGAAAGTGATCGGCCGCGCCTCGAGCTTCCAGTTTCGCGGCGCCGACAAGGCCGCCGCCAAGGTCGCCGCCGCGCTGAAGGCGACCCACGTCCTGGACGGCTCAGTCCGCCGCGCCGGCCCTAAGGTGCGCATCGCCGCCAACCTCATTGAGTGCGCGCGGGAGACCACGATGTGGTCCGACCGCTACGACCGCGACCTCTCCGATGTATTCGCCCTGCAGGACGAGATCGCGACCGCCGTTGCCGCGGCGCTGAAGACGGCGTTCGCCAAATCCGCGCAGCCCGCGCCAATCGACCCCATCGCCTACGATCTCTTCCTGCAAGTGCAGGCCCAGAACCAATCCGGCTTTGAAGGGCCGAGACAGCGGATCAGGTTGCTCGAGGAAGTCGTTGCGCGCGCCCCTTCCTTCGCGCCGGCCTGGGCCTTGCTCGCCTTCACGCAGGCCAGCAACCTGATGATCCGCCGTGATGAGGCGGTCGCCGCGGGCTTGACGTACGGCCGGGCGGTCGAGGCGGCGATGACGGCTTTGCGGCTGGATCCCGATATGGGGCGGGCCTATCAGGCGCTCGACCGCCTCGAACCATGGGCTGCCTACCGCGACCGCGAGGCGCTGCAGGAAAAGGCGCTGGCCGCCATGCCGAATGACGCCGGGGTGCTGGCTACGGCGGGGGTGTTCTACGGCTCCGTCGGTCGGCTCCGCGAGGGTCTGGCCCTCGCCCGGCGGGCATGCGAACTCGATCCGCTGCTGCCACTGGCGGCGAACAACCTTCCGCTGCTGCTGAATGTCGCCGGCTTTGCCGAGGAGGCGGGCCGCCTCACCGACGCGAACCTGGCGCGTTGGCCAGAGCAGAGGGCCTACGCCGGCGTTGCGATGATGGCCGCCGCCAGGCGGGGCGATCGGGCGGAAGTCGAAGCTTTGATCGCTCACGCCAGCCCCGAGCTGGAGGAGATGATCTGGTTCGCCAGGAACCTGCTCGAGCCCGATCCAGGCGCGATCAGGGAAGGCTTGAACAGGCAACGGGCCGAACTGGCGCGGACAGGCACGCTGCCCTTGGTCTGGCCGGTGTGGCTCTATGGCTTGGGGCTCAAGGACGAGGCCGTCGAACTGCTGGACAAAGCCTCGTTTGCATACCTGTTCGACCGACAAAGTCCGTCGCCCTCGGGCACGATTTATCCCGGTTCGATCTTCAGCCCGACGTACGGATTCCCTGACGATCCGCGCTTCGTGCGGCTATGCGGCAAGCTCGGTCTTTGCGACTACTGGATCGACACGGGCAAGTGGCCTGACTGCGCCGACGAGGTCGCTTACGACTTCCGAGCGGAGGCGCGGACGGTTGCCGCCGAGCGGCTGGCACGGCGGGTCTAGCAACGGTCGCCGCACCGGGACCCGCGCAGCAGCGACCTGCAGAGCCCACGATGTCCGCTTTGGGTCGAAAGCGGTCATCGTCGCGCTGCGCGGAAGCGATCAATTCTGACGACAGAGATGAGCCACTAGCGGTCGTTGGCGGTGTCGGTTCGTCCCGGCCAGCGTCGCAGGCGCTGGATCGATCAGATCAAAATTGGTTGCCGAATGCAGATACCTATGGTAACTTTCGCTCCGCTCTTTGAGATCGTGAATCGTGCAGACCTGTCGGCGTGCCGGAGGCCGAGCCTGTCCAGGCACCGCCACGATTGGGGCGCCGTTATTATCGGTGAATTGCGGTGAGCGTGACGAGTCGCGGGGCTGGAATTTCTCAATCGTAACATTTGGTAGCGGAGTGCGGGCGAGCGACAG
>Ga0265338_10009325_pt1 | contig 11726 bp, 8 predicted proteins | sample 42126metaG_FD_193579 | JGI IMG/M metagenome (GOLD analysis project Ga0265338, IMG submission 193579) | Rhizosphere microbial communities from Carex aquatilis grown in University of Washington, Seatle, WA, United States - 4-21-26 metaG | ecosystem: Host-associated > Plants > Roots > Rhizosphere >... | reverse complement strand
ACGCCGCTGTGCATCACCAAGGCCGACGCCGACTTCATCGTCAAGACCCTCGACGAAGTCTTCTCGATCATCGAGAAGGGGTAGGGCAGCGTCAGCGGTCAACGATCAGCAGTCAACCGTCGCGATGTCGGGCTTGTCCTCATCGGCAGCTTCAAGCTCGTCAGTGGTCTGCTGCTTGTCGCGGTGGGTATTGGCGCTCTCTCGCTCATTCACAAGGATCTGACGGCCCTCGTCACCCATTGGGCGGACGTGTTGGATATCAGCGACGAGAATCAACTTCTCCAGAAACTATTGGACCTCACAGGACTCGTCCGCACGGCGCACCTTGCCTGGGTGAGCGCCATCACGTTCGTGTATGCTGCCTTGATGTTCACCATGGGGACCGGGTTGCTGTGGGAGAAACGTTGGGCGGAATACCTGACCGCGATCGTGACTGCCTCCTTTATTCCCCTGGAAATTTATGAACTGGTCCGTCACATCAGAGCGACCACCATCATCGTGCTGGCGATCAACATCGCCTCGGTGATCTACCTTGGGTGGAAACTAATGCACCCGACGCGCAAGAAGTCCTGAATTGGCCCGCCCCGTTGGAGCTTTCCGCGGTAATTATCGATGTACCCTATTTCTTAGTGGCGGACAGTTTGGTCACGGCGTCGCAGAGCGCGTCGCAAAGGCGGTCGGCTTCAGCGGCGGTCAGCGTCAACGGCGGCTGGAGGCGAATGACGTTGGCGAATGTGCCGCCCGTGCCCACGAGCACGCCGGCTTCGCGGCAGAGGCGTCGCGCTTCTTTTGTCTCGGCGACCGCCGGCGTCTTCTGTTTGTCTTTGACCAGTTCGACGCCGATCATCAAACCTTTGCCGCGGACATCGCCGATCAACGGCGCCTTCTCGGCAAATTTCTGCAACCGTTTCATGATCTGCTTACCTCGCGCCGCGGCGTTCTCCGGCAGCTTCTCGTTGAGCATCACGTCGATGTTGGCCAGCGCGGCGGCGCAACTGACCGGGTTGCCGCCGAATGTCGAGAGATGGTCGCCGGGCTTGAACGCGCCGCCCACGTCCGGTCTGGCCGTGAACGCGCTCAGCGGGAATCCATCGGCGATGCCCTTGGCGGTGGTCATGATATCCGGCTCGACGCCGTAATGTTCGATGGCGAACATCTTGCCGGTGCGCCCGAATCCGCACTGCACTTCGTCGGAGATGAGCAGGATGCCGTGCTTGTCGCAAACGGCTTTGGCGTATTTGAAATAGTTGTCTGGCGGGACGATGATGCCGCCCTCACCCATAACCGACTCGGCGATGAATGCCGCGACATCGCCGGACGTCTGTGAACGGATCGCTTCTTCAAGTCCCTCCGCGCACGCCGCCGCGCAATCGTCCGGTGTGCTTGTCTTGAACGGGCAGCGGTAAAAGTTCGGGGCCGGCGCGAACGCCACGCCTGAGAGATACGGGCCGGCGCCCTTCTTGCGCGCGAAATTGCCGGTGATCGAGAGCGTGCCGACGGTGCGTCCGTGGAAACTCTGTGACAACGCGACGAGTTCTTTCTTGCCGGTAAACTGTTTGGCGAGGCGCATCGCGCCTTCGATGGCCTCCGCGCCGCTATTGCCAAAAAAGCTCTTCTGGAGTTTGCCGGGCGTGATTTCCGCGAGGCGCTTGGCCAATTGCGCCGCGGGAGGATTGTAATAGACGTAGGTGCAGCAGTGGACCAACTTGTCCATCTGCTTTTTTGCCGCGGCGATGACTTTTGGATGATTGTGACCGGCGTTGACGACGGAGATGCCGCTGAAGCAATCGAGATACGTCTTTCCATCGGTACCGGTCACGGTCGTGCCGAGAGCGCGCTCGACCTCGATCGGTTCGAAGCCGGCCACCATGGTGGTGATCATGTATTTGTCGTAAAGTTCTTTGGTAGTCATCATTTTCGTTCTCCAGAATTGTTGGCATCTTATCAGTTCTTTTGGTTGACGTCAGCAACGCTGTGAACCTGAAGCTTACGGTTCAACTGCAGGCCATTGGGAGAAAAAAGTGCAACGGCGGAGCAGCGCAAGGAGGTCCATCCCCATGCGGCCTTGGTAGGAGCGCACTTTGTCAGGACGTCGCTGTTCAGCCGTTGCAAGGCAATGTACACGCACCGGCGGTTTGTGCAACTGGCGGCTGCCTCAGTGCGGCGGTGGGCTGCTGGCCACAAGCTTGGTGCGAACAAACGCGATGTCCCCGCGGAGTCCATAGAATTGGTCCGCGAAGGAGGCTGGGACCCTCATCTTGTTGACCGTTTTTTCGATATGATCGAGGCGGCTGAGGAGTTTTGCCCGGTTCTCGGGCGTCGCGGGCGCGGCCATTTCCCGTTCGAGAATCAACAGCGCGCGGTACGACCGGTAGATTCGCAACTTGATTCGCCACCGATAGGCCGTCGGGATGAAGCGCAGTCCCGGGACCAGCACGAAAAGCATCGGGACAAAGACCACGAGGATCCGGTTCACCCGGCTGGCCAGCCAGAAGGGAAGCGACCGATAGAGGAAACTTTTGCCCGAAGTGTAAAAGCGCCGCGCTTCGCTGCTGAGGCGAAAGTCAACCTCCAGCGGAGCCGGAAACTCGCCGCGGCGTTGGAAGAGGGTGGCGCCGCCGTGGACTTCCCGCGCGGCCTCGAGCAACAAATCGGACAGGGCTGGATGCAAATTATCCCGCGCAATGAGTTCGACCGTCGGGCCGATGAGAGAAACATCCTGCGCCGGAACGTTCTTCCCAAAATCGATGGATCCTTTCGGAAGCTGCAGTTTGTTCAGGTAGTGGATGCGGCGTGAATACCCATCGGCCTGCGAGAAATTGTAGAGTTGGACACCCGGCGTCCGCAGGAGCGTGCGCATGTTTTGCGTCGAGGCGGAATCCCCCATCAAGAACACGGCGTCGACGTTGCTCTCGATCAGCGCCCTGGTGGCGCCTGCGGCGTCCAGGTCCGCCAGCACCGTCGTGCCTCCGGGTTGGATGCCGTTGGCCTCGAACAGGGCGAGGGCGAGCGTTCTGGTTCCACTGCCGACAGGACCGATGGCCAGCCGTTTGCCGTTGAATTCGGAAAGCAGATCCAACGGTTCGGCGCTTCGATAGAAAACCAGCAGGGGTTCGTAGGCAATGCTCCCGAGCGAGACCAGCTTGTCGGTATTGACACCGTTGGTCACGCCGGCCTGGACGAACCCAATGTCGACGCGAAACGACGGGTCGCCGAGCCGTTTGAGATTCTCCAGCGAACCCTCCGACGAAAGGATGTTCAGCTTTACGCCGCTACGGGCCAGGATCTTGCGGTACCTGCCGGCAAACGTTTGGAAGACGCTGCCCTCGGGACCCGTGGTGATGGTAATGGTACTGGGCGGAGCGGAGTGAAAGAACCAGAAGACGGCGAAGATTGTCACGGAACTGACCAGGAGAACGGCGCTGATCGCGGCGGCGCGACCCAGCCCAAACGTTTCCGTGACCACCGCCAGAAGCCGGGTCAGACCGAGCTTGCGTGTGGCAGGTGACTTATCTTTTTCCATCCGACGCCATCTTACCCCGATAATCGCCCGTCGCCAATGCGCAAGGTGTGGAAGAGCGTTGAGCCCTTTGATATTTCAGGCGGGCGAATAAGTTTCTTGTCACCTGTTTGGCCTTTTTTGTCTCTTATGCGGTATTATGACTCCAACCGCGACAAGGTCCGTCATGGAACACAATGATACGGAGTTGGTGTCACAGAGCCTGACTGGCAGCCGCGAGGCTTTCGGCCGGATCGTGAAACAGTATCAATCGCTGATTTGTTCCCTGGCCTACAGCGCGACGGGGAGCCTGACCCAAAGCGAGGACCTGGCGCAGGAGACATTTGTCATTGCCTGGAAGCAGCTGGGACAATTGCGCGAGCCGGCGAAACTGCGGTCGTGGTTGTGCAGCATCGCACGGTCGGTCATCAGCGGCGCCACCCGGCGGCAGGCGCGCGAGCCGGCACACGGCGCCGAGACGTTGGACGCCGTCCACGAAACGACGACGCTCGATCCCATTCCCTCCGAGCAGGCGATCAACCGCGAAGAGGAAGCGATCCTCTGGCGTTCGCTCGAACAGATCCCGGCTGTCTATCGGGAGCCGCTGATTCTCTTCTACCGCGAGCAAGAGTCGATCGCGGGCGTGGCCGAGAAGTTGGAGTTGAGCGAGGACGCGGTGAAGCAACGGTTGTCACGGGGACGCAAACTGCTGACGGAGGAAGTAACGGCCTTTGTCGAAGGAACGCTACGACGAACGAATCCCGGCGAAGCGTTTACGCTCGGCGTGCTGGCAGCATTGCCAGTGTACGTGACGACCGCGAAGGCGGCCGCCATCGGGGCGACGGCGGCCAAGGGCAGCGCCACGGCCAAAGCCGCGGCAACCATGGGATTGTTCGGGGCTTTTTTTGCCCCAGTCATCGGAATTCTTGCGGGCATCCTGGGCACGAGGATCAGCATTGCCAGCGCCCGGTCCCCGAGCGACCGGCGGTTCCGGATCAAGACGGCCTGGATAAACTGGTCGCTGGTGGTGGGTTTCAACCTGCTGATGTTCGGAGGGGTGTTCCTCGCCGGGACATATTGGAAGATCCATCCGGTTTTGCTCACCTGGACGGTTATTGGTGTGTCGTTCGGTTATGGGATACTGATCCTGTGGCTGGCTGTTTGGTCAGCGAAACACATACGGCGTATTGCTCTTGAAGAAGCGGCCACCAACGGGCCGCAGGCAATCGCTTGCTTGTATGAGTATCGCTGTCCGTGGACGTTGCTCGGCTTGCCGTTGATCGATATCCGATTCGGTGGAGAAGCCGGCAAGTGGGTGCCGGCCCGAGGATGGATTGCCTGCGGCAACGTGGCCTGCGGAATCCTGTTTGCCTTTGGCGGCGTGGCCGTGGGCGTGGTGAGCATCGGCGGCATGGCTATCGGCGGGGTGGCGATTGGCGGTTGTGCGGTGGGTCTGCTGACGTTTGGGGGAATGGCTTTCGGAATATTCGCCTTTGGCGGCACGGCGCTGGGTTATATGGCCTGTGGCGGCGCGGTCATTGCCTGGCAGGCGGCTTGCGGCGGCGCGGCGGTGGCACATAATTTCGCGCTTGGCGGAGCCGCCCTCGCGCAACACACCAACGATCCTGCCGCCCGGGCTTTTGTGCGGAACAGCGCGTTGTTCTCCCATGCCCGCCTGCTGATCAATCTCGCAATCCTCTTCTTTTGCCTGTCGATGGTGCCCGGTGTCCTCTACTTCCAAAAGCAATTACGCCGGCAACGAGCCGGCCGATGAACCAAATCCAAAACCCAACCCGCCGATGACCTCTATGAAACGCATCCTTACACTTATTGTCGCAGCCGCAGTCGTTGTAACCACGGCGCTCGCCCCGCAGTCGGCGCGAGCTGGTGACGCGCCTGTGAAATCATCCTTCGTCGTCAAAGTGATTGGCAAAGGGCCGCCCGTGATCCTGATCCCCGGCTTTTCGTGTTCCGGCGCGGTCTGGGATGACACCGTCGCGCATTTGAAAGATCGTTACCAGTGCCACATCCTGACCCTGGCGGGTTTCGCCGGCCAGCCGCGCATTCCCGCGCCGTTTCTCGAAACCGTCCGCAATGACCTCGCCACCTACATCCGCGACCAAAAGCTCGACCATCCCGTCATCATTGGCCACAGCCTTGGCGGTTTCCTCGCGCTGTGGCTGGCTTCGCACGATCCCGATCTCCCGGGACCGCTCATCATTGTCGACTCATATCCGTTTCTGCCGGCCAGTTTCATGCCCACGGCCACGGTGGAAACCACCAAGCCCATGGCGGAACAGATGCGCGCGGCCATGGCGGTCCCGCAGGCGCAGTTCGTGACGAATTCCGAACGGCAGGTCCGGGCGATGGTGACCAAGCCGGCGGATTTCGACCGCATCATGACGTGGGTCAAAACGACTGACCCCTTGGCCGGCGGCGACGCGATGCACGACATGTTCAGCCACGATCTGCGCGGTGATATCGGCAAGATCAAGTCACCCACGCTCGTGCTGGGGACGTGGATCGCCTATAAAGACTATACGACCAGCGAGGAGGTTGAGGGCAGAATCCGTAAGCAGTATGCCCTGCTCAAGAACTGCAAGATCGTCATGTCCGAAACGCGGCATTTCATCATGTTCGACGATCCGCAGTGGTTCTACCAACAGGTTGACGCGTTCCTGGCGAATCCGGGGCGGAACTGAGTGCAAGACCCGGCACGGAGCCTGCATCGGTAGATTACCACGAAGGTACGCAGCTTTCACCACCAAGGCACCAAGACACCAAGGGAAGGCGAATGGCTCGTGGCTTTCACGACCGCGAACGCCGAAGCCCGAAGGGCGGAGTCGGGTCCGCGAACGCCCCGTCAAGTGCAACGCCTAGCACCGCCCGCATCTGTAAATTACGAAGAGTTGGCCGCTTCGACCACCTGCGTAAATGGCTGAAGGGTTTTCGGATTGTGTTGAGCCCGGCGTGCAATTAGTCTTCCCGGACACGAAAATGTACTGTTCGAACTGCGGCACTAAGATCGTGACGGAAGGCGCAAAATTTTGCGCTAATTGTGGCTTCGACTTCTCAGAGGCGGTAGAACCCAGAACCGTGAAGACCCTTGAAAGCTACCCTTCAAAGGCGAAGTCCCAACCTGTATCGCCCTTGATTCCTCAATCGAATTCCAACCCGGCATCTTTAACTGACCCTTCTGTGCCCGAATCGAAACCCGTACCGCTCACTGCTAAACCCAAACGGAAGTGGGGTTGGTATATATTATTCGGATATATTTTTACCACGACTAGTCGGGAGTATGAAGGCTACGGCTACGGTGAAACGGCTGGCCTGTTTGCCATATTGGGCGTAGCCGTTGGGCTGCCAATGTACTTCCTGCTTCGCAATCGCAGCATACTTGTCAGCAAGATTACTCATCCCACTAGTCGTTCGTTTGTGTCGGGCATTGTAGCATCTTTCGCCGCGGGCCTTGTCGTGGCCGGAACGGCGCATTTCGTGGTTCCGACTGCTGAAAGGGACTTGGATCAGAAACTGGAATCCTTCGCGATGAGTATCAAAGCCAACAACGGAGAATTCGTCGCACTGGTGAAAAGCTTCACTCAGCAGTATATTCAAGGGCCGACAACCAAAGATGACATTCAAAAAAACGTCTCGCTCATCCAAGGTGTTCTCCCGTCATTTCAATCACGCCTTGCAGCCGATTCAGAGCTTCTACGCAAATCGGAGGCGTCGATCAAAAACACGTGTAGTGCCTGTCCCAAGTTGGAACGGAAATACTCGGCTCCCACGAGGTTCTTCCGCGATGCCAGTGTCAAAACCGATCAACGTGCACAGGCTTACAACAGCTGGCTGACCAACCTTCTAAACTACAACCTTGCCGTAGACCGAGCGGATGGGAGTGCAGCAACTTATAGCAATGCGACTGAAAGTGCACTCGCTCAAGTGGAACTGAGGGAACGCGAACTGGCATTGCTCTCCCAGCAAGACTTTGGACAGAAGCAATGAAGATGTGTTAGTTCTAGAATGGTCAGCCTGATGGTCAAATGAGTGCTCTGGGGGATGTATCGCTCCTGATTGGCTCTGGATTCTCCGTCCCGGCGGGGTGTCCAAGTACTTCACAGATCAACCAGCGGCTCGCGAAGATTGACGAAGCCGAAATCTGTGTCCATCACAGTGGCGACGCTGGGTTCCTAAACGGAGCGAAGGACCCTAACGCTGCGTGGATGCGCACCGAAGAGAGGCACTTCGTTCAAGAGTTTCTGGAGTTCTATCGGTCCACTGTTTTAGGTGGGTCTCAGCCATTCCACTATGAGACGTTCTACGACTATTACCAACAGGCTCGGGCAGGCAATCGGTATCCCGATGAACTTGTCCAATTCTTTCGTGATTTTAGGACGAGACACCCCACGACTATTGGTGATGACGATCAACTTCTGCGCACGTTTAATCAAATCTTCTCTCAGTTGATTGCCAACCTACTCCAAAAAAAGCCCGAACGGTTTCACCTAGCCAAAGATTACGACCGCAAATATGGAAAGTTCCTACTGCTTGCCGAAGGACTAGCTCGAAGTAACCATGTCCATTTCCATTCTCTCAATCATGACCTGTGGCTTGAGCGACTGGCATTCTCCGACAGCATTCAAAGCAAGATGGACGACGGATTCGAAGAACTCGGGTCCCCCTTCTACGGGGAGCTTGATGACAACGGCGAATGTTACACGGTGCGGCTCGCCCGATTCACAAACAAATTCGACGCGCCGTTCCGCCTTTACAAACTACACGGAAGCGTTGACCGGTACTGGTTCCAGGCTGACGGTGTACCTGACCTCGTAAAACTGCAGTGGGGTATTTCCCACATCCACGTGTATAAGGAGGTCCAAGTAGATGGGATTCTTCAATACGTAGACGACCCCTTCAATTTTTACCCAGACTTTCTGGCCGGAACGACGCATAAGATTGGCCGGTACGGACGCGGGCTATATTATCCGGTGATTCTGCATCACTTCGAAACCAATCTGAATCACTCGAAGGCGCTTATCGTGATCGGATATGGGTTTGGAGATCCGCGCATCAATGATTACATAGAGCAGCAATTTCTATCGGATCCGCACAAGCCGGTGTTCGTTGTTGGTAATGAGAGGCGGCCTGTATGGGAGCATTTCGGGTCAGAGCATGTCCATTTTCTAAGTGGTGGTATTTCCGCAATGGACATCGAATTCATTCTAAAGAATATACCTCTATAGGCGAGCGCAAAGAAGTGCTCAGTTTGCTTTTCGTAATTACTGGCCTGCGGTTCACGGGCCCGAAGGGATTCGAGGTAGAGCTGGTAGAAAGTCGAGGGGAGGCAACGACGGACGGGGACCGCGGTCAGCGCCCGCGGCTACAGCGGAGGGGAAGCGAACGCGGGATACCCACCCCTTAGCCCGCCTGAGGCGGGCAAGCCCCTCCAAGGAGGGGAACGAAGTAAGTATCGGAAAACGATAGTATTTGGTGGACATGGCGGGCGGGGGCGGGTAGAATGGGTGTCGTTCTTTGAAATGAAGAGCGGAGGGTCGGAGGGGAAGCACAGACGGCCCGATACCATCGTCGAACTCAGGCATCTGGCCCTACAAGAGGCAACGGTGGCAAGCGGGCCGCTTGCCCTACAAATCCGGGTTGCGGAATCGGCTGGGGACCCCGTACACGACACGAGGGCTGGCACCCGACGCTACACCGGAGGACAGCCCGGTGGGCAGGGTATTCTCTATAAAAGGTGTTTTTTGAAAACCGAACCCATCTTAAAGAATCACAACTGATTTACCATGAGTATCTTATGCAAAAAGCGACTTGGGTTCGGTCGACGAAGCGAAGCCAAGTTGCTGCATGAGGTTTAATGGGAAAGTGGTGAAAAGAGCCCCGGAAAGGTCGTTTTTTGCGGGACCGAACCCAAGCGAACCCAAATGTTGGGTGGAGTTGGGGTGGAGAATGCCCTGCTCCGAATCGCCGAGATGGCTTCCACAATTAGATTAGAATAGAAGATAGGGCACTGGAGATGCTTGGGGAAGGGGGGTCATGATGAAGGTGTACATCCAGGAAGTGGAGCGGACGAAGGCGTACAAGAAGACGGAGTTGTCGCTCGTCGATTTGTTGTGCGAACCCGCGCAGAAGATTCTCTCGAAGGTTGACCCGAGCCGGATCGAGGGCGTGTTTATCTCGGTCCAGAACATTTCCTCGTTCACCGGCGAAGGCAACATCGCGACGAAGGTGGCGGACCGGCTGGGGTTGCGCGGGGCGGAAGCCGAACGCGTGGAGACGGCGTCGAACGGGCACACGGCGCTGCTGCGGGCGTTCGATGCGGTGGCGAGCGGGCGATGCCAGCGGGTGATCGCCATCGGCGGCGAAAAGATGAGCGAGGTGGAACGCGAAGCGCGGTCCCGCATCATCGGCGAAGTGATCGACCCGATCGATCGGGCGTGCGGGTTGACGATGCCGTCGGCCATCGCGTTGATCTCGCTGGAGTACGCGCGGGTGAACGGCGTGACGCTGGCGGATTTCAAAGCGTTGCTGGAAAAGATCGCGATCCGCTCGTACCGCTACGCGGCGGCGAATCCTGACGCGCAGTTTTCGGGCAAGACGATCAGCGTGGAAGAGTATCGCGACGCGATGCGGAATCCGCCGGTCGCGACCCCATTGCAGGTGTTCGATTCGTGCCCGACCAGCGACGCGTCGGGCGCGATCTTGGTGACGAACAAGGAGACGGACATCGAAATCTCGGGCGTCGGCCACGCGGTGGATGGGTCGCGGATATTCGGGCGGTATTACATCGACCACCTGGAGGCGACACGATGGGCGGCGCGCAAGGCATACCGGCAGGCGGGCATACATCATCCGCGTGACCTGAAGGGGTTGATCCTCGAACAACATGATGCGTTCGGGCCGCTATTTTTGTTGAACCTGGTCGATCTGGGAATTTTTACGCACGAGGAGGCGATGAAGGCGATCGAGGAGGGCGCGCTCGACAAGGATGGGGAGATCCCGACGAATATTTCGGGTGGGCTGAAGGATTTGCACGCGCTGGGCGGGACCGGGTTGATCAAGATCATCGAAGCGTGCCGGCAACTTCGCGGGGAAGCGCCAGCGGCGGTGCAGGTGAAGAAACCGAAGGTGGCGATTTGCCACAGCATCGGCGGCCCCGGCAACAATATCGCGGTGACGGTGCTCGACAAGGTGGGCAACCGGCGGTATCGGCACTATTTCCGCCGGTGGCAGCCCGAGCCGCTGCCGTACAACAATGAGCCGCAGAAACCGGTGTTGGCGGAAGGCGTCCTGGAAGTGTCGACGACGGTGTACCCGCAGGTCGGCAGTCCCGAGGGCGCGTACACGGTGGCAGTGGTCAATTGTGGTGGCAAACGGATTCTCGCCGCGCCAGCGAATGACAAAGTCGAGAAGGCGTGGGGTGAGGAAGTGAAGATCTCGACGGTTGCCCGCGGGAATTTCAACCGTTACGTCTACGAATAGGCGCGGCGGTCACGTTCTTTGTCAATCTAGTGTTCGATGTAACCCGGCGGCTCGCATTTTGGGTTCTTGCCGAGCTCGGCCTGGTACTGCCGCCATGACATGGACTTCTTGCCGGTGGGGACTTCGACCATTTGGATGCAACCATCGACTGGGCAGACGAGCATGCAGAGGTTGCAGCCGACGCACTCGGGATCGTTGATGACGGGGACGCGGTGGCCGTTGCCCATCTCGAGATCGATGCACTGGTGGGAACCGTCCCAGGCGGCGACGTGGCAGAGTTCGCAGCCGATGCACAGGTCGGCGTTGATGCGGGCGACGAGCTTGTAGTTGAGGTTGAGATCGCTCCAGTCCTTGATGTTCGGGAGGGCTTTGCCGATGAAGTCGGTGCATTTCTTGTAGCCGCGTTCGTCCATCCAGTTCGAGAGCCCGTCGATCATGTCCTCGACGATGCGATATCCGTAATGCATGACGGCGGTGCAGACCTGGACGCTGGTGGCGCCGAGCACCATGAATTCGACGGCGTCCTGCCACGTGGAAATGCCGCCGATGCCGGACACGGGGATGCCGATCTCGGGATCCTTGGCGATGGCGCTGACCATGTTGAGGGCGATCGGTTTGACGGCGGGACCGCAATAGCCGCCGTGGCTGCCTTTGCCGTCCACGCTGGGGTAGGGCGCGAAATTGTCGAGGTTGATGCCCATGATGGAGTTGATCGTGTTGATCAACGAGA
>Ga0265338_10009324_pt1 | contig 11726 bp, 13 predicted proteins | sample 42126metaG_FD_193579 | JGI IMG/M metagenome (GOLD analysis project Ga0265338, IMG submission 193579) | Rhizosphere microbial communities from Carex aquatilis grown in University of Washington, Seatle, WA, United States - 4-21-26 metaG | ecosystem: Host-associated > Plants > Roots > Rhizosphere... | reverse complement strand
GCTTTCGCCGGTGGCCATCCTCAATCGTGGCTATGCATTGGTGTTCGATCAAAACGGGCAACTGGTCAAGGATGCGTCGCGGCTGGCACCAGGAGATGAGGTATCGGCGCGGCTGGCGCGGGGTCGAGTGAGTGCACGCGTAACCGGGAGCGAGCCCGGTGCGTCGTAAGAAAAGGAACGGTATAGGGCGTCTGCATTAAAATGAAGGCCAACGCAACGTACGACGTGAGGGTGGAGTGTTAGCGTCGATCGTATGGCCCCACATTTCGGTGATTTCGATCGTGGACATTGTGCTGGTCGCGATCCTGATCTACCAGTTCCTGATGCTGGTGCGGGGTACGCGCGCAGCACCAATGCTGGTTGGAGTGGCCACGCTTGGGCTGGCGTTTTATTTTGCGCGCCTCGGCGAACTGCGCACGTTGAATTGGCTGCTCAGCACTCTGCTTCCTTACGTTGTTTTCGCACTCATCGTTGTGTTTCAGGCGGAGATCCGGCAGGCCCTTGCGAATCTCGGGCGGCGCGTTTCGTTGATGCGTTCCTCCAATCTGGTCGCGGACGTGTATGACGATATCGTCCTTGCCGCCAATCTTTTCTCGCAGAATCAGACGGGCGCGCTGATTGTGATCGAGCGCGAGATCGGCCTGCGCACTTATATCGAGAGCGGAGTCGCGCTCGACGCGCGGCTCTCCTATGACCTGCTGGCAACCGTGTTCCGGCCGAGTGCTCCGCTGCACGACGGCGCAGTCATTGTGCAGCGCGATCGCATTGCGGCGGCTGCTTGTTTTCTGCCTCTCTCAATGAACCCAGTCCTTTCGATACAACTCGGCACGCGGCATCGCGCGGGGATTGGCATCACCGAAGAAACAGATGCGGTTGCCGTGATTGTCTCGGAAGAGACGGGTGCGATCAGCGTGGCCGTCGGAGGAAATATTGAACGTGAACTCACGGTCGAGCGGTTGCGGGAGCGGTTGAGCCACCTGCTGCGGCGCTATGCTCCGGCGCCGAGTCTGCCAAGTCCAGTGGAAGAGAGTTTTATAGAAGACGAGCCGCCCAGTTCTCATGCACCAGCACGCGGACAAGACGCGAGTGCGCGGTCGGGAAGGGACGACTGACCATGGCGAATCTGTTCAAACGCGTGTTCGTCCAGAATTTCGGCATGAAGCTGGTTTCGCTGTTTCTGGCCATTGGCCTGTGGCTGGCCGTGGCCCGGGATCCGATTGCGGAGATTGAAGTCAGAGTGCCGATTGAATTCAATTTGCCGGACAACATCGTGATTGATTCCGGAACATTCACGCAGGCACAGGTGCGCGTGCGCGGGCCGGGCCGGTTGATTCATCGCCTTGAACCGGGAGATGTGCATGCGGATGTGGACCTGGGCAACGTCCAGCCGGGCGAGCGGACATTTGATTTGACCGCGCGGCATGTGCACGTTCCGCAGGATCTGGAAGTAGTACAGATCATCCCAGGCCAATTCCATCTCTCGTTCGACTACCGGGACACGCGAACGGTGGAAGTCCATCCGCGCGTTACCGGAAATTTTGCGAGCGGCATGCGCGTGGCGCAGGTGATTGCCGATCCGGCGAACATCCTGGTTGCAGGTCCCCGGCGCCGCGTCGAATCACTGGACTCCGCCACGACCGATCCGGTGGACGCTACCGGCGCGGTGACTCGTTCTTCGTTTGTCACCCAGGTTTATGTATCCGACCCACTCATTCAGGTGGTGCATCCCACGCCGATTCGGGTCACGGTTATCATGGAACGTGCGGGAGAAGAGAAGAAATAGAACGGGCTCCCGGTTTTCAACCGTTCGCGACTTGTAAAGGGACCCAATCCACCGGACTTCATGACACAAACCAGACAGCTTTTTGGGACAGATGGAATTCGCGGCGTTGCGGGAGAGTTCCCGCTGACGCGCGACAGTGTGTATTGGATTGGACGGGCTCTGGGCCACGATCTGATGCGGGTGAACGCCAAGGCGCGAGTGGTCATCGGGCAGGACACACGCGTTTCGAGCCAGTGGATTGCCGACAGATTCTTGCAGGGGCTCGCGTCGGTGGGGGTGGAGGCCCGCAGCGCGGGCGTGATCACCACTCCGGGCGTGGCTTTTCTCGCACGCTCGCAAAAATTTGACGCGGGTGTTGTCATTTCCGCTTCGCACAATCCCTGGACGGACAACGGGATCAAGGTCTTCTCCGGCGACGGGTACAAACTGCCGGATGCTCGGGAACTTGCCATCGAGAAGGAAATCTTCGCGCTATTGCAGGATTCCGAGTCAACTCCAGCCCCCGATTCGGCGGCGACAGTTTCGAGTCTGCCCGGCGAAGAAGAGTTGAGGCAAGCGTATGTGCGGTGGCTGGCTGCTGGAGCGTCTGCCGGTCTGACTAATCTCCGTGTCGCGGTGGATTGCGCCAATGGCGCCGCCGCGGCCGAGGCACCGGCATTGTTCCGGGCCCTCAAGATCAACACGACGTTCCTGCATTCCTCGCCCGACGGCCAGAACATCAATGAAAACTGCGGCGCCCTGCATCCGGAAACAATGGCGCACTTTGTGGCCGAGAAAAAGGGGCAATATGATTTGGGTGTGACGTTCGATGGCGACGCCGATCGTGCCCTGTTCTGCGACGCCGATGGGCACGTCGTGAACGGGGATGCAGTTTTGCTGCTGGCCGCGCGCGACATGCAGGCGCGGGGAGTCCTGAAGGGCGCCACTGTGGTTGCCACAACCATGTCGAACATGGGATTGGAACTGGCACTCAAGCGCTCGGGTATCTCCATGCTGCGCGCGAATGTAGGGGACAAGTACGTGCTCGAGGAAATGCAGCGGGTGGGCGCAACGCTCGGTGGCGAACAGTCGGGGCATATCCTGTTCCGCGACGGCGAAGCGACAACAGGCGATGGATTAATGACTGCGCTGCGCGTGCTCGAAGTCATGGTGCGATCGGGGAAGAAATTGTCCGATCTGGTGGGTGACTTGAAGGTGTTCCCGCAGACGATCCGCAATGTGCGGGTGCGAGAGAAGATTCCGTTCGCACAGATTCCCGCCGCGCAGACGGCGATCGCCGAGGCAGAGCGGTAACTTAATGGCAACGGCCGCGTCGTCGTACGTTACTCGGGCACGGAGGCACTCGCCCGCGTGATGATCGAAGCGGAGTCGAAGGAGCAGATGGATCGGCTGGCGGGAGCTATTGTTGCCGCGATCCAGTCGGCTCTCGGCATTTAGAAGCGGGGTCTTCCCAAAGTAGTTCTCCTCGCCTGTATTGAATCTCCAACCGACGGTACGTCCATTCGTACGAGCTGGTTATCTTGTGTGTCGAGGTGCGCGCGCCGAGAATGAGAGTCGATTCATATTTCGCAGCGTTAGAAGTGACTCATGAGAATACTGGTTGTGGAAGACGATGCAGCGCTCGCAAGTTTTATCCGGAAGGGACTTGAGGCAGAGTGCCACGCCGTGGACACAGCGCAGGATGGCGAGCAGGGCCGTTCGATGGCGATCGGGATTGACTATGACATGGTGATCCTGGATCTGAATCTGCCGGGAGTCGATGGACTGGCGGTCTTGAAGAGCCTGCGGCAGCGCAAGTCGAAGTTACCTGTCATGGTCTTGACGGCGCGCAGCCGCGTAGAAGATCGGGTGCAGTGCCTCGACTCGGGCGCCGACGACTACCTGACGAAGCCGTTTTCATTTCTGGAGCTATCCGCACGGGCGCGCGCACTTCTGCGGCGCAGCCACCTGCCTTCGGAATCAGTGCTGAAGATCCGGGATCTTAGCCTCGATCGTGTTGAGCACAGAGTGGAGCGCGGAGGCCGTGCCATCGAGCTGACGACCAAGGAATTCTCCCTGCTCGAATACCTGATGCGAAATGCAGGCCGGCGCTTAACGCGCGCGATGATCATCGAGCATGTGTGGAATTTGACGTTCGATTCAACGACCAACGTCGTGGATGTGTACATCAATTACCTGCGGCGCAAAGTGGACGATGGGTTTCCGGTTTCCCTCATCCATACGGTTCGAGGTGTGGGTTATCAGCTGAGCGGCGACGGAGGAATGGCATGAGTGCCGGCATGCATTCTTTTTCGCGACTGCCCAGCGATCAGGAAGTCCTCGGCGAACTTCTGCATTCCCTGAGCCAGCCGCTTACGAGCTTGCGCTGTTCTCTCGAGCTTTCCATCGATGAGGCCCCGGATCAGTATCCGCGGACTGTCGCTGCGGCACTGGAGCAGACGCAGGCCGCGGTCGAAATGGTCCAGTTGATGAGGGAATACCTCGACGCCGAGCATGGCAGTGTCTTCGCCGCCGCCGTCGAATTGCTGCCAGTTCTAAGAAATATCTGCGATGACCTTGTATCCATTGCTGAGACGCGCGGTATCCAAGTGCGCCTGATGGGGACTTGCAGCACAACGGTGGGGATTGATGAATCGCGACTGCGGCGGGCTTTGCAGTACTTGATCATGGCTGTGATCGAACAGCAGGAATCGGGTTGCGCGATTACTGTATCGCTCGGCGAGGTTCCATCCGGAACTCTGTTGCGTGTCCAAGGCAGCCGCAGCGTACAGAGCCAGTCGTCCAACGGCACTGAACGAAACTCGAGGTCTCATCCTCCGCGCGCTTCCTTGAATATGAGGTGGGCTAGGAGAGCGACTGCGGTTCGTATGCTGGAATCCGTGGGGCTGGCGGTGACGTTCGACGATGAGGGGCCGGGATTTTCGCTTCAGATTCCGGTTGCGAACTTGCCTGTCGTCTGAACATCCGTTACGCAAACTCCTACAGTTCGCTGTGCGCGGGCTAGGGTGGCCACACAATCCTAACTTTTGACGGGACTCCTCCGACCCGAAGACGTACAATCCGCCTTTCCCGGAGGTGTTGGATGAAGCGTCGCATCGCCGCACTCGGTGTTCTTTGTCTGGGTTCGTTGTGCTGGGGGCAGAATGATGGGCCCGCGCTCAAGCCACTAACAGTCATTCGGGCAGGAGGGCTGATCGATGGAGTGTCGAATTCCGTCCGGCGCGATCAAGTCATCACGATTCGCGGAAACGTGATTACCGACGTTGCCGCGGCGAGTTCCGCGAGTATTCCGGCGGCCGCAACGGTTATTGATCTTTCCCAGGCAACGGTGCTTCCGGGTCTGATTGACGCGCACACCCACATCTTTCTACAAGGAGAAGTTCCGTCCGAGGGAGGCTACGATGTACAGCTTCTGAAATATCCGCTGGCATTCCGGGCGGCGCGGGCGACGGTGGCGGCGCGACGGGCATTGGAACAGGGCTTCACCACGATACGCGACATGGAAACGGAAGGTGCAGGGTACGGCGACGTTGGCATCAAGATGGCCATTGAAGGCGGGTACATTTCAGGGCCTCGCATGTTTGTTTCAACGCGCGCGATTTCCACCACGGGAGGTTATCCGCTGGAAGGTTACGCGCCGGAAATCGAAGTCCCGAAAGGCGTGCAGATTGTCGATGGGCCGGTGCAGGCCCGGAAGGCGGCGCGGGAACAGTTGGACCATGGTGCCGATTGGATCAAGGTGTACATGACGCATCGCTCGTGGATCGGGAAGAGCGGCGAACTCGCGTCGCAGCCGACCTTGACGTTAGAAGAACTGCGCGCTGTCGTGGATGAGACGCATGGCTGGGGCAAAAAAGTCGCTTGCCACGCGTACAGTGGAGAAGGCTTGCAGCGCGCGCTTGACGGGGGTTGCGATTCGATTGAACACGGCCTCGTCTTAACCGACGCGCAGATCGCCCAGATGATCAAGCAGGGCACATGGTTATGCGCAACCTTAAGCGTGTACTACGGGGATTGGGGCGCAGCCGATACTCCAGAGGGGCAACGCGATCGAAAACGCGTGTCGGAGCACGAAGCGTCGTTTCATAAAGCAGTCAAAGCGGGAGTCAAGATTGCATTTGGAACGGACATGGGAGGAATTCCGTGGAGCGAGTCGATTGCGCAGGAATTCCCGCGGATGGTCGAATTCGGGATGACGCCGATGGAAGCGATCCAGAGCGCGACTTCGCATGCGGCGGAATTGCTTGAGATGAAGGGACGTCTTGGCGTGATTGCCCCGGGTGCCTATGCCGATGTCGTCGCGGTGAACGGCGACCCCCTGGGAAATATAAAAATTCTGGAAAATGTCAGCTTTGTGATGAAGGATGGGAAGGTTTTCAAGAACGATGTTGGACAAAAAAGGTGAGTGATGAAGATTCTGGAGATGTGCGATTCGGAAGCGGCCTCGGTTCCGGTCGATGCGACGGTGGAGCAGGCGATCCGGATGATGCTGGATCGGCATGTGGGCGCAGTAGCAGTGATTGATGAGAACAAACGTGTAGCCGGAATTTTTACCGAGCGGGATGTGCTTCGCCGCTTGTCGCTCAGTGAGCGTGATCCGAAAACAACGTCGGTACGCGAAGTGATGACGACGCCGGTAGAAATGGCGACACCGGCAACGACTCCTGCGGAAGCTCTGGCCACAATGGTGGAGCGCCACTACCGCCACCTACCGATTGTGGAGGAAGACGGGCAGTTGCTGGGGATGCTGTCAATTCGCCATGTGCTGGAAGCGCGCATCGACACACTGGCGAAACAACTGGATCAGGCGCGGTCGGTCGTTCTTTGATTTCGGCCCGTAGGATGCGATAGGACAACGGTCGGCCTAGTGGTGGGCGTGGGGACTCTGCGCGGGGTTCGCGGAATGCGCGGCTGCTGCCTTGGCGATCTTCACGTTAAAGCTCACCGGCAGGTTCTTCGGCGGGTAACAGGCGGAGTTGTCACATGCCTGGTATTTCAGTGTCCCACGGACGATGTATTTGCCGGGTTGCACGGATCGCAACGGATGCACTAACACGTCGACCTTGAAGTTCCCGGTGTAGACATTCAGCTTTTCGTCGGGAGCGAAAGCGAAGCTCATGTCCTGCCCATCCGGGTAAATGGTCTTACCGATCACGATGTCCGTGGTCGCGTCGATTTTGAGGGCAGTAGGAATCAGAAATTCAGATTTCGGATGGTTGGAGTTGATGTGATAACCGTTGGCGACATTGAACGCCAGGGAAACGGTTGCCGTGCTCGCCTGCGTGGCAGTGACAACTGGAGAGGACGTCAGTTTGACGACAGGGCCCTTGGGGCCGAATTCTTCCTGGGCCGAAGCCCAAGCCGACAGCAGAAGCAGCGTGCACGTCAGAGCGATTTTCATGGGCCACCGTCGCTTAAGACTACCCCAGGTTTCCGCGCCGTTCGAGGTTACTTCTGAGCCTGTACTGATCCGCCAAGGGACTGCTTTATATGGTCCACAAAGACACTGCGGCTCTGCAGGCCAAATTCGCGGCCGATTACCTTGCCGTTACGATCCAGGAAGAACGTCGTGGGAAGCACGTTGACGCCGCCATAGCTCAAGCCCACGGATTCCTTGCCGAGCAGAATCGGGTAGTTCACGCCCATATCTTTGGCGAACTTCGCGATATCGTCGGTGCTGGCGTCGTCCATGGCGACACCGATGATCTGGAATCCCTGAGGACCGTATTCCTTCTGCAGTTCGACGAACCAGGGCATCTCGACCTTGCACGGACCGCAATAGGTCGCCCAGAAATTGAGAAGGACCGCCTTGCCGCGCAGATTGGAGAGCTTGACGCTGCTGCCGTCGAGCGTCGGCAGTTCGAAGTCGGGGGCGATACTACCCATCAACTGTCCGTTGGCGGGTCCGTTCGCGCGGTTGTTGCGTGCTGTGCGAATGCCCGCGAACAACATGACGGCGACCAGCGCGCCCACGAAGAACAGAATTAAAGGATTTCTTTTCAACTGTAACCTCAAATTTTCTGGAGGGTGGAGATGCCCGTCCAGCCCGTCAGTGATGAACGCAATTTTCTCGCTCCAAGCCGCCTAGAGAGCGAAGCGGTTCAAGAAGGAGAAATAACCGGAGATGAGAGCGAAGCGCCCCATAACCAGCAGAATTCCCAATACGATCAGCAGCCCGCCGCTCGCTACTTCCACGGCGTGCATGTGGAACTTGAAACGGTTGTAGAACTTCAGGAAACGCTCGATTCCGAGGGATGTAATCAGAAACGGCACCGCGAGTCCCGCTGAATAGATCGCAAGAAGAAAGATGCCCTTCCAAACCGTGTCCTGCGCCGCGGCGAATCCGAGGACGACCGCAAGAATCGGGCCGACGCAGGGCGTCCAGCCGAAAGCGAATGCGAAGCCGATCACGAATGCGCCCCACGGAGAAGCGCCGCCCTTCAGCGTGTGCAGGCGCGTGTCTGCCAGGAGAGCCTTGATCTGGAAGACCCCGGTAAGGTGGAGGCCAAAGAGAATGATGATGACTCCCGCGACTCGCGCGAGCAAGGACTTGTACTGTGCCAGTACCTGTCCGACTTCGGTTGAAATCGCGCCGAGTGTGATAAAGACGATGCTGAAGCCGACAATGAACGCGGCAGAATTGAGCATCAACTTTCTCAGAAGATGGCCTTCGGTGGATTTGAGTTCTTCAATGCCTGCCCCGGAGATCAGGGAAACATATCCAGGCACCAGCGGCAGTACGCACGGCGAGAGGAATGAAATCAAGCCTGCAACGAAAGCAGCGAGCGGTAATGGCAAACTCGTCATACGGTCTTAATTCTAGCGGCGGTCTATTGTAGCGGCCCAGCCGGGGTTTTTCCTACCTAAGAAGATGCACCGGGAGCCCGGTTTGATACAACCAAGAATCGGGAAAGACGAACCCGCGCTGCGGTCAGGTCAGTGGGAGTGGGGCTTGGCTGGATTTGGCGCGGCCGGCGGAGGGGTGGGGGGAGCTTCTTCAAACGGCGCTTCCGCCAATACTTTCTTGACGAAACCCGGCGGCACTGTGGCGTTCAGGACGGCATTGTTCCCCGAGCGTTCCACCCTAAGGCTATCGAAAAACGTTTTCACGTCCGCATCTGTGCCATGGGATCCGACGCTGCCCTCCGCGGCGTGAAATAAGCTGAGAAATGCGCTCAATTTGTCGACGATGGCCTGCGCGTCCGGTTCATTGTCGGTGAATGCTTTCGCTTGCAGGTGAAGAGCACGGAGATAGCGTCCCGATATGACTACGACGGCAGGCTTTGGAAACAGGACACTCCAGCTGCCCAGCCCCGCGGAAGAATTCATCGCGGGCTGCACGCGCAGGATTGCAAAGGACAAGCTCGCCAGCGGAACTTCTCGATAGAACCTACGAAGCAGCCATGGGCCTCCGAACGGCGAGGCGAGCTTGCGGGAGCGATCCACAATCCCGCGAATGACGCCCGCGTCGGGATGATTGGAAACGGCGACACTATCGTAAGAAAGAATGGTGACGCGAACCGTGCGACCTTCGATCGGAATGTTGTAAATATCGAACCCGCGATAGCTCTCAACGGAAGAAGACAGTTTCTTCAAATAGGGAAGTAGCCGGGTGGAGTCGAATTTCCCGACAAAGATTTCCGAGAAGCGTGGCTCGGTCGCCGAGCCGGCGGTCCCGTTGCCCCAGTTTTGCGGGTAATGCACGGCGAAAGCCGCCTGGTCGAGGTCGCGCTCGAACTGGAAACCAGTGTCCTCCACAAATTTCTGGTATTCCGGATCGCGCGACACAGGCGGAAGCTGTCCCGTCGCATTAAACGTCCGAATCCATTTCAGGTTGACGTAAAAGAACCCATCGGCGCCGGGGAGAAGGCGAGCCGGCTCCGGAGGAGCGTGCTTGCGGAGCGTCACGATCAAGGCGATCGCGGCCGCAATCAGAAGAACAACCAACAGGATGGGGAGTCTGCGTCGAAAGCGCATTGAAGGTCGGCGAACGCCGGACTCATCCGCATTGCTGCCAATGAGTTTGCATATGATAGCATCTGGCGCCTCGGTGAATTGTCACGAGGAAGCGGGGACTACCACCTTGACGAGAAACCAGAAAAACATCACCGCAAGCGTGATCGGCACGGTAGTCTGCGCTGCCGTGTTTGTGGTGTCGCTGCTCTATCAGTTTGGGTGGCTGGAAGGTGTTTCCTGCGTGGCGACATGGGTCCAATTGTTCATGCTGGCCGGCACCGTGGTGGACGCGCTCGAGGAGAAGCAGGCTTCTTCGGGAAAGAGCGTTTTGGCTTCAGTTGTCGCTGTTTTCTTATTGCTGGGATGGCTGGCCGTGGATTTAGTGCGCCATGCCGGAACTTCATAGAATCAGGTCGGATGTGGTTGAGAGTCAATTGTTTGGCATGGAAAGCCGCTGGAGGTTGTCGGGTTGCACCCCCACAACCCTTGTGGTACCTTAAATAATTGTCCCGGACTTCAAGAAGGGATCAGGGAAGTATTGTGCCTGAAAAGGTGCACTTCCTCCTGCTGGCGTAGCTCAGTCGGTAGAGCATCTGATTTGTAATCAGAGGGTCAGGGGTTCAAATCCCTTCGCCAGCTCCAGAGAACAAAGTTTCCGGAAACACAGCGGTTTGCGCGGAGACGCGCGCTAGCGGAGCAACAGTAATCACGCACTCCTACAGGTAATTTTCCGGCGAGTGTAGTTGTCAGGCGAGAGTTCCCGCATTTCGTTTCCCGAGCTGAGAAATGATGCGAGACGTAGGTGTGCTTGGGCGCTAGAGGAGTTTTCGGATTTGCACAGGTGGGTGAGTGGTTAAAGCCAACAGACTGTAAATCTGTCCCTCTCAGGAGGTACGGAGGTTCGAATCCTCCCCTGTGCACCAGAGTCGAGATGCTTCAGTGGCGGCGAGACTGAGGCGCTGTACCAGAAGTTAACGGTCGAAGTTTGACGATCAAAAAGAAGTTCGTGCTGGCTCTGATTGCGTACGGCGTTCTTGGACTTTTGGTCTGGACGACGATGTCGGATCAGCCGATTCAGATTTCCGATTGGAATCTGAAACCACGAACGGGAATGCTGCTGGTTTTGGCTGTTCTCGTTTCCAAGTCGGGGCTCTATTACTGGCGCACCCGGATTGAAGAAGAGCGGGACAGAGCAAAATCGGTGGATTGACGTTGGGCAGTATGCTGGGCCGATGTAGCTCAGTTGGTAGAGCACTCCCTTGGTAAGGGAGAGGTCACCAGTTCAATCCTGGTCATCGGCTCCAGATTTGGCAGGGCGAAGAAATCGGCGGGCCGGGCTCGGTTGTGCTGGGAGCTAACGGCGGATAGCTGATGGCTGGTTGAGCGGGAGTAACTCAGTGGTAGAGTCACAGCCTTCCAAGCTGTTGGTCGCGGGTTCGATTCCCGCCTCCCGCTCCAAAAGATCAGAAGGTTGAATGACAGTGGATTTCGTGCAGGCCACGATCAAGGTTGTAAACGAACGCGAGTTCGGTGAGCTGAAAAGCACCATCGAGCGGGTTTTCGCCGGCGACCTCATCGTGAAGTACCTCAAGGCGCTCGACAGTCGTGGGATCCGCGTCCGCAATCTCGACGCGATTTTGACGGCGAACGTGATCGACAAAGTTTCCGGCAAGAATGCCGGAGCGGCGAAGTTGCTGTACGGATCGTTGCCGGTTTCGGATCAGGGGCAGATGCGGGAGTTTTACCTGTCCAAGATCGAAGAAGTGGAACCGGCGCTCCGCGTGAAGTTTCACAAGCTGTATCAGTACTCATGATTAATTAGTGAGACTGCCGGCGCAAGGCCGGCGCTGCAAAGGAAAAAGGAAAATGGCGAAGGAAAAATTTGATCGGACAAAGCCGCACTGCAACGTAGGGACGATTGGTCACATTGACCACGGGAAGACGACGTTGACAGCGGCGATCACGAAGGTGTTGTCCAAGCACAACC
>Ga0265338_10009322_pt1 | contig 11728 bp, 14 predicted proteins | sample 42126metaG_FD_193579 | JGI IMG/M metagenome (GOLD analysis project Ga0265338, IMG submission 193579) | Rhizosphere microbial communities from Carex aquatilis grown in University of Washington, Seatle, WA, United States - 4-21-26 metaG | ecosystem: Host-associated > Plants > Roots > Rhizosphere... | reverse complement strand
AAAAAGTAATTTGATTGCTGATTAGAAGAAACATCTACATACAAATCCCCGCTTGAATTGTAAACAGGAAAAATAGCGCCCGTAGAATTTCTTAAAATTAGGGTAGATTTGTTTATGTTTGCATTATTTAGAAAAGATGAAAGCTGAAGGCATCCTTTTAATGTGCTTTGTCTTGCGGCAAAACTGATTATTGTGAAATTTCCTCCGCTTAAATTATTGACAAGGGCAGTATCAAGTGAATTAGCAAGAGCAGTTTTGCCTTCTTGTGTGGTTAGCGTTGGCTGCAGAAGGGCATAAGCAAAAATTATAAAACTGATGAAAATTACAAAAGAGATTATAACATCAACGTGAGAACCTCTTTTATTCATTCTAAGTTTTAGTCTGACAAATATATAAAATTATCCGAAAAGTATGTTTGCTCCTGTAGTTATGAGGAATGAAAATATTACAAGCGTAAAAGAATGTTTTATACCTGCACGTATATTACCTTCAGACAATTTTCCGATAGTCAGTCCACTGAAGAAACCCTGAACCAGGATCAAGTATAGAAATGAATTTGATAACTCTGCAGTGTTTATGTTTCCGCTGCTATTAGACACAGTCGGAGTGCCAAGAACGCTTCCTAACCCTGTTCCCAATCCGCCTGTGTTGAAACTGGAAATTAATGGAATAATTTTGTATTGCATAACAAGGATAATTATTATGAAAATAAAGAAGATGACATATCCTTGAACAACAAGTGTGGATGCTGATGATTTTCTTTCTTTGCTTAGCTTGTCTGACATGCTTACCGCAGATGCAACTGATTCAAGAATTCTTCCGATATCTCCGCCTGCTTTTTCTGCCTGTCCAATCAAGGTTAATGCTCTGGAGATGGTTCTGTTATGAACATCATCAGAAAATGTTTGAAGAGTATACTTCAAAGGAATTCAAATGGAGATTTGATTTGCCAGTTTTTTGATATTTGGACTTAATGGTCCGTAAGGTTTGTCTTTCGAATTGATAATGCTCTTATTAATAGGCGTTCCACTCTTAACACTTTCAACAAGGTCCCTAGCAAATTCAAGGAACATTTCTTCTTTCTCTGTCTCTACTCTGTTTTCATTTATTACTGAAAAGACAAATGGCGAAATTCCTACTATTATTCCGACGCCAAATATGAAAAAGAAGAATTGTGTTGTTCTGAAAAAGAGCGATATGATAATTAGCACTAATCCGGATGCGATTCCAAACCAATGAACTTTTTTTATTTCCATTTTATTTAGAGGGTTGTTTTAATCTTAGGAACATTAGGAATACAAAGTTTATTCCTGCGACTCCGAGTATCATTATTAGTGAGATTGTTGTAGGTGATAAAGATACTCCTAATCCGCTGACCTGTATCATCATCAAAAGGAGCATCAAAATCATAGGAGCTGCGATGACGATGCTGATATAAACATCAATAAAAGTTTCTGAAGCTCGGGTATATCTTTCTCTTTCAAGTCTGTAATCAAGAAGCAAGGTTTCTGAACGTTTTTCGAAAAATTCCCCCAAATCTCCCCCAGAAGTTATATTTGTAGCCAAGCTGTTGTATAAATCAGAGAGTTTTTTGCTTGGACAATTATCTGCTGAATTTCTAAGGGCAGTAACCAGATCATGCCCGTAAATTCCAATTTCGTTCATGACCTTTGTAAACTGATTTTTAAGATGAGGGTATTCGGCTGTAGAAATTATGATATTGAATATATTTGTCGGTTCTATTTTAGAACCTGCAATTGCGGACATGTTTATTGTAGCGAATGGAAGTTCTTGATCTATACCTCCCTCCAGATTTCTCTTTTCAAGCGAAGGATAAACGTAGAGAAATACAAAGGTAATTATTGGGATTACAAACAGAATCCAGAATAATCCCAAAAATCTCGACATTAAATCTGTAACAGGAGTTATGAACGGAGCAACTGTGCTAACATTGAAAAATAATAAAAATAAGAATAAAATCAAAGCTACTCCAGCAGATATCAAAACAGAAAAAAGAATAATAGAGATATATGCAGAGGGGATTAACCCCATATTAGTCTTAAGCAAGTCACGAATTACCCCTGAAAAAGTTTTGCTGTCAACCAATGGTCTGGCAAAATCTGAAAAGATTCTGCTCGCAAGTCCGGCATAAATATTTGGTTTTTTCCCTTCTTTCTTCTTGGCAATTTCTTTCTTGCTTTGCTCAATTCGCTTTACAATATTCTTCTCTGTCTTAGTGATTTTGTATTCACGTGTGAGCTTCACATCCTCTTCAAATTTTTGAATAAAATTCTTCTGTGGTTTTTTTTGTTGGTCATTTTTTATTGTCTCTTCAACATTCTTTTCATTGCTTCCAAGGTCCAAAGTCCTGACAAGGTTAAGCGGATTTATCAGAGACGGTAACTTGTCGCTTTCCTGCTTCAGGTTTAGTTTTAATGCTTTTACATGGGATAAAATTGCTGTATTTTCTTTGTCATTAGAATTGGAGTTTAGGATAGAAGAAATCTCATCAATTATTTTTCTTTCTCTTGAAATTGTCTTTTTAAGCTCTTGAAAAATATCGCTTTTTGGTGTAATCATCTTGCAATCTCCGAAATCTTCTGATTTATATGAAGAATAAATTTCTTTGTTTTGTTGAAATTATCTGGTTCATCTCTTTCATAGAACTCTTCTAGTTTTTTCTCGGCTTCATCAAGGGAATTTATCAAATGTCGCAGTAAAGAAGCATCTTCTTCCAGCTTTTTTCGGGAACCACCTACTACCTCTTTTGGCATAACGGAAAAATGCTTAGTATATTATTAAATATTTTGTATTAGAATCTTATGTTAAATTGAGCTAAAACATCCAGAGGTCTTTTGTAATACTGATTTACTATTTGCTCTACTTTCTTAAAATCAAATATTTTTCTTTGGTATATCTCATAAAGAAGTTGAGTTCTTCTTCTGAATTCAACATTCAATTCTTGCACATTAATTCCATATCTCGTTGAAATTTTTTCGAATACCTTGCTGTTTCTTTTTGAATAAAAAGTATCGTCTATCGGATTCCAGACAAAAGGTGTATTTGTGAGCGCTATTCCTTCTGGACTAACATCAATAATCTCAACAATTTCTCTTAATCGTCTTGTTTCTTCCTTTTTTACAATAGCATGCGTCATGATGCAAACGCAGTCAAGAACGTTAAGCAAAGTTGGAGGCAGTTCAATTGGGGGAGTTTCCAGTCTTCTGATAACGCTTTCAACAGAATCAGAGTGAATAGTACTTAATGATGAATGCCCCGATGCCATACCCTGGAATAGAACAGAAGCTTCTCTTCCCCTAACTTCTCCAACTATAACATAATCTGGATTCTGTCTGAATGAACTTCTAAGCAAATCAAACAAGCTGACAGCACCAATCCCCCTAATTCCGGATGAAGTTCTCGAAACACTTGGAAGCCAGTTCTCTCTTGGTAAATTCAATTCTCTCGTATCCTCAATACTTACAACTCTTGCTTCAGGAGGAATAAAGAAAGCTATAGCGTTAAGCAAAGTAGTTTTTCCAGATGATGTTCCGCCGGTGATAAGAATATTCATCTTGTATTGAATTAGCATCCACAAGTATGCAACCATTTCTGGACTTAGGGTATTGAACGAAATTAATTGCGGAGGAGTCCAAGGTTCTTTAGTGAATTTTCTGATTGTGAACGTGGGGCCTTTGCTGGAAATATCTTTTGTATACGTAGCGTTAACCCTGCTTCCATCTGGTAAGCTTCCATCAAGAATAGGATTAGCATAAGAGATATACTGCCCTAATCTTTGTGCAAGCTTTTCTACAAATCCTTCCAATCTTTCAAGGTCGTGGAAAATGATATTTGTTTTAAGGTTTCTATACATTCTGTGAACGATATAAACAGGAGTATCTGCACCATTGTTTTCTATATCTTCAATAAAATAATCTCTTAACATGGGTTCAATCTCGTTGAAGCCCACAAAATCCCTGCAAAGATAATAGTATATTTTCTTGTAACTTTCATAAGACATGTCAATTCCAAGTTCAATTGCAAGGAATTTGAATCTTTGATCAATATAATCCAGCAAGCCCTCCAAATCTTTTTCTACGATTATATCAAAATTAATCATCTCCCTCATGGCTTCAAGAATTCTTCTCCTGTATTCTTCTTCAATGCTGTTCAGCAATGGCTCTTCAATATCATAAAGAACTTCATAATTTTTCTCATCCCAATAGATATGTGCAAAAGCAAAAGGAGAAATTAGAGCATACCTGATATCGATTTTTGATTTATCCTCAATTCTGACCATGTGGGGGATTTGCGGAGAAAAATCTATTTCTACTCTTGGAAAATTCTGAATACCTGTTTTTTGTTGCGTTGCCATATATTTATCCTATTTGGAAGTCCATTTGTGTTTTATTTCCGCCATCATTCGAGATTAGAACGTTGTAAGGTGTTGAAGCCTGTGAAATGACCTTAATTACATCTCCTCCGAGATAAGTCAGGTTATAACTCATGCTATAATTGAGAGTCATGTTAACCGAGCTTAAGTCATTTATTGAATGTGTAAGGACAGCAACGTTGCCAAAATTTACCTGCTTGTCCGGTTCACTGAATTGGTAATGACTATTATCCATGCTGAAAATTATTAGGTCATTTATGCTATCAATTGTCAATGAACCTGCTTTGAGATTTACCGCAACTCTTCTGGAATTACCGGGACCATTTTGCGCAAGCGATGACATGACATTATCGATATTGTTTAACATCGATATGGACTGCTGCAATGTTGACTTATCTTGAAGCTCCATAATTTTTGGCTGTACGAATGAAAGGACAAGTCCAATCATGACTAATGCGATTAATGTATAGATTACAGTCTCAACCCAAACCTGCCCCCTTTTATCCATATTATCCAGAGCAAATTTTAATTTAAATAATTAATGTAATTAAGAAAGTAAAAGGCAATTGTCTATTGTTGTCAATGTGTCAGAAGTGGAGCATTGCTGTCCTTTGATTAATGGAGCTATCTGAACTGAGTTTGGCACATCTGAACCACTCCAGCTATAATCGTAAGTCATGCCGGAATTTTTTCCAGGCAAAACCACTGATGCTGTTCCGTTAAAATATGTCAGATTATTGATAACCTGGGGAGTGTTTGTTATGGTTATGCTCTTGGATTGGCTTGGGCTGGAAATTGTTACCAAAATGCCATCAACAGAAATGTCCCCGATGTTAAGAGAAAATTGAATGCTGTTTGTTGAACTGTTAAAGCAGGTGTATCGTCCATTAAGATTAATGGTGTTAAAATTCCCAAAGCATGCGCTTGACTGGCTAATCTTGGAACTGACTAATCCGTTTACAACCGTCCATACAATTACAACAAGAACAATAGTTAGCACAATCAGAAGTAAAGTTGCAATAATGCTTGAGATGCCTTTGCGATTTTTGCAGAACATTTTATATCACAGAAACTTTGTATCCGTATTGGTCAGGACAGATGAATGATTTCTGGTCACCGTTGCTTACAGTTCCCCTTAGTACTGGGATTAAAACGATTTGAGTTGCGCCATTAATCTTGCTTGCAATATTTCCAGAGAAAACTCCGCCGGTTCTTAATCCGCTGCTAGGCCAATTGCTGATTAAATTTTTTATATCCTGTGTTGTGAAACTTCCTGCAGCTCCTTGGATTTGAACATTAAAACTAAAGATGGGGACATTTCCTGAATTTGAAAAAGCTAAATCTCCTCCGCTTGAATAACTCGCCTGAAATTGAACATCATTGCAGACGAGCTGAATATTTTCTCCATTAAATTTTGTAATTGCTTCCTGAGTAAAACTGCTGAACCAGAAAAAGACAATAACTCCAAGGGCGATAACAATTCCAATCAATAACACTGTCGCTATTACAGGTGAAACCCCCTTTTTATTCATTAATAATAAAACCTAAATTAGTTTATAAATAATTTGGTGACTCAACTGCAACTTACCGGTATGTCAATTTTTGCATTACTACAAGTTGCAGTTCTGCTTTTTCCATTATAATTAACATATCTGATTGGAATGATCTCTATTTTATTGATTGTTCCTGTAGCAATTGTGGGAAGATACAGAGACAGATTATAGCCGTTTACATTGAGACTTTCCTCTTTGCCCGGATCTAAAATATTATAATAACTGAAAACAATACTGTTTGACGCTTTATTGCCTGAAGGACCCATATAATACGGAGTTAAATCTATTGCAGGTATTTGCTGTGTCGTGTCATTTGATGCATGAACAAAATAACCTGAAATGCTGAATGTTCCATCGTTATCCAAAGAAAAATTAAGTGTGTTTAATGTGCAGTTGTAAACTAAATTTGATATGGAAACGGAAGTTCCATCCGGGCAGGTTAAAGATTGTTGTGGAACAAAAGTCTTAAGCCATCCGTATACAAATATGCTTATCACAACAACAATCGCAATTAATAAAATATATCCAATTATTTCACTAACTCCACGCTTATTTTTTATCATTGGCTTGTTGCAGTATAATTCTGTTCTCCTCCATTATTGGTCAAGACAAAATTAAAGTTCACACCATTATTCAATATAAACGGATACGGATTTCCATTGATTCCGATTATTACATTACTTCCAGGGACAAATGTCTTTATGTATGTTTTCCCCACGCTTACATTACTTGTATAATCAATTCCATTTAAAGTTACATTAGCATAATAAGCCTGATAAGAGAGGAATGTCATGTTGGTGGTGTTTCCAAAGAGAAAATAGAAATTGTCATTCTGAGAATTGTTTATGTATTGGTTTGAGAAATCTATCAAAGTGCTTTGGGTTTGTGTCCCGCTTAATTGGTTGCTCGTTGCATAGTCTATAATTTTGGAACTTTCAATTTTAAGTTCATCTCTTAAAAAATAAATATTTGGGGTTTGCTGCGATGATGCTGAATTTGAAACAATAACAAAACCAACTGCAATTGTTATCAGAACTATCGCTGCAATGAGATAGAATTGTCCCCTCTTATTCATTATATGATTAACAGAAAATAGTTTATTAACTTTTTTGAAAAAGTAGACCGGAGGGTTGCTGTGAATTCATTAAGCAGTTTACCTATCCTTTCTCAACTCTGCGCTCTGTCAAGCACCTTAACAAATGTTTAGGGCTGCTCCGATCAAGGCCTGACCCATTTTGCATCTGCAAGATCGAGACAGACAAAGTCTCAACGTCCGGAATTAGGGACCTTTAAATCCTTCTTCACATTCCTCCTTGCAGTTTGCCATGAAGCCCGTTTGCAATTAGCGGAGGGCTATCCCGCCAACCTGTCTACAAAAATCAGAACAGATAAGGGTATTTTAATGTTATGAATTAATGATGTGTTCATTAGAAGTCGTTACAATAGTGTCTCCATTAATGATTCTTGCTATTCTGACTATTTTACAGTCTTTCAGAAAATCACTAGGTTCTTTGTCAAGAAAGTTATAATTTAATGAAATCAATAAAACAATTGTAAAAACCAAAAGAAAAATCTTAAATTTTTTTCTTCATTTCTCCTTATACACAAATTTGTTTCTTATTCTTCTAAGTAGGCTCTTTGATTGATGGCTTTGTGCATATTTCAGTCCTTTGCTAAGCTTATACCGGTAGGCTAAGTCTGCAATAAATTCATAAAGCTTTTTTCCCGCGCTTTCTGATGGGGGTATTTCCAGTCTGTGTACTCTGAAATTTCCGCCTACAATGCCTTCTTTCTTTGCTCTGTCTATTACCTTTTCAAATCTATTGAGATGGCTTTTGGATGATGCAATTCCTAAATCTTTTACTCCTGTCTCTTTCAGAGTTTCTAATGAATAAAGAACATTGTCTAAAGTGCTGTTTGATTTTCCCTCTAATTTTATATTTTTTCTCTCCACTCCCGCTTGCCTAAGTTTTCTATAAATTTGCAAATCCTGTGCGGGGGTCCCCCCACTTATCAGCACATATTTTGCACCCCTTCCAAAATCATATTCTTCCAATGCTTTCCCCGTTCTTTTGGAATTTTCTTCATAGCCTCCTGTAGGAATCATTATTGCATCAAGGGTTTGCTTGGTTGCAAAGACAAAAAGAGATGCGACAATGAAAATCATGCTTGACAAATAGAGAAGAGAAGAATCTGTATTTATTCCGATAACTCCGCCGGTAAAGTTTGGATTGTAAGATAATAGAAATGAGATTACTGACAAAGTTAGAAATAAGAAGCCAAAAAACATTTTATTCCTCATTCTCATTTTTTAAATAAAGAACCGGGATATATAAAATTTATGCGGGAGACAGGATTCGGACCTGCGCAGGCACTAAGCCACAGGATCTTAAGTCCTGCCCGTTTGACCACTCCGGCACCCCCGCACAATTCCTTGCACACTAATTAGATTTAAAAAAGTTCTTATATTCTTATAATTATGCCCGAAACTTCTGATAAAAAAGAATTAATCGTCGAAGCAATAATAAAAAGTCTGGACAAAAAAAATGTAAGAATTAGCAGAGAAGAAATTCTAAGCAAAATAGAAGTCCCCCCTTCACCGGAAATGGGAGATTATGCTCTTCCATGCTTCTTCCTTGCTTCAAAATTGAGGCAGGACCCAACGGAAATTGCATTGGAATTAAGGTCTGTTCTTAAAAATCCAAGGGGATTCAAGGATATCCAGACTCGGGGTCCCTATATAAACTTCTTTCTCGACAGAGAGAAGCTTACAGATAATCTTGTTTCTGAAATTTTATCGGAAAAAGAAGATTTTGGAAGATTGAATCTTGGAAAAGGAAAAAACATCATGGTGGAATTTTCACAGGCAAATACTCATAAAGCATTTCATGTCGGCCATATAAGGGGGACCTCAATCGGAGAAAGTGTCTCAAGAATCCTGGAATTCTGCGGAAATAAAGTAATAAGGGCAAACTATCAGGGCGATAGCGGAATGCACGTAGCAAAATGGATTTGGTGCTATAAAAAATTTCATTCAAAAGACAAATTGAAAGATGACGAATCGTGGATTGCTTCAATATATGTGGGTGCTGTAAAGCGTTTGGAAAAAAGCAAAAAGTTCCAGAAAGAGGTTGAAGAAATAAACAAGAAACTGGAATCTGGAGATGCAGAATTATCTAAGCTTTGGAGACAAACAAGGGAGCTAAGTCTGAAGTCATTCCAGAAAATTTATTCGCAATTAAACACCCATTTTGATGTTTACTATTTTGAAAAAGACATGGAAATAAGAGGAAAGGAAATTGTTGAATTAATGCTGAAAAATAAATTTGCAAAAAAAAGCGAGGATGCGATAATAATAGATTTGCAGAAATACAATCTCGGTGTCTGGGTTTTGATAAGAAAAGACGGGACAATTCTTTATTCTGCAAAAGATTTGGCTCTTGTTGAAAAGAAATTCATAGATTTCCCCGACTTGCAAAAATCAATTTATGTTATAGCAAATGAGCAGGATTTGCATTTTAATCAGCTTGTAAAAACTCTGGAAATAACTGGTTTCGGTCACTCAGATAGATTAAAGCACATCTCTTTTGGGATGGTCCGCCTTCCAACAGGCAAGATGTCTTCGAGAACAGGGCAGAATATTCTCTACTCGGATTTCTTGAAGGAAATGACGGGGCATGCATCAAAAGAGATAAAGAAAAGATTCCCTAAATTAAAAAAAGAAATATTGGAAAATCGTGCCTTAAAGATTTCAATTGCCGCAATGAAATATAATATGCTTAAGCAGGGCGAACAGAAAAATATAATTTTTGATATTAAAGAATCATTAAACTTTGAGGGAAATTCCGGACCATACATTCTATACAGCTATGCGCGTGCAAGTTCGATTATAAAGAAGTCCAAAAAGAAACCAAACCCGGATTCAAAGCATCTTGATAAAAAAGAAATTGAACTTATAAAAAAAATGTCAGAGTTTGAAGATGTTGTCATGAAATCATTTGAAGATTTGAGTCCTTCTTGTCTCGCTAATTATTCTTATCAGCTTGCACAGGTGTTCAATGAGTTTTATCATGAATGTCCTGTCGTGAATTCGGAAAAAGAAAGTTTCAGAATTTCTTTGGTTGAAGCCTTCAGGCAGATTTTGAAAAATTCATTGTCTCTTCTCGGAATTGACGTTATTGAAGAGATGTAGAAAACTTATTAAATATATTGCATTATATATATTAAAATAAAAGGAGGTAAAAATGCCAAGAAGAAAAAGATCGGGAAGTCATCCAATGAAAGGTTTTCTGAATTTCACTGAATGGTTGATGGGAATACTAGTTTCTCTATCCGTGGGTTTCGCAATGATCGGCGGAAATTTGCTTATTCCGGACTGGCTTGGTGGAGCAATGGCCTCCATGGTTGTCGGTTGGGTAGTAGTGATAATGACTCTCGTGGGAGTAATTACCGCAATATTCAGCAAATAAAAGATCAATTTATTTTTATTTTTTTTATTTAATAAATTTTAAAAATTAGGTTTGTATTGAAGAAATTTTACTGTACAATGGGTTTCTTTTTGAATAAACTTAGAATTAATCCTAAAGCAAGACCAATTAAGAAGTAAATAGCTATTCTAATTAAATTAAATGATAAGCTAATATTAGACATAGACTTCAATTCATTGGAATTTAATATTACTCCTAATAACAATGGACCAAAATTAATTAATAGATAAGTACCTATTCCAACAAGTCCAAGAATTAACCCCAATTTAATTTTCATTTCACTGGTTTCAAATCTTTCCAGGCAAGCTCAAAGAATTGTTCAAGTGCCTGCGCAAAAAATTCTGTATTAATCCAAATTCCTATATCATAACTTGGATGGAATTTTTCATCGTCAAGAAGCATGAACATAAGCTGGGTTGAATCAATAATTACAAATCTCACTCTTAATTTTTCTAAGTTCTTAACTTCAGCTACTTTCTTGAACTCTTTTGCAACCTCAAGATTATTATTGTCTATAGGTGCAGCCACTTTGATGACTACTCCTCTTTTCTTTGCTTTTTCAAGACTTGGCATTAATGCTTCCATCTTCCTGTTGATTCCTTCATGTGTTGTTACAATTGTGATGCTCTTTTCAGCGCCTCTTACCATCATATCTAATTGATTGTAAAGATTTTCTCTTCCTCTCAAGCTTCCGGATAATTCAGAGGGTTCAACAAATTTGACTCCTTTTGTAAACAGACTATTCAATTCTCCGAGAACTTCATCATCTCTTAATTTTTCCAACCTCGCCAATCTTTCTTTTGTATATGTTGATAAGTTTCTTTTTACTCTTTCAACAACTTCATCGGGTTTGATTGCAACAAACTTAATTGGTTTTCCAAGCTTCATTACAATAAATCCCTTCTTTTCAAGGCTTTCAAGAATATCATATGTTCTGGAACGTGGAACACCGGAAATATTGCTTAATTCTCCAGCAGTGCTATTTCCCCTCGACAAAATTGCTGTCCACACCTTAACTTCATATAAATTCAAATCAAAAATCTTTCTTAATCTGCTTAAAAATTCATCTTTTACTATCATTATGGTTTAGATAACAGGGTTTTATTTTTAAATATTGTTATAATCAAGGGGTAAAATAATGGAATTACCGGCCAGTAGTTATTTTTGAATTATAGCTATATCTCCTCTCTTATCTTTGATTTCAAAACTGATTTTATTTTTAAACTTTTCTTTATCAGTAGTGACTATTTCAAGCTCTTCGGAATTGGTTCTTTCTTTGATTAATTTTTTTTGTG
>Ga0265338_10009321_pt1 | contig 11728 bp, 11 predicted proteins | sample 42126metaG_FD_193579 | JGI IMG/M metagenome (GOLD analysis project Ga0265338, IMG submission 193579) | Rhizosphere microbial communities from Carex aquatilis grown in University of Washington, Seatle, WA, United States - 4-21-26 metaG | ecosystem: Host-associated > Plants > Roots > Rhizosphere... | reverse complement strand
TTCCTGTCTGTCCTGGCTTCGGTGGCGTTACCATATCTCGGGCCACACCCGCGGCGCCCCAGTCCGCGCCAATTTTGCGTCATGCAGTATGGGCAAGTCACCCCTTGGGGTGATAGCAGTCACTGCTAGATTGCCCGCCGGGGACTCAAATGATGTCGGCCTCAATAAAGTTCGCGCCGCCTGTGGGCGAAACGATTTTTATCGGTTTATCGGCCCTGAGAGTCATAGGTTCGAGGAGGACCTTCTATGAGTGCTGGAATTACCACCACCGGCATCAAAACGCCGGCCAACTACATCAACGAAGTCATGGCGCTGGTAAAGGCCAAGAACCCTGCTGAGCCGGAATTTCATCAGGCGGTGCAGGAAGTGCTCGAGTCGCTACGCCTCGTGCTGGAGCGCCATCCGGAATACATCTCCGCAAAAATTCTTGAGCGGATCACCGAACCTGAGCGCCTCATCATGTTCCGAGTGCCGTGGTTTGACGACAATAACAATGTTCAGGTCAATCGCGGCTTCCGCATTGAGATGAACAGCGCCATCGGCCCCTACAAGGGCGGACTGCGCTTCCATCCTTCCGTCAATCTCGGCATCCTGAAGTTCCTGGCCTTCGAGCAGGTCTTCAAGAACTCGCTGACCACGCTGCCCATGGGCGGCGGCAAGGGCGGATCGGACTTCGATCCCAAAGGCAAGAGCGATAACGAAGTCATGCGCTTCTGCCAGAGCTTCATGACCGAGCTGTGCCGGCACATCGGGCCGGACACGGACGTTCCCGCCGGCGACATCGGCGTGGGCGGACGCGAGATCGGCTTCATGTTCGGCCAGTACAAGCGCATCGTCAACGAGTTCACCGGCGTGCTGACCGGCAAAGGTCTGCACTGGGGCGGCTCGCTCATTCGTCCCGAAGCCACCGGCTACGGCTGCGTGTACTTCGCCGAAGAGATGCTGAAGACGCGCAAGGAAACCTTCGAAGGCAAGACCTGCCTGGTCTCCGGCAGCGGCAACGTCTCGCAGTACACCGTCGAGAAGCTGCTGCAGCTGGGCGCGAAGCCGGTCACGGTTTCCGATTCCGACGGCGCCATCTATGATCCCGACGGCATCAATGCTGAGAAGCTGGCATGGGTCATGGAACTGAAGAACACCAAGCGCGGCCGCATTCGTGAATACGCCGATCAGTTCAAGAAGGCGATCTTCATGCCGACCGATCTGAAGCTGGGCTACAACCCGCTTTGGAACATCAAGGCCGACTGCGCCTTCCCGAGCGCGACGCAGAACGAAATCAACGCCAAAGACGCGACCAACCTGATCAACAACGGAATCAAGGTGGTTGCCGAAGGCGCCAACATGCCGAGCACGCTGGAAGCTACCAAGCTGTTCCTGGAGGCGAAGGTCCTCTATGGTCCGGCGAAGGCGGCGAATGCGGGCGGCGTGGCCACGTCGGGCCTCGAGATGTCACAGAACAGCGCACGGCTGGCCTGGACGCGCGAGGAAGTCGACCACAAGCTGCACAACATCATGAAAGCCATTCACAAGACCTGCTTCGAGACCGCCGAGACCTACGGCACCCCGGGCAATCTGGTGAACGGCGCCAACATCGGCGGCTTCCTGAAGGTCGCCAATGCCATGCTGGACCAGGGACTGGTGTAGTCTCCGGTTGCAGACGTGACTATCATGTACGGGGTGGAGAGATCCACCCCGTACTTCTTATTGGAAGGGGTTTTCGATATGCAGGTCGCCGAAGCTGCGCTCGTGTTGCAGATCTTCGCTGTAGAGAACGCTGCACTCGGCCTCGATGGCGCTGGCTACGATCAAAGCGTCATACCAGGCAAGATGGTGTTTCGCGGTCAGGTGTAGCGCCTCGGAATACAGTGCCGGGGAGGAGTGGATCGCCAGCAATGGCCGGAAAACGACGTCAAGATACTGATCCGCTTCAGCCAGAGTCATCGGCTGTGCAAATCGCTTAAGGGCGACATTGAAGAATTCCTGCACTACCTGATAACTGATCACGCCCTTGCGAGTGGTTACGGCCTGTCTAACGAGTTGTCTGGCGCGCCGATTCTTAGAGGGAGAGACGTTGTCGAAGCAATACACGAAGATATTTGTGTCGAGGAAAAATCTACCGCTCATTCATTTCGTCCCGGGTGAAGCGGCGGCCGGCTTTGACATGATCAAGCCGTCGCATTAAAGCATCCACTTGCTGTCCATCGCCGGAACGCGTGGTGAATTGCACCAGCCACTCGCGGAAGGCTGCATTTAAGGTCTTGTGCTGGGTGCGGGCCACGAGCCGTGCCTGCTCGATCAGCTCTTCGTCGGCGCTGAGGGTAATGTTCTTCATCAAGAAATAGTGTACACGAGATTCGTGCAATTTGGCGAGATCACAGGCCTGAACTGATGGCATATACTTATGTATATGCCGCAATCTCTGAGCAGGAGGTTAACCCGTGCGACGAACCGCTAAGATCTTCATGAACAACCGCAGCCAGGCAGTGCGCTTGCCCAAGGAGTTTCAGTTCAACACGGCCGAAGTATTCATACGCAAGGAGGGCAGCGATGTGGTGCTGTCGCCTCGGCCAACGGACTGGTCCTCGTATCTGGCGGAGGGCCCTGTCGCCTCGGAAGATTTCATGCAGGCGGTCGAAAAACTCCCGGTCCAGGAGCGTGAGCCCTAATGCCGCGGTACATGCTGGACACGGACACGTGCTCCTATGTCATGAAGCGCTCGAACGATGCCCTACTGAAACGCCTGAGAGAGGTTCCCGTCAGCGATGTGTGTATCTCCGTAATCACAAAATCGGAGCTGCTGTACGGCGTCGAGGTGTCTCCGCGACGCACGCAGGACGAGACAGCCCTCGACGCATTTCTGCGTTACGTGGAGGTGCTGGACTTTCCCGACGAGGCCGCTGCTCACTACGCAGAGATCCGGGCACGACTGAAATCGGGCGGAACGATGATCGGCGCCAACGACTTATTCATCGCAGCGCACGCGCGCAGCCTCGGCCTGACACTCGTTACCAACAACACCCGGGAGTTTGCGCGGGTTCCAACTTTGAAGATAGAAAACTGGACACGTGACAAATGAAGGCGTCAGTTCTCACCGCTGAGTAGAATCATGCTTCACACGGAAACCCGTTGATCAGCACGCCACTCACTCCCGATCCCACTCCCCCATCCGAGCGCCTCTTCGAGGGCTTCGAGAACCTGATGCCGTTCCGCGTGAACGACATCCTGCTGGTCTCCAGCCTTTACGATTCGTTCATCCTGCGCGAAGACGGACGGCTCAATGAGCTGCTGATCGGCGAATCGCTCGAGCTCAATCTGCATCAGGTGCCGGGCATCACGCACGTCTCCACCGGCGAGGAGGCGTTGCAACTGGCGCTGTCGCAGCCTCGCTTCAACCTGATCGTCACCAACCTGCATGTGAGCGACATGGACGCGGCGCAACTGGCGCGCAAGCTTCGCGCCGCCGGCCTCAACGTCCCGGTGATTGTGCTGGCGTACGACTACCGCGAGATCCAGAACTTTGTGGCGCGCAATCCGCACACCGACATCGATCGCATCTTCCTGTGGCAGGGCAATGCGCGCATTCTGATTTCGATCGTCAACTACATCGAAGACAAGCGCAACGTCCTGCACGACACCAAGACCATGAACGTCCCGGTGCTGCTCATGGTCGAGGACGACATCACTTACTATTCGCTGTTCCTGCCGGTGATCTACACGGAGATCATCAGCCAGTCGCGGCGACTGCTGAGCGAGGCCTTGAACCTGGCGCACAAGCTGGTGCGAATGCGCGCGCGGCCGAAGATCCTGCTCTGCTCCAATTACGAAGAGGCCGAGCGCGAGGCGATGAAATATCGCGACTACCTGCTGGGGGTGATCTCCGATGTGGAGTTTCCCCGCGGGGGCGAGATTACGGCGGAGGCGGGATTCGAGCTGGCGCGCATGATTCACCAGACCATTCCCGATGTGCCCATCGTGCTGCAATCCAGCCGCACGGCCTTCATGGAGCCCGCTCATCGCGAAGGTCACGCTTTTCTGCAAAAGCGCTCGCCCACACTGATGGGCGACCTGCGACGCATCCTGACCGAAGAAATGGGCTTTGGCGATTTCGTCTTCCGGCTGCCCGACGGGATAACTGAGGTGGCGCGCGCGGACGACTTGAATGCGCTGGAGACTTGCCTGGCGACGGTGCCGGAAGAAAGTCTGGCGTACCACGCCGAGCGCAATCACTTCTCGCACTGGCTGATGGCGCGCACCGAGTTTGCCGTGGCGCAGAAGCTCCGCCCACGCAAGGTCAGCGACTTCGGCACGCTGGAAAATCTGCGCCGCGACCTGATCGAGTCGATCGTGGAGTATCGCCGCGAGCAGAGCCAGGCGCTGATCGGCGAATTCAACCCTGCGACCTTTCAGCCCGCGGACGCGTTCTTCCTCGAGATCGGCAATGGATCGCTGGGCGGCAAGGCGCGAGGGTTGGCGTTTATTCGCCACATTCTGCGGCAGCGCGGCATTGGGCGCAGCTTTCCCGGCGTTCGAATCGCCGTGCCGCCGACGCTGGTGCTGACGACAGAGATCTTCGATCGCTTTCTGATCGACAACGATCTGCTCGATCTTGCCATCCACAGTAGCGATGACGCCGAGATCACGCGCCGTTTTCTCGCGGCGCCGTTTCCGATCGCGCTGCTGGACAGTCTGCTGGCCTTTCTGGAGGCAGTGCACTATCCGCTGGCAGTGCGGTCGTCCAGCTTGCTTGAGGACTCGCAGTATCAGCCGTTCTCCGGCGTCTACGAGACTTTCATGCTGGCCAATCGCAACCCTGATATTCAGGTGCGGCTGGAGCAGTTGCTGGGAGCGATCAAGCTGGTCTATGCCTCCACATTCAGCCAGCATGCGAAGGCGTATGTGCGCGCCACGCCGTATCGGCTGGAAGAAGAGAAGATGGCAGTCGTGCTGCAACAAGTCGTGGGAGGCGCGCACGGCAATCGCTTCTATCCCGATTTCTCCGGTGTGGTGCGCTCGCGCAACTTCTATCCCATCGGCCCCATCAAGGTTGCGGACGGATTTGCCGCAGTGGCGCTGGGTTTGGGACGCGCGGTGGTCGGCGGAGGGCGATGCCTGACGTTCAGCCCGCGTCATCCGCGGCATCTGGTGCAATTCTCGTCAGTGGAAGACATGCTGGCGAATTCGCAGACCGAGTTCTGGGCGCTGGACCTGGAGCATGCGGCGCATTCCGCCGACATCGCCAACGATTTGCGCGAAGTGCCGTTCAGCCTGGATGTGGCCGAGGGCGATGGCACATTGCAGCCCGTGGCCTCGACGTATTCGCCGGACAACCACGCGGTCTACGACGGGCTGAGCCGCAGTGGCCAACGTATCGTGAGCTTCGCGCCCATCCTCAAGCACGGCATCTTTCCGCTGCCGCAGATTCTGGATCGGCTGATGACGATCGGCGAAGACGCTTTGGGCAGGCCGGTGGAAATCGAATTTGCCGTGCACCTGCCGAAAGGCAACGATGGTCCCGCGGAATTCGGCTTCCTGCAATTGCGTCCGCTCGTGCTTTCACGCGAAGGCGAAGACATACGCATGGAGGATGTCGACCCGGACAAACTGGTGTGCCAGAGTTCGGTGGTGCTGGGACACGGGCGGCTGCAGGACGTGTACAACGTGATCGTCGTCGACGCACACCGGTTCGAGCGCGCGCGCAGCCGTGAGGTGGCGCACAGCGTGGCCCACTTCAATGCCAAGCTGAGCGCGTCCAGCACGCCGTACGTGCTGATCGGCGTGGGCCGCTGGGGCTCGACCGACCCGTGGCTGGGAATTCCAGTGGCGTGGGACCAGATTTCCGGCGCGCGCGTCATCGTGGAGTGCGGGTTCCGCGATTTTCGTGTCGCGCCTTCGCAGGGCAGCCACTTCTTCCAGAACCTTACCGCTTTTCAGATCGGATACTTCACTGTCAATCCCGATGCCGGCGAAGGCTTCCTCGACTGGCAGTGGCTGGCCGCACAACCGGCGATGGAAGAGCACGGCTGCGTACGGCACTTGCGGTTCGACTCGCCCGTCATCGTCATGATGAACGGCAAGACCAGCCAGGGAATCATCTCCAAGCCGGGCGCGCTGGACTAGGAGGTGGAATGTCGGAGGGAGCAACGCAATAATGGCTGGACGCCTGATAGATCGCTCGCGTAAGTTGAGAGCTGCGTTTTCGGGCGCAGAAAACCTGAGAGATCGGAGTCTGGCATGTTCAAAGGCTTTCGCGAATTTGTACTGCGCGGCAATGTCGTAGATTTAGCGGTCGGCGTGGTGATTGGTGCTGCGTTTGGCACGGTCGTGACGGCATTCGTTAAGGACTTGCTTACTCCCGTGATTGCGGCCATTGTGCAGAAGCCGGATTTTTCGGGCTTCTACTTTCCACTCCACGGAGCGAAATTTCTCTACGGCGACTTCATCAACGCGGTGATTTCTTTCTTGCTGATCGCTGCGGCCGTTTACTACTTCGTCGTGCTGCCGGTGAACACGCTGATGAAACGCTTTGAAAAGCAAGCGTTGCCGGACAAGAAGAAATGTCCCGAATGCCAGAGCGACATCCCGATCGAGGCGAAGCGTTGTGCGTTCTGCGCGCAGCCGGTCTGAGACGAATTCTGCTATGCCGCTTTGTTCTCCCGAAGATGCGATCGGGTAAGTCGCCGGTCAGGGACGCGATACCTGGTCCAGAAGGTGTACCCGAACCATGCGCAGTAGAAGAAAACCAGGAGTCCCGATGCAAGGAGAATGCTAGTGAGAGTGCCAATGCCGGTCAGCCGCGACACAACGTAGAAATCGCCGCAAATGCCGAGCGCCAGAAACGCCATCGCCCACAGCAACGCCAGCGCCGTAATGTGATGCAGGCCTCTCGCTGTCCTCACCCTGCTCCACGATGCGGCTCCACGAGTCCGACGAGCATCAACGCCAGAGCCGCAAGCTGAATCTGGCGCGCATCAGGCTCCATCTTCTCGTAACCCGGTTCGAAGAAGGTCCGGAAATCGAAGCCGATGAGAATCTGGATTCCCAGCACCAGAATTCGCGTCTCGTTCAGCACATTTTCGATTTTGTCTGTGAGCTTGGCCACCGTGCGCGCGTTAACGGAAGTGTAACTAAATCAATAGGATTCTCGCTTTGCCGAAAAGAGTTGTTCGGAGGCGTCTGTGGATATTCCTGGTTCCGGTTTAAGTCACTGACCAAAAAAGACTTACGGCCTGTCGGCGAGGTCGAAATCCGGCCTAAGGTATGGTAAAATAACATTCGTCAATTAGCGCCTAAGTTACTGACACTCAGACAGATACCTCATATCGCTTGAGTTAACGGCTGCGCTCGGACAACGCAAGCAGTGGCAATCGCGTGGTCGGATTCGCATTGCCAACAGAATGGAACAGGATGCCCGCGAAAGATTCTCCCTCGGCCGCTGCGGCGGCCGCTCAAAACAACGCGCTCGATAAAGAAAAGCCCGCGAAGAACGGCAAGAACGGCAATGGGTCTGAGGGCGACTACACGGCCGATTCCATTAAGGTACTCGGCGGAATGGAAGCGGTGCGCAAGCGCCCGGCCATGTACATCGGCTCGACCGGCGAGATGGGCTTGCATCACCTGGTGTACGAAGTGGTCGACAACTCGGTTGACGAGGCGCTGGCCGGGTTTGCCGATCGCATCGACGTCGTCATTCACATCGATGACTCGATCACCGTAGTCGACAACGGTCGCGGTATTCCGACCGACGAGATGGATGTCGATGGCGAGCGTTTGCCCGCAGCGCAGGTCGTGATGACCGTGCTGCACGCGGGCGGAAAGTTCGACAGCTCGACCTACAAGGTTTCCGGCGGACTGCACGGTGTTGGCGTCTCGTGCGTGAATGCGTTGAGCCATCTACTGGAGTTGGAAATCTGGCGCGACGGTGCGGTCTTCGAACAAACCTACTCCAAGGGCGAACCGACCTCCAAGCTGAAGAAGACCGGCACGACCAAGAAGCGTGGTACGAAAGTTCACTTCGTTCCCGACAAGGAAATCTTCACCGTCACTGAGTACAACTACGACACGCTGGCGCAGCGGCTGCGCGAGCTCGCGTTCCTCAACAAAGGTCTGCTGATCACGCTGGCGGACGAGCGCACGACCGATCCCAAGACCGGTGAGTCGAAGAAGGCGGAGTTCAAGTACAACGGCGGCGTTGCCGAGTTCATCAAGCACCTGAACCGCGGCAAGAGCGTGCTGCACGACAAGCCCATCTACATGCAAGCCGAGCGCGAAGGTATCGACCTGGAGATCGCGCTGCAATACAACGACGGCTATTCCGAGACCGTCTTCAGCTTCGCCAACAACATCAACACGGTCGACGGCGGCACCCATCTCTCCGGCTTCCGTACCTCGCTCACTCGCACCATTAACTACGCCGGTCAACAGCTTGGACTCTTTAAGGATGTTAAGGAGAATCTGACGGGCGACGACGTGCGTGAGGGCCTGGTTGCCGTGGTGAGCGTCAAGCTGTCGCAGCCGCAGTTCGAAGGTCAGACCAAGGGCAAGCTCAACTCCGACATTGCAGGCATCGTGCAGGCTTTCGTCAATGAGAAGCTGGGAGGCTTCTTCGAGCAGAATCCGCTCATCGCCAAGCGAATCATCAACAAGGCAATTGAAGCGGCGCGCGCCCGCGAGGCCGCGCGCAAAGCTCGCGACCTCACTCGCCGCAAAGGTGCACTGGACGGTGGAGGCCTGCCAGGCAAGCTGGCCGACTGTTCCGAGCGCCAGCCTGAACGCTGCGAGGTCTATCTGGTCGAGGGCGAAAGCGCAGGCGGCACCGCCAAGCAGGGCCGCGATCGCCGCTTCCAGGCGATTCTGCCCCTCAAGGGCAAGATCCTCAACGTCGAAAAAGCGCGCTACGACAAGATGCTGGGCCACGAAGAAATTCGCGCCATGATTACAGCGCTGGGCACCGGCATCGGCAAGGACGACTTCGACGTCTCCAAGCTGCGCTACGGCAAGATCATCCTGATGACCGACGCCGACGTCGACGGCTCGCACATTCGCACCCTGCTGCTCACTTTCTTCTTCCGCCACATGCAGGAGTTGATCAAGCGCGGACACGTCTACATCGCACAGCCGCCGCTGTATCGCATCAAGAAGGGCAAGTTCGAGCAATACATCAAGAACGATGCCGAGTTCGTGAAGGTGATGGTCAAGCGCGCCGCCGACGGCATCGTGGTGCGCTACGGCGAAGGCGCGGCCGCACTCGAGGGCGCGCCGCTCACCAAGTTCATGACCACGCTGAACGACTACATGGGATTCTTTGACAAAGTCGACAAGCGCATCCGCGACGAAAAGATCACAGAAGTTTTGCCCAAGGCAGACCTGACCAGGCGTGCCGATTTCGAAGGCGACAGCAAAAAGGCGCCGGCGAAGATCGCGGCCCTGGAGAAATCGCTGAAGGCGATCCAGAAAGAGCGCGCGATCAAGAGCATCGAGACCAGCTTTGAGGAAGAGCACAACCTGTGGGAGCTGAAGTTCGTCAACTCGCAGGGCGCCGGGCATGTCATCAACTGGGAGCTGGCGTCCACGCCTGAGTTCCGCCAGATGATGTCGAAGTACAAGCAGATCGAGCCGTACATGCAGCCGCCCTACTACATTGAAGCCGTGAAGAAGGATGCAGGCGCGAACGGCAAGGAAGAGCTGAGCGACGCGGAGAAGGCCGATCAGGAGAAGGTCGAGCAGAAGGCTCCCAAGGCTGCAAAGCGCAAGACCGAGGCCGAGACGGTGGAGAAGGCCTCGGCGCGCGAGCTGTTCGATTACGTTGTCAACGAGGGCCGCAAGGACTACACCATCCAGCGCTACAAGGGTCTGGGCGAGATGAGCTCGACACAGTTGTGGGAGACGACCATGGATCCCGAGAAGCGCACGCTGCTGTCCGTGAAGCTGGAAGACATCACCGAAACGGAGACCATCTTCACCACGCTGATGGGCGAAGACGTCGAGGCCCGCAGGAAGTTCATCGAGGAGAACGCGCTGGATGTGAAGAACCTGGATATCTAGGCGGCAAGAGTGAAGCCGAAGGTCTATATCGAAACCACCATTCCGAGCTACCCGGTGGCTCGACCCAGCCGCGATTTGCTGGTGGCGGCACACCAACAGATCACTCACGAATGGTGGGGATCTCGACGCCAGGCTTTTGAACTCTACGTTTCCGAGTTGGTGTTGCGCGAGTGCACTTCCGGTGATCGGGTCCTAGCCGCGAATCGAATGGGCCTCGTTGCTGACCTTCCCGCCTTGGCGCTCACCGAAGACGTTTTTGAATTAGCGAATGCGTTGTTGGCGACAGGTGTGATACCACGAACTGCCGAAACGGATGCTCTTCATCTTTCCGTCGCCACTGTTTATGATTGCGAGTATCTTCTGACATGGAATTGCAGGCATCTCGCAAATGCGGAAATCCAGAGGGGAGCACGAGTTCTTGCCAGCAGCAAGGGATGGGAACTTCCGCTAGTCTGCACACCCGAGGAGTTGATGGGGGTCGAGCGATGAGCACACGCGATGAAATTGTGGACGAAGTACGAGCAAACCGGGAAGCATACGCAGCCGAGTTCAACTTCGACCTGAGGGCAATCTTTGAGGACCTGAAGAAGCGGGAACAGGCCCATCCCGAACGTCTCGCTAAACTGCGGCCGGTGCGGCGCAAGCTGCCTGTGGCAAGCGGCCATTGAGGTGAGCCCAAACTGCGACCATCGTCCGCACACTGACCGGCGAGAACAGTCGAGGGCTCGTCGCGGCCCCCAGCCCCTAACCCCTGCTCCCTGTGTTACAACAATTCTTCATGTCTATTACCTCCCTCTACGAGCGCGTTGGTGCGCCGCAGCTGATCGCCCTGCTCCTGCTCCTGATCTTCGCTCTGCAATGCGTCTGGTTCAGTGAACACCAGTCGCTGTCGGCGCTCGAGGGTGTCTACATCGAATCTGGACTGCTGCATCTGGAGGGCTACGCCAACGCCAATTCAACGCAACGCACAGCGCTGGTTCCGCTGATCGCCGGCATCGCCGCGCGCCTCAGCGGGGCGGAGAAGCACGTTGACGAGTTCAATCGCTATCGAATGGCGATCCGCCTGCCCTTCATGATCATCGGCCTGCTGCTGGGCGCTTCGCTGTGGTATGTGGCGCGCCGCCTCTACGGCAACATCGGCGGATACGTTGCGCTGGGCCTTTACTGCTTCTCGCCCCTGACAGTCGGCTGCGCCAGCGAGGTCAGCTCTGCCGTTGTCGGCGCATGGGGAGCCTTCGGCCTCATCTTCACCAGTATCGCTGTTGCCCACACACTCTACGCGCCGCGCGAGGTCGTGTTGTGGAACTGGCGCCGTATTCTGCTGATGGGTCTTTCCATCACGATCTGTATTGGCGCGCAGTTCTCCTTCTGGATCGTCTTGCTGCCCGCTCTACTCTTCATGCTGTGGGTAGGACACGTTCGTCGCGGCGCCGCGCTGGTCATCTTCGCTGCGGCCTGCATCGTTGGATTTGTTCTGCTGTCGGCGTTCTACGGCTTCCGCCTTCCCACCTTCATCCGGGCACTCGCTCGTGCCGACTGGCTGGAGATCGCTTCGCGCGACTTCTTCTCGTCAGGCATGTCGTGGCTGCTCTCGAGGATCTTCCTGGAAAACGGTCTGGGACTTCTCGTACTTACCGCGGTCACCGTCGTGACGTTTATTGTCTGGAAGCGGGCACGCTTTTTTGGA
>Ga0265338_10009320_pt1 | contig 11729 bp, 10 predicted proteins | sample 42126metaG_FD_193579 | JGI IMG/M metagenome (GOLD analysis project Ga0265338, IMG submission 193579) | Rhizosphere microbial communities from Carex aquatilis grown in University of Washington, Seatle, WA, United States - 4-21-26 metaG | ecosystem: Host-associated > Plants > Roots > Rhizosphere... | reverse complement strand
TGTGGTTTGGAGCAAGAATTTCAAATCTACGGGTTTGTTTCTCCTGAGAAAGCCATAAGATATCCAAGGCATTCGTGATAACCGAAGCACTAGTCGTAGGACTTCTGGCCATTTTGATATCCATCGGGTTTTATCACTCGCGATAAGTTACAATATTCCAAGGACACTTCACCGCAGCATATCTCCGCCCCGTTGGGGCGCACCGCAACTTGCGATTACAAAAGCGACATAAGAATAGACTCACAAACCTTATTCTATACCAAATGAAGCCAATTTTTACAGTCCACGCCGGCGAATACCTCATTGCCTCCTATCTGGAGCTGAAGTTAAAGCCTTGTCAAGCCTGGATACCTTCCAAAGACACGGGAATAGATTTACTTCTTACAAACTTGGAGGCTCGGAAGCAGCTTGGAATCCAAGTTAAGTTTTCAAAGGATTTTCTTGTCACAAATATGTCCGCGGCATTCCACAAAGGACTACTTGCGTGCGGCTGGTGGACACTTAATCGTGACAAAATCAGGAGCTCAAAGGCTAATTTCTGGATATTTGTTCTTTACAGCTTTGACAAACGAGAGGCACAATATCTAATTATCAAACCGACAAATCTGTTAGACCAACTCAGAACCATTCATGGCAACACCAAAAGTATCAATACCTATTTTTGGGTTACGAATAACAAGAAGTGCTGGGAGACAAGGGGTCTGAACAAATCAGATCAACTCCTTATTGCAGAGCACAAGTACAACAAAAATGCTAATCGTGATCTCTCAAATTATTTGAATGATTGGGCTAGTATCAAAGCTAAACTCAAAAACTAAAGTGTTACGCCATAGCCAGTCGCCCTAGCTGACGGAAATAGCCGTCGACGATTTCGCTCGCGCGAATATATGAGTTACAATCGGACGAAACTTATCACGCGCGGACTGACTAGCGCCGCAACGTTGCACGTCGTCGCAGTTACGCTCAGTCCGTTAGGCAGCTTCAATCGCTGTCTTCAATAGATATTCAGGGAATACTATGGATGATGATGACTATACTGCCGAAGACATTCGTCGACAATTATTACGTTTTAGCCAACCAAGTTTTCCAGAGTGGTACATTCCGATCGATGAAGCAGAACGTTCTGATTTAGAGAGTAATGGAGGATTGGTTAAAATTGGAAGAATTGTTGATGGAACTATATCCCAGAGTTCTGCAAATTCATTAGAGGAAGTATTGGACATTGTCGAGAAGGTGGAAAAGAAGGCTAGTGCTTTGGGTCTTCTTGTATTATTCCGAGGTCAAAATAGAGACTTTTATGCCACTGATGAAACTCTTTCAGTACTACCTGCAGCCTATAGACAAGGGATTGTGTCTCCATTCGCTCAGACTACAGATATTGAATTAGTTCAGAAGATGCTAATCCCGTGGATAGAATTCCTTTCACAACGAGATATTGATATCGGCAATTTGTTAAGGTTTTCTCCAATTGACGAGACAGGGTTTGGCATTCTTCGCATAATGGAAAGAGGCCCTTTTACGGGAACACAACCCAGCGACGCTATTATTGGTATACTACAACATTATGGTTTTCCAACATACTTCATTGACGTTTCAAAAGATCCGCTTGTTGCGCTGTGGTTTGCATTAAATAAAGGGTTAACTGTAGAAAGGGAAGCTGTAAAAATGCAGCCCCTGAATGAAAAGTGCCTGCCGAAAAAATGGGAAAAACCAACTGACATAGCAAATTGGCCCACCCTTCACATGTATCTATATCGAGATGGAGATTTTGAATATCCGGTAGTTAACCTTCAAAGTTTGGAGAAATTTCATAACGATGCAATAAGACCTAAAGTTCAGCATGCTTATGTTATACCATTTAAAAGGTGCGAAAGAGCGCAGCCTATAAAAGCAATTTGGACATACGATTTTGACGCTAAGCGATGGCCTCATCATATTATTAAACTGGGTTTTGGTGCTTCGGAACTTCAAAATGTCAAACCAAATTTAAATCGACAATTACTATTACCTGATGACGATCCATTATATCAGGAATTGATAAAATTAAAATTGCCAGGCGTTATTAAATATTTGGACTAATTAGGGTTAAGCATTTAAAGTGAATATAAATCAAAGTGTATTCAATTTGTGAAGAATATGAATATGCCGCCTAACCAGTGTTCAAGTCACGCGAAGCCTGATGGCGAAATGCGCTTACTGACGAGTATAATCATCGACGAGTAGGCTGCAGCCAAAAATGGAGGAGTTTATCTGCAACTAAGCCAGGGATTGCGAGCTTGGCAGGCACACCGACGTCGTTTGGGCGAGAGAATTTCCAACGCACCACTTACTTGATCCGGTATTTGGTTGGGCAAGTCTTCCATAGTGACCAACTAGAGGGACTCCAGATTATCATTTATCCATTTCCATTAGCTTACTGAGAAATGGATAGCCTGGTTTTTCACATTTGTCAAGGATTGTTTGCGGCCGGGAGTTAAGGGCTCAGCTAGAAAATGGAAGTCTTCCGACGCAATAGTACTTACGCTAGCTGTTAGACAACCTTGACCTTTGCTCACTAAAAATGTAACTTTGCGAATCTTAATAGTGGAAAGCCGATAGGATTGGGGTTCGCTCAATGATAGTTGGGGAGCACGCCGAATAATTCAATACATCTATCTGAGGATCGAATCGAAAGGTAATGGGGACCTTTAAATAGATATTGGTCTCACGACTCAGAAGGAGAACCGTCTAAAGGAGGAAAAATGTTTATAAAAGAGTTTCGGATTCGTAATTTTATGATTCATCAGGACACTGTCTTAAAGCTTTCGCCGCTGACCGTACTAGTCGGACCAAACGGCGGAGGAAAATCAGCCTTCTTTGACGCGATGTTGAACTTTTCAATGGTCTCGAGAGGATTGCTGCCCCAGGCCTTTGGTCCGTATCCGTTTTCTTATAGAGCCACTCTTTACAGAGGGGCGGGCGCCGTGGCAAGGATCGGCTACAGATTGACCATGTCACAAAAGGAAGCAGACGTGGAATCGCTTGTTTATGAAATAGATTACCAGCAAAGCGGGCTTACTGAAGATGCGGCAGCTTTTACGATTTTCAGTGAGAAGTTAACAAAGCAACCTGGCAATTTACTTCTATTCGATAGATCTGAACCCGATGCCTTCCCGCTATCAAAAGACCTCCCCCTCGAAAATGATCGAAGCCTATTTTCCGCTCTCAGACAAAAGCACATGGCGAGTGGAACGGCCAACGAAGACAGGCTCGTCTTGTATTGCACCCAACAGATAAGCCGTTTTAACAAATTCAGGCTCGACCCAAGCGTCCTAGCCGCTCCTTCCCGACTTCCTGAGATAGTGGAGGGAGCTGCGATTCCCTTCGCCCCGAGACTAGGTTATCACGGCGAAGATTTGGCATCCACCTTGTACTACCTTTCCGATACCAAAGCGCCAGAACTCGAACTCATTAAAGAAGAATTGAGAGAAATCGACCCGGAATTTAGAGATTTTCAATTCAACACTCTCGGAACTGATCGTATCACTTTTGCCGCAGTTTATGCAGATCGAAGACAAACTATCCCCGCCGTGAAACTCTCAGCAGGAACACTGATATACTTGGGATTAATTGTTCTCGTTACGGCACCGAACCGCCCGCCAGTTCTGATGATAGAAGAGCCAGAGAATGGCCTGACTCCGCAAGCCCTTAAGTCATTCTACAAAGCCGCCAGAAGTCTTGCCTTCGGTGAGAAACCTGAAATGCAAAGCCAAGTGCTTATGTCGTCTCACAGTCCATATGTCATTTGTGAAGCTTGGAACGGCGAGGATCGCGAGTTTATCCACCAGGTAAAAATCATTGCGGGGAAAGCCCAAATACGCAAGTTTACGGACATAATCGCGACACAAGAAATCCATCTTGCCAATGAAGGAGGGGATCGCACACATCTCGGTCTTAAAGTTGCCGAAAATGTGATGGCAGGTTATTGGTCATGAACTTTTGACTTTCTTTTGGCATACGACGCGATGCAACACATATTCTTCTCTCTGTAAAATAAAAATACGGATTGAAGAAATAATTAAGGAGAGACTTGCGGCGATGAGTTACACTTGAGGGCAATTGTTCTTACTAAAAGGCTATCCAAATGAACAACAATTTGTTTTCACATTTGAAGAAGGAAGTCATTGAGATCCTTGACCGGCATCCTACTCTGACACCCGACAATGCCTTCGTGGTTTGGTTCCTTAGAGCGTTTATAGTTGAGAATGAAGACATAGCTGTCAAATCTCTAAAAGGAGGATCGCGGGACAAGGGTGTGGATGCCCTATTTATAGATCATGAATCTAGAGCCGTGTTCATTTTGCAAGGCAAGTATCACCAGCATTCTAAAGTCCCATCTGCAAAACGCTCAGATGTGATTGCCCTTGCGGACTTAGGGCGTTCACTCATGGTCGACAGTTCCGAGCCCTTTAAAGCCTTGCTCGAAAAGGCAGATGAGACAGTTAAATTGGGACTTGGAGAAGCCCGGTCGGTAATTCGTCGACGAGGCTATCGTTTGAGTTTGCAATTCGTCACTACGGGCAAGGTGAGCTTAACTCATCAAGCCGAAGCAGAAAGTCGAATAGAGGATTGGCAAACCGCCGGCTACGAGGCCTTTTCTAGGTCAGACCTACTTAAACTGATGCAAGACTATATTGAAGGGGCAGCACCACCCACACCCACCATCTTGCTACCAATCCAGGGCCAAGAAGCTTTCAAACGATATGACGATTCTACAGGAATGACATCTTGGATTTTTACCATGGCGGCCTCTGCTATCGCAAAGATCTTCACAGATGTGGGGGTCAGACTTTTCGCTAGAAATATACGTGGGTTCCTTGGCAATACTGACATAAACCGTGGCATGCAGGTGACACTGAAAAGCGAGCCCGAATACTTTTGGTATTTCAATAACGGGGTGACCATTGTTTGCGATGAGGCTCGTCAGATTAGCAAGAGAGGGAATAACCATCTACGTATTGCTAACGCCCAAATCATAAACGGTCAGCAGACAACACGCAGTCTTACTCTTCAAAAATCCAAGGATGCTGAAGTCCTTGTAAAACTCATAGAAATTCCGAGGGACTCCTCCGACGGACATTCCAAGTATAGTCATGTAGTTAGCGAAATCGTTTCTGCCACAAACTGGCAGAATGCAATCTCCCAATCGGACTTGAAGTCCAACGATTCCGAACAAGTTCGTATGGAAAGAGAATTCCGAAAGCTTGATTATCAGTATTTACGCAAACGGATGACTAAGTCCGAAGCCCATCGCGCCAGTGGGGGGCGATACGGTTGGATAATCAAGAAAGAAGATATCGCCCGTTCAGTCGGCGCCTGCGTGCTCGACCCTTATGAGGTACGTCTTGGCAAGGATAGGTTGTTTGAAGACGATGTTTACACAAAAATTTTTGATGGGCGATCGGCATCTGAATATCTCACTTTCTATTGGCTTAACAGGCTTGTTGCCTATTGGGGTCGTAGTGATTCGCGTAGGGGCTATGCGCGTTGGGTCGTGCTAAATTTTGTTTGGTCCAGATTGGGACAATCTTTGCGGCGACCTGAGATGAGAGAAAGGTTTCGTCGCGCTGCGGAACGTTCAGCGGCTTACGATTGGGAATTACAGCCGCTTTATCAGATCGCCGATTCCACATTCTCTACGGCTTTGGCCTTCTATCGTACCAATAAACGCCGTGATGGCAAGCTCCAAGACGAGTCGACCTTCTTTAAACATGGAAAATTGCATCGTGAATTTGAAGCATTTTGGAATAGTCTACCCGGCCACAAGCGTAGGATTTTTGAAAAGAGACAACGCATTTTCTTCAAACGTCTTGAATCTATTGAATGGTAACAATAGCGGATCCAATTTTCCTCCGAAAAATGATGTTGCCCCAAAAGAAGCCTGGGCACAACTGATTTGTAACATCGGTAAACTGGAGATGCAATGAATAAGTTGAAGGCCTTCTTCCAAGTTTTGTTCGCGAGTTTTGCATTATCTATCGCCTACGAAATAAAACTAGCATTTGCTTGGGATACCGTCTCTCGTGTTGTGATTTTAGTGGCTGCATCGGTATTAGCATCCCTCATCATATCAAATGGGTTGGTGTTCATCTGTTCCAAATCAAGGCTCATTAGGATGTTGGCTCTCAATAGGGCATGGATAGAAGGATACTGGCATCTTCAAACTTTCAACGTTGACAAGTCAGATCCTGTTTCTCATGTCCTAATGCACATCAGCTATGTCGGGTCTGACTTTGATCTGAATGTTGTGGGCTACAAAGCAAAAGACCCGGATGGACATCTAAGAACTGTGTCCAATTCCCAGCTTGTAACCATAAATCCACAGACCTTGGAATACATCAATTATTTCGATTACAGACCCGCTGTCGAATCAATTTTCGGAATTGCACACGGAAGATTCGATGTGGTCGGTTGGCATTTCTTCCCTACTCGTTACGATGGAACTCTCAAGTATTTTGCGGAGATGCAGGACCAGAAACAACTGGGCCACAAGATTTCTCATCTTCGCATACTAAAATACATATCAAGATTCAAAACTAACTGGGAATATCAACTACTAAAAGACTTAGAGGGGTGACATGATCAGCCAAGATGCTGGGATGCTCATAAGAGCGATGAAATTGGATGACATTGACGAAGTTGTCGAAATGTACTTGAATTACCTCAAACACTTCGGACATGAAGTCAAGCATGATAAGCTTAATTCTTTCTTAAAGGAGATTTTTACAAAGGGATGGGTAAACATAACCTTAGCTTGTGAGGGACAAGAAATCTTGGGGTTCCTCACATTTTGTGATACGTTCTCGCCGATTTCAACATGCTTAGCATTTCACATCAAAGACCTTTTCATTAAGCCCCAACACCGACACAAGGGAATTGGAACAATGCTCCTCCAGAACGTGGAGATAATTGCACGCTCAAAGGTTGTTGGGAAGCTCTTCGTCCACTCAGAAGACAATGAAATTTCATTCTATGAGAAACACGGATGGAAAACTCATACAGCCACTTTTCTATCCAAGACCCTATTTTAAAATGAGGGCTTCTATCTTTAGGAAGTGGATTGCTTTAGATGACAAAACGCATCGCAACATAAAGAGAAGGAATCACAATGAATTTCTGGCTAGTCGTAACTTCTCCTGAAAACTTCAAGCGCGATCGGGAGCAAGTTGGCTTCAAGATGCAAGGTCTTCCAATCCGATACAGAAATTCTGTCCAACGGATGCAAGTTAGTGACAAGGTAGTTTACTACATAATGACCCTGCAGAAATTTGGGGCCACAGCAGTCATCACTGGTGACTATAAAGAAGACCACACCAAGCTGTGGACAGACGACGATGAAGTGTGGCCGGCCCGTCGTCCCTCTGAGCCGGAAATTATTCTGCAAGATGATGAGTTAATCGATGCCAAAAAGCTCGTCCCGAATCTTTCCTTCATTGAAAATAAGGAGTATTGGGGAACCTACCTTCAGGGTAGCATTCGTCAAATACCCGAAGAAGATTTCAGGCTAATTGAGTCAGAAATGAGAAAAATAGTCGCCGAGAGGAAACAACTTACCGCCCATTCGAAGCTGGCGCCCGAGATGAAGAAGAAGGCCGAGGCAAATTACGAGTCGCTCATCATGGCTCTACCGCTTGAATCGAAGACCCTACACGACCGGTTGGGTGAGATGCTGGAACTTATCGGATCATGGATGGGATTCAATACGCAGACGCGACACAAAATTACACCCGAACACGCTTATGAACTCGATGTTGCTTGGCTATCAGGCAAGAACCCAGAGGTAGCCATAGAGATCCAAATTTCTGGCAATCTTACTGAGGCAAAGGATCGATTAGCACAAGCCAGAAAATTCAATTATCGGAAGGTAATCCTCGTTATCCGAGAAGCTGAAATGCCGCGTCTCAATTCTTTAATGAAGCACGAACCCGAACTTCGCAGTTGGATGGAAGCCTGGTCGCTTGGCTCCATTTATGAAATGTATTTGGCAGGCGAGACATTCTTCCATTATTATCGCCATTTGAATGAAGCCGTGTATAAAGAGAAAACTGAACTCGAACTCATTATATGACGACGTGCCTGCTCATCGCGCACCGTTAGCAGTTGTTACCTACAGGTGGGGCTATTGTTGCTCTGATCGACGCCAATTCTTGCACACATTCGCGAGATTGGACATTCATTACATTTTGGGAAAGACGGGGTACAATACTCCCGACCAAGAGATACCATATTTAGATGCATAGAACGGCGAAGATGGGGTGGAATCAAGCCTTGGAGACGATCCATTTCACTTGGCGAGCAATAACCATCATTTCTTGTTTGGTTAATCCAACCAAGCCTCTTAGAGATCCTCCAGCAGTGGGTATCAACAGGAAAGACGTGGCGTCCGAGGGGGATCATCATCACGCAACGAGCAACTTTCTTTCCAACGCCCGGAAGAGACACTAGAAATGATTCGCATTCTTCATCGCTTAAATGCCGCAGGGGAGAAAGAGTTGGATGTCCAAATCTCCTGTCCAGCCGCAAAATGATCCCCTTAATACATTTTGCTTTTTGTTTCGATAATCCGCCCCTTTTGATAACGGATGCAATTTCTGATTGTGTGGCTGCCAGGAGATCCACGAACTTTGGATATTTCTGTTTCAGAAGTGAGTACGTCTGCGAATAATTGCTCTCAGTTGTCTTAACACTACACAGAATGAATAGTAGGTTGTCAAGCGGGTTTTTCTTGTTGTGGTGGTCAAAATCTCGATAATTTGCTCGCAATAATCGGTGGACGTGAAATGCCCCCCGCGCCCATCCTCTTGTCCAGTGAATCTTTCCCATTTATAATTCGAACTCGAGTCCTTCTTGGATTGCAGGCCAGTTTATTTCGAGCCCGACACCGATTCGATAATCCCTGACGAAGTCAAAATGACGCAAGATCGCAATTTCAGCCTGGAAGGGTGGCCTTTGAAGGCCTCCCCGAGCAGAGACTGTTCGCATTACCAAAAGGGTTTCAGAAAGCTCTTTTCTCAGCCATTTGAGGTATTCCTTGATGTCAATTCTCTTTTTGATGCCACGCCCAACGGCAAAGGCAAAACAATTTTGTGAGAACTTCTGATCAGACAATCTATATACGTAGTGGAGAAACGCAGCGAGATTCCCATTCTGGAGTAAGGCCGCTCCAAGGATTTGACGAGGGAGGCCTTGATGAGACAGACCAGTACGCTCGCAAGCATCGACGAACCGGTAACCAAGTTTCGTTGGTTTTCCATCCGGCTCGAGCAATCCCAAGGCCTCCAGGCCAGAATCTATGTCTTCACGATAGCTGTGGGCCCGATCTCTAATGTTCTGAACATATCGAGCGAATGCAATGTTTTCATCGATGCTTCCATTGTTCAGTTCTAAGATCAGTCTGTTCTTTATTGAGTCGGTCCGTCCAACAAAAAAGTATTTGGGATCATTGTTGGGTTGCACTAGATTTTATGGTGATCTATTGATCTCGTATTGACCTCTTCGCCTTGCTCTCCAGATTGGAATTGTCGTCGGTGTCAAAACATGCGTGAACCAAAAGGCTCTCCATACTCTGTCTGAAAAACTGTCTCCAGAGGTATTGGAAAGATATTTCTTTGGTACCGCGCCAGGGCTGTTCTGTTCAATTGCATCAGTAACCTCGCCTGGCAAACTTAATTCCGCCTCATTTGCGTTCTCAAACGATCCGCTCTTTGCGATTTGAAGATATCGAAAGAATGCGTCGGGATCCGAGCTTCCTTCCCGCACATGACCCCATTGTGTTTCCACCCTTGCCGCGACGTTTGCCTCCGCTATTCTTCTTTGAGTATCTAGTGTGAGCTTGTGGACGCAAGACATTTTTCTCTCAAACGGTCTCGGGCGGGAGGGGTCTGGATCTTCATACGTAAAGACTGCTATGGGGAGATCCGGGCTGTTATTCCTTAAAACGTTGCCTACGAATGTGCCCGGGTCATTGTGACTTTCGTATATTCGAGGTATAACAATGGCCGCAGCCGAGAAATTCTTGTTTAGGTAAGCGTGGGCTTGTCCAATAGCTGTGAGCACGCCGTGGATTCCTTCATTTTGCCGTTTAAACTCCAAGGCTATGCTGAATATTACATTTCCAGGATCTTCTACAATTACCACTCCGTCTGACCTAGGCCATGATCTGTCGCGCTCGTGTGAGGCAAATACAACAATTGATTGAGGAGGGGTATCAAAGCACAATTGGGGATTTGATTGAAAACTGAGGGCAACTTCCGACGACGCCCAGGCCGCGTATAGGTCATGACTCATTGTTGGGCTCCTCTATTCCAAGCTTATTATCATCTGAGTTCTCAATGTCAAGCAGTGCATACAAAGCTGATCGAGGGACTTTTCCGGGATACCAGCCATTCACTTCAGCCTTTCTGATGTTGCTTCCGATCAATTCGGCGAGTAGTGGGGGAAAAGCATTTCCAACCTGAATACATTGATCTTGGCGTGATCCACAGAAAGTGAGATCATCCGGAAATGTTTGTACTCGTGCGGCCTCGCGGACAGTCAGCGCTCTGTTCAACCACGGATGAATTGGAAAGGCATTGTGTCCAGGCACCATTGTGGGGGCGGGTTTCTCTCTATGCAAGCGCTTAAAAACATGGCTATAGTTTCGAACCTGTTCTGTCCTATATCCCTTACGAAGATGGTCTGGCAAGTCGGATACGTTAAGCTTCTCACCTTCTTTTATATACTTATACCTTTCTACGAGCAAGGGCTTATGCTTCATCGGAACATGGCAAGTCACACGACTTTGAGAGTTACTTGTTGCCAAATCTGATATTACTTCGCCAACGGTCCTGAAATTACCTTGCCAATCTTCTGGCTTTGCAAAGAATTTTTTCTTTGGCCAAGGGATTATATGGCCAGTCCGATTTCCAATAATGAGAAGCCTTCTGCGAAGCTGTGGAACGCCGTAGTCCGCTGCATTGAGGATTCTTGCTTCAATATTTTTGTACCCGATAGATCTGAATTCAGAAATAAGTGATTTTAGAAAAAGTCCACTATCGAGCGATACAAGGCCTGGGACATTTTCCATTACCAGCCACCGCGGTTTTATGTGCTGTACCAGATCCACATAAGCATACACAAGTTTGTTTCTGGGGTCAGAGTGAGGATTATATCCTCGCGTATTGATGAATCTTCTATTACCGAATATTGAGAAGCCCTGACATGGGGGACCTCCTACAACAAGCCCAATTTCCTGTTGATCGAATCTTGATGTAATTGTTTCCAGAGTACTCTGTTGAGATAGATCGCCACGCAAAAAAGGTACAGTCGGGTAATTAAGCTTGTGAGTATTCGATACGGCGTTATCTAGGTCAACGGACAACAAAGGCTTCCATCCTGCTCGCGCAAAGCCGATGGTAAATCCTCCAGCTCCACAGAAAAGATCTATAAAACCAGCATCGGGTTTTAGCTCATCGAGCTTACCAAGAGGCAGAATTCTCCGCTGGAACGGGCCGGCGGCGACAATGGAGGTAATGATCCGTATTGGCTCGTCACCTTGGCCCTGGGGAATTTTCCCTTTAGCATGCAGGATTACCGATCCGCCAATTGCACATGCAAGCTTTGGGGGCACTGCGTTTCCGACTAGAATGCACTGCCTGCGGCGATCTCCCTCAAAAAAGTGCTCATCGGGGAAACTCTGAAGTCTGGCTGCT
>Ga0265338_10009319_pt1 | contig 11731 bp, 7 predicted proteins | sample 42126metaG_FD_193579 | JGI IMG/M metagenome (GOLD analysis project Ga0265338, IMG submission 193579) | Rhizosphere microbial communities from Carex aquatilis grown in University of Washington, Seatle, WA, United States - 4-21-26 metaG | ecosystem: Host-associated > Plants > Roots > Rhizosphere >... | reverse complement strand
CGCCGACCAGCTTCTTGAACTTGACCAGGGCGAGGTCGGGCTCGATGCCGGTGGTGTCGCAGTCCATCATGAAGCCGATGGTGCCGGTCGGCGCGAGCAGGCTGGCCTGGGCGTTACGGTAGCCGTTGGCCTCGCCCAGGCGGAGGCACTCCTGCCAGGTCTTGTTGGCCAGGCCGAGGACGGTCTGGTCGAACGCGGCGGCGGACGGGGCCTCGGCGCTGGCGTCGGCGTGCATGCGCATCACCCGCTTGTGGGCGCTGGCGTTCTTGGCGTAACCGTCGTACGGGCCGACGACCGCGGCCAGCTCGGCCGAGGTCTTGTAGGCGCTCGCGGTCATCAGGCTGGTGATCGCGGCGGCGATGGCCCGGCCGCCGTCGGAGTCATAGGCATGGCCGGTGGCCATCAGCAGCGCGCCGAGGTTGGCATAGCCGATCCCGAGCTGGCGGTACGCCTTGGTGGTGTCGCGGATCTTCTCCGTCGGGAACTCGCCGAAGGTGATCGAGATATCCATCGCGGTGATGATCAGCTCGGTCATCCGGGCGAACTTCTCCGCGTCGAACGTGTCGTCGCTCTTCAGGAACTTGAGCAGGTTGAGGCTGGCGAGGTTGCAGCTCGAATTGTCAAGGGAGAGGTATTCGCTGCACGGGTTGCTGGCGGTGATGCGGCCCGTTTCCGGGTTGGTGTGCCAGTTGTTGATCGTGTCGTCGTACTGGAGCCCCGGGTCGGCGCAGTCCCAGGCCGCCTCGGCGATCTTGCGGAAAAGGCCCTTAGCGTCCACCTTTTCGATGGTCTCGCCGGAAAGCCGCGCGTTGAGGCCGAATTCTCCGCCGGCCGCGACCGCGTTCATGAACTCGTCGCTGACCCGGACGGAGTTGTTCGCGTTCTGGTACTGCACGGAGATGATGTCGGCGCCGCCCAGGTCCATGTCGAAGCCGGCGTCGCGCAGGGCGCGGATCTTGTTCTCTTCCTTGGCCTTGGTCTCGACGAAGTTCACGATGTCGGGGTGGTCCACGTCGAGGACGACCATCTTGGCCGCGCGGCGGGTAGCACCGCCGGACTTGATCGTGCCGGCCGACGCGTCGGCGCCGCGCATGAAGCTCACCGGGCCGCTGGCGGTGCCGCCGGAGCTGAGCAGCTCCTTGCTCGAGCGGATCCGGCTGAGGTTGACGCCGGCACCGGAACCGCCGCGGAAGATCAGGCCCTCTTCCTTGTACCAGTCGAGAATGGACTCGATGGTGTCATCCACGGCCAGGATGAAGCACGCGCTGACCTGCTGCGACGCGGCCGTCCCGACGTTGAACCAGACCGGTGAGTTGAAGCTGAAGATCTGGTGGACCAGCGCGTACTTGAGCTCGTGGTCGAAGATCTCCGCGTCCTCGTCGGTTGCGAAGTAGCCGTGCTCCCGGCCGGTCTTGGTGTAGGCGTCGGTCACCCGGTCGACTAGCTGCCTGAGCGACCACTCGCGCTGCGGCGTGCCGACCGCGCCGCGGAAGTACTTGGTGGTCACGATGTTGCCCGCGTTGACCGACCAGAACGCGGGGAACTCCACCCCGTGCTGCTCGAAGTTGACCGAGCCGTCCCGCCAGTTGGTCATCACCACGTCGCGGCGCTCCCAGGTGACCTGGTCATAGGGGTGCACGCCTGCCGTGGTGTTGATGCGCCGGACCTTCAGCCCCTTAGCGCGCTTGCCCTTGCGCACAGCCGGGCCGCTCACCGTTTCCGTCATTGCTCCCTTTCCCCCTTGTCCGCGGATCCGCGCCGGATCCGTGCCTGCCCTCCGGCCAGTGGTCGGGCAGGTCAGCCGTTTTTACGCGCGCTGGACCCCGTTGTCCGCGTGTGTGCCCGGGCCGCTCTCCGCGGCGTCGGGCAGGTGCCTGCTGCGCAGCTCGGAGATCGCCTTCTCGAAGTCGTCGAGCGACTCGAAGCCCCGGTAGACCGAGGCGAACCGCAGGTAGGCGACCTCGTCCAGGTCGCGGAGCGGCCCGAGAATGGCCAGCCCCACCTCATGGGAGCGGACCTCGGCCAGGCCGCGCGCCCTGATCGTCTCCTCGACCCGCTGGGCGAGCATCGCGAGCTGGTCCTCGTCGACGGGCCTGCCCTGGCAGGCCCGCTGCACGCCCCGGATGATCTTGTCTCTGGTGAACGGCTCGGTGACCCCGCTGCGCTTGGCCACCATCAAGATGACCGATTCCTGCGTGGTGAACCGCCGCCCGCACTCCGGGCAGGAACGCCGCCTGCGTATCGCCGTGCCGTCGTCGGCGGCCCGGCTGTCGATAACCCGGCTGTCCGGGTGACGGCAGAACGGACAGTACACGCGATCACCTCCCACCAGGGACGTCTGGTACCCATACCGAAGGGGAACATCCACAACTTCTAGAAGAACCACATCGGTGTAACTACTAGATGTTGTGGTTAACCCTAGTCCTGTACGGCACCCCTAGGCAAGCGGAGACAAGTATCGAAGCCAAAAATCCTGACGGCGCCGGAGCGCCGGGCGCGGGCCGGCCCGGCCAGGTAAGCCGCGCGGCACCCAGAGCAGCTGGCCGGCCTGCACCTGGGCGCCCGCCATCGAGTTCAGCTGCCTGATCCGCGCGACGACCTGGCGGGGATCGGTCGTCGGGTCGTAGGCCTCGGCCAGCGACCACAGGCTCTCTCCCGGCAGCACCTGCACCCTGGCGACGTACCGGCCGACCGGACCGGGCCCGCCGTGCGCGGCCTCGGCGCTGGTCGCCAGTGCCACCGACAGCGCGCCCACCAGCAGCGCCGACACGCCGGTGACCGCCATCCGGCCGCGCCGGGTGAGCCGGGTGAGCCGGGCGGGCGGCCGCGGCCGCGCTACGGCCCGCGGCTGCGCGGGCGGCAGAACAGGCGACTGGGCGACCAGCTGGGCGACCGGTCGGGCGCCGTCCGTTCGAATCCGACCGCCCCTTGCCCCGAAGCGCCCGCCGCCGCTCGTCCCAGCCGGAACGTCGGCCACCAGTGCCACCATGTCAACCACTCCTCTCAAACGTCAATTCGATAGTACACCCGTTCGATCGAGATGAGGTTCGATCGAACGCGACTCTGCCATCTTTGTACCGCGACTGGCAGACATTCGGGCGACACGTCGAACAGATGTTTGGTGATATGACAAATTGCCGCTAGGCTCGTATCCGTAAGCGACAACTATGAATCGGAGGTTCATCCGATGGACGACCGTGCAGATCACGGCACTCCCGAAATTGCGGACGTACCAGTCCGCCCAAAGGGCAGGCCGGGTCGCAAGCCAAAGGGCAGCGCCCCCGTCGTGATCCCAGATACGCCCGACAAGCCCGACCCCGATCACGTCCTCACCTGGCGGCAGCGCAAGGTGCTGCAGGTCATCCGGGACTCGGTGCAGAAGCGCGGTTACCCGCCGTCGATGCGGGAGATCGGCGAGGCGGTCGGCCTGACGAGCACGTCGAGCGTCTCCTACCAGCTCTCGACGTTGCAGCGGAAGGGCTACCTGCACCGTGACGTCGGCCGGCCGCGTACCGTCGAGGTCCGGCTGCCCGGTCACCCGGCCGTCCGCCCCGAGCCGGGCACCAGCAGCGTCCCCGACGCCGAGCTGCCCGCCGACGGGATGGACATCGCCTCGCAGGAGGCTACTTACGTGCCGCTGGTCGGCCGGATCGCCGCTGGTATCCCGATCACCGCCGACCAGCAGGTTGAGGACATCTTCCCGCTGCCCCGGCAGCTCGTCGGCGAAGGCAGCCTGTTCATGCTGAAGGTCGCCGGCGACTCAATGATCAACGCCGCCATCGCGGACGGCGACTGGGTGGTCATCCGGCAGCAGGAGGACGCCGAGAACGGCGAGATCGTCGCGGCCATGATCGACGGCGAGGCCACCGTGAAGACGCTCAAGCAGAGCGACGGCCACGTGTGGCTCATCCCGCACAACCCTGCGTTCACGCCGATCCTCGGCGACGACGCCTCCATCCTCGGGAAAGTTGTGGCGGTTTTGCGGCGCGTTTGATGTCGGAGCGGGAGCGGAGAGCCGAGTGGGAGCGGAGAGCCCTGTTCGGCGCTCTCCGGGCGCCTTCCCGAGGGCTCCCACTCGATATGTCCCGGGGGGACGGCCCCCCGGAGCCCCCCGATGCGGGCTGCGCCCGCGATGAGCTGGAAGGCTCTTATCCCCGACGATGATCTCCCGCCGGTGAGTGCGAGCCCGGGCCTAGACGCGGCCCGGGCCGTGGGACAGGCGCGGCCGCACCCGTGGTTGTGGCAACCATGGCGCTATAGGCCCCGGTTAATCACAACCACGTGACCGGGAGCGGGCGCCCCTGCTACCCGGCGACGATGTTCACCAGCTTCGGCGGACGGACGATCACCCGCTTGACCTGCTGGCTGGCTAGCGCGCGGCCGGCACCCGCGGCCGCCATCGCCAGCTCGCGCAGCTCGTCCTCGGTGATGTCGGGCGAGACCTCCAGGCGGTCGCGGACCTTGCCGTTCACCTGGACCACGCAGGTCACCGTGTCCTGGACCAGGAGCGCCGGTTCCGCGTCCGGCCAGGCTGCCCGCGCCACCGACGGGATGCCCGCCGGGCCGGCCGGACCGTCCAGCACGGCCCAGCACTCTTCGGCCGTGTACGGCGCGAACAGCGACAGCATCACCGCCAGCGCCTCCGCCGCCTCCCGCACCGCCGGGTCGGCCGCGCCCGGGCCCGAGTCGATCGCCTTCCGGGTTGCGCTGACCAGCTCCATCAGCCGGGCCACGGCCACGTTCAGGTGATAGTTCTCCACCTGCCGGGTGACCTCGTCGATGAGCCGGTGCGTCACCCTTCGCAGGTCCCGGTCGCCGGCCGCGAAGTCACGGCTGGGGCTCCCGGCGGCGGATACGTCCGCCGCGATGCGCCACACCCGGGCCAGGAACTTGACCATCGCGTCCGGGTTCACGTCAGCCCAGTCGATGTCGTCCTGCGGCGGGGAGGCGAAGAGCATCGTCAGCCGGATCGCGTCCACGCCGTACAGGCCGATCTGCTCGCCCAGGTTGACGCCGTTGCCCAGCGACTTGGACATCGCCTTGCCCCGGTTGATCACCTGGCCCTGGTTGATCAGCCGGGTGAACGGCTCGCCGAACTCGATCAGCCCCAGGTCCTGCAGCACCTTGGTGAAGAACCGGGCGTACAGCAGGTGCAGGATCGCGTGCTCGACACCGCCCACGTACAGGTCGACCGGGGCCCAGCGGTTGACGTCGCCGCTGCGGAACGGGCCGCCGTCGTAGCGCGGCGAGCAGTACCGGAACTGGTACCACGACGAGTCCACGAACGTGTCCATCGTGTCGGTGTCCCGGCGGGCGGCGCCGCCGCACTTCGGGCACTGCACGTTGACCCAGTCGGTGGCGGCCGCCAGCGGCGACACGCCCTTCGGGGCCAGGTCGGCGCCGCGCAGGTCCGGCAGCACGACCGGCAGCTGCTCGTCCGGGACCGGCACCTCGCCGCAGGACGGGCAGTGGATGACCGGGATCGGCGTGCCCCAGAACCGCTGCCTGGACAGCAGCCAGTCGCGCAGCCGGTAGTTGACGGCCGCCTTGCCCAGGCCGTTCCCGGCCAGGATCTCGGTGATCCGCGCGATCGCCGCCTGCTTGGGCAGCCCGTCCAGCGGGCCCGAGTTGACCAGCACCCCGTCACCCGGGGTGGCCGTGCCGGTCTCGGCCGGGTCCGGCTGGTCGGTGGCGACGACGATCCGCACCGGCAGCCCGAACCGCCGCGCGAAGTCCAGGTCGCGCTGGTCGTGGGCGGGCACCGCCATGATCGCCCCGGTCCCGTAGTCCGGCAGCACGTAGTCCGCCGCCCACATCGGGATCCGGTCCCCGTTCACCGGGTTGACCGCGTACACGCCGAGGAAGACGCCGGTCTTCTCCCGGTCGGTGGACTGCCGCTCGATGTCCGTCAGCTTCCTGACCTGCGCCAGGTACGCCTCGAAGGCCTCGCGCTGCTCGGCCGCGCACAGCTCGGCCGCCAGCGCCGAGTCGGCCGCGACCACCATGAACGTCGCACCGTAGAGAGTGTCCGGGCGCGTGGTGTACACGGTGACCGGCTCGCTGCGCCCCTCGACCACGAAGTCGACCTCGGCCCCGGTCGACCGGCCGATCCAGTTGCGCTGCATCGTCAGCACCCGGTCGGGCCAGTTGCCCTCCAGGTCGGCCGCGTCCGCCAGCAGCCGGTCAGCGTACTCAGTGATCTTGAAATACCACTGGGTCAGCACCCGGCGGACGACCTCGGTGCCGCACCGCTCGCACCGGCCGTTGACGACCTGCTCGTTGGCCAGCACGGTCTGGTCCTTGGGGCACCAGTTGACGTAGCCGCCCTTGCGGTACGCCAGCCCGCGCTCGTGGAACCGCAGGAACAGCCACTGGTTCCAGTGGTAGTACTCCGGGTCGCAGGTGGCCAGCCGCCGGGACCAGTCGAACGAGGTCGCGTACCGCCGAAAGGAGGCCGCCTGCGTCTCGATGTTCTTGTACGTCCAGTCCGCGGGGTGCGTGTTGTTCCTGATCGCCGCGTTCTCGGCGGGCAGGCCGAACGCGTCCCAGCCGATCGGGTGCAGCACGTTCTTCCCGCGCAGGAACCAGTACCGGGCCATCGCGTCACCGATCGCGTAGGCCTCGGCGTGCCCCATGTGCAGGTCACCCGACGGGTAGGGGAACATGTCGACCAGGTAGAAGCGCTCACGCGGGTCATCGGGGTCGTCGGCGGCACGGAACGGCTCGATCTCCGCCCACCGCGCCTGCCACTTGTCCTGGATGTCGCGCGGGTCGTATGCCTTAGCCTCGTCGGCTCTCTCGGCCGCAGTCATCGTGTCCTCACCATTGATCGGTCCGGCTCCAGGAGTTCCCTGTCAGCGGGAGTGCTGCCTGCCTCAACAAAAAAGGCCCCCCGTGCACGAGGAGCGGCCGCGCCGACGGCAATGTCCCGGCCCGGGTGATCCCGGCTGGCCGGACTGCCAGCGTTGTCGGCGCGGCTAGCTAAGGAGCAGCCGGACAGGACGCACAGCTCGAATGGTACCGCATTCGCATTCGCCGTGCCCCCGGCCCGGCCGGGGGCGGCCAGGTCAGCGTCATCCTGAACCACGGGTGGCCGGCCGCAGCCAGCCGCACCCGTTACGCCGAATCCCGGGCCCGCTCGACGGCCGGTTCCCAGTTCGGCCGCAGCGGCATCCCGGACGTGCCGTCCTGGTGCAGCTTGACGCCGAGGATCTGGTGCAACTGGACGACGTTGTGGTCGAAGCCGAGGATGCAGCCGGCCATGTAGAGCTTCCAGACGCGGGCGGTGCCCTGGCCGACCTCGGCGACTGCCTCGTCCCAGTGGGCGTCCAGGTTGTCGCACCAGGCCTTCAGGGTCTTCGAGTAGTGCTCGCGCAGGTTCTCCTCGTGGCGGATCTCGAAGCCGTTGTCGTTCATCGCGCCCGCGAGCCAGCCTGGGCCCTCGAGCTCGCCGTCCGGGAAGACGTAGCGGTTGATGAAGCCGTCCTCGTAGATGGACGGTCCGGTGTTGTCCGGGCGGGTGATGCAGTGGTTCAGCATCCGGCCGCCCTCCTTCAGCTTGCCGTTGAGGAACTTGAAGTAGGCGGGGACGTTGGCCTTGCCGATGTGCTCGGTGATGCCGATCGAGCTGACCGCGTCGAAGCCGGTCTCGGTGACATCGCGGTAGTCCATGTGGCGGACCTCGGCCAGGTCCTCGAGGCCCTCGCGCTTGATCGCCGCCTGCGCCCAGGATGCCTGCTCGGCCGACAGGGTGACGCCTAGGGCCTTGACGCCGTAATTCTTGGCCGCGTGCCTGACCATGCCGCCCCAGCCGCAGCCGACATCGAGCAAGCGCATGCCCGGCTTGAGGTCAATCTTGCGGGCGACCAGGTCGTGCTTGTACTCCTGCGCCTCTTCCAGCGTGGCGTCCTCGCTGGGATAGCAGGCGCAGGTGTAGGCCATGCTCGGGCCGAGCACCCACTCGTAGAACGTGTTGGACACGTCGTAGTGGTGGGAGATCGAGCTGGCGTCGCGCTTCTTGGAGTGCATCGCGCCGATGGTGAGCCGGCGGCGGTTGGGAATGACCTCCTGCGGAGGCGGCGCGATCCGGGGGAAGAGCGTCTTCGCGCCGCCGAGGTCCCGCAGCAGCCTGAGCCGGTCCGGCCAGCTGATGTCGCTGTCCTGTGCCCTGGACAGCCGGGAGAGGGCCGCGAGCATGTTGCCGTCGACGTCAAGGTGGCCGGAGACGTAGGCACGGGCCAGGCCGAGCGCGCCCGGCGCCTGGGCCAGGTACGAGACGGCCACCGGCGACCGGACGGTGAGCTTAACCGGCGAGCCGGGAGTGCCCGCCGTCGACCCGTCGTATGCCTGGAATTCCACCGGAGCGCCCGGGCCAGCGATCGCCTCGAACACCTGTGCCAGTGCCATGTACCGTTCCCTTTCTCGGATCTCAGCCGCCTCAGCGGCCGCGAACGCACTTGTCGTACAGGGTGAGCAGCCGGCCGTCGCCGTCGTACTCCGCCTTGAGCTTGTCGTACTCCGCCCCGTTGTACCTGCGGCGGAACTCCTCTTCCGAGTAGAAGGCCGAGGAGTACAGCGACTTGTGCCCGTCGAGCGCGCTGACCTCCGCTTCCACCATCCGGTTGTAGTAGCCGTCCGCCTGCCCGGGCGGCAGCGGCACGGTTCCCCAGAAGCCCCAGTTGACGTAGACCTCGCCCGGCTTCATCGGGTACAGCGTCCATGACTGGTCGCCGCGCAGCCGCAGCGGGCACATCCACACCGGCGCCATCTTCACGTTGGCCTCGAAGAAGCGCAGGAAGTCATCGCCGCGGCCGACCGGGATCTCGACGTCCTGCACCACCATCTCGCGCGGCGGCTGGTGGCGCCGCCGGTACAGCGCGGCCGTCAGCCCGTACCGCTGGTCGTAGGCGACCAGCTTGCGGTACACGTCCGAGCGGCGGTACCGGCGCGGCCACAGCCGCCGCAGCGCCGCGTGCTGCACGCCGAACGCCCGGGAGCACCAGAACCAGTCAGTGTCCCAGCGCCAGATGTAGTCCCTGACCGTCAGGAAGTCCTCACGGGTGGTCCGCAGCGACTGGTAGTAGATCTGCTGGCCGGTGTAGTCGCTGAGCCACGGCGCCTTGTCGCTGAACGCGCCCACGGTCAGGTAAAGCTCGTTGACGCTGAACGCGACGCCGTCCAGGAAGTCCGCCTGGTGCCCGTGGTAGCTGCCCTCGGCCGCGATCTCCGCGATCGCCGCCATGCAGCTGCCCGGGTCGTTGAACGCGAAGTGGCGCAGGTGCACGTACCGCTTGACCGGCATCAGCTCGATGGTGAGGGCCAGCGTGTAGCCGAGCGTCCCGTAGGAGTTCGGGAAGCCGTAGTAGAGGTCGCTGTGCTCGTTGTCCCCGGTGGCGATGACGACCCGGCCGTCACCGGTGAGGATCTGCATCTCGGTCACCGACTCGTGCGGCAGGCCGTGCCAGACCGAGGTCGACTCGATGCCGAGGCCGGTGACCGCGCCGCCCAGGGTGATGGTCTTCAGCTGCGGCACCACCAGCGGCATCAGCTGGTGCGGCAGCGTCGCGTCGACTAGGTCCTGGTAGGTGGTCATGCCGCCGACCACGGCGGTCCGCGCGACGGGGTCCACGTGGATCACCCGGGAGAACGCGGACACGTCGAGGACGGCCCGCTCGCTGCCCGGCTGACCGGGCCGGGCGGCGTCGCGGGAGTACCGGAACAGGTTCGACGTCGGCTTGGCCAGCCGGACCGGGACCCCGGCCGGGACGGCCGCGTACGCGGCCCGCAGCCGCGCCACCGCGGAATCGTGAGCTGCCAGCTTGGCCGGCGGCAGACCTGAGATGCCGGTCACGTGCTCCTCCTCAACTTCCGCGGGCACCGCACCGCCGGTCCCCGGCGGCATCCCCCACCAGGATGCGCAGCCGAGTACAAACGGGGCAAGCTCCGCACCTTGCCAGGCAACGGCTCAGGCAGTGTATCGGGTCGCATGAAGTCACCTTCGCGGCGCCTCACCAGCGGGGACAGCCGACAGCTGGCCGGGCCGGCTGCGGGCTGTCCGGCTGGGGTGCCACTCGCGCCCCGGCTGTCACAGCGGAGATCCCCGGGTGCTATCGCCCGCCCGTCCCGGGTCAGCGGTAACGGCGGGCGGTTTCCGCCTCGGCGGCGTCGTAGGCGGCGGCCACCTCTTCCGGGGTCATCGGGAGGCGGGCCATGGACGGCGGGGCGCCTGAGTCGAGTGCCTGGCGCAGCAGCTTGGCCATGGAGTAGCGGGGGTTGTCGGCCAGGGCGCGGTCAAGGGCGACGTTGGCCAGCGCGCCGTCGCCGGACTGCCAGGCGACGAAGGCGAGCAGCGACGCGGGGGCGGCGACGTAGCCGGGGCGGGCCAGCCGGGTGAGGTGGGCCCAGAGCCGCTGGTGGGCGGCGCGGTGGTCGACGTCCATCCGGGCCCAGGCATCGTCGCGGACGCGGATCTCGCGCAGCGCCACCGTGAGCCAGGCCGCGTGGTCGCCGCCAACCAGGTCCCCGTCGCGGCAGCGGCGGATCGCGTCCTCCACCGCGAGCTGGCCGAGGGCGGCGGTGAGCCGGGGCAGGGAGACCGGCAGGCCGGCCCGGTCCAGGCGGTCGGCGCAGCGGGCGACGTGCGCGTGCGCCCGCTTGGTGGCGCGGTGCATGGCGGCGCCGCGCTTGCCGTCGGCCGCGGCGACGCTGGCGGCGAGCTCGGCTCTGCTGCCGAGGGCGCTCGCGGCGGGATGGCCGGCCGCGTCGAACGTGGTGCCCTCCGGCGGGCAGCACTCCGGGTCGGTACACACGTAGGACCAGTAGCGGCGGTCGGCGACCCGCAGCAGCTCGGTTACCGCGATGCCGGCCGCGGCGGCCTGCTCGCGCAGCGCCGCGGCGACCGGCGCGACCTCGGCGTCGGTGCCGTAGCCGACCGCGACGGCGGCGGTGACGCCCTGCGCGGCCAGCACGCCGACGGCGTGCGCGGCCAGGCCGGCGGCGGTGTCCCGGCGCGCAGGTCCCTGCCGAGCGGGGTCCGGCATGTCGTAGCGGAGCGTCAGCCTGACCTGAGCGCCGGGCGGCTCAGTGCCGAGGATCACGATGCTGTGGCCAGGGGCGAAGCCGAGCAGGCCAGGGATGACCGCGAGCAGGGCGGCGGGCGAGCCGATGCGCACCGGCAGCGGCGGGACGCGCGTGTCGAGCGCGCCCCGGGCGGCGCGGGGTGCCTGGCCGCCGGGACGTGGGCCAGGCGGCTGGCGCCGGCGGGGGCGCTGCCGCTGGGCGGCGGGGTGCGGGGGCTGGGCGGCGGCGGGGAGGTTGGGTGTCATGTAGACAGGGTCGGGTGGGCGGGGGCGGGGAGGCCAGGTGGAGTGGAGGGCTGTGGATAACTCGGGAGATATCCACAGGGGCGGGGAGAGGGGCTTGAAGGGTGGCGGGCGAGGGGTTACCCTTCCCGGGACCTGGGCCGCGCCGGGACCTGCCCCTGGGCCAGGCCGGGCCCGGTCGTTACAAGGCGACGCCGAGCAGCGCGTCGACGGTGTCCCGGACCAGGTCGGCGCCCTCGGGGGTGACCACGGCCCCGGTCGCCAGCACGGCGTCCGCCCAGGCGTCGATCGCGGCGACCGCGCCGGGGGCGTCCAGGTCGTCCGCCAGCCGCTCGCGGACCGTGGCGAGCACGGCGCCGGCCTCCGGGGCCGCGCCGGCGGCGGCCGCCGACGGCTCCGGCTCCGGCTCC